>Ga0105106_10003249_pt1 | contig 11636 bp, 10 predicted proteins | sample PPLLaktember2015_5_FD_79109 | JGI IMG/M metagenome (GOLD analysis project Ga0105106, IMG submission 79109) | Freshwater sediment microbial communities from Prairie Pothole Lake near Jamestown, North Dakota, USA - PPLs Lake P8 Core (1) Depth... | ecosystem: Environmental > Aquatic > Freshwater >... | reverse complement strand
GGGTGGCCTTCCTGGTCCGTCGGTGTGGAAGCAACTGAGTAGGGCTGTTTTGGCAAAGCTTAAGTCCACGTTTCGAAAAAGGGTTTCTAGGGTCTCGTGTTCATCTTGTCCCGCTTGGATTCACCTCCTAAGCTTGGACGTTTCTCAAAAATACGAGGCCCCAGCTCAAACATAAACATTAGGAATTTCGGGACAAACCAGCGCGCTTCTGAGGTTTCTGGCGTTGCTCCCCTTTTCGGGTGTTACTCTTATAGAACAGTTTATTGTGTCTGCTTCAGTCCATTGCGGCTGTCCAGCTTCACCGCACCTGACTCCTGTTTCTTTAAGCAGTTGCAGGAGTGTTGCCATACTTCTGTTACATCCGCCTATTAGCGTGCGCTGGTCCCCAAAAGACCAAGATACTCCTCACTCAACACCAACAAAGCTAAACAAACGCTGAGAAACAAGCCCCTCAATATCACTAATGCACTGGAAAGAATGAAACAAGAACTGACCTAGTCTCCAGATCACCAAAAGGTTCTTCCGGACTCTCGATATCGACGTCGACTATGGCACTTGAATAAGACTCCATATGGACCCCTTCAGCACCTGGAGCCAACACCTTTCCAGTTGCCCTCGTGCCAACGGTGTTAGAAACAAATAATCCTTGAGATGCACTTGAGTATACAATGAAGTCATTGAACTGGTTGTTTTCACAAGCGTACATTTCATTTATTCCAGCATCTGCGATTCTGCTTCCGTAAACAACCGCGTTGTTGATAATGTTTCGTTTGGGTGCCTTGTTGATTGCTCCCCACCCTTCACAGTTGATGGCGTCCGCGGCACTGTTTCCCCACACAATCGGGTCGTCGATGATATTATCCTCACTTTCTCCATCAATGCCAATTCCTATGCCTCCACTGCTAGCTGAAACGTCAACGCAGGGTGAAACAACATGGTTGTGGTGACTCCGTCCTGCACCTCCAGAGATGTTGATTCCTATGGTTGTAGCGTTGAAAACTTTCGGTTCAATAACCGTAACGTGGCAAGTGCCATAAGCCAAGCCTATGCCTCCACTGGAAGTCAACAAGCCCACGTCAATGTAAGGAGCCTCGATTGTTCCGTTACGGCACGCGAGTAACGTGATAGCTGAGTCTCGACAGTTTTGGAACCGCCCGCCAGAAATACTAAACTCCGATACTCGGATGAACAGCACACCGTTTCCGTAGCTCGACTGGCTTGCTCCGTTTCCCTCAATTACCGCATCTGCCAGGTTAAGCAAGATGTCCGAGTTGCCGGTTAAAGGATCTGCATTTTGAAAAATCGCCGTGTTTGCCAAGTTACTCATGGTTATTTTGCCGTGTACTTCAAGAGTCGTGTGATCCGGGATTGTGAACGGAGTCGCGCCAACCGTGAAGTCGCATTGGATTATGATTTTCAAACGAGTACTTCTATGGGGCAGACTGTTGACCGCAGCCTGAATCAGACGAACTGGGTCGCTGCCATCAACCCCGTTCACATCAGCCGGTCCGCCATAGATTGTTCGGAGACCACTGGTGCAATAGTAGTCGGTGCCGTCGGTCTTGATCACGTACGCAAATGCTGGTGCAGGTATCAAATCAACAACGAGTAAGAGTATCATCAAAATGGAACACGTCAAACAAGCGAAGATGCTTCTTATCCTTCTCGTGTAAACCAACATAATCTACCTCATCAATACAGTTGCCTATCATACTGCACTAGCAAAAAAGTTGACACTGAACCAAGGCAACTTTTCTCCTCGACGACCTCCTCTCGTTTGGCTATCTCGATGGAAGCCTCTTATTAGGCTTATGTAACTATCTTCTATCCTATCTGACAAACGCTCGCAAAAACCCAGAAAATGAACAAAAGTATCAGTCTCTTAACCGAGATCTAGCCAAGATAGAATGTTTCTTAAGGTATTTGGCGTAGTCATAAACAGATTTTGGAGGTATATGTTCGAACCAACCATACTCTATGTGTTCTGAACTGAGGCGGATCTTTCCTCTGGCAGAAGGCACATTGAAAGTCACTATTCTCTTTATCCTATCAGAGCTTTTCTCCAATCGCTCTCCCAGACGTCTCCCAATTTCCACATCCAGGTCAGTTTCTTCCTTGAATTCTCTCCTCAGAGCTTCCTCCAGACTCTCGTTTCCATCTGCATGACCTCCAACAAGACCCCAGTGATCCTTGAACGGTTCCATCGCCCTCTTCAAGAGCAAAACTTTCCCATGTTTGACGTACACTCCGTCTACGCAGACAACAGGGCTCTTGCCCTTTCCTCCCGGCACATGACCTCCTATGCGTCGGTCGTCTCTCTTATTACGTCTTGACAGTATCAGGTACTCTCCTGACAAGACAACGAAAGCAGCGGTTGAAACAAGCAAGCCAAGAAAAGCCGTCCGTGAAAACGTGATTGACAAAGAGTTGACTAGCGCAAGTTTAGATTCGGCATACGTGAGTTGCGTTTCACTCAGTTCAAAGATTCCCTGCATAGAAGAATCATCTGTGGAGTTGCCTTGGGAGAAAGAAGCTAATCCAAATGTTAAAGTGGTAATTTTCCAAGATATATTAACGGCCACTCCCCCATCTGCCAGGTCATCCCAGACATTTCTGGTTCCCATAAACCAGGTATTAGTCACATTTCCTATCCGGTATTGGACATCTATGTAGTTTTTAAATGGATGTTCGACGGTCTCATTTCCCACATAATACTGCAGCAGGATTACATGTGTTCCGTTAAACAGTCGCAGACCCAACGCGCTTGAACCGGTCGCAGCATCCAGTGTTGACAGATACATTGAATATGTAATGTTCAGATCGGGATAGAGGGGAGCGGTCACCGCTGCCCCCATCTCAAAAACGGCCAATCCCTCGGAATCTGCAACCCTGTTTGTTGAGAGCTTAAGTGAGCTGTTCTCAGTGGTGAATACTGGATTAGTCACTCTGATCTCAGATTGAACTCTCAACTCATTTTCCGGAACCTGAATGCGGTTGGTTACATAAGCATCTGGCGATAGCTGGTACAAGCCATTTGCAAAGTAAAAGGTGGAAAACGCTGCCAGAACAAAAAACACGCCTGCTACGATTTGTATCAGTAATTTCCGGTTCATTTCCTCACCCAAACCTCGTATGAGTAAGCAACGTTTTGAGAGGAGACAATCTGGAGCAGGCTGAAATGAGATTCAACCCAGTCTTGCACGCCGGATTGTCCTTCATATCCGTGCCAGAGCAAGTCGTCAGGATAGGGAACCGGACCTGCGCCTCGGATGAAAATCAGAACCCTAACCCTATCGTTTTCCCACGATTGCGTAAACATTTCTGGCGTGGTTATCCCTATTCCCTGATGAAGCACTCCGTTTGCATCCACATATTTGGTATCAAACACATCGTTGAAGAATCCTTGAATCGGCCAAAGCGTGGAGTTTGGCGCTGCTATAAGTCTCTGGGCAAAGAAACCAATTCCCGTTTCACTCGTCCAAATTACATCAGCGGGGTCAGTCAAGTTCGCTACATACGATCCAACATAGAGCTCTGCCTCTGTATACTGATTCGGATCAGTTGAGAAGTAAGCGGATGCTGAAATCAACGAGCTAGTCAACACTGACGCAGAAAGCACTACAAGTGCAGCCAACGTTGCCAAAAAGGCGAAGGCGGTACGTTTGTTGGCAATCTTCCTAAAGTTACTAGGCATCAAACGAACCAAGCCGAGTCCACCCACGATGCTGAGGAAAATCAAATACGGATTCAAAAAGAAGAAATAGTGCATGAAAGTGGTTTTCGGAATTACCGAAAGGAAGACGAAATTTGAGATAAAGAGCCAGGCCGGAAGTATTCCTTCCAAAGGGCCTCTTTTCAAGACAAGACGAGTCAGAACAAACATCCCCACAGCTCCAGCCACAATCAACGGAAAGAAAGAAATCAGGTAAGCGCTTATGGAAAGCCATTTTTCCCAGATGGTCAGCCCCGTACGTGTGGTCTGAAGCATGAAGGTTTGGGTGAAGAAAATGGGAAGAGAATTCCAAACGAAATGTATCCAAGACAAAACGGCCGCAATCGGAATGGTCAATCCAGCCGTTGCCAGCCCCAACTGTTTCACCCATACACCGATTTTCTCTCGTTGCCAAAATGCGCGAAACGCTTCAAAGATAAAGAGCGACACAATAAGAAAAGCGGCAATATACCATGTCATAGACGCAAGTCCCGCAAAAACGCCGGTCAGCATGACATGAATCCAGTTTCTGTTTTGGAGAAACTTGCTGTAGACGATAAGGCAACCCAACGTGAAAACCGTAAAAAGGTTAACCAGGGGACTGGCTATGGAAAAAGGAATAATGATCGGGTAGAAGGCAAACGCTGCAGCACATCCCAAACTCATATCCCTGGGCGTGTGACTCTTCAAGTTCCTGCTCAAAATCTCCGCGAGAAAGTACATTTGGACCACGCTAATTATGGAAAGTGTTATGGAAAATAGGCGAACCAAAAATAGGTCTGCACCGACATCGAATAGCTGCATGACTCCCGCATAGGCAGCGTACATCAGCGGAGGATGAACGAGGGCGACTTCACTGAACGGTTTGACCCCGCTTTGTACAGCATAAGCTGCGTAGACATAGATGGCTTCGTCACTCAAGAAGGCCGTACTGAAAAGGAATGAGACTCGCACGGTGAAGGCTACCAGACAAATGCAGGCTAAAATTACTATTTTCCGCATCTTTCATCAATCATTTGTCTGGGTTAATCTCACTCCGCATAATACTAGTATCGCCCGCACTCCAAAACCGTGTAGTCAGGAAAGAATTTGGCGAAAAAGCGATTCAACTTTCTCGGGAAATAGAATATCCCACATGTTGGATACACATTGCGAATCTTGAGACACGTGCCAACAATCATGGTGAGACCTTCCCGCGAAGGTGAAAAAACATGCGACCGGTCATTGCGGATTGTACGAGTGAATACTTGGTACCAGGATTGAAAGTCCACACATCCGACCAAGACCTTGGAGGAAACTCGGGCGATTTCCGTCAGAAACCGTCCGGTGTCGTCGACGTGTTCGATGCAGTCGTATCCGATGCAAGTGTCAAAACTATTATCTCTGAAAGGCAAATGGGTCGCAGAGGCGCAAACGTAGTCCCGAGTCGGAAAAAGGGTTTTAGCAATCCGTAGACCCTCAATGTCCAAATCGACACCAGTGTAATGCAAGAAAAGGCGGGACAAATAGCCTATTCCGCAACCAACGTCAAGCACATACGCGTTCCCCCCGGAAAGACTGGACAAAAGGTCAAAACTAGACACACTCTGCAGATTCCAGTTCTTCATCTTACCATACATTCTGTAGTAGCTGGAACCCGACTTTTCCTTGGACATCTTCAACCGTTTCATCCCACAGTTTTTCAGCAAGAGCAGCAACTAGTAAACTTGACTGAAGTATTTTCTCCTCATGAGGAAGTGTTGTATAACGACACTTTTCTTCATCATTCTTCCAAGGATTTCCCGGTCCGAAACCTTTCTTAGTTTCTGCACTATACCTCGGCTTTGATAGACTTTGCGGAGTTTTCTGAGCAGCCAGGCATACGATCTTAGAACGCTTAGACTCCTATTTCTATCCCTCTTGGTTAGAAAATAAATGAAACAAAACGCGTCCAGTGCTATTCGCAGCGAGAAGAAACGCAGCAAACCGGAATAAGAGTAATTCTTAAGCATCATAGCCAAGTTGTTTCTGTGTTTAAGATAGTGCTTTTTTGGAACCGATGTTCCACCGCCAAGATGATAGACAATCGAACTGGGTACTGACAATATTCTGTATCCGCGAAGTCTTATTCTCCAACACAGATCAATCTCCTCCATGTGGGCGAAGAAATTCTCGTCTAGCAAACCCGTCTCATCCAATACTTCTCTCCGGATCAAAATCGCTGCTCCTCCAGCCCAGAAGATCTCTGATGCAGCATCATACTGTCCTCTGTCTTCCTCAATCACATCAAAGACTCGGCCGCGGCAAAGTGGAACGCCATAAGCATCCATCATTCCTCCGGCACAGCCGTTGTACTCAAAATATCGGGGAGCAGTCAAAGATAACAACTTAGGTTGGACCGCACCGATTGAAGAGTCTCCTTCGGCTACATCCACCAGCCGGCTCAGCCATTCAGGCGTAACCTCCGTGTCATCATTCAAAAGTACGACATACTTACCCCAAACATGTTTTATAGCTAAGTTATTGCCTCCGACGAAACCCAGGTTTGTTTCACTTCTAATGATCTTCAACTGGTCACCATAAATCTTCTTTGCAGGATCAATCGAGTTGTCCCTCGAACCGTTATCTACCAAGAAAACCTGAAGGTTGTCATAATCTGTTTTGAAAAGCGATTCTAAACAGTTGAGTAGTCGTTCGGCCCCTCTATAATGAACGATGACTACACTCACACAAGGAAGTAATGCTATTTTTTCCAAATCAATTTCATTAAGTGTAAGCGTTTCCAAAGTGCTCTGAATCATTCACCTCGACCGCCTTTGAATAGAATGGCGTGAGAGGATCGTCCCTTTCTCTCGTTTCTCAACGCTCTGAGGGCGCTGAACTCTGAAAACACAATCTTGGGTATCCTCGATAGACTGTACACTTTGCTGTTTCCTGCGCGTTCACGGTAACCAATGGGTATTTCCACGATGCTGCAGTTTTTCAAGGCAGATCTTGCTGTGAACTCAAGCCAGAAATTGTATGGAGAATACTTGACTTCTCCAGCAATTTCGTGAGCAAGGTGTACCTTCATGAGCCTCATCACGCTCGTTACGTCATTGCACTTTATGGGAAACATGACTCTCTCCAGAATCCGTAGGCCTTTCGAAAGAAACTTGCGGTACGCCGGTTCTTTTCTGGTTATACGTTTTCCCATGACTATGTCCGGGTGCTTGCTCTGCATAACTTGCCATAGCCTGAAGAAATCGTCGGGGGCATATTGTCCATCAGAATCGATAGACACAACATACTGATACTGTCCAGGGTCGATGCTGAGGAAAGCGTCGCTCATCGCATTCGGATAGCCTTTCCTGTCTTTTGTCATCACAGCCCTGAAATTCGGTATCTCCTCCTCGAGCTTTTCAAGTATGCCTTTGGTTCCGTCGACACTACCGTCTTCGAAAACCCATATGTCAACATTTTCCATTTTGCTGGTCACTCGCTCGTAAAGCTCTCGAACAGTGTTTTCGATGGTTTCTCCCTCATTGTAGACAGGCATGATGAGAGCTACTCGGTCCTTGAGTTCAGTTACCACCTGAACCATTTCTTTCTCTGCGAACAAGGTTTTGGCTATTTTTCCATCTCTCCGGTTAATTCTGCGGATATTTTCCTTTTTTCAAATCGACTCAAATCAATCACGCTCTAAAAGCATTTTTCCCAAATTTGCCCCAACTGCCTTGACATCGTGATTGGCGAAGTACCAGTCTATAGTCTTCCTGAAGCCTTCTTCGTAGGAGACTTTAGGTGTCCATTTCAGGACCTTTCGAGCTCTTGTTAGGTCAGCTGCTCGGGAGGCGACTCCTTGAGGCTTGCTAAGGTCATGCTTAATCTTTTTCGGTTTCCACCCTGCTACTTCGAATACTATCCTGGCAGCTTCGTTGAGGGTTATGCGGTCGTCACGTCCGGCGTTCACAGCTGAACCATCAGTAATTTTCTCTGAAGCCAGCACTAACGCGTCGACAATGTCCTGCACGTAAGTGAAATTGCGGTCCTGTTCGCCAGATCCCCAGATGTCAAAGGGATTCATTTTTATGAAAGCTTTGGCTATCAAAGCGATTATCGCATGGGTTTCGTTCTCTCTGGGGCCATAGGCGGTGAATATCCTGACCGCGGTCGTTTTCATCCCGTACTCTTTGTGGTACGCCCTCAACCCCATCTCACCCATGAGCTTTGCCCAGCCATACTCCAGGTCAGCTAAGGCCTTGTCTCTGACAAACGGGTTAGCGTCGTCCTCTTTCAGCAGATAATTGGACCCTGCTTGCTCCTGAAGATACGCTGGATAAACGCAGGCTGAACTGGCAAAGCATAACCGGTCCACTCCCGCCTTGCAGGCTTCTTCGAAGACTAACTGGTCCAAAATCATGTTGGATGAACATTCAGCAGGGTGCGTATCGATGTATCCGCGCCCTCCATGAAGAGCTGCCAAGTGGAACACGACATCGACGCCGTCCACCATGTTCTTGGCAAAACTCTTGTCTTTCAGGTTTCCCTCGTAAACCGTCAATTCATGATGCGTCCATTTGCTCTGACAATTGCTGGTCAAAGGATACTCAAGATTCTTTAGTTTACCACTCGAGAAGTCATCTGCAACTCTGACGTCAGCCCCCTTTTTTAGAAGAGTGTCAACAAGATGGCTTCCAATAAACGAAGCTCCTCCCGTTACGAGAACTAGCTTTCCCTTCAAAATGTCACCAACATGTATCTTATCTCTTAATTCTTATTTCTGATCAATGAGTTTTGAGCGGTAGTTAATCGGCGCCTAATAAAAGACTTTCTGAATTTTGAATCATTATTAGACATAGTGATAGCGATGCAAAACGACAGAGATTGAGATACCCAAGCGACGGAAGATCAAGGAATGAGGAGCCTAATTGGGAGTTGACGTGTCCCCATTTTGGGTCTTTATAACGCGCGCTGAAAATGGCCATAGCTAGCTAGCTTATGAGTGAGGGAGAGACTTGGTAGTGCAAGTAGAGCACATGGATAAGGAACTAGAACGTTTGAGAGCCGAATCGTTCCCGCAACACGGTCGAATTCCTATGAAGCTGAAGGGTCAGCCACTTGACCTAGATGCATATGAAGCTTCTGAGGTATTGACGAATAAGCATTTTCAAGATTTTGATTTACGTGAATTTGAGAGGTTTTACCTTCCGGAGAGTATGAGACCTTTCGTAGCTCTTGTTCCAACGGGGACGAAAGCGTTTGTTGCCGATGATAACAGGGGAGCAGTTTCCGCTTCGCCGGTTTTGGAGTTGGATGGCACTGACTTCTATCTTTCGGTCAAGGGGATAGGTTCAACAACGAATCCTTTTTCTCAGCAGCTTCTTGGAAAAGCTGAAGTCTGCAGTCTGTTGAAAGATGCTAGATTGAAGGATATGATTATGAATTCGGAGGAGAAGGCTCCACGGTATATTACGGGGGAATTGTGGCTGCGGGGTTCACCGTATGGTGGGCAGGGGCTGGAACATGCGGCTACTTCGATGAAGGTGTCAGAAATCGCTGATCTTACGTCCATTCATGGATTTCGAATCGCACCCGTCGTGAAAATAGCTTTCCTTCCTGAGGACATTGAGAAGAAAATCAAGGAGATATACTGGTACCGGAAATTTACTGGCAGAATCGTTCAGGAAACAAGACTGGTTCCTTCGAACGTGCGGATTTACTTCCACTCTGGAAGCACAATCGGCGCGAACATAAGCGAAATCTATAGGCTTTTCGGAATCGATGAGAATGAAAAAGCATTGCAGTTTCTGAAGAACTTCGTCAAGAGCGGAATTGCCTTCCTAACGTTGTTCATCAGGTCACTGAGAAGCAACGATGACAAGACTTACAGCGGACTTGACTTTTATGATGTTTGGCTGGATAAGGATGCGGTGCTCGCTCCAGATGGGACTGTTTATTTCGTGGATCTTGAGGGTTTGGAGTGGATCAATGTTCCGGAGAAGAAGGTTCATGAAAAGATAGATGACCAGATATACAGATCACTGTACGAGTTTATGTTTGCTTATGAACAGATTGAGCGCGAACGATATAGAAGGTTCGGATGTTTCGTGGAGAGAAAGGTTCAGCTTGAATATCTTTTGAAGGAGGCTTTGAAGGATGATGTTGTCCAGGTTTCGCGTGATGGAGATCGCCTTCAGCTTGTGCTGGGCAATGTTTTGGGAGAAAAAAGTTTAATGAAAGAATTCACAATTATCAATTGGTGATAGTGATGCAGTGTAGCGTTGTCAGAGCGTTTTTTTCGCAGATTGCTGGAAAGTCGGTTTCGATGCAGGTATCTGAGGCCAATTTGGATTTTCTGACGACGAACGGTTACATCTCTGTGATGTGGAAAGAGCAGTATGATCAGGCTCTTGCTGACGTTTCGAATATGTGGAAGGTGAATGAAGAATTAGTTCGCGAGACAGCTGAAGAACGGAGCGCACGGTTTCGGCTTGAAGAAGAGGAGAGGAAGACTCACACGATTTTCTTTTCTTTCAAGTCAGAACAGGACCAGAAAGCTGATCTTGAGAGGGAAGCAAGTCAGAGGAATGTTGTTTCGAAAGAAGCAGCAGATGTGGTTGAGAAACAGTCAAAGATGAGCGAGCTTCTTCAGAAGAAATCCATGATTGACAGGATGGTGCCGTATAATGGGAGATACATAGCGCTCACGGGCCTTGGGGTTATTACACTGAATGATCTCAACGTCAGGAATTATCGAGTTTCTGAAATGGAGTTCTCGGATTTTGTTCAGGAGCGTATTACCACGTTTAGCGAATTACGGACCATAGCACATAAAGGTGGCTATTACGTTTCTATTCTCAACAACGACTATCCGGGTACTGAACTCTCTGAGCTGTGGAGTGTTTCGATAGGGTTGGGTAAGCTTCAGGGTGATCCGAATCAGATCAGTGAAAGGTTTCTTCATGCGCTTGATATGTTGCAGAAGTTCAATTCTAACCTTGAAACCAAATTGATGGCGGCGGAGATCATGACGGCTTCCAAAGCCAACGCTTCCCAGGTGTCTGCGAATTCTGACCTTCAGGAACTGGCAGAATCCCTTAAGAGTCTCGAGGATAGAGTTAGGGACGAGGCTAATGTTCCGAGGGAGCTTTCGGTGGGGGTTGCGGCTACAATTTTGTTAGCAAGAAGATATAACGGCACGTTTCCTGTTGACAAATTAGTGACGTTCTCTAGAATTACACCTTCCAGCGAGTCAGCCGCAATATTGTCGGTTCTTGATGTGCCGTTTGAGCAGGTACATAGCAAGTTTCTGCAGTTTAGATATTTGTTTGGTACCTGGGGATATGGAGAATCAGAGGATACCGAGTTGGCCTCTGCCTATTTGGCGATTTCCGATTTCACGCAAGATGAGGTGAAGGACAAGATGAACATAATTCTATCCGCTCTTAGAAACTATCTGGAGTATCCGTTAGTTGCTACTGCAATTCTTACCTCGGTTCCTACTCTTGAAGCTAATGAGACGCTTGATTTGATGGAGAAGGCTGCCACTTTGCTTGGCAATTATGCTCCGAACCTTGAACGTTCTGAGTTGATTAGTCTTTCCGTCAGAATGATACATGGCATAAAGAATGAGCTTGTGAAGGCGCTTGATCCAACTGCTAAGATTACGGTGACTCCTATCCAGTTCACTTACATACCGTCGATTCTCTTCTTCAGGTATCGTGCGCCGCTGATTTTGGCCCATTCCTATTACCATTCGACTTTCAGTCGCATGGGTGGGGCTCATCCTGCCCACGTGCATGGTTTTGGAGGTTAGCCAAGTTGAATTCAAAATCCATTTTTCTTGTCGCACTCTTGCTGTGCTTTGTTCTGTTACCGGGTCACGCCTTCTCCGCATTTGTTCCTCATCAAGGGGACTATTTCAGCTACAATGAGGTTATTGACGTGGGAAGCGGTTCGGGAG
>Ga0105106_10003248_pt1 | contig 11636 bp, 9 predicted proteins | sample PPLLaktember2015_5_FD_79109 | JGI IMG/M metagenome (GOLD analysis project Ga0105106, IMG submission 79109) | Freshwater sediment microbial communities from Prairie Pothole Lake near Jamestown, North Dakota, USA - PPLs Lake P8 Core (1) Depth... | ecosystem: Environmental > Aquatic > Freshwater >... | reverse complement strand
TAGAGGTCCCCCATGGGATTGATGGCGCAGGCCATGTCGCCGTGGATCGTCCCGTAGCCGACGAGGAGCTCGGTCTTGTTGCTCGTTCCCAGGATAAGAGCCTTCTCGCGGGCCGAGAAGTCGTAAAGGATGGACATCCGTTCCCGGGCCATCTTATTCCCACGGATGACACAGTTGTCCGTCGGATAGCGGGAGAAATAGGTGTCGACCTGGGGGGTGATATCGACGGTTTCGGACCGAATGCCGAGGAGGTGGACCAAAGAAGCGGCGTCCTCGATATCGGCGGGGCAGGCCTCCCCATAGGGCATCATGAGGGCCAGGACGTTTTCGGGGCCGAGGGCGCGAGCCGCGAGGATGGCGCACGTCGCGGAGTCCAGGCCCCCGGAGAGCCCCAGGACGCCTTTTGAGAAACCGAACCGGCCCAGCTCCTCGCGGATGAACCGCGTCAGGACCTTTTCGACGAACGCGCCGTTAATCTTCATAGTCTCGAACGATCCTTTCCAGGGAATGGAGGACGATCTCGGGCCGCTCGTCCCGCTTGAACGTCCATCGCTTCCGGACGTCCCGGACGAGGCCGAGGTCCAGGTCGCAGACGAGGACCGCCTCGTCGACTTCCGGGGCGCGGGCGAGGAGCGTGCCTTCCGGGTCAAAGACGAACGAGCCTCCCGCGAAGATGGCCCCATCCTCGGAGCCGACGCGGTTGCAGTAGAGGACGAAGGCCGTAGAGAAATGGGCCACGGCCTCCCCCATCAGGCCCCACATCCGGCTGGTTTCAAAGCCGTCGTCGCCGGAGACCCCCCGCCCCGGCGCGGCGGAAACGACGATGAAGACCTCGGCGCCGCCGGCGAAGAGGAGATAGCTCGCGCCGTACTGGAGGAAATCCCGGCAGATCATCATCCCTGCCTTTCCGAACGGGGCCCGGAAGGGCAGGACGTTCCGGCCAGGGGCGAAGATCTTGGCTTCCTCGAACATCCCGAACGTGGGAAGGTAGACCTTCCGGTGGATATGAGCGATGCGGCTTTCGGCGAGGAACGCCGAGGAGTTATAGAAGAGGCCGCGCTCGTCCTCCTTCTCCTCGACGAAACCCACGACCACGGACATTCCCCGGCCGGCGTCGCAAAGCTTCTTGAAGAGGGGGCTCCGGGCCGGGTTCACGGCCACGTCGGAGACGAGGTCCTTGAGGGTGTACCCCGTGAGGCTGAGCTCGGGAAAGACGACGAGCTCCGCCTTCTCCTCCCGGGCATGTTCCAGGGCCTCCAGGTGCCGGTCGAGGTTCGCCCGGACGTCGCCAAGCCGCGGCGCCATCTGGACCAAATGGGTTTTCATAGGCCGAAATTAGCACATTTCGGCGGTTAAGTAAAACTCCGGGCCTCCTCGGGGACCGGGGTATTATGACGCTCGCGTCTTGCAAAACAGTTCTGAATTCGTTATAAATAGGTTAAAGAATGAAACACGTCGCTCTATTTCTTCATGATATCTATTTCCGCAAGAGGTCGGGGCGGCTCGTCTTCAAGCACGGAGACATCGAGAAATATTTCTTTTTTACGGAGGGGGACCTTCTCCAGATCAAGACCAACCAGCCCGGGGAGCGGCTGGGCGAGGTCCTGTTCCGGCTGGAGAAGATCTCGCGCGACGACCACGCCCGGATGGACGATTTCGTCGAGCCGCACACGAACATCGGCGAGGTCCTGAAGAGCAAGGGCCTCATCTCGGAGGCCGACCTGGAGGAAGCCCTCGTCTATCAGCTCCGGGAAACGACCCTGAACACGTTCCCCTATTTCGACGCCGACGTGATCTTCCAGGAGCGGGTCGGGGCCCCGGCGGAGAAGGGCGTCCACAGGATCAGCGTCCCGTTCCTCATCGAGTATGGGATCCGGCGCATGGCCTACGACCCGGCCATCAAGGCCTTCCTGGCGAAAAAGGTCCTCCGGCCGCACGCCCGGTCGATGGTCCATCTCTTGACCGAAGAGGAGAAAAAAGTCCTGGGCGTGATCCAGGGCGGGGTCCCGGCGGAGAAGGTCCTGGCGGGCCTCGCCGTCCCCGCGGAGTTATTCTGGAAGAGCCTCTTCCTCCTGCTCTGCCTGGACCTCATCGACGTGGAGCCGGAGACTTCTTCGCCGTCAGCGAGGGGCCCGGCCCGGGAGTCGTCCCGCGCAGGCGCCCCGAACGAGAAAGCGGCGGACGTCGATGAAGTCATGTCGATGCAGGAGAACCTGACGACGAAAACCTACTATCAGATCTTCGACCTGCCGAGGACGGCGAGCGAGGAAGAGATCAAGAAAGCCTACTTCAACCTCGCCCGGAAATTCCACCCCGACCGGTTCGAGCGCAGCGTTCAGGCGGCCCACGGCGACCTGATCGATACGGTCTTCGACTCCATCACCAACGCTTACCGGACCCTCATCAGCAAGGACAAGCGCAAGGCCTACGATTCGGCGGCTTCCGGGGCCCATAGCGAAGATCCCCAGGACGCCATGAAGAGAGCAGATATCAAGTTCCGGCAGGGGAAGACCCTCTTTGTCCGGGAGCGTTATGATGACGCCGTCTCCCTGCTCGAGGAAGCCGTCCGGATCCAGAAGAACAAGGGTGACTACTATCTGCTCCTGGCGATGGCCGAGGCGAAGCTCCCCGCCTACCGGAAAAAGGCCGAGGAGGATTTCCTCAAGGCCATCGGCCTGGAGCCATGGAATCCCGAGGGCTACGTCGGGCTGGGCTACCTGTACAAGAACGAGGGGCTCATGACCAAGGCCGGCCGTCAGTTCCAGAAGGCCGTCGAGGCCGATCCCGACCACCGGCTGGCCCTGCAGGAGCTCGAGCTCATCAACAAGGGGAAAAAGCCGACAGGCCTCAAGGGCCTTTTCTCCTCGAATATCTTCGGATCCAAGAAGAAATAGCCCTCAGCGGCCGCCGAGGAGCTTCAGGAATTCCTCTTCCCGGATGACCCTGATCCCCAGGGCCCTGGCCTTGTTGAGCTTCGAGCCCGGCGACTCGCCGGCGACGAGGCCGGTCGTCCGGCCCGATATCGAATCCGCCGTCTCTCCGCCCAGGAGCTCGATCCGCCGGCGGGCCTCGTCGCGGCCGAAGCTCCGGAGCGTCCCCGTGATGACGAAGACCTGGCCCGCGAGCGGCCCCCCGGCGGCGGCTCCGCTTCCGGATGACGGATCGAGGCCGGCTTTTTTCAGCCGGGCGATGAGCCTCCGGTTCTCGGCCTGGGCGAAAAAGAAAACGACGCTCTCCGCGACCCGGGGGCCGACGTCATCGACCGTGACGAGCTCTCCGGCCGGGGCCGCGGCGAGGGCGTCGAGCGTCCGGAACCGCTCGGCGAGGCTTCGGGCGAGACGTTCTCCGACGTGGCGGATGCCGAGGGCGAAGACGAGACGGGCGAGGTCCCGCGTCTTCGACGCTTCGATCTGCCCCATGAGGTTCGCTGCGCTCTTGGGGCCCATGCGTTCCAGGCCAGCCAGATCGTCGGCTTTAAGGGCGTAGAGGTCCGGGACCTCCCGGACGAGCCCCTTCGCGAGGAGCTGGTCGACGAGCGCCTCTCCCAGGCCGTCGATGTTCATGGCCCGGCGCGACGCGTAGTGGAGGATGGACTCCCGGATCCGGGCCGGGCAGGAAGGATTGACACAGCGGGAGACAACGTCGCCCTCGGGCCGGAAGACGGCTGTTTGGCAGACGGGGCATTTCGTCGGCCAAACGAAGACGCGCTCCTTCCCGGTCCGGCTTTCCTTCATCACCGAAACGACGTGAGGGATGACGTCGCCGCTCCGCTCGAGGAGGATGACGTCGCCGACGCGGATGTCCTTGCGGCGGAGCTCGTCCTCGTTGTGGAGCGTCGAGCGACTGATCGTCGTGCCGGAGAGCTTGACGGGCTCGAGAACGGCGACCGGCGTCAGGGCGCCCGTCCGGCCGACCTGAATGACGATGTCGTCGATCCGGGTCGTAGCCTGGCGGGCCGGGAACTTGTAGGAGATCGCCCAGCGCGGCGACTTGGCCGTCGTCCCGAGGGCCCGGCGGTCCTCCTCGGAATCGATCTTGACGACGACGCCGTCGGCTTCGAAATCGAGCGTGCCCCTCTTCTCCGTCCATTCGTGGTAGTAGGCGAGGACGTCGTCGATCGTCTTACAGCGCCGCGAATGGGGGTTCGTCTTGAAGCCGAGCTCGCGCAGGCGTGTCAGGCTCTCCCACTGGGAGCCAGGCTCCCGCCTCTCCACGAACAGGGTGTAGGAGAAGACGTCCAGGTTCCGCGATGCGACCTGCTTGGCGTCGAGGAGGCGGATGGACCCGGCCGCCGCGTTCCTGGGGTTGGCGAAGAGCGGTTCCTCCTTCTCCTCCCGTTCCCGGTTGATCGCGAGGAAGGTCTCGGTCGGGAGATAGATCTCGCCCCGGACCTCGACGTCCCGGGTTTCGGCGATGGCCAGGGGCAGGGACCGGATGGTCTTGACGTTGGCAGTGACGTCGTCGCCGCGGACGCCGTCGCCGCGCGTCACGGCCCGAGCGTACTTCCCGCCCCGGTAGAGGATGGAGATGCCGAGCCCGTCGATCTTGAGCTCGGCCACGTAAGAGAGCTTTCTTTCGGGAAGGAGCCGGCGGACGCGGTCTTCGAAGTCGCGGAGCCCTTTTTCGTCATAACAGTTGTCGATGCTCAGCATCGGCCGGTCATGGACGACCGGCACGAAGCCTTCGAGGGGCCGCTCGCCGACCCGCCGGGTGGGGGATTCGGGCGTGATCAGGTCGGGGAACCGGGTTTCAAGCTCCCCGAGCTCCCGCATGAGCGCGTCGAACTCGGCGTCGGAGATCTGGGGGTCGTTGTCGACGTAGTATTTCTTTTCGTGATGGGAGATCTCGGCCCGCAACTCTGCGATCCTCTTCGGAGCGGACCGCCGGGAGTCGGACCCCGTCAAATGCTCTTCCCCCAACCGCGGGATCGAGGGCCGGGGCGATCAGCTCGTCCCGAGCCTCTTCTTGACGTCCTCGACGCGCTTAGTCCATTTGCCCGTCATCTCGCTCGACGACGACTGGAGCTTGGCGATCTCGGCCTTCTGGGCGTCGATGTCGGCCAGGATCTTGTTCATCTCGGCCTTCTCGGCGTCGGTCAGCTCTTCTTCGTTCTTCTCGGCGAACTTGGTGTTGAAGGACTTCGACAGGTCGTCGATCTTCTTCTGCCTCTCCTGGATCTTGTTGATGACGTCGTTGATCTTGGCGTCGGGAGAGGAGGTGAAGAACAGGTTCTGGGCCATGCCGAGGGCGTTCTGGGCCTGGGCGGGGTAGCGGAGGCTGGCCACGATGAGATAGTCGATGGCTTCCTGAGGAGACTTCTTGGCGAGGATGATGCCGATGTTATAGGCGAGCTCGCCGGTCTGCTTCTTGGCGTAGGCCTCTTTGAAGAGGATCAGGGCCTCGTCGGCCTTGTTGTTCCGATAAAGGGCCTGGCCGAGGATCAGGGCGCTGTCGGCATCCTTGGAGTGGTTGTAGAGGGTCCGGAGGACCTGCTCGGCCTGTGCGAACTGTTTGGCGTCATAGAGGGTTTTGGCCAACTTTTTGATCTGGGCCATGATCTGCGGATCCTTCAGGATGCCGTAGGAGGCGATATAGGCGTCGGCGGCGGCGCCCATGTCCTTGGCCTTCTCGGCCGCCTGGCCCTGGAGGTAGTATCCGGCGCCGATGAGCTTTCCCCACTGGGCCTCGGACGGGTCCTTTTCCTTGTTCGCCTTGGCGAGGTCGATGAGCCGGCCCGCAGCGGCCTTGGCCTTGTCGAGGTTCTGGCCGCTCTGGATGTGGAGGCTGGTGATGGTGACCAGCAGTTGGGTCTTGGTGCCGTCGTCGATGCCCTCCATGGTGAGGGCTTTCTCGCCGTATTGGATCTTCTCGGCCGCCGGCTGGCTCGGGCAGGGGGTCAGGCACAGGTAGACGTTGGCGAAATTCTCGTACTGCGTGCCCTTTCCTGCGTATTTCTGAACGTAGGCCTTGAGGGCCTGGACCTTCTGGCAGGGGTCGCTCTCGGTCATCGCCTTGACATAGGCGTCATCCGCTTCGTTCTGGGCGGCGAGGAAACCCGTCGCTACGGCCGCGAAGAGGAGGATCGTCATCAGGATTCTTTTCATGCGCAACCTCGAAACTAAATTTCAAAAATCATATCTTGAGACCGTTGGAATGTCAATACAACTCATAACTCTATAAATTATAGCAAAATCCGTGCCAAGGCGATAGAATATGGGCATGGACAGGAATGTAGACTTTGCCCCCGGGTTCCTGGAAGCTCTTGGGAAGCCGCTTTCGAGGGGCGTTTCCCTGAGGGAACTGTCCAGTTTCCGGATCGGCGGCCCGGCGGACCTTTTCTTCGAGGCGGCGACATGCGAGGAGCTTGCGGCCGCTATCGGGTTCGCCCGCAGGACATGTGTCCCCTATTATGTCATCGGCGGCGGCACCAATATCCTTTTCGCGGACGAGGGCTATCGGGGTCTCATAGTCCGCAACCGGACCCAGGGCCTGAAGCCCGGGCCGGAACCTGGCGAGCTCGAGGTCGCATCCGGGACCCCCCTGTCTCGACTGCTCCAACATGCTCTCGACGGCGGCCTCGAGGGTCTTGAGTTCCTGGCCGGCATCCCCGGGACCGTCGGCGGGGCCCTCTACGGCAACGCGGGGGCGTTCGGGCGAGCGATGAGCGACGTGTTCGTCCGGGCGGTCTTCCTGGGCGACGACGAGAACGAACGCCCTGCGACTCCGGGGGACATGGCTTTCGGCTATCGGCACTCGGTCCTCAAGACAAGGCCTGCCGTCGTCCTGAGCACCGTCCTCCAGGGCGTCCCCGGCGACCCGGAGCGGATCAAAAAGACGGTCCGGGAGAATCTCGAATGTCGCCGGGAGAAACAGCCCGCCTGGGGAACGCCGTGCGCCGGGAGCTATTTCAAGAACCCCGTCCTTCCGGACGGAAAAAAGGTCCCGGCCGGGCGCCTGCTCGATGAGGCAGGAGCCAAGAATCTCCGCGTGGGCGACGCCGCGGTGTTCTCGGGACACGCGAACTTCATCGTCAACCTCGGCAACGCGAGGGCGGCCGACGTCCTGGCCCTCGCCGCGGAGCTCAGGAAAAGGGTGAAGGAGAATTCGGGGATCGTCCTGGAAGAGGAGGTTATCTATCTCCCAGGATCCGCTTCAGCGTCCTGACCGTCGGTGGGGCCAGCTTCCCTTTTTCGACCGTTTCCAGGCTCGCCATTCCCAATGCCGCATACAGCGCCCGGGCCGCGCCCTTCTCCGGAAGAGCCCCGAGGTGGGTCTGAACGGCCCGAGCATCGCCCCGGGAAACCGGCCCTGTCAGGGCCGCAGTCGCGCCAAGTTCCTTTACGTTCCGTAAAGTCCTTTCGGCTAGCGGCATAAGGACTTGAGCCGCGTCTCGGGCATCCAGGCCCGTCCCGGCAAGGAGCCGGGAAGCGGCGTCGAAGAGCGCGGTCCCCCCGGCCGAGCAGACAACACAAGCAGCATGGTACAAGGCCTTGTTGCTTTCATTGAGGAGGAGGGCCGCCCCGCCGAGCCGGCCTACGATACCGAGGGCCGTCTTGACGGCCGCCGGATCGCCTTCGAGCCCGTAGAAAATGCCTCGAAACAGGCTCGCGTCGGCCTCCTTTCGGGCGAACGTCTGGACCGGGTGAAAGGAAGCCGTGTGTGCTCCCGCCCGGGCGAGGGGCTCGAGGACGCGTGCGGGGACCAGGCCGCTCGTATGGAAGACCGTCCGTCTCTTCCAATCCAATGGGGACGCCGCCAGGGCCGCGGCGACTTCCGGCAGGGCCCCGTCGGATACACACAGGAAGACTATCCCGGAATCCCCCGCTGCCTTGACGATGTTTGTGAGCGCTCGGCCTGCCCCGGCTATCCGGGCGCTCTCACGAGCCGAACGGAGGCTCCGGCAGGAAAGGGCCCGAAGGCCGTAGCCGCTTCGGACGAGGGCATGGCCCAGCGAAGCGCCGAGCCGGCCCGCCCCGATGATGGAAACGCTCCTCATGTCATCCGGGCGGCCAGGCCATCTTTCGCCCGCCGAGGATGTGGAAATGGATGTGGAAGACGTCCTGGCCGGAATCCCGGGCCGTATTCAGAACAACCCGGTAGCCACTCTTTCCGACACCTTTCGCCTCGGCCACTACACGGGCCTTCGCGAGGACCCGGCCGAGCAGTCCTTCCCGGCCTTCCGGGAGCTCGTTGAGCGAGGAGAAGTGCTCCTTGGGGATGATGAGGACGTGGATGGGCGCCTTGGGGTTGATGTCGTCGAACGCCAGCATCTCGTCATCCTCGTAAACGATCGACGCCGGGATCTCCTTCGCCGCGATCCTGCAGAAGATACAGCCGTCCATGGCCCCTCCTCAGTTCCGGATGCGCTCGATGGAAGCGCCGAGCCCCCGGAGCTTTTCCTCGATCCTCTCGTAGCCACGGTCGAGATGGTCGATCTCGTTGATGACCGTTTCGCCGCCGGCGATGAGGCCTGCCAGGACGAGCGAGGCCGACGCCCTGAGGTCTGTGGCGATGACCTCGGCGCCCGAGAGGGGAGTCCGTCCCTTGACCACGGCCTTGTCCCCCTGGACCTCGATATTGGCCCCGAGCCGGAGAAGCTCGTTGACGTGCGAGAATCGCCGGTCGAAGATCGTCTCGGTGATGATGGACGTGCCTAGGGCCTGTGTCATCAGGACCATGAACTGGGCCTGCATGTCCGTCGGGAAACCCGGGTAAGGGGAGGTGGTGATGTCCTGGGGACGGATCTCCCGGCTTCCGATGACTCGCAGAGCGTTCCCCCTGACCGATTCAAAGACCGCGCCGGAATACTTCAGCTTCTGGACGATGGTCTGGAGGTGGACCGGCTGGATGCCGGTGAGAAGGATGTCGCCCCCGGTCAGGGCTCCGGCCACGAGGAAGGTCCCGGCCTCGATCCGGTCGGGGATGATCTCGTGGCTGGCGCCGCCGAGCTCTTTGACGCCCCGGACGCGCATCGTCTCCTCGCCGATCCCGTCGATTTTGGCCCCCATCTTGACCAGGAGCTCGCAGAGATTGGCGATCTCCGGCTCGAGGGCACAGTTGTGGAGGACTGTCTCACCCTCGGCCAGAGCGGCGGCCATGACCAAGTTCTCGGTCCCCGTCACCGTCTTCTTCTCGAACTCGATAGTCGCGCCGGTGAGCTTGTCCGCCTGGGCCTGGATGTAGCCGTGCTCGAGGTTGATGGTCGCGCCGAGCTTCTGGAGCCCGCTGATGTGGAGGTCGATGGGCCGCGAACCGATGGCACATCCCCCGGGCAGGGCGACGACGGCTTTCCCGAAGCGCGCGAGGAGCGGGCCCAGGACGAGGATGGACGCCCGCATCGCCCGCACCAGTTCGTAGGCCGCTTCGTCGGAAGTGATCTCGCCGATCCGGATATCGAGGGCGTTCCCCTCCAGGGCGTATTCGGCGCCCAGCTGTTTCATCAGGGTAAGGATGGTGTGGACGTCCTTGACCAGGGGGATGTTGGTCAGGTGAAGGTTCTCGCGGGTGAGCAGGCCGGCCGCGATGGCCGGAAGGACGGCGTTCTTTGAGCCGCTGATGCGGACCTCGCCCCGGAGGCGCAGGTCGTTATTCCCCCGGATGCGGATACTTTCCATGCTCCTTAGTTTACATTAAAAGGGCGAGACAAGCGAGACGACTAGATCTTATTAAGCGCCTGGTCCAAATCGGCGATGATGTCGTCCGGGTCCTCGCCGCCGACGCAGAGGCGGATGAGCTGGGGCGGGATGTCGGCCATCCGGCGGGCCTCCTCGCCCTGTTGGGAGTGCGTGGAGATGGCCGGGATGGTCGCGAGGCTTTTTATGCGCCCGAGGTCGGTCGCCCGGAAGATGATCTTGAAGGCGTCGAAGGCCTTCCGGGCGTTTGCCGGCGGGCCGTCCACCCGAAAGCTCATGAGGTGGCCGTAGCGATCGACCTCGTTCCCCGAGCCGTCGCCGGAGTCCACGAGCTTCATGTACTTCCGTGCGATCGGGTGGAGGCGATAGCTCGGCAGGCCGAGATAATCGACCTGGTACACCTTGGGGTGGGCCGCCAGGAACTCGGCGACCTTCTGGCAGTTCCGGCTGACGAAGTCCATCTTGGACCGGAGTGTCCTTAGGTCGTTCAGGGCAAGGAGTGCGTTGAAGGGGGACAGGGCCGCGCCGCTGTCCCGGTAGGGCCAGAATTTGACGTACTCGGCGAAGCTCTCCCTGAACAGGGGATTGTCGTTGCGGAGCTTGGCGACGATGGGCTTCCGGCTGATGAGCGCGCCGCCGACGGCCAGGCCGCCGGACGTGATGGACTTGGTCAGAGAGTGGACGACGATATCGACGCCGTGGGCTATGGGCCGCATCAGCGCGGGGGTCGCGCAGGTCGCGTCGAAGATGACCGGAATGCCCCATGAATGGGCCAGGTCGGCCAGGGCCTTGACCTCGCAGAACGACTGCTGGGGATTGCTCGGGGCCTCCATATAGAGGAAGCGGGTGTCCTCGTCGATCTTCGATTTCCACTCCTCCATATCCTCGGGGTGGAGGACCCAGCGGCACTCAATGCCATGCTCCTTCATTTTCCGGACCGAGAAATGCTGGAACGTTCCGCCGTAGACCTGGATCGATGAGACGAAGTTGATCCGTTCCGGCCCGTCCTTCTGCTTGACGAGGAGCGGTTCGACCGCGGAGATAATGGCCGACAGCCCCGATGCCGTCACAAGGGCCGAGGTATCCGCTCCCGTCCGGTAGCCTTCGAGCAAGGCCAGCATCCACTCAAGGTAATAGGTTGTCGGGTTGGCGATCCGCGTGTAGCACCAGGTCGGGACGAGGTAGGCCAGGGCCGCCTCGAGCTCGTCGGCGTCCCGGTAGGCCTGGGAGGTCGCGAGGTAGAGCGGCTCGATGATGGCCCCCTGATTGCGGGAGAGGGCCTCTTCCATGGAGTAGAGCCCGTGGACGGCGATGGTGTCGAACTTCATCGCCTTCATCCGGGCGAGATCGGCCTCCCGCTCGGCGATGAGTTTGGCGGCCTGCTCCGCGTACTTGCGGATCCCGGGGCTGTATTGCGGGTCAGGACACATGATGCCTCCGGTCAAGATCTTCCGGATTCTAAGTTACCTTCAAATCGGGGAAAGAATCAAGCCGTGGCCTAAGGTTATAGTGAGTCTCAGGGAGCGTTTTGAATGTGGCCTCAGGCTGCAGCCTGAGCATAAGATAAGCCGCAGGCTAATGCCTGCGGCTACAAGAAAGGCCTGTCTTGCGAGTCTCGCCTCTCTCGCCGGTCTCGCTCGTCTCGCTTACTTATGACACTTATGAATGGCGAGCATGTCCGAGAGGATGGAATAGCCGGTCTCGATCTTGCCGGCGCCCGCGCCCTGGATCGTGACCTTCCCCATGAGGTCCGTGTCGAAGGTCAGGGCGTTTTGGGCGCCCATCACTCCGGCCAGCGGATCGGACAGAGGGAGCTTGACGGGGGAAACGGACGCTTCGATCTTCCCGTCGACGAGGGCGGTCCGGCCGATGAGCTTGTAGCGGAATCCCTGGTTCTTTGCGGCGAGGACGTCGGCCCGGGAGATCGCGGAGATGCCGGTCCGGGCCACGTCGCCGGTGCCGATCGATCCGCCCAGGAGGACGTTGGACAGGATGACGACCTTG
>Ga0105106_10003247_pt1 | contig 11637 bp, 10 predicted proteins | sample PPLLaktember2015_5_FD_79109 | JGI IMG/M metagenome (GOLD analysis project Ga0105106, IMG submission 79109) | Freshwater sediment microbial communities from Prairie Pothole Lake near Jamestown, North Dakota, USA - PPLs Lake P8 Core (1) Depth... | ecosystem: Environmental > Aquatic > Freshwater >... | reverse complement strand
GCGGCGTTATCCTCATTCTTCGTCACTGCGGCGTACCGGTAAGTACGCCTCATTCCTCAGAATTTCGGATGCCTTGCATCTGAACATTTTCCAACAGCCTCCCCAAATGGGGTTCTCCGACAGGCTCCTAGTAAAGCGAGCCTTCTTGCAGACGGAACCAATGGTCCTTCAAGGCACGAACCGCCTCTTTCGTTTTGTCCACGGCCAGAATGAGAACAGGGGTTGCGGTATCCAGGCCGGAGTAGAGACGCAGGATATCGATGCCCGCAGAAGCAAGGACCTGCAGCAAAGAATTGAAGCCGCCTGGGTGGTCGGGCAGGTGGACGGCGATCACGTCCGCCGTCGAAGCTTCGATCGCCAAACCGGTCAATACGGAAACGGCTGAGTCCGGATCGTTTGGCATGAATCGTAGAACGGTTTGTCCGTTTTCCGTGCCGACCCAGAAGGCGGAAACGGTCACATCGTTTTCATAGAGGTGGCCGATGATGCGGGAAAGCTCTCCGGGTCGGTTTTGCATCTTCAGAACGATTTCTTTTGTGGTCATGGCTTACGCACCCTTGCCGCCTTTGGCCTCAGCGTCCACATAGGCAGCTCCTTCCTTGATGGCCCGGACGTTCATCTCGTGAGCCTTCAAACCTTTTGAACCAAAGATCTCCTTGACGCTTTCTACGAGGGTTTCCAGAGAGACTACGCCGGTTTTTCGGACAAAGGCCCCGATCATGACCATGTTGGCGCTTCGAAGGCTTCCGATGTTGTCGGCAATGGAATTGACAGGGATGGAAACCACCTCAATATCGTTGCGTTTCGGCCGCACGTCCACCAGATCCTGATTCAGGAAAATCGTGCCCCCCCGTTTGACCTTGCCTTCGAAGCGGACAACGGAAGGCGTGTTCATGAGCACGGCGTAATCCGGAAAAGAGGCCACCGGTGAGGCGATGGGCGTATCACTGACGGTGATGGTGCAATTGGCCGTGCCGCCCCTGACTTCCGCCCCATAGGCCGGTAGGTAGGTGACGTGTTTGTCCTCGTGCATTCCAGACGTCGCCAACACGTACCCCATCATAAGGACGCCCTGTCCTCCAAAGCCGGCGAATATGGTCCTGGTCATGCTCATATGCTCGAATGCCGCCGGGTCAGTTCCCCGGCGCCGTCACGTCCTTGATAACTTTGAGCGGGTAGCTCGTGACCACCTCATTGTCGATTCGTTGGCAGGCTTCGACCGGCGAGACTTTCCAGTTCGTGGGGCAGGGGGAAAGAATCTCGACGAGAGAAAAGCCGAGGGCGTGTATCTGCGTTTGAAAGGCCTTTTTTATTGCTTTTTTTGTTCTTATAACATTTTTCGGGGAGGTGACGGAGGTTCGTTCGATATAGACGGCGCCTGCAGCCACGGCCAGCATCTGGCTGATGTCCACGGGGTAACCATCCCGCAGTTCAACCCTTCCCCCCGGTGTCGTCGTTGTCTTCTGCCCGATAAGGGTCGTGGGGGCCATCTGTCCGCCCGTCATCCCGTAGACCCCGTTGTTGACGAAAATGACCGTGATACGCTCTCCACGGTTGGCGGCGTGAATCGTCTCGGCCGTTCCGATGGCCGCCAGATCTCCGTCTCCCTGATACGTGAAGACAACGAGGTCGGGCCGTGCCCGCTTGATCCCCGTGGCAACCGCGATGGCACGGCCGTGGGGTGCCTCTCCCATGTCCACATCCAGATAATTGTATGCCAGGACTGCGCAGCCCGCCGGGGGGACACCTACGGTCTGTTCCCGAATCCCCAGTTCGTCGATGACCTCGGCGACCAGGCGATGAATGATGCTGTGGCCGCAACCGGGACAGTAGTGATAGACGTTGTCTTTGAGCGATTTGGGTCTCTTGAAAACCTGTTTAGCCATAATCAAACCTTGATTCCAGAATTCCAGCCGCGCAACGAAACGGTATCCCTAACGCAACCCGTGCCTGTTGACGAGTCTGGTCATCACATCGGTAACTTCCCGGGGCGTGGAGATAATGCCTCCCGGCCTGCCGTGGAAATGGACCGTGGCCCTCTCGCCCGCACTCATTCTGACATCTTCCACCATCTGTCCTGTGTTCATCTCAAAGACGAGAAGGTGCTTGATCGTGTCGGTCACTGCCTGTATCGCCTTTTCCGGAAACGGCCAAAGCGTGATGGGGCGGAAAAGGCCTGCTTGGATGCCCGATTGGCGGACGCGGTCTATAGCGCCTTTGGCGATACGAGCCGCCGTTCCAAAGGCTACGACCGCGATCTTGGCGTCATCCAACAGATACGATTCGTGGGCCGGCTCCTGCCTCTGGATCGTTTCATATTTTCTCGCCAATTTCCAGTTGTGCTGTTCCAGCTTGATGGGATCCAACAACAAAGAGGCAATCAGTCGCCCGTGGCGCCCTTTGGCACCCGAAAGCGCCCACTCTTTTTTCGGTAAGGTGGCCGGATCAATGGGATCCGGAAAAGTAACCGGTTCCATCATTTGGCCCATGAGCCCGTCGCCCAGAAGGATCACGGGCATGCGGTAGGCGTCGGCCAGATCAAAGGCTTTCATGGTGAGTGTAACCAGTTCCTGACCGGAATAGGGCGCAAGGACGATGGTACGGTATCCCCCATGACCGCCCCCTCTGGTGGCCTGGAAATAGTCGGCCTGGCTTGGGGCGATGTTGCCCAATCCGGGGCCGCCACGCATGATATTGGCCACCACGGCAGGCAGCTCCATGCCCGCCAGATATGAAATCCCTTCCTGTTTCAGGCTGATGCCGGGGCTGGAGGAAGAAGTCATGGCCCGTGTGCCGGTCATGCTCGCTCCCATGACCATATTGATCGCAGCCAGTTCGCTTTCCGCCTGGATGAAAGTGGCCCCCTCCAGTTTTGCGAAACGTCCCGCAATGAACTCCGGGACCTCGTTTTGTGGGGTAATAGGATAGCCTGCATAGAACCGGCAACCGGCCCGCGTTGCCGCCTCTCCGATTACATGACTGCCGCGCATCAACTGCTTAGTCACGGAACACCTCAATGCAGACCTCAGGGCACATCAGCGCACACACTGCGCACCCCGTACACTCGCGTTTTTCGCTTTTCTCATCTTCCAGATATTCTGCGGGATGGTATCCTTTGATGTTCAGTTTTTCACTGATCCGGATACCGCCCTTGGGGCATGCTGCAACGCAAAAGCCGCAACCTTTGCATAAGTCCCTGTTGATCCTGATAAAACCCTTTTTCAAAGGTCCGTCTCCTGAGTAACGAAGTCGAAACTAAATATTTAAAATTTTCATCCGGTTTTGTCAACGGGATTTATGCGTGAACCGCAATAGCGAGCGCATTCCCCGTCCCGATTTATCGGGACCGCAGGGTCTTCAATCGTCCGCCTGGCGCCGATGTTGCATGAAATTTCAAATAAGACTTTGAATAAGAGTATGCCCTTACCCCTTTTCACGCCGGAGGGCCCGAGGTCCGAAAAGATGCTGGAAACAAAGGGAAATGTGACCATACTTGCCGTTGATGACGATCCTGTGAGCCTGACGGTTCTGGAAAGATCGCTTCAAAACGAGGGATACGGGGTCCTCACAGCCAGTGCCGGTCCGGCTGCGCGCAAGCTTGCATCGGAGGAACAGCCGGATCTCATCATCCTGGACATCATGATGCCGGAGGAAGATGGGTTCCAGGTGATGGAAAAGCTGAAGAAAGACTCACGAACGGCGTCGATCCCCGTCATCTTTCTTACGGGACGCGATGAACTGGACACCAAGCTCCAGGGCTTCGATCTCGGGGCGGTCGACTTCATCACCAAGCCATTCTACGGGCAAGAGATGCTTGCCAGGGTGAGACTCCATCTGAAACTGTCGCTGGCCACGAATTCGTTGATCGCAAGCCAGGCAGAGAAGCTAAGACAGGTGCAGGCAGGACAAAACGCCATGCTGGTCTCGCCGGAGGATTTTCCCGAAGCCCGGTTTGGGGTTGAATACGTGCCGTTTCTGGAAGCGGGGGGAGACTTCTACGAGGTGCTGCCCATTTCAGACGATATCTTCGGATATTTCGTCGCGGATGTCTCGGGCCACGACCTGGCAACGAGTTATGTGACTGCGGCCCTCAAGGGATTGTTGAACCAGAACTGTACCCCCTTTTACAAACCGGTCGAGAGCATTGAGATGATCAACAACGTCCTGTTTGAGATTCTTGCCGACGGCAAATATCTCACGGCGTGTTACGGCAAGCTGAACCGGAAGGCAAAGACCATGACAATCGTCAACGCAGGCCACCTGCCTGCCATTCACCTTCCCAGACAAGGGCCGGCCGCGCTCATAGAAATGGAGGGGGATGTTCTGGGGGCCTTCGCCGACGTTGCTTACGGGACGCGTGATATCCGAGTAACGCCCGGAGACCGTTTCTATCTCTACACGGATGGGTTGGTTGAGCGTCCGGGCGACAGGCGCGGTTGGCCTGCAGGAGTGGAAGGGCTCCTGCGTGTCTGCCATCAGGTCAAGGAGATGCCCATCAGAGAATCTGTAAGTGCTCTTTTCCATTTGATGAAGGAAAAGGGCGGTAATCCTGAAGATGACGTGGTCCTCCTTGGTATTGAAGTGTAGGAGGGCAAAGAGAAGCAATGTTTGCAGTCACGGAAACCCTCGGCGGTCTTCACGTTTCTTTCTCTGCCACGTTGGAAAACGTGGACAAGGCTGCCGACACTGCGAAGAGGTTTCTTTCAAGGGTCGATGCCGGAGAGCACACCTTTGACGTAATCCTCGCCCTGCGTGAGGGTCTCACCAATGCCGTGGTTGAAGGCAGTGATCTTGACGCCGACAAGACCGTTTTCTGTTCCCTCGTTTTGGACGGCGACACCCTCGTCGTGGAGATCGAAGATGGCGGTTATGGTTTTGATTGGCACGGACGTGTCCCGGAGGTGCCGTCTCCCCATTCTGAATCCGGCAGGGGGCTTGCCATCATGAACCGCTATTGCGATACGGTGGCGTACAACGACAAGGGGAATAAGCTGATCTTGAAAAGGCGTATCCGTTAATGCGGCCAACGCCTCGAACGTCCGACCCGCAAGGGGCTCAAGCCGAGGTCCGCATTGCCGGGGCCCTCTTGAACCGTAATGGCAAGCGCATTCCCCGTAGCTTGCCCCAGGGATCTTTAATGTTCAGTCAAGAAACAAACACGTATCGTCAAAATAGTGGCATAGACGGGGCACCGTGCCGTCCTTTTCCCCCGGCATGGATAGCCTTCCGAAATTGTGAAAAAAGTCTGTTAAGGGTAGGCCTTGAAATGCCGAAACTTACTTAGGCGAAGGCGGGTATTTTTGAGCAGACGTATTGCGAACCCCTCGTAAACTTCATGTTTTTCATGGTCAACAGGGAAGACACTGAACCATGAAGGCCATATGGAAGGATGGGGATTCTGCAAGGCTGTTTCGTAGGGATTTCCGTGGCAATACAAGTAAGCAGTCGGAGGTGGGTATGGCAGGCAAGAAAAGGCAATCGGTCGAAAAGGTCATCAAACCAGGCAAGGACATCGTAGCTTCGATGGCCGACGGTTTTAGGACTGACCTGCTCAAAGCGGTGAACAGCGGAGTGAAGAAGCTCAATATCGATCTCGAAGGCGTCGAGATGGTTGATTCGGTGGGAATCGGAGTCCTGGTTGCCGCCCACAACTCCCTGAACAAGGCGGGCGGGAGCATGGCCGTGTCCAATGCCTCCGAGGATATCTGCAAGCTTTTCAGGACCATGCGCCTGGATCAGCATTTCCAGGTGGTCCCGGCAGGTAGTTAGTGCCCATGCACAAATGCCTTTCAAACGGGGGGGCACGAACGACAGTCTCCAATTCGGAAATGGTAGGTTTTGCCCCGAAATACTGGTGCCGTCGAAGCCTCGTCCCGGCTTAAGTCGGGATACGTCGTAGCCGGTGCTTTTCAAGCCGCAGGCGCAACCCCGCGGAGAACGACGTACCGGGGGCAAAAGATGCCATGATGGATGGAAACTGATTAGCCCGAAGGTGAAGGCCCCAAAGGGCCGACGGATGAAGGAACTGAGCCGAGCTCTGGAGGAAGACCATGAGTATCGAAAACGATGAAACACTGCGGATGTACGTGGAAGAGTCTCAGGAGCATCTTGCCGACATCGAAAACGACCTCCTGGCCATCGAGCAGAGAGGGGCGGATTTGGACGAAGAGTTGGTGAACAAGGTGTTCCGCGCCGCCCATTCCATCAAAGGCGGGGCCGGTTTCATGGGGCTTGTAACCATCAAAGAGCTCTCCCACAAGATGGAAAATGTTCTGGGAATGATTCGAAGCAAGGAAATGGTTCCAAATCCGGAGGTGATCAATATCCTTTTGCTTGCCTCCGACGCCCTGAAAAAGCTCCTGGACAACGTGTTAGGAAGCAATGACATCGATGTCTCCGAACATATCAAGGCCCTGGTTGCGCTGGCCGAAGGGGCACTTCCGGACGAAGGCAAGAAAAGCATTTCGAAGTCGGTGGGCGTCTCTTTCCCCAACGGAACGGTCGCCTTCAACGTGGCTGAATTCGACATAGCCAACGGCAGACAAGGGGGAAAGTTCATTTACCTGGTGGACCTGGATCTGATTCATGACGTCCATCAAAAAAATAGAACTCCCCTGGACGTCTTAAGGGAACTCGAAAAGACGGGACTTATCCTGGACAGCAAAATGAATATCACGGGGGTCGGGACACTAGAGGACGGCGGACTGACCAATCGGCTTCCCTTCCTAGTCTTGTATGCAACGTTGTTGGACCCCACGCTGATCAACACGCTTTTCGAGATCGACGAAGACAGAATCTTCGAGCTGACCAAGGACATGGTGACGCGGCCTATCGGTGAGTACTGCATTCCTGAATCGACAGGTCCTGAAACGGCAGAGGGGGAGGTCACAGCACCAAAAACCTCCTTCCAGGATCGAGAACAGGGGACGGCGTTGCAGAGAAACCAGCCTGTGCAAGCGGCCGGAAACGATGAGCCGGAAGCCACGGAACCGGAAGCAATAGAAGAAGAACCTGTTGCGGAGGACGTAGGCAGGTTTTGCGCCGCGGATCAGGGGTCCCAAAAAGAGATACCGAAGAAGGTTGCGGAAATGGAGACGAGCCTGCGGGTGAACGTGAGTCTGCTCGATTCACTCATGAACTTGGCTGGCGAACTCGTTTTGAGCAGAAACCAGCTCCTCCAGGCCATTGGATCCAATGATATGCGGACCATCCAACTGGGCGGCCAGCGGCTGGATCTCATCACATCCGAGCTGCAGGAAGCCATCATGCTAACCCGCATGCAGCCCATCGGCAATGTGTTCAACAAGTTTCAGCGCGTTGTGCGGGATCTCGCCAGGAACCTGGGCAAGGAAGTGGACCTTTTCATCGAAGGATCGGAGGTTGAGCTCGACAAGACCATCATCGAGGCCATCAGCGATCCTCTGACCCACCTGGTCAGAAACTCGGCAGACCACGGCATTGAAACGCCCGATCAACGGTTGAAAGCAGGGAAAAGGCCTGGTGGAAGGATCGATTTGAGGGCCTTTCACGATGCCGGCCAGGTCAACATTGAAATCGTCGATGATGGAAAAGGAATCCACGGCAACAAGTTGGTCGCTTCGGCACTGGCAAAGGGATTGATCACTGAAGACCAAGCCAGGACAATGTCTGACAAGGAAAAGATCAACCTCATTTTTCTGCCTGGGTTCTCCACCGCCGAGAAGGTGACGGATGTGTCGGGGCGGGGTGTGGGCATGGATGTGGTGAAGACCAATCTGGACAAGCTTGGTGGCGTCGTGGACGTCGAGTCGGAGCCGGGCAAAGGAACAAGGGTCCGGATCAAACTCCCGCTCACGCTTGCCATTATTCCGAGTCAGATCATCACCACGGGCGGAGACCGATACGCCATACCGCAGGTAAATATGGATGAACTCCTCAGGATTCCGGCCTCTCAGATCCACGAACGGATTGAAAAGGTCGGGGGGGCGGAGGTCGTCAGGTTGCGGGGCCAACTCCTTCCCTTGCTCAAGCTCAATGAGATCCTGGGTGTCGAATCTTCGTACATCGATCCGGGTGACGGGGGTCAAAAGGCCAGCAGACGAAAGAATATCGTGGACGAAAGGGCGCCAAGGGACGGTTCCTCGAACGACCGGCGAACCCGTGAGGCGTGCGCCGATTCCATCGCGGAGTCCGAAAAAGAAACGCCCACACTTGTCGAGGTTGCTGCGGGGCAGACCCGAAAGACTGCGGCCGATAATGGCCGGAAGAACCCCGAGAGGCGTTACCACAGCGAAAGCGCCGTGAAAGTTGTCGTGGTATCTGCGGGAACGCTTAAGTACGGTCTGGTGGTGGACCGGCTGCACGACTCCGAAGAGATCGTTGTCAAGCCTCTGGGGCGCCACCTCAAACGATGCAAGGGGTATGCTGGCGCGACCATCATGGGTGACGGCCGGGTAGCCTTGATCCTGGATGTGGGAAGTCTAGTTCATATGGCGGGCCTTCATGCCATGGACAGCGCGGAGAATACCGCTGCTGTCGCCAAGGATGTTGCAGATGCCATTTCAGCCAAGAAAGACATGCAATCCCTGCTGGTATTCCGAAGCGCGGAGGATGAACAGTTTGCCGTGACCCTGAGTCAAGTGGAACGGATCGAGAAGATCAAGGCGACGGATGTGGAGTTGTTGGGAGGCAAGCGGGTCATGCAGTACCGTGGCGGAAGCCTCCCGTTATTCAGTATTGACGAGGCAGCCCAAGTCAAACCCCTGGCGGAAAAAGAAAACCTCCTGGTCATTGTTTTTGTTATTGGCGGCAGAGAGATCGGTTTGCTGGCCATGGGGCCTGTGGACGCCGTGGAGGTCGCTACCGAAGTCGACGGTGTGACCCTGAAGCAACCGGGCATCATGGGCTCATCCATTGTCGCAGGACGAACGACCCAGTTTGTGGACATCTACGCGATGGTGGAGACTCTTCATCCCGAATGGTTTGAGAAGCGGGAAACAGCCGACGCAGGGCAGGGCGAGGCGGTAACCGTTCTCATCGTGGAGGATTCGACCTTTTTCAGAAATCAGGTCAAAGGGTTTATGGAAGAAGCTGGCTACAATGTCATCCCTGCTGAGGACGGGGTAGAGGCATGGAGCCTTCTTGAAGAGCACCGGGATGAGGTCGATATCATCGTCACGGATATCGAGATGCCCAACATGAATGGTTTCGAACTGACCAAGAAGATAAAAAACGACGATCGTTTCGCCCATCTTCCTGTTATCGCCCTCACGACCCTGGCCGGCGACGCAGACGTGGCAAGGGGCAAAGAAGTGGGCATCGACGATTACCAGATCAAGCTTGACCGGGAAAAGCTCATGGACAGTGTAAATATGCACGCCAGGGGGTAAGAGGGGCGGCGTTCATCGTCAATTCTCAGTTCATAAGGAGAGATGCAAATGCTCAAAAATCTCAAGTTGCGCACCAAACAGCTCGGAGGTTTCCTCATTGTCTCTGTGATTCTCGTCGTGGTGGGGTTCGTGGGGTATGCCGGCATTAGAGGCATCAACGCCCGCGTGCAGGACATCATTGAGACTGCTCCGCTCATGGGTGCAGCCATGGAAATGAAGATCGCCGTCGCAAGGGACATGCAAATGATCGTAAAGTTGCTTGGCGAAAATGATACGGCACGGCTCGATAAGGTCTGGAAAGAGCATGAAGGCTTGGTCCGGGAATTTGATTTGTTCGGAGAGGCCATTGTGAGAGGCGCAAAGACAGATGATGGGGTCATCTATGCCGCAAAAGATGAGAAGTTGAAACAGATCGTCCGGGACGTTCAGAAAATCCACGCCGAAGAATTCCGGCCCCGCGTCGAAAAGATATATCAGCTCATGTCGGAAGACCCGGCCACGGCCAGATACAGCGAGCGAATCATCAGGCTCGAGGATGAAGCGGATGAAATAGGGGAAAAGATGCTGTCTCGGATCGGCGGCATTGAGCAAGCGGCAAAAAACGAGATTGTCCGGGCTGAGGCGGAAGCAACAAGAGTTACCGAGCGATCCGGGTTCTCGTTGACGGTGGCCGTCGTGCTGGGGGTTGCCGCGTCCGTTATCCTCAGCGTGTTTCTTACCAGGAGCATCACGGCCCCGATCTCCAAGGCCGTCGATCTGGCGGAAAAACTGTCGGATGGTGATCTTACTAAGACCCTTGAGATTGACCGGAAGGACGAAGTGGGGACATTGGCGAAGGCACTAAACGCCATGGTCTCAAACCTGCGGCAGATAATCACCGACATTTGTCAGGGCATTGAGACACTTTCGTCGTCTTCTACGGAGTTGTCGACCATATCGCACCAGATGACTTTGGGTTCGGAACAGGCATCCAACAAGGCCGGTACCGTTGCAACGGCCGCTGAAGAGATGAGTTCCAACATGTCCGCCGTGGCCGCAGCCGCTGAAGAAGCCTCCACAAACGTCAGTATGGTTGCTACCTCTGCCGAGGAGATGACCGCTACCATCAACGAAATCGCACAGCATTCGGAAAAGGCCAGAACTATCACCAACCAGGCCGTGTCCGAAGCCCGGAAGGCCTCCGACGGAGTGGATCAACTCGGCGCAGCCGCCAAAGAGATCGGAAAAGTTACGGCGACCATCACCGAGATCTCGGAACAGACCAACCTCTTGGCGCTCAATGCCACTATCGAGGCGGCCAGGGCCGGTGAGGCCGGAAAGGGGTTTGCCGTGGTGGCCAACGAGATCAAGGAGTTGGCCAAACAGACGGCGGAGGCAACGGTTGAGATCAAAAACAAGGTTCAAGGAATTCAGAATTCCACGGAGGGCACCGTTACCCAGATCGAACAGATCTCAAAAATCGTGCATGAGGTGAATGAGATTGTGTCCACGATTGCCACCGCTGTGGAAGAACAGTCCGTGACCACGAAGGAAATTGCCAACAACGTGACCCAGGCCTCTCAGGGCATACAGGAAGTGACCCAAAATGTAGCCCAAAGCTCTACGGTGGCCGGAGAGATCGCCCGTGACATCAGTCATGTGAACCATGCCTCCGGGGAGATATCCAACAGCAGTTCGCAGGTAAATCTGAGCGCTGAGGAATTGGCCAAACTGGCCGAGGGATTGAAGGCGTTGACGGGAAAGTTCAGGGTGTGAGGAGGATTGTCATGAGCAGGAGCCGCAGACTTTCCATGCTTCTTCTCTGCACGGCGTTGTTTTTTCGTGGGGAGGGTGCCCGGGCGGAGTCGCCTGAACAACTTGCCCGCGAGAGTGAAGAAAGAACGGCAGCCACGGCGTTGATCAAACCCACCCCGCAGATGATCGTGGAAAAAGTGGATGAGGCAGTCGCGCTGCTCAAGAAAGAGGGGACCGTCGCCTTTTCTAAATTCAAAGGCAAAGACAGTCCGTTCATTTTTGCCGGCACCCATATCTGGATACACGACGAAGACGGGGTCATGCGCATGCATCCTATCAAGTATGGACTGGAAGGCAAAAAGCTGATCGGTTTGAAAGACAGCTGCGGAAAAAAATTCTTTGCCGTCATGAACCAGAAGGCAAGCGAACAGGGGGCCGGCTGGGTGGATTATTGGTGGCCCAAGACGGGCGAGAAAACGGCGTCCCAAAACGTTTCCTACGTCAAAGGGGTGCATGTGGACGGGAAACTGCTTGT
>Ga0105106_10003246_pt1 | contig 11637 bp, 7 predicted proteins | sample PPLLaktember2015_5_FD_79109 | JGI IMG/M metagenome (GOLD analysis project Ga0105106, IMG submission 79109) | Freshwater sediment microbial communities from Prairie Pothole Lake near Jamestown, North Dakota, USA - PPLs Lake P8 Core (1) Depth... | ecosystem: Environmental > Aquatic > Freshwater >... | reverse complement strand
TGTCAAACGAGCCGTACGTATTTTGCAGACATCGTCGAGTACCGTAGAGTCCTGCGTCAGCGCAACAAATTGCTGCTGGATGCGCGATTGGGCGGCACATCGCCGGCAGGGGAGTTGCCGGCGTGGAATGACGAGCTGGTCCGGCTTGGAAGCCGTCTCATACATAAACGCGCCGCACTTATTGATGGCCTGCGGGAAGAGTTCGGCACGGCGTACAATTTCCTGGCAGGCGCGGGCGTCAGTGCGGCTGTGCGCTATGTAACGGTTGGAAGTGTTGACGCGCAGTCCACTGTTGAGACGATTGCGGAGCACTTCGGGCAGGCGCTGGAGAGACGGAGTGCAGAGGAGCGGCGGCGCGGTGCAACGCTCGTGGGTCCGCACCGCGATGATCTTGCGTTTACGATCAACGGGCTGGCATCGGAACGGTATGCATCGCAGGGTGAGCATAAGACCCTGTTGATCGCGTTGAAGCTTGCGGAGTATGAATACATTACCGCACGCTGCGGTGAGACGCCGATGCTCCTGCTGGATGACATCTTTGCGGAACTTGACCGTCAGCGCGCGGCGTGCGTCATGGAGCGGCTGCAGACGAAAGGGCAGAGCATCGTCACAGCAACGGACGAATCCCTTATCGGCCAGGGGATGCGGTGGACGAGCGAGCACCGGAGAATCATCGTTGACGGCGGGAGGTGCCGTGAAGCGGCGTTCTGAAGCAAAAGGGAAGAAGCGCCACCCCGTGCACATCGGTGGCGCGATCGAAGAGTTGGTGTCGGCACTGGGGATTGACGGAACGCTGCGCAAGTACCGGGTGCTGGCCGGATGGGCGGAGATCGTGGGGGAGCAGATCGCCAGGGTGACCGAGCCGCAACGCATCGAGAACGGCGTACTGTTCGTCAGCGTGAAGACAGCCCCCTGGCGGGCGGAACTGACTCTCAAGCGTCTTGAAATCATACACAAGTTGAACACTGCCGCGGGAGCGGACGTGATTCGTGATATCCGCTTCCGGTAGCACCGAGCGGTGACCGTGCAGCGGAATCTGACGGAGGGAAGAAAAAGACGAAATATGGCAAAGGCGAAAGCAAACGGGAAGGGATCTGCACCCGCCAACGGCAACGACGTGCATGCATACACGTCGGAAGACATCACAGTTCTTAAAGGACTGGAAGCAGTACGGCGCCGCCCGGCGATGTACATCGGCGACATCAGCGCGCGCGGGCTGCACCATCTGATCTACGAAGTGGTCGACAACTCGATCGATGAAGCGCTCGCCGGATTTGCGCATAACATCGAAGTGACGTTGAACAAGGACGGCTCGGTGTCAGTGCTTGACGACGGCCGTGGCATCCCCACCGACATCCATAAGGAAGAGAAGCGGTCGGCCCTCGAAGTGGTCATGACCATGTTGCATGCCGGCGGGAAGTTCGACAAGAACAGCTACAAAGTCTCCGGCGGTCTCCATGGCGTGGGCGTATCCGTGGTAAATGCGCTGAGTGAGTGGCTGGTGGCCGAAGTCTACCGCGACGGCAAAGTCTGGTTGCAGAAGTACCGCCGCGGGGAACCCGTAGCGCCGGCGAAAGCGACCGGAAAGGCACCGTCCGGAAAAAGCGGGACCCTCATCACCTTCATGCCGGACGGGCAGATCTTCAAAAACCGGATGTTCAAATTCGAGACGGTTGCCGAACGATTGCGCGAACTTGCGTTCCTCAACCCCGAGGTGACGCTGCGGATTATCGACCGCCGCACAAAGAATGAACAGGAGGAATCCTTCCGCTTCAAGGGCGGTTTGGTGGAGTTTGTGAAGTACATCGATGCAACCCGTCCGTCCTTGATGAAGAAGATGTTTTCCGCCAAGGGAGCGGAGAAGGACGAAAACGGGCGCACGGTGGAGGTGGAGGTGGCGTTTCAGTACAACGAGCAGTACAGTGAGAACATTTTCACCTACGTGAACAACATCAATACGCACGAAGGTGGGACGCATCTTGTCGGTTTCCGGACTGCGCTGACCCGCTCCCTCAACACGCATGCGTACAAGAACGGCATTCTCAAAGAGGGCGGGATTGTGCTTTCGGGTGACGATTTCCGGGAGGGGTTCACGGGGATTCTCAGCGTCAAGGTGCCGGAGCCGCAGTTCGAGGGGCAGACAAAGACGAAGCTGGGGAACAGCGAAGTCAGAAGCATCGTGGAAGCGGTCATCGGCCCGGCGCTCGTTTCGTGGCTCGAGGACAACACCGCGGATGCACGGCGCATTATTGACAAGGCGATGAAGACGGCGGAAGCCCGTGAAGCGGCACGGAAAGCACGCGATCTTACGCGGCGCAAGAACGCTCTCTCGGGTGGGGGTCTGCCCGGGAAACTCGCTGATTGTTCCCTGACCGACCCGGAGCACTGCGAACTGTATCTGGTTGAAGGCGATTCCGCCGGCGGCAGTGCAAAACAGGGGCGCGATCGCAGATTCCAGGCAATCCTCCCGCTGAAAGGCAAGATCCTCAACGTGGAAAAAGCACGTCTCCACAAAATTCTGGAGAACGAAGAAATCCGCAATATCTTCACCGCTATAGGCACGGGCGTCGGCGAAGAGTTTGATTCCGCCAAAGTCCGCTACGGCAAGATTATCCTGATGTGCGATGCCGACGTGGATGGGTCGCACATCCGTACGCTGCTTCTGACATTGTTCTACCGGCACATGAAGGAACTCATCGACCTCGGACACGTGTACATTGCACAGCCTCCTCTGTACAAGGTGAAGAAGGGCAAGCAGGAGATGTATGCCTACGATGAGGAGGAGCGTGACGACATCATCAAACGGCTGAAGACGGATAAGAGCAAGAAGAGCGAGGAGGGGGCGGCCGAAGAGCCTCACGAGGAAGGCGCGGTCGTCCTCGGCAACGGCATCGCCATCTCACGCTTCAAAGGTCTGGGGGAAATGAACCCCGAACAGTTGTGGTTGACGACTATGAATCCGGACACCCGCACGATCTTACAGGTGTCCATTGAAAATGCCGCAGATGCGGACCGGACGTTCTCCATCCTGATGGGTGATGACGTAGAACCCCGCCGGGAGTTCATCGAGAAGAACGCGAAGTACGTGCGCAACCTGGACGTGTAAATCGGCGCGAGAAGAAACGCATGGCAACACTGACCGAAAAAATAATCCCCGTTGACATTGAAGACGAAATGCGCGGCTCGTACATCGATTATTCGATGTCCGTCATTGTCGCACGCGCTCTCCCGGACGTCCGCGACGGCCTGAAGCCCGCCCACCGGCGCGTGCTCTTCGGGATGCAGGACCTCGGGCTCGCTGCCAACAGGGCGTACAAGAAGTCGGCGCGAATCGTCGGTGAAGTGCTCGGAAAATACCACCCCCACGGCGATTCCGCAGTCTATGACACGATGGTCCGCATGGCGCAAGATTTCTCCATGCGGTACCCGTTGGTGGACGGTCAGGGCAACTTCGGTTCGATCGACGGCGATTCTGCGGCGGCTATGCGATACACGGAAGCGCGCCTGACCCGTATTGCCGAAGAAATGCTGAAGGATCTCGATAAGAATACCGTCGATTTCACACCGAACTTTGACGACACGCTGAAAGAGCCTTCCGTTCTTCCCGCAATGGTTCCCAATCTTCTGATCAATGGGACGAGTGGGATTGCGGTGGGCATGGCCACAAATATCCCGCCGCACAATCTCACCGAAGTGATTGACGGCTGTATCGCGCTGAGCAAAGACGAGGACCTGGACAACGAGAAGTTGATGCGATTTGTGAAGGCGCCGGACTTCCCGACCGGCGGCATCATCTACGGGTACGAGGGTGTCCGCGAGGCATACACCACAGGCCGCGGCAGGATACTCGTTCGTGCGCGGGCGAGCATCGAGACGGGTAAGAACGAGCGGCAGAGCATCGTGGTCACGGAGATTCCGTATCAGGTGAACAAGGCCAACCTGATTGAGAAAATTGCCGATCTGGTGAACGACAAGAAACTCGAGGACATTGCGGACATCCGGGACGAATCCGACCGTGACGGCCTGAGAATCGTGATCGAACTGCGCCGCGATGCCAATGCGGAAGTGATCCTCAACAACCTGTTCAAACACACGCAGATGCAGACCACGTTCGGCGTGATCATGCTGGCGCTTGTGGAGGGACGGCCGAAGGTGCTCACGCTGCGCGATATCATGCGCTTGTTCATCCAGCACCGGAACGATGTTGTGGTGCGGCGCTCTAAATTTGAACTCGAGGAGGCCGAGAAGCGCGCCCACATCCTGGAAGGGTATATCATCGCCCTCGATAATATCGACGCGATCATCAAGCTTATCAAGGCGTCGAAGGATGTGGATACAGCCAGACTGGGGCTGATGAAGAAATTCAAGCTGTCGGAGATCCAGGCAAAGGCAATCCTGGATATGCGGCTGCAGCGGCTCACCGGGCTGGAGCGGAAGAAAATCGAGGAGGAGTACCGCGAGACCATCAAACTGATCGAACGTCTGAAGGCTATCCTCAAGAGCAAGCAACTGCAGCTTCAGATCATCCGCGAGGAGCTCGAGAGGATCAAAGAGCAGTACGGCGACGAGCGGCGGACGGAAATCGTCTACAAGGCGGAGGAATTCAGCATTGAAGACATGATCGCCGAAGAACAGGTGGTCATCACGATCAGCCATAACGGCTCCGTGAAGCGGTTCCCGGTCAGCGGCTACCGCCGGCAGACCCGCGGGGGGCGGGGAAGCACGGGTGCCACAACACGCGATGATGATTTCATCGAAGCGATGTTCGTGGCATCGACCCACGAGTACATCCTGCTCTTTACCGACCGGGGGAGGTGCTATTGGCTCAAGGTGTTTGAGATCCCGGAAGGCGGGCGAACGGCGCGCGGCAAGTCCATCGGCACACTGGTGTCGAAGGAACCCGGCGAGACTATCATGGCGTACGTCACGGTCAAGAGTTTTGATGCGCCCTTGAACGTGCTGATGGTGACCGAACAGGGGAACATCAAGAAAACTGCACTGAGCGAGTTCAGCAACCCACGAAAAACCGGCATTGGTGCCATCGGGTTGTCGAAAGGGGATTCGCTGATTGATGTCCACCTGACCGACGCAAAAAGGGATATCGTCATCGGCACCTCGGAAGGCAAGGCGATCCGTTTCGCGGAACAGGAAGTGCGGACAATGGGTCGCGCCGCATCCGGTGTGCGTGCGATCAGGCTGAACAAGGGTGATCGCGTTGTGGGTGGGGTGGTGCTGCGCCGCAGCGACATGACCATCCTCATCGCCACCGAGCTGGGCTTCGGGAAGCGAAGCAATACCGAGGAGTACAGGATCAGCCACCGCGGCGGGAAGGGGATCATCACGGTCAAAACAACAGAAAAGACCGGTCGAATGATTGCCATCAAAGAAGTTACCGAGAAAGACGACGTGGTGATTGTCACCACTCATGGCGTGATCATCCGGCAGCATGCATCCGCAATCCGGATTGCAGGCCGCAACACGCAGGGCGTACACCTGATCCGGCTCGACCAAGGTGATCAGGTGGCAGATGTGGCCGCCGTTCCGCCTGATGAAGATGAACCGTCAAACGGCAACGGGCAGAAGGCGCTGGAGAACGGCACGGCAAAGGATGCGCCAGCGACTCCCCCGCAGAATGCGGATCAGATCAGTCTCTTCAAGGAGCAAAAGGGAAAAGCAGCCCGGCCGAAGGGGCAGAAGAAAACAGCTGCAAAAGGAAAGGCGAAGAAGCGGTAGATATTTCTACAGCATGCCGCTCCGCTTCCGGATAAACCACTCAAGTGCAAGGAGCAGGACGATTGCTCCGGCGAGATACGGCCAGGAGCGCAGCTGGTGGTTGGATTCCTCGGTCGTGATGCGCGGCGTGAAGAATCCCCGGCGCGAGAGCTCGTCGGGCAATCGTGAAAACTCACTTGGGCTCAGGTAGGCGCCGCCGGAGCGGGCGGCGATGGTGCGCAGCAGGGCAGTCTCCGTTTGGGTTGTGCGAAATTCCACATGTGTGCCTCCGACACGCACAGTGCCGCTGTCCGCGCCGAGTGCCACCCCTCCTTTTCCCGCGCCTGCACGATACCTGTAGACGCCATCCTCACCCAGACCCGGCAGTGTTCCCTCATACCGTCCGTTTCCCACTGAAACAAGCATTCCTTCGATTGCCTGGTTGCGTTGCTGTACAACCACGCGCACTTCGGCGTCATCTACGGGCCGCTGCTGAACGTCGTACACCTGCGCTTCGAATCCAAGAGGTTCCCCCTGGCCATACACTGCGGCAAGCGGCTTGACGACGAGGGGGGCCGTGTCGTCCGGTGCTGTGAGCCATCGAATGACGTTGGCGACGAAGTGCGGGAAGAAGCCTGCGACGGCTGGCGAGCGCTGTGCCAGGAGCCGCCAGCGCCATATGCCATAGCCCGGAAGGGCGATGGACCGCTGCCTGCCCTGGCTGCTGACGATAAGTGCCGGCGCCGGAGTGATCACATTCTGGATACGTGCCGTTGCCAGGACTGTCGCGCCGGCTTTTGGAGTGAAGCGTGTGCGGGTGGCGAAAATTGGCGGCAGCTGCTGCCACGGTGATGGGTCCCCCGGTTGCACGGGAGCAAGCAACGGAGATGTTTGTTCCGCCGGAACTGGTTCAATGCTGATCTCCTGTTCCGCCGTGGAGGCAACGGTGGCGGTGAATGGCAGCAGAGGTGCGAGCGCACCGGCGCGCGTGACATCCGCCGTGCGAGACCCAATCCAGAAAAACGGAAGGTGCCGACGGGTCATCGCTCCGGCCACCGCGTCCACCGTTGACACACGTGTGGAAGCAGTAGGGATGCCGATCAGGACCAGGCAATCCGACGAGTCGAGCGCTGCCTGTGTCAGGAGTCCTTCATAGAATGTGCCCGCGGGTGTTTGTGTGAATGCAGAAACGGCGATGGCCGTGTCTGCTTCTGCGGCTGTGCGGAAGAAGGCAAGATCGTGTGACGGCCCGCCGGCAATAATAAGCAGGCGCAGCTTACTTTTGCGAACCCGTACTGCGATGGTCCTGCGGTTGTTCCGCGTAGTCACCTCGCCCGGGAGGCTGCTTACCGTTGCCGTGAGCGAGTGTGTCCCCTCGACGGCGGGTGTCCAGGTAAGCGGCACCGCATAATCGTGCGACCCCGGTTCGAGTGTCACCGTGGCCCGCCCGGCGGCGGTCGTCCCGTCAGTGAGAGTGACCTCGAGGCGTTCATTCCGATAGCCGCTTGCATGGACCATCACCTGGACCGGTGTCGGCACGCCGCTGTACACCACGGCATTTGCACCGATGCGTTGCACCGCAATGTCCCGCTGCTCGCTGCTGTCGCCGATGGCGACCGTGGTGATGGGAACGGGGAATGCGGAGGCAATGCCCACGGGATTTTGTCCCAGGGTGACTATACCGTCGGTGAGCAGAAGCACGGCGTTGCTGCGCAGTGCGCGGTCGTTCTGCTGGACTGCTGAAAGGGCACCGGCGATATCCGTGCCGTCTTCCGTAAACGAGAGTGAATCCGCCGTGATGCCCTCACCTGTGCGGGCTCGCGCGCCGAACGGAACGATCGTGACCAACGCCCGTTGACCCAGCGCTTCGAGCACCGGCGATTGGAGGAGCGTTCGCGCGATATCACTCCTGGTGCCATCGCGGTCGGCAATGGACATGCTTCTGCTGTTGTCGACAAGCACCGTCAATCCGGGAGCGGCGGTTTGCGTGACTGCCACCCGGAGGTGCGGATCAAAGAGAAGAAAAGCGAGCAATGCGAGTGCAAGGCCGCGCAGGGTGGCCAGGAGGAAACGCTTCGGGCGTGATGCAGGTGGGATGGTCGTCCGGTAGAACAGCACTGCAAGGGCCACCGCAGCGATGACAGCGATGACTGCCAGAGCGGGTGGTATGCCCAGGCGGAGATCGATCTGCGGCATGGTGCTCAGGGCAGCTCGCGAACGAGCCGGTCTACGATCTCAATTGCGGTGACGCCATCTGCTTCGGCGTTGAAATTCGTGACGAGACGATGGCGGAGTGTGGGGCCGGCCATGAAGCGCACGTCATCAATATCGGGGGTATGCCGTCCGGTGAGGAGTGCGCGGGTCTTTGCGCCAAGAATCAGGTACTGGGATGCCCGGGGTCCGGCACCCCAGCGGACCCAATCCTTGACAAATTGCGGCGCCTGGGCTGAACCGGGGCGTGTGGTTCCCACGAGTTTGACCGCATACTCCAGCACATTATCTGCAACAGGCACCCGCCGGACCAGGGCCTGGAACCGGACGATTTGCTGTCCGGTCAGGATATGGCCGGGTGCGGGGTCGTGGAGTCCGGTTGTCGACTTGACGATCTGGACTTCCTCTGCGGGGGAAGGATACTCGAGCCAGAGGTTGAACATGAAGCGGTCGAGTTGCGCTTCGGGAAGGGGATAGGTTCCTTCCTGTTCGATCGGGTTTTGCGTCGCCAGGACGAAGAACGGCTCATCGAGGGTGTATGTAGTTCCAGCCGCCGTAATGCGGTGTTCCTGCATTGCTTCCAGGAGCGCCGCCTGTGTCTTGGGCGGGGTGCGGTTGATTTCGTCGGCCAGCACAATGTTCGCGAACAGAGGGCCGCGGATGAAGCGGAATTCCTTTGTGCCGGATCCGGGATCTGCTTCGATGATCTCTGTTCCGGTTATGTCGCTGGGCATCAAGTCCGGTGTGAATTGAATCCGGTTGAACTTCAGATCGAGGACCTGAGCCAGCGTGCGTATGAGAAGCGTTTTGGCGAGACCCGGCACACCGACCAGCAGGCAATGGCCGCGCGCCAGGAGAGCAATCAACATGTGTTCGACAATGGTTTCCTGACCGACAATAACCTTGGCGATCTCATTCCGCAGCTTGTCATACGCATCGTTCAGCCGGCGCGCATCTGCGACATCACCCGGGGCTGTGGATGAGGCGGGAGCGTTGCTCACGAACTGTGTCCTCTGCCGTTAGGGATAGATCTTCCAGTAGATGTTGTTCCTGATATCGTCAAGCCAGCTCTGGTAGTCCTTTGTCCTCTTGTAGTTCAGCGCAAGGGCCTCGATCTTGTGGTAGTCTTGCTCGATGGTCATCTCGTGTGCCGGTGTGCGTTTGCGTAAAAGCACGATATGATAGCCATACGAGCTGCCCACCGGGAGTTTTTCCGGTTTGCTGATCTCACCCGGTGAAAGCGGCGCGACTGCGGCATACCAGCTCTTGTCAAGCTGCTCCAGATCGAGTGCGCCCAGCATGCCCCCGATCAGATTTGTCTCCTTGTCTTCCGAGTACCTCTTTGCCAGCACGCCGAAGTCGCTGCCCGCAAGAGCGGCAGCGCGCAGAGAATCCAGGAGAGCGACGGTGCTGCTGTCGCCGGATTCCGTGCGTTGAATTCGCAGCAGAATATGGCGGGCACGCACCGCGTCGCCACGACGTTCAAGGAGCTGGATGATGTGCATACCAAGCTCGGTCTCCACAATGCCGGAGACCTGCCCTTCGTTCAAACTGAAGACTGCGCTTTCGAAGTCTTTGACAAACTGTCCGCGCCGGACGAGGCCGAGGTTGCCGCCTTGCGGTGCCGAGCCGGGGTCTTCCGAGTTGCGTTTGGCCAGCTCTCCGAAGTCGACACCGGCATGGAGGCTGTCGAGCAACGCCTGCATGCGCATGTGTGCCGCGGCGCGTTCGGCGGCGCCAAACCGGGGTTTGATGAAGATGTGGGAGAGTTCCACTTCCTCAGGGACGCGGGGGAGGCTGTCACGATAGGTCCGGTAGAATTCCTCCACTTCATAGCGGCCGATCTGCGTCGCACCGAAGCGCTGTTGCTGCAATTTCTGTGCAAGGAGGTTCTTGCGCATTTCGTCCCGGTATTCCCGCTTGATTCTGCTCAAAGGCATACCGTACATTTCCTCCAACCGTGCTTCGGAGCCAACCTGCTGCACGCGCTGCTGAATTGCCGCTTCGAGCTGCTGCTGGACTTCTTCATCGCTGACAGTCACGCTGTCTTCAATTGCCTTGGCCACGATCAGCTTCTCGTTCACCATTGCCTGCAGCACCTGATCGTGCACACCAGGTGCTTTGGGATCCATGCGGTTTGTCAGAGCAAAGAACTGGATCTGGGCGTTCAACTCCGATTCAAGAATGGGGTCGTTTTCCACGACGGCGACAACACGGTCGAGCACCTGTGCCGGCGCAGGAGATATGCCGCACACTGCCAGACAAAAGAGAAGAGCACACGAGCTGACGAAACGGAACATGCATTACTCCTGTGATGCGGACGGATCGGGTCCCGCCTGTGGTTCACGAATGTCGATGGTATGCCGTTTGCGCACCGAACCGAGGAACTCCTCGTAACGGGCGCGACGGAGGTCCATCAGGAGACGCTCGCGCACTTCGGCGCGTGCGTACCCGAACGGAGGAATGTCTCCCTGACGGAAATTCTGATGTGTGCGAATGACAACATACCCCTCGCCGGTGCGAAGTGGACTCGAAACCTCTTCACGGGCAAGGGAGCGAGCCAGTTTCCAGAGCTCTTCGGGGTACAGCGTCGGACGGGAAAAGTACTGATGGTCCGCCGATTGGATGACGGAGGGCTCCTGAGAAGGTTTTGCCTGGAGATCGGACAGCGAGGTTTGCCATGAAGCACCGCGCATCAGGGCGGCGCGGAATGCGTTGGCAGCCTCGCGAGTGCGGAAGACGACATAACTCGCGAGCGTGATATCTTCGCGAAGCAGGAATGCCGTGCCCGAACGCGCAAACACCTGGGTGACCGAGTCTTCCGAAAGCTCGGTGCTGTCAACCTTCGCATACACCTCTTCCTGAAGGAGCGCGGCGACGGCAAGCCGTTTACGCATGGACTCGAGTTGGTCGCGGAACGTTGCGTCGTCGGTCACACCGCGCCGTTCGGCTTCCTGGTACAGCAACTCATTGACCACCCAATCGTTGATGTACTCTTTGGAGGCGGCACCCGCTTCGCCCACAGAGTCGCGCTGGTGCACAATCTCAGCGTCGGTCAACACCACATTGTTGACGCGGGCAACGTACCCGCTGCGCCCACCCTCCCGGCCGCACGCGGCCAGTGTCAGTGCGAGTGCCGCCGCCAGTCCTCGCCACCACCCATCACGGAGTCTTTGCAAAGGCGTTCTTCAACAATTCCTTGTGTTCAACGACCGGTGCAAACTGCTTCACGCGCCCGAGCCATTCGGCTTCGAGGCGTTTGGATTCGTACTCCTGGAATGCACTTGAGACTTCGGCACCTGCTTCTTCAAACGTCTTCTGCCGGGCAGGATCGACCCCATCTTTGCGGACAACTGCATATGCCACTTTGTAGAAGAACGGAGCCGAATACCCGCCCACGGCGAGCGAATCCGCCTGCTTCGCGCGTTCGTCAGCAGCGGGCGCGGCGAGCGATGTTTCGAGCGGGGATATCACCAGCGGCTGCAGACCGAGTATCTGCACATCGAGAACCTGGAGGACGCCGGCGGTATCCCGCTGTTTCGCCGCCGCAAAATTGCGTGGCCGGATCTCGGTGAGGATGCGGTCGGATGCAATGCCGTGAGTCTTGGTCAGCATCCCCTTCACAAGCTCTAGTCGCTGCTTTGCGAGGGCTTCGTTCTTGGACTTTCGCGTGCTCGTATCGGCGTACGCCGCGATCATGACCCGCGTTGCCTT
>Ga0105106_10003244_pt1 | contig 11639 bp, 11 predicted proteins | sample PPLLaktember2015_5_FD_79109 | JGI IMG/M metagenome (GOLD analysis project Ga0105106, IMG submission 79109) | Freshwater sediment microbial communities from Prairie Pothole Lake near Jamestown, North Dakota, USA - PPLs Lake P8 Core (1) Depth... | ecosystem: Environmental > Aquatic > Freshwater >... | reverse complement strand
GGCTCTGTAGAAATCATTGCCACAACGCACTCAGTGCAATTGAGAGGGTGACCCCCTCTCTCCCCCAGAGGGGGAGGCAACCCAAGGGGGCAAGTCCCCCCCTTGACCCCCAATTTCGATCTTTTTTTTCAGATGCGTGTTTACGGCCATTCTCCACGGGGCGAGGGTCGACAGACCCCGAGCGCCCGTGGCTCCATCACTATCCAATACGATCCCTTACAGGTTTTCTACAGAGCCACTTTTTTCCGCTTTTTAAAAAAAAACTTTCAGTACCGGTTTTTCCCAGGTACATTGAGTGAAAAAATTTTTTTTTTGGTTTATCCTATTCTTTGCGCAGCATTGTATCAATCGCCCGTGCCGCCTGTTTTGCTGCACCCATGGCAAGGATCACGGTCGCAGCACCTGTTGCAACATCCCCGCCGGCATACACTTTGCGCATAGAGGTCTTGAACTCTTCATCCACCAGGACATTTCCCCTTTTCCCCCTTGTCAGCTCCGGAAGTTCACTGATGAGGAGCGGGTTGGGACCCTGCCCGATGGCTGCAATAAAAACATCTGCATCTATCGTGAAATGGCTGCCTTCAACCGGAGCAGGTTCCGGACGGCCGGAGGCATCCGGTGCACACATCTCCATTTTCACACACTCAACCCCGGTCATGACCTGGTCCCCGATGATTCGTACCGGGTTGGCGCACATTATGAATTCGATCCCTTCCTCTTTTGCATGGACAGTTTCAGCTTTACGGGCCGGAAGATCTTCTTCCCGCCTGCGGTAGACAAGGGTAACCTTGCCTCCCAGGCGCCGGGCAACCCGTGCAGCATCCATGGCAACATTTCCACCACCGGCAACGACAACACGACTCCCTCTCTTCACCGGTGTGTCGTAGAGGGGAAAACGGTCGGCATGCATCAGGTTGACCCGGGTCAGAAACTCATTTGCTGAATAGACACCCGGCAGGTTTTCCCCGGGCAGGTTCATGAAATAAGGCAGCCCGGCGCCGGTTCCCAGAAATACTGCATCATAGCTCAAAAGTTCCCTGGTCGTTATGCTCCTTCCCACCAGATGATTGAGCCGGAGCTCGACCCCGAGTGAAACTACCGCGTCAGTTTCTGCTTTGACAATCTCCTTGGGCAGCCGGAAGGAAGGGATGCCATACATCAGCACTCCGCCGGCTTCATGCAGGGATTCAAAAAGCGTTACCTGATAGCCCATGCGGGCGAGTTCGGCGGATGCCGTCAGACCCGCCGGGCCGGCACCCACTACTGCTACCCGCCGGCCATTGGAGGGTTTCTTCTGGGGGATCACGGCACCGTTTTCCCGTTCCCAGTCGGCAATAAACCGCTCAAGGGTCCCGATGGCAACCGGAATATCCTTGTTTCCCAGGATACAGGCACCTTCGCACTGCACTTCCTGGGGACAGACGCGACCGCAGATGGCCGGCAGCATATTCTGTTCCTTGATGATCACCGCCGCTTTTTTAAAATTTCCAGCAGCAATTTCCCGGATAAATGACGGTATATCAATGTTGACCGGGCATCCGCTGACGCACTGGGGTTTTTTGCACTGGAGGCACCGCTCCGCTTCCGTTCTGGCCTCGCCGGCCGTCAGACCGGTGACCACTTCGTTAAAATCGTGTATTCGCTGATCCGCCGGACGGTCATGCATGGGGATCACCACCTTTACAGGTGCAGCTGTGTGCCTGGTAGTGTTCCAGCGACTCTTTTTCTTCCGGCTGGTACATGCGCAGCCGCTGCATCAGGCTGTTGAAGTCCACCTGGTGGGCATCAAATTCCGGTCCGTCAACACAGGCAAATTTTGTCACGCCGTTGATCAGCACTCTGCATGAACCACACATGCCGGTACCGTCAACCATGACAGGGTTCAGGCTGACAAACGTTCTGATACCGGCAGGCCGGGTGCATTCAGAGGTAACCTTCATCATGATTGCCGGGCCGATGATCCAGACACAGTCCACCTTCTCCTGTGCCATAACCCGCTTTAAGAAATCAGCGGCAAAACCGTGAAATCCCCGGCTGCCGTCATCGGTTGTTATATGACATTCATCACAGGCCTTTTTCATCTCATCTTCAAGGATAAGAAGATCCGCGTTGCGGGCTCCTATGATACCGATAACCCGGTTACCAGCTTTTTTTGCTGCCCGTGCAATGATGGGAAGACTGGCGGTACCAACACCACCGCCGACCAGAACGCAGGTCCCGTATTTTCTTATTTCACTGGGTCTTCCCAGAGGACCGGCGACATCGCGTATATAATCCCCGGTCCTGAGTGAAGCGAGGTGAGTGGTTGTCTTTCCCACGGTCATGAAAATCACCCGTATGGAGTCCCCGTCAGTAGCTGATATGGTAAGGGGGATGCGCTCACCTTTTTCATCGATCCTGAAAATAACAAACTGGCCTGCCTGGGCATGGTGGGAAACATGGGGTGCCCGGACCCACATCTGGTAAACCTTATCAGCCAGTTGCTCTGTCTTCTCTACAAAAAACAACCCAGTCACTCCTCTCCTTTTAATTCGTTCGCAATGTATCGTATACGTTTACTTTACAATCTCTTTATCTTACGCACCCGGACCGCCACACCGCGGCGCGAACGCTGGATATCCTCAGTCGGCAGGGCGGCACGCCCGGTCGCCAGTGCACGGGCTCCGATAACCAGCACTTCATCACCATCCCGTATCCCGGGATCGGCCTTCACTACGCCTGGTACCAGGACGTCCCCTTCCGGAATGAAATCATCAATGTACACCCGGTATCCTTCCGGGATCAGGTGCCAGCCGTCAAACGTGGGTCGCAGCAGGCCTGTTGCAGTATCAATGGAAAAGGTCTGGACATTGTTTTTACTATAAAAGAGTTCCGGGTAGTGACCCCTCACCGTGGTGCCTTTCGTATCAGCATCAGTATTAAACTGGTACGATATCATACCATGAAGCCGATCATCCTTAATACGCCGTTCCCCGGCCAAGGCTGTATCAAGTGCATTGAGGGCAGCATCGCTGGCAGGATGCTCCTGACAGGAGTATTCGAGCGGTATACCGCACTGTTCGGCTGCCATCCGGGCTACTTTCAGGGCTCCTCCCTCAAGATGCGAGATGACACGGCGGTACGCGTGGCGTTCAAAGTAGCGTGAAAGAATGCCGGCAATTACCGCACACTCTTCTGCATCCCAGTACCCGGTGACCGGAACATCATAATGACCGGCCGGGTAGATGCACTCCAGTTCACGGGGAACAAGGCCGAGTGGAGAAGTAACGATGAGTTCATGGGCGCGGCCTGCAATTGCCCGCTGGAATTTATTATGACTCTGGGAGAGGGAATAGGGTTTTTTTGCTGAACAGGGAAGCAGGACAGCGACATCGGTTTTCGGCGGGCAGTAACGGTTGATAACCCGTTCGGCAAACCGCCTTACTTCAGCCCGCTGCAGGGATTCTCCCGAATTTGCCCGCATCACGCCACTTCGGGCAATGGGCAGGTGCCGTTCCATGAACGGGTAATGGCTGTCAAGATGGCGCAGGATTGCGACATGTGCCGCATTCATCCGGCAGCGGGATTCCACCAGATCACGGAGTTGCGAGGCTTCAATGAACCGTGTAACAAGAACCAGTTCCTGAAGAAGTGCCTGCCGGTTGTGCAGGAGCAGATTCTTCGTTAAGCATCCTTCGCAGGTACAGATACCACTCCCCAGTGTTTCAGCAGGGAATTCCCCTTCAGGTGTGCAAAAGAGCCCCTGGGCGGTTTTAAGGTCAACTGCCACAAAATCAAACAGGTCAAATCCCGAGTAGCACAGGATATGCGCATTTGAGGGCAGTGCAGAGCCGGGTGCATACCATGCAGTATCAACCGGTGTCTTTTCTTTAAGCCCGATCAGCCAGTCGACATAATTCCTTGGATTCGAAAATGCAGTATGCCAGTTGGCAACCATCACGCAATCGCCACTGTGAGCAGGATTGTCAAGCTGCGGGTGAATCGTTACCGGCCGGGTGTTCATTTCAGGAGGAAACCGGTGTACCAGTGCCTGTGGTGCACAGAGCGGCAGATTTGTTGCCTCAAAACTTTCAAGCCGGGAAAAGAGCGTTTCAGGAACTGACGCAGCCGGCAATTTTACCCGTGCAGTATCTGCTTCAAAGATACCGGTCCGTGCAAGGCCGTCCCGCTTCCGGATATTAAACCGGCTCATTGCGCACCTCAATAGTACCAAGTTCCCCGCGGACGATTGCTTCCCAGCGGGGATTGCACAGAACAACGAACCGGCTGTCCGGATGGCTCTCCATCAACACGTGTATCCCCCTGCATCCGGTCCTTACCATGGTATCATCCCAATCAGGTAATTCACTCGGCCCGATGGGGAACGTCTCTTTGAGTTCTTTTGGATACGGGCCAAACGGCGGTTTGAAGAACAGGGTATCACTGAATTCATCCCGTGTGCCTCCCTCAAACGCAATCAGGACCTTTTCTCCGAGCACCAGCCGCGAGAGCATCTGCTGGTACCGGAACACTTCTGTGCGACGGCAACTCTCATCCCCCCGGTAGAAAAACCGCCGTTTTGATACCCGGTCACGCAGCTCCAGGGTTGCAGTAGTATCCAGGAGAGCCCGGTAGCCCGCAAGGAGTTGCGGGTGTCCCCGGCACCGTTCGTCAACCAGCTCCCAGAGGGTACCATCGGTTATTGCCTGGCGGATACGGGAGATCTCCGCAAGCGTTACGTAAAGGTTATGGAAGGCGAGCAGGCGGTCCCGATCCGGTGCGGTACGCACTTCTTCGACAGTATGGGTCCGGCACACATGACATGCACAGGGAAGATCAGCCAGCTCCCCTATCCTGAAACTGCCATGCGTGGTGAGATACCGTCCCTCTTTTGCATACAATGCGTACGCGGCAGAATCAAAAAGGTCGCAGCCCATTGCCGTAGCAAGGGCGAACATTGACGGGTGGCCGGCCCCGAACAGGTGGACACAGGCCGACGGGGAGAGGGTCCGTTTTGCCGCCATCACGACACTGACAAGGTCGCGGTACCGGTAAGATTCCATCAGGGGTACAACGGCACCGATCGGACAAAAAGAGAATCCAAGGTCCGTCACTTCCCGGCCGGCCCGTTCGCGGAGATCGGTGAAACTGCCCCCCTGCACCGGCCCTGCTATCGGTGCATCCCGTCCAAAGACCTGATGTGCCTCAGCGAGGCGCTGCAGGGTAATGCCGAGTTCCCGCTCCGTTGTATCACGGTCTGAGGCCGGAGATGTCGGTATGTCGAGGGGAACCCAGATATCACTCCCGATGTCCCTCTGGAATGAGAGGGTCTCGGTATTTGTGATGGATACCTGCCCATAGACCGAAAGCTGGAACGAACCGGAATCGGTCATGATAACCCCGTCAAAATCCAGTACCTTGTGCACCCCTTCTGCAAGGGCACGTTCCCGGTACTGTTTACTCTGGGAAAAGATGTAGGCGTTTGTGATGAGTGCCTCGACACCCATCGACCGGATTTCCCTGGGAGTCACGAGCTGGAGATGGGGGTTAATGACAGGGAGGAGCGCCGGGGTCCTGATCGTTTTTTTTCCTACCGTCAGTTTGCCGCAGCGTCCTGCGATGTCGCTGTACAAACTCTCAAAAGCAATGGCCATGTGTGCACCGTATTGTGCCCTTATATGTGCGGTATTGAGGTTAAACGGTTGCCCTCACCTGCGCTCACTGAAGATCTGCCCTTCAAACGTGAGGATCTCGACATTTGCCTGCGTCCAGCACCGTTCGGGCAGCCCCGCCTTGGTACAGGTATGATCGAGAAATGTCGTGCTGTCCCAGCCATATTCTGTTGCTACCTGCGGAAGCAGCAGCCCGCTTGTCCCCCTGCCACGCACGATCAGGCCATGCCTGCCCACTTCAATTTTTTCCGGCCGCCGTGCCGGGTCCCCTTCAACAGGAAAGGGAACGGTAAGTATCGTGACTTCGAGCCGGACTGAGGCTAGTTCATCCCTCCGAACGGTGGGAAACCGTGGATCGCCGGTTGCGGCCGCGACAGCGGCATCCTCTATGGCATCTCCAAGGGGCATCACCGGGTACGGAAAGCCGATACACCCGCGAAGTTCTTCTGCTTTGGTGAGCGTGACAAAAACACCCCGTTTATCCGAAAAAATCGGGGTGAGTACGAGTGCTGGTTTTGGCTTTTTTGCAATAACATATTCAATGGCACCGCGGGCCAGCTGAACCGCCATTTCTCCTTCTTTTGCATCGAGCAGGTACATTCACATTCACCCTTACCTTTGTGAACGTCTTTAGTGCACCTTATTTAACAATCTATCGAACGGGATCATAAGAAAGGGGTATTTAACAATCAGGGTATAGTCAGATTTCATCGACTAATTTCTTCTTTTAAAGGACGCCCCCCCCTGCGATTCATCTGTATTACCGGTATACCTGATCTCTGGTTATACAACGCCATCCTGACCGGGCGCCATAGTGGCGGGGTGAACTCTACCCTGAATAAAACCATGGGTATCGTATCTTCCCGATTAAAACATGCCGATGAACAACGGTTTTTTGCTGCAGGCATTGTGCTTATCTCCTCAAAACCACATAGTACTACAGGAGAGGGAGAGAGCGGCCGACGGTGGCCTTTATGGCCGCTGAGGAAAGTCCCCCCACCCACCGGGCACGCAGCCGTACACAAGTACGGGTGGCGAGAGTCACGGCAATGGCACAGAAACGACACGGCCTGTTACCAGTCATGAAGCGATCGAGACGGTTTCATCCGTCGAGTGCACACAAAAACGTGTGATAACTCGCTGAGCGCCAACCAACAGGAATCGATGAAACGGCGAACCCCTGCGGGTGCAAGTCAGAACAGGACCATTGGATAGCTCGGTATCCGTCCGGGTATGACGCAGAGCTGAATGCCGCTAAAACAGAAGGAGGCTTACTCCTCCCACTCACTTCGTATTTTAACCTGTCAGGAGCAGGGGAAATCCCCATGTACCTAAAAAAGAATTTGACAGGGTCAACCAGACAACATTCATCAGCGTTCAGGAACTATATCAGCTGATGAGTATGACGAATCCGTCTGTTCGCAATCTGGTTTTCCTTCTGGTTTTGAGTGTAAGTCTCATCAGCCCACCGGCATCATCCATCACCCTGTCTCCGGGCACCTCATTTGCCGGAGCGCCTACAATCGCAAACGGGGACCCGGTATTTATTCACGGCATTGCAACCGGCCACCCCGGCAATGGTTTGCAGATCTGGCTGCTCGGGTATAATTATGTGAAGATTGCCTCGGTATACACAAATGCGGATAACACATATGAGTTCGAACTAAAATCCGCCGATACGCAAAACCTTGCACCCGGCCAGTATTATGTCCTTGTCCAGCACCCGATGATGAATGGGGAGTTCGATATTTACTTTGACAGACCGACCGGAAGCGTGATCAACCGGCAGCTGGGAACCGGCACTTCCATCTTCCAGCTCACGGGAACAGGCAGCCTCCAGACACCTGACGGGGCCAATGCACTGATGCGGGCCATCAACAGCCAGAACCTTGACGATACATTTGCCACCACGTCTTTTATCATCGGCAATCCCACTGCATTTATTGATCCGATCGGAGATCATGCTGTCGGTGACAGGTTTACCATCACCGGCTCGACTAACATAGCAGCGGGTAACAGACTTCTCGTTGAAATCACATCATCATCGTTCAAACCATCGCAGAAATCGCAGAGCGGTGAATTTTCCGGTTCATCCGGAACGGTCACCGTTCAGCCGGGAAACGGGGGGATGAACCGCTGGTCATTTGACGTTGATGCATCAACATTTAAACCGGATGAATATCTTGTCAGGGTATCGGGAACAGTCATTGAGGTGACAGGATCAGCCACCTTCAATATCTTTGAGAAACTGCCCACAACGGAAATAACATCCATACCAACAACAACGATCCCGGCAGTATCACTGTCACAGACCCCGCCACCTTCACCCGTTTCCACGACACCAAAGTCCCCACTCTCACCATGGGGACTTATCAGTGCTATCGCGGTGGTTTCCGGGATACTGATATCACGAGGAAAATAATTTTTTTTCACCAGCCCAGAAACAGGGTTTTGGTCTGTGTATAACTGTCAAGCGCGTGCTGGCCGTTCTCCCGTCCGATACCACTCGCATGTAACCCCCCGAACGGCACTTCAGGAGGGACGGTGAGGTGGCGGTTCACCCAGATTATACCGGCTTTCACTTCATCGAATACACGTTTTGTGGTGGCAAGATCTTTTGTCCAGACCGAAGCACCCAGCCCGAACCGCGTTGTATTCGCCTCGCGGATGGCAGTATCGAGGTCCGGCACGGTCATGATCGGAAGCACCGGACCAAAAATTTCATCCGTTACCATCCGTGCACCTGGAACAACATTACTGACCAGTGTCGGGCGATAGAAAAATCCCTGCTCATATGCTGTCCCTTTCAGGGCACAGCCCCCGGAGAGAATGGTACCTTGGTCTTTTTCCCGGATCTCATCAACCAGCCGGGAGATTTTCTCCCGCTGACCCGCACTGTTCAGCGGACCCATATCAATCCTGGATCCGAGTCCGTTTCCGACTGAGAGAGAGTCAACACGCTCTTTTAATTTCTGGATAAATCCCGCCGCGATTTTTTCATGGAGATAGAGCCTTTTTACCGCAGTGCAGGTCTGCCCAGCATTATAAAACCTGCCCCGTAATGCACCCTCAACGGCTTTGTCGAGTGCGGCATCCGGCATGACGATCATCGGATCGGAACCCCCGAGCTCAAGTGTCAGATCCTTAAGATGCATCCCGGCCAGTTCGCGGATCCTGTTACCGGTCGTGCAGTCTCCCGTGAAGGATAATTTTCTGATGGCCGGGTGATTCACGATAGCTTCACCAGCTGCTTCGCCTCTCCCGGTCACGAGATTCAGGACACCGGCGGGCAGCCCTGCCTCTTCAAGAATATGTGCAAGCCGAAGATCTGTCAGGGGCGTTGTTGATGCCGGTTTCAGCACCATCGTATTTCCTGCAAGCAGGGCAGGACCAATTTTCCAGCCCATGATGATCACGGGCATATTCCAGGGGATGATGGCCCCGCACACACCGACCGGCTGGTGCACAACGATACAATCCCCCTGGTGTGCAAGCCGGATGGTTTCACCCTGCTGCCGGGCAGAAATCCCTGCATAGAATTCAAGGATATTTGCATAGCCCCGCACTTCGTCAACAGATTCCCGCAGGGGTTTTCCCTGTTCAAGGGTAAGGACCCGGGCAAGGTCCTTATGCCGTTCTCTCACGATACGGGCCGCCTGGCACAGGATCATCCCGCGGTCACGCATCGGTATCTTTGCCCAGCGGTCAAAAGCCGCGTCTGCAGCTTCAACTGCACGGGATACATCTTCATCTGACCCTGCCGGGACCTTATCAATCAGCTCGCCGGTTGCAGGGTTCTTCACATCAATCCAGCGTGCATCGACCCCCTCGACATCGTTACCGCCAATCCTCATCAACATGACTTGTCACGCTCCCGTTCCTGATCGAATTATTCGTTGCTTATGCAATAAATTGGCCGCTTCATCACAGTACTTTCCGGCAGGACAAACTATATGAGCAGCATCCTCTAATGTCTGGCTGAGAGGGAACCCGATGGCAGACGAACCCCTGATTGAAGCAGATGACCTCAGCTGGGAAAAAACCGTTGAGAAAGGCACCCGCCCCGTAGCAGTGATGTTCTACAGCCCCACGTGTACATTCTGTCACCAGATGGAGCCCTATTTCAGGAATTACGCAGGGGAATACAAGGATTCCGTGGTCTTTGTGCGGATAAACATCATGACAAACCAGTGGACAGCTGAACGCTACGGCATCCGGAGTACCCCGACCTTCAAATTTTTCTGTCAGGGCAAACCCGTGCAGGAACTGGTAGGGGCAATCTACCCGGCCCTGCTTAAAAAGATGATTGATGATGTACTTGTCCATGGTAAAGAATGTGCAAAAAATTCAACAGCAATTGATTATGACATCACCGGATATGGCTGATCTGGTAGCAAAAATTCAGGGATTTATATGGATGCATTCGAACAATGGCTGAACATGTCCTGGGAGAAAAATGCGAAAGAACGCAGGCAGATTACTCTTGAAAAGCGGCAGTCCTGTCTGTGTCCGGGATGCCCTTCCTACAACCGCTGCGCCCGCGAACATAATGAGCTCCTGTATTGTATCACCGGAAAAAGTATGCTCTGTATTTCAGAAGATGCGGGATGCACCTGCAGGAAATGCCCGGTTACCCGGGATCTCGGACTCTTGTATCATGATTTCTGCATGAAAGGCGGAGAAGCCGCACAACGCTACGAGCACGAAGTCCATTAAAAATGTTAAATTTTTCTGCTGCACCCGCAGTTCTCTGCAGCCTTTGCAACCGCCGCTGCTACTGTCCTCGTCACCTCCTTATCGAGGATATGTGGCAGGATCCGGTCAAACCGGGGGGTTTTGATATAATCGGCAATCGCATGCGCCGCAGCAATCTTCATTTCATCGGTAATCCGTGAAGCATGGGCATCAAGAGCCCCCCGGAATATACCCGGGAATGCGAGCACATTATTGATCTGGTTCGGAAAATCACTCCGTCCGGTCCCCACTACTGCTGCCCCGGCATTCTTCGCTGCTTCCGGCCAGATCTCAGGGACGGGGTTTGCCAGCGCAAATACGATCGGGTCCCTGTTCATCGACCGGACCATCTCTTCTGTCACAATCTGCGGACCGGAGACACCGATAAAGACATCTGCTCCCCGCAGGGCATCTGCAAGGGTTCCCGCAAGACCCCTGCGGTTTGTTTCCTCGGCAATAATAAACTTGTACTTGTTTTTGTACAGTCCTTCTCTCCCTCGGAAGATTATCCCCTTTGTATCACAGACGATAATCTCGTGCACGGTGGAACAGACACCGGGGTCATACCCGATACATTTGAGTAACCGGGTGATCGCATAGCCGGCAGCACCGGCTCCGCATATCACGATCCTCAGGTTCTCATACGTTTTTTTCGTTACCTTGCAGGCATTGAGGAGTGCTGCGAGCACAACCACCGCTGTGCCGTGCTGGTCATCATGCATCACCGGAATACCGATATCCTGCAGGGCGTCTTCAACCTCAAAACATCGGGGTGCCGCGATATCCTCAAGGTTAATGCCCCCGAAAACCGGTGCGATATTTTTTACCTGGTCGGTAAAATCAGATTCAAATCTCTCAAAACAGATCGGGAACGCATCGATACCGGCAAACTCTTTGAACAGGATTGCTTTTCCTTCCATAACCGGTATGGCTGCATACCCTCCGATATTTCCAAGACCCAGGACTGCAGAACCGTCAGTCACGATGGCAATCGTGTTCGCTTTCAGGGTATACCGGTATGCGAGGTTCTTATCCCGGGCAATTTCCCGGCACACTTCAGCAACCCCCGGGGTGTATGCCAGGGAGAGATCATGAATATTCTCAAGCGGAACCTTCGCATGGATCTCCAGCTTCCCGCGATGTTTTTCATGCAGGGCGAGCGCTTCTGCATAGATCTCATCACTTCCCGGTGAAAACAGCATGTCACATCATTCCGTATACGTGAGAGCGTTCGTCAAGGCAATGAATGTTGCT
>Ga0105106_10003242_pt1 | contig 11641 bp, 9 predicted proteins | sample PPLLaktember2015_5_FD_79109 | JGI IMG/M metagenome (GOLD analysis project Ga0105106, IMG submission 79109) | Freshwater sediment microbial communities from Prairie Pothole Lake near Jamestown, North Dakota, USA - PPLs Lake P8 Core (1) Depth... | ecosystem: Environmental > Aquatic > Freshwater >... | reverse complement strand
GCGATGCGCAGTTTAGGCGAGCTAGAACCGAGCAGCAAAGTAATGATGTTATGGGAGCCGCGCGGTTATACCTGCCTTCCAGTATGCATTCCGGATGAAGTCCTTGATAGATGGATTTATACACGGAATACATTTGGCGATCCGAAGGTAATATCACAGCACTGGCAGAAAATAGGCATCACCCATGTGTTATATAACCGCTTTGGGGCCGACTTTGTGCGCGGTCAGGATCAGCGCTATAAACCGGATGACTGGAACACTCTGGAGGCTCTACTTTCGCGGCTGGAGCTGGTTAAGGATTTTGGGGGGGCGTATTTGCTGTACCGCCTGGCACCATGACCCGTCGCACCTACTGGATTTATTTTGCTTTGGGTATCGGGGTAACCTTACTGGTTGCTCACTTCCAAACCACACCTGGTTACATGGATGCCGATTATTACTTCGCGACCGGTACGCGCCTGGCTGCGGGAGATGGATTTAGCGAGCCATTTTTATGGAATTATCTCGACCAACCGGCGGGTTTACCGCATCCATCGCATGGGTACTGGATGCCGCTGGCAAGCATATTAGCGGCTTTGAGCATTATTTTTACCAAGGAATTCAGTTTTGTGGGTGCCCGACTCAGTTTCATTCTGGTTGCCGGTCTGGTGCCTCCACTTACGGTTTGGTTGAGCTATCTTATCAGTGCGCGGAAAGACTATGCCTTGTTGGCTGGCTGGTTGGCTGTATTACCCGGATTCTACCTTGCCTACATGGGTACCACTGATACCTTTGGCCTCAACATGCTATTCGGTGGATTTTGGATGGCGCTTGCGGCTTTATGGACGAGCCCAACACCGACTCTAAAGAAGAATATTAACCAACACTGGCTATCTCTGGCCTTGGGCGGGGTATCGGGGATCATGCATCTGGCACGGGCAGATGGGATCTTATGGTTAGGCATGTCCATATTAACTTTAATCCTGCGCCCTAAAAAGACCTTGGATAAGCCAGGCATAAAACTCCGTGGACTTTACCAGGGGATCTTGCTTTGTTTGATCGGCTATTTTGCGATCATGGTTCCGTGGTTCATCCGCAATTTAATAGTTTTTGGCGCGCCTTTATCCCCAGCAGGCACGCGAACGCTTTGGCTCACTGATTATGATGAAATTTTTACTTTCCCGCCAGATGTTCTCACCCCGGCGCGCTGGTTAAGCTCAGGTTGGCAAGCGATCTTTAGAGCACGCTGGACAGCCTTGGGTCAAAACCTGCAATCTTGCCTGGCGGTGCAGGGCCAAATTTTCCTGGCCCCGCTGATTCTGGTGGGCTTGTGGAAGCTGCGCGCGGATCCGGTCGTTCGTTTAGGGGCGCTTGCGTGGGTTATGATCTTGTTCCTGATGACCCTGGTATTTCCATTTGTGGGATGGCGAGGAGGCTTCTTCCACTCGGGCGCTGCTCTGCAGCCATTATTCTGGGCGGCAGCGCCTGTTGGTTTAGAGGTGGTTGTGGGGTGGGGTGCGCGCGTGCGCAGATGGCAGCGTTCTCAAGCGCTTTCTTTTTTCAGATTCGGTCTAGTTGGCCTAGCCTTGCTATTGACGGTGCTCACAGCCAGCCGGCGCGTACTTGGCGATCAACCAACCCAACCCATCTGGAACCAAAGCGCTGAGGTCTATTTACAGCTTGATGCAGCCTTAGATGAAATGGGTGCGCTGCCTGAAGATGTGGTCCTGGTAAACAACCCGCCAGGTTATTATGCTACCACTGGGCGGTCGGCTCTGGCTATCCCTGATGGTGACATGGAAATCGCATTACAGCCAGCTCTACTTTATGGGATTCGTTACATGCTTTTGGAATCCAACCATCCGGTTGGGCTAAATGAACACTACTTAGAACCGCGAGACAGCCCTGGATGGCGTTACTTGGGCACAGTTGAAGGCGTCCGAATCTATGAGATCGCACAACTTCGATAATCAATCAGCTTTGATCCTGGCTGTTTTGAGTGCAGCATCTATAAGTGTTTACCTCGTGGTCAGCAATTTCACCTTTAGCCTGGGGTATCCGCTGGATGATGCCTGGATCCACCAGACTTATGCGCGTAATCTGGCGACGGGTGGGGGCTGGTCTTTTGTCGCTGGTCAGTCTTCAGGGGGATCCACCTCACCACTCTGGTCAACCTTACTTGCCAGCGGGTATTTCGTCAAATTGCCGCCATTTGCCTGGACGCTTTTTCTCGGATGGCTTACTTTATGGGGAATGGCTTTGTTGGGTTCGATTGGTTACCGGGAGGTTTTCCAGAAATATGCGGTCTCACCATTCTGGATCGGCGCGCTATTTGCTATGGAATGGCACCTGGTATGGGCCTCGGCCTCGGGTATGGAGACGAGCTTGTTTGCATTGATTTGCTTGTTGGTCATCACCTGGTTGGCTGCCGGATGGGAACGATGGATTAGTTTGGGCGCAGTGGTGGGTTTGAGCGTTTGGATCAGACCCGATGGCGTCACCTTGTTGGGGCCAGCGCTGTGGGTACTTTTATGGTCGAGTCATGACTTACAGAAACGACAGGGCAATCTTGTAAGGCTGATCTTTGGTTTTGGCGTATTGTTTCTCCCTTACTTATTTTTCAATCGGATTACCGCAAGCGCGTGGCTGCCCAACACGTTTTACGCCAAGCAAGCGGAGTATGCCATTGAGCTGAGTGCTCCCCTATGGAATAGATTATTTGAACAAGCTGTGTTGCCTCTGGTCGGTGTAGGTTTGATGCTTCTACCCGGGTTTATCGCTTATATCTGGCTCCAGTTTAGGAAACGCCGATGGGCCTTGCTCGCGGCTCCTCTTTGGTCGCTGGGGTACATTGCACTGTATGCGTTGCGTTTGCCCGTCACCTACCAACACGGTCGTTACCTCATCCCCATGATGCCGGTATTTTTTCTGTGGGGATTTGCAGGCCTGGTGGAAATCCTGCGAACCAGGTCCCCTGTCCTATGGATTCGCGTAATCAGCAAAGCCTGGCAGACCAGCGCTGTCCTGGTCTGGTTGGTTTTTTGGGCATTGGGCGCTCGAGCTTATGGACGTGATGTTGCCTTTATCCAGAGTGAAATGGTCAAAACGGCTCGATGGGTGGCTGAAAACACAGAACCAGGAGCTTTGATTGCGGCTCACGATATTGGAGCCCTGGGATACTTCGGTAACAGGCGCCTCTTGGATCTGGCAGGCCTGGTCTCTCCGGAGGTGATCCCCTTCATTCGGAATGAGGCTTTGATAGCTGATTATTTGAATAAGCGCTCTGCGAACTATCTGATGACTTTTCCTGGGTGGTATCCGGTGCTTGTCCAGCAAAGATCGCAAATCTACATCACCGGCAGCCAATACGCCCTCGCCCAGGGTGGGGAGAACATGGCCGTCTATCGCTGGCTTACGAAACCTTAAGGATACGTTGATTGTATTCTTTACCTATGCTATACTCACTCTGACCTAGGCGGTACGCTGTATACAGGACAACGCATGAACCAAATTGCCATCGTGATCGTCGATGATCATCCACTCTTCCGTCAGGGCGTAGCAGACGTATTCACTCTCGAACCCGATTTTAAAGTCGTCGCACAGGCCAATAATGGCGAGGACGGTTTGGATATTATTCGAGAGGAACAACCGTTGGTAGCCGTGGTAGATGTTAATCTGCCAGGGTTGAATGGCCAACAGTTAACCCGCCATGTTGTTGGTGAAAAGATTCCAACACGGGTCTTGTTGTTGACTGCTTACGACGACACCGAGCAAAAAATCCACGCCATGCGGGTAGGGGCAGCGGCTTATTGTACGAAAGATATTCAACCTGCCGAATTGGTCAATATCATCCGGGTGGTGGCATCTGGAAAATATGTGATCGGAGATATGGTCTTTGATAGCGAAGGTCTGGAACGGTGGTTATCGACTCAGACCGAAGGCGCTTCCCGTTCTTATAGCGATCCAGGCGAGCCATTTCAGCCTTTATCAAATCGAGAAATGGAAGTGCTCACCCATGTGACCAAGGGTTTGAGCAATAAGGAAATTGCCCTTATATTAAGAATTAGCCAGCAAACTGTGAAGAATCACGTTACTTCAATCCTGCGGAAATTGGGGGTAGAAGATCGGACTCAGGCAGCGATTTATGCATTGCGCCGCGGTTGGGTGCGTCTGCACCAGACTACGGGCGAAACTCGGGAGTAAGTAGTATGGTGTCAGCACAGACTCAAGAAGAGACGAATGTTTGGGAAAGCCTGAGGGAAGAAGTCAGGCAAGAGTTGGAGCATGCCAGGCGTGAACTGGAAGAAATCAGCCTGATGTACGAACAGAGCCAGCTTGAAGTGGGCAAGCTTGCCCAGCGCAATGCCACGATAACTGCCCATTTGCAACAAATTCAGAGTCAATTCGATAGCTTGCCTCGCCGCGATATTCGCGTGGCATACGATGGGGCATTGGATGCGCAACAGCGCCTTTTCGTGATGCGTGGACAGGTGGAAAAACTCCAGAGTGACCAAAACCGTATTAATCAATTTATCCGGGTTTTGGAGAAAGTCCTGGTTGTGCTGGAGGGGGGTAAACCTCAGGAAATCCGATCGGTTGGCAGCCGGGCGATGGTTGAAACGGTTGAAATGATGATTGAAGCTCAGGAAGCAGAAAGATTGCGCTTATCTCGTCAAATGCATGATGGTCCCGCCCAGGCGCTTTCGAATTTCATCCTGCAGACTGAGATAGCGATGAGATTGTTTGACCTGGATCAAACCAAAGCCAAAGAAGAGCTGGGCAATCTGAAAAAATCAGCCACAAACGCTTTCCAAAAAGTGCGTGATTTTATTTTCGAGTTACGCCCCATGATGCTGGATGACCTTGGCCTGGCGCCTACAACTAAGCGCTATGTTGATGCCCTAAAAGAACACCCCGGCATGGAGGTTCAACTGGTCATCACTGGCGCAGAGCGGCGTCTGGAGTCTTACCTGGAAGTGATGGTTTTTCGTGCGATTCAGGAATTGCTAGGCAATGCGATCCGGCATAGCCAAGCGACCCTGGTAAAGCTGCAGTTGGATACCGGAGACGGTAATGTAAAAGTCGTGGTCGATGACAACGGCAAGGGTTTTGATGAATCTATTCTGGAAGAACGCGGCCGTATGGGGATAAAGGTCATCAAAGAACGAGCCGAAAAGTTGGGCGGCTATTTGGAAATCGATAGCGCGCCCGGCAAGGGCACCCGCGTTACCTTCTTGGTGCCGGCCGCAACGACTGGGGGATAAAAATCCCTTTCCAAATTGCAAGGTAAATTTCATAAATTTGCTATTGCAAAATTTAAAAAGATTCTCTATAATGTATTTAGCTTGAAATTGGTTATCTTGTGCAGTGAAAGGAGGTGAATGCCATGTTGTTCGCACCGAAGGAAAAAGGTCAGGGCCTGGTGGAGTACGCTTTAATCCTCGTTTTGGTCGCGATTGTTGTGATCGTTATTCTCGTCATTTTGGGCCCCGCCATCAGCAACGTCTTCAGCAACATTATCGCTAACCTCTAACGGTCACATCCCCAATCGATCTTAGATGCCACGGCTCTGCAGCGATGCAGAGCTTTGGTTTTAATCACCAGATGCGTTTTTGCTAATCGAGCGTACTGCTATGTCGTTGATATGATTTCGCAATAAAAGTTCTATTTTCAGGCTAATTTCACTAACAGTTTTGTATAGGATAGGACTTAAGTACCTGAATCGTCTTGACTTTTGGCTTAGAACCATTATGATAACAAAGAATACATTTTTCACCAGATAGGCAAGGCTTATTGCTTGGGAGGCTACCATGCGTCGAGGACGGATATTCTTCTACCTGGCGTTCATTATTATCCTGGGAGTTGTTGCTTTCTTTTTGGTCATGCAGCGTTACCCCCAACTTCTAGGCGGGGGTCCTCCGGCAGCCGTGGAGCCAACCCCGGTGATTCAAACCGTAAATGTCATCGTGGTTACCCAACGCGTGCCGCGCGGCAGTGCGGTCACGGGCAGCGTTCTGGGCATGGTGCCAATTCCGCAAGACCTTTTTATCGATGGCATGTTTGCCAATATTGCCGAGGTTGAAGGGAGGCTGGCGAAATTTGACCTGGAAGCCGGTATTCCGCTGACGCGCGGAATGCTGGCAGACTCCGCTGATCAACTCTCCGGAACGGGCTCTGTGGCAGCGCTCTCTATTCCACGCGGAATGGTAGCCATCTCGATACCGATCAGCCGGCTCTCCAGTGTGTCTTATGCGCCCCAGGCAGGCGACCATGTCAATGTTATTGTGGCCATGATGTTGGTTGACCTGGATCAGGATTTCCAAACGGCCCTACCAAACCGAAACATTGGAGTATTAGGACCCGGAACGGGGACAGGCTCTCTGACCGGCACAGCCGGTCAGACGACCGGTGCAGGAGAAGGCGGCGCCCAAAATGAAGGCTCGACCGGCACAGCCGCTGAGATCCAGACCTCATCTGTCGTGGCAGTGAGCGGTGGGGGTGGTGGATTGATCGGGAGGGCTACCTCAGATCCGATCTTGGGGCAAACCTTCTACCATGTTCCTTCCGAAGAACAGCGACCTCGCCTGGTCAGCCAGAATCTATTGCAGGATGCAATGGTGTTACAGGTGGGAAATTTCCCGTATAATACACAGCAAGAGCTGCAAGCACCTGAAGCTGAGCCTACTGCACCGGCTGAGGCGCCTGCTGAAGGTGAACAAGCTGTAACCGTTCCGCCTCCTCCGGATATTATTACCTTGATCGTCAGCCCGCAGGATGCGATCACCTTGAACTACCTGCTCTATGGAGGCGCTCGGCTTACCCTAGCGCTCCGACCTGCACAGGATGATACTCGCGTGGAAACGGAGTCGGTCACACTGCAATTTTTGCTGGATCAATATAATATCACCGTGCCAGCAAAACTGCCCACAGGCTTAGAGCCTGCCGCACGGGATTTGATTCCCCCGGTGCTGACAAATGACGTTGTTGCGACTCCACAGCCCTAAAGAATTTCTTGCTCGGCAAATTCCAGATAGGGAGCTGATGAATGCCTGGTGGTGATAAAATTCGGGTCTTAATCGTCGATGATATTGCTGAAACGCGAGAAAACATTCGCAAACTCTTGCAGTTCGAGAACGATGTTGAAGTCGTAGGTGTTGGGCGTACTGGCCGGGAAGGCATTGAGCTTGCCCGGGAGACCAGACCGGATGTGGTCTTAATGGATATCAATATGCCGGATATGGATGGTATCACCGCTACCGAAACTATCCGGCACAATCTGCCTTTCACCCAGATCGTCATTTTATCTGTGCAAGGAGATCCCAATTATATGCGCCGGGCGATGCTGGCAGGAGCCCGGGATTTCATAACCAAGCCACCCTCCGTGGATGATTTAACTTCAGCCATCCGGCGAGCGGGTCAGATGGCGCATGAAGAACGCTCTAAGGCTCCATCACAGGCGGCAGTATTAGGTAGGGGAGGCACTGGTTCTCTCACGCCACTGGCTGCAAATGGAAAAATCGTTGTTGTTTACAGTCCGAAAGGTGGCACGGGTTGCACGACGGTGGCTATCAACCTGGCAATGACCTTGCACAGTGAAGAGACGCCGGTGATCCTGGTGGATGGCAATTTACAGTTTGGGGATGTCGCGGTCTTCCTCAATGAACAAGGTAAGAACAGCGTTACTGACCTTGCCTCACGAGCAGATGAACTCGATCCGGAAATTGTGGAAGAGGTGCTAGTGACCAATGCTGCTTCTGGCGTGAAAATCTTACCTGCTCCTGCTCGCCCTGAATATGCTGAGAATGTGACATCAGAACAATTCTCGAAACTACTCCACTACTTACGACGTTTGTTTGCTTACGTGATTATTGATACTTCGTCCTATCTTTCGGATACCGTACTCGCAGCGATAGATTCTTGTGATATTATCATCTTGCTAACCAATCAAGATATCCCCTCGGTCAAGAGCGCCAGGCTGTTTCTGGATCTGGCTGATGTGCTCAAAATCGATCGCAGACGAATTATCTTTGCGATGAACCGCTTTGATCGTCGCATCGGTATCACCCCTGAAAAAGTTGGCGAAACCTTTAAGCACGAAGTCTCGGCAGTAATTCCAGCTGAGGATCGGGTGGTTGTCCCTTCTATCAACCGTGGGCGTCCTTTTATGCTGGATGACAAGTCCCGACCGGTGGCCCGAGCCATGCTTTCCTTGGCTGAGACTGTGCGCCAGCGATTAACCCAATTGGCAGAAGCAAAGACGGTTGAAGAAAATATAGCTGGAGCGAGGAAAGTAGGCCGGATGGATAGGCGATAGGAGTAGCACCCATGTCCCTCCTTAAACGCATTGAACAAGGTCAAGGCAATGTTACACAACCACAAAACCCAGACGGTGATTCTCGGGCCAAGCTGGTTACTTTACAGACTCGACGGGTAGCTGCTCCGGGGGTGGCTGCGCAACGCGATACCTACTTCGATCTCAAGAGTCGGGTTCAAAATCGGCTGTTGGCAGAGCTTGATCCTACCATGGATATTTCCAAGGTAAATGAGGTACGAACCACGATCCAGGAGCTTTTCGAGCAGGTGCTGGCTGAGGAGAATATCGTTCTTTCACGGCCTGAGAAACACCGTTTATTTGAACAAATCTCAGCCGAAATCCTTGGTTTTGGTCCCTTGCAGCCCCTGCTTGAAGATGAAACCATCACCGAGGTCATGGTAAATGGCGCAAAGAACATCTACATCGAGCGCAGCGGTAAAATTTTGAGGGTGCCTTTCACGTTCGAGAGCGATGACCACGTGATGCGCATAATCGACCGCATAGTTGCGCCGATGGGGCGTCGCATTGATGAATCCAGCCCTTATGTGGATGCTCGTTTGCCAGATGGCTCGCGTGTTAATGCTGTGATTCCGCCCATCTCTTTGATCGGACCTGTTATCACCATCCGAAAATTCTTTAAGAATCCGATTACACTGGAGCAATTAATCCAATTCGGAACAATGACATCGGAGGCTTTACAGTTTCTAAAAGCCTGTGTTGAATCGCGGTTGAACATCGTAATCTCCGGAGGCACCGGTTCTGGTAAGACTACCCTGCTCAACATTCTCTCACAGTTCATTCCCAATGATGAGCGCATTGTGACGATTGAAAATGCCGCCGAACTACAGCTTCGCCAGGAGCACGTTGTGACTCTCGAGTCACGCCCTCCCAATATTGAAGGTCGGGGAGAGGTGACGATTCGCCAGTTGGTGATCAATGCTTTGCGTATGCGTCCTGACCGCATTATCGTCGGCGAAATCCGCGATGAAGCTGCGTTGGATATGCTCCAGGCAATGAATACGGGTCACGATGGTTCAATGACCACGGCTCACTCCAACAGCCCTCGAGATACACTCGCCCGTATTGAGACGATGGCGCTCATGGCAGGCATGGAATTGCCGGTGCGCGCCATTCGCGAACAAGTTTCCTCAGCAATCGATCTGGTTGTTCACCAGGAGCGTATGCGTGATGGTTCTAGAAAAGTTGTGAACATCACCGAAGTGAGCGGTATGGAAGGTGATGTTATCACCATGACCGATATCTTCCTCTTCGAGCAAAGTGGATATGAAGAAGGCAAGGTAATTGGGCGCCTACGCCCAACCGGTCTACGACCGAAATTCATCGATAAGATTGAAGCCGCAGGTATTCATCTGCCAGCCTCTATCTTCGGTATCGGCGATCGACGGAGATATTAAACCTGATCAGGTATACCGTTGAAGGTGTAAAGACATGGATCCCGTAATGCTGATACTTTTCGTAGGGGGTGGATTGGCACTCCTGTTATTTGTAATCGGTCTGGTCGTAACCGTCACCAGCGAGAAGTCACTCGTTGAAGAGCGTTTGGGCCGATACATCGAAGAGGAGGCGGCTACTGCAACTCAAAAGGGCGAAAAATCCAGTCCTGTAGGCGATTGGCTCAATGTACGCCTGGAAAGATCGAACTGGGGGGATTCGATTGCTAAAGAGCTCGCTCGGGCGGATATCAAGTTAAAAACCGGCGAATACCTGGCGATGATGGTCATTGCCGGCGTCCTGGTCGGTTTTATCGGTTGGTACCTGGGAGGGCGCAGCATTATCTTTGCGATATTGGGGGTTATTGTAGGAACCTTTATTCCTCGCACCTATGTGCGCCGCCAGCAAGCACAACGTCTGTATCGCTTCAGCGACCAGCTTGCAGATATGCTGAACCTGATGGTTAACGGATTGCGGGCGGGGTACTCAACCATGCAGGCAATGGAAGCGGTTAGCAAGGAATTGCCACCCCCAATATCGGACGAATTTAGACGTGTCGTGCAAGAGATGCAGCTTGGATTGCCCATGGAGCGGGCGCTGGATAATTTGATACGCAGGATTCCGAGTGATGATCTTGATCTCGTTGTCGCAGCCGTAAATGTGCAACGGGAGGTAGGCGGAAACCTGGCAGAGATTTTGGACACGATCTCCCATACAATCCGGGAGCGAGTGCGGATCAAAGGCGAAATCCGCGTATTGACTGCGCAGGTAATATATTCGGGACGTTTTCTGGCTTCTATGCCTTTATTAATTCTGATAGCCTTGTGGGTTCTTAACCGACCGTATATGATGGAATTCTTCAATCCCGAGACCCGTGTCGTGGGTATTATCATGCTCACGATTGGCGCGTTGATGATCATTTCCGGTTATTTTGTTATGACGAAGATTGCCTCCATCGAAGTGTGAGATGACTCCGCAAGTATTGCCGCCCTTCGATTTTTAGGCAGTGATTCAGGAGGTATGATCCGTGGGTACGATCATTGTCGTTGTTGTAGTTGTTATTATCATCGCCGCAATCGCTTTGATTGCCATCGGTATGCGCGACTCAAGCGGGGTAGATCCCTTACGAGAGCGCCTGGCAGATTATGCTGATCGCGGCGAGACAGCTTCGCTCGAAGAGATTGAACTTTCGCAGCCTCTGAGTGAGCGAATCGTCTATCCCCTGGCGCGCCGCATGGGTGAAATTGCTTTGCGTTTCACTCCACAAAATGCGCTCCAGGTTACTCAACGGAAACTTGAGCTTGCTGGAAACCCACGCGGGGTAGAGCCAACGCTATTTTGGATTTCGCGTTTCGTGACTGCTTTGGTCTTTGGCGGGGCAATGACCTTCCTGATGACAGTGGGTCTAAAGAATTGGGGATGGAGCACGAAGATACTGGTCATCGCAGCGTTCCTAGGGCTGGGGTTTTATATCCCAGAGATGCTCATCACCAGTAAAATTCAGCGCCGCCAAAAGGAAATCCGTAAAGCCATGCCGGACGCATTGGATTTGCTGACAATCTGCGTGGAGGCTGGTCTGGGTTTTGATGGGGCAATGGCGAAGGTCAATGAGAAGTGGGATAATGAGCTATCGATTGCCTTCGGAAGGGTGATCCGAGAAATCCAGCTCGGAAAATTACGCCGGGAGGCTCTGCGAGATATGGCGGACCGGATGGGAATACCGGAAATGACCAGCTTTGTTGCTGCAGTCATCCAGAGCGAGCAGCTTGGCGTCAGCATGGCGAAAGTGTTGCGCATCCAAGCCGATCAAATGCGCATCAAGCTCCGCCAATTAGCTGAAGAAGAGGCCCAGAAAGCGCCGATTAAAATGCTGATCCCCATGGCATTATTGATTTT
>Ga0105106_10003241_pt1 | contig 11641 bp, 9 predicted proteins | sample PPLLaktember2015_5_FD_79109 | JGI IMG/M metagenome (GOLD analysis project Ga0105106, IMG submission 79109) | Freshwater sediment microbial communities from Prairie Pothole Lake near Jamestown, North Dakota, USA - PPLs Lake P8 Core (1) Depth... | ecosystem: Environmental > Aquatic > Freshwater >... | reverse complement strand
TTGAAAGGTGTCACTGGGAATCGACAGTTTATGTAAATGAGAAAAAGGCAGGTTCTCAGAACGGCCTCTCCACTCCCCATGAATATGACCTGACTGACCTGCTGGTACCGGGTAAAAACAGGATAAGCATAAGAATGGATAACAGAGTAGTCATTCCCATAGGAGTTAATTCACACAGTATCAGCGACCATACTCAATCGAACTGGAACGGCATAACAGGTGAAATACTTCTGTATACCAGGCCGAAGATTTTTATTGATGATATCAGAGTCTATCCTGACCCTGAGAAGAAAACAGCAAAAGTCATAGTGAGCATCAGAAATCCGGCTAACACTGATTTTAAAGGTAAACTTGTAATACAGGCAGAAGGATTTAATTCAATAAATAACCGGAAACATCCCGGGAAAAATGTAACAATTGTTACAAAATCAGGAGAGCAGCAGGTTATTGTTGATTATAAAATTCAGGATCCGCTGTTATGGAGCGAATTTTCACCAGCTTTATATAAGATGTCAGCTGATCTGAAAGTAAATGGCAAAGTAATCGATCAGCAGTCGGTTGATTTCGGAATGAGAGAATTTGAAGCAAATGGTACGAGATTTCAGATTAATGGTCGTCCTGTATTTCTGAGGGGAACAACCGAATGTTGCATTTTCCCTCTTACAGGGTATCCTCCGTCAGATGTAGAAACATGGGAAAAAGTGCTGCAGACCTGCAAGGATTATGGATTGAATCATGTGCGTTTTCACTCTTTCTGTCCCCCTGAAGCAGCATTTATTGCTGCCGATAAGCTGGGGATATATTTTCATATTGAATGCAGTTCATGGGCAAATCAGGGAACTTCGATCGGAGACGGAGGGACAATAGACAAATTTATTTATGAGGAGGGCGACAGGATCATTAAGGAATATGGTAACCATCCTTCATTTTGTATGCTGGCTTATGGCAATGAGCCTGCAGGGAACAAACAGGAAGAATATCTGGGGAAACTGATTAACTACTGGAAAGCTAAGGATAACCGCATGGTTTATACCTCAGGTGCAGGTTGGCCGGTAATCGCTGAAAATGATTATAATCTGACAGCTGCTCCAAGGATCCAGGGATGGGGTGAGGGATTAAAAAGTATTATTAATTCAAAACCGCCAGAAACTCTGTTTGACTTTAACGACATCATTTCCCAGTACAAAATACCTGTTGTCAGTCATGAAATAGGACAGTGGTGTGCTTATCCCGATTTTAGTGAAATCGCCAAATATTCAGGTGTCTTAAAAGCAACAAATTTTGAGATTTTCAAAGAGACTCTGACAGAAAATAAAATGATCGGACAGGCTGAAGATTTTCTGATGGCTTCAGGTAAATTACAGGTTTTATGCTACAAAGCAGATATAGAAGCGGCGTTGCGGACCCCTGGTTTTGCAGGTTTCCAGATCCTTCAGCTGCACGATTTCCCCGGGCAGGGTACCGCTCTGGTTGGCATCCTGAATCCATTTTTTGAAAGCAAAGGATATGTGACTCCTGAAGAATTCCGGATGTTCTGCAACCAGACGGTTCCTCTTGCCAGGATGTCCGGAATGGTATATCATAGCAATGATACAGTCACCTCCGAAATTGAAATAGCACATTTTGGAGAAAAACCTCTTTATAAATCTGCAATAGTTTGCAGCGTAATGAATTCTGAAGGGGATTCAATCTATGAACAAACATTCATAAAAGATACTATAGAGATCGGAAATTGTATCCCTGTCGGAAGCTTTTCATTTGTTCCGGCCGGAATTAAAAAAGCTCAAAAGCTTACACTGGAAGTATCAATAGAGAATACACCTTTCAGGAACAAATGGGATTTCTGGATATATCCTTCACAAAATGAAATTTATACAGGTAATGTTCTTGTCACAGATAAGCTCGATAAAAAAGCTGAGGAGACTCTGAGGAATGGGGGTTCTGTTTTATTGCTTACATATGGCAATATAGTAAGTGATAAAGGAGCCCGGGTAGCAATAGGTTTTTCAAGTATCTTCTGGAACACAGCCTGGACAAATAACCAGCCTCCTCATACACTTGGTATTCTTTGTGATCCGAAGCATCCTGTTTTCAAAGATTTTCCGACTGAATATCACAGTAACTGGCAATGGTGGGATCCGGTAACTCATTCGCAGGCAATGATAATAAATGACCTGCCGGCTGAGCTGAAACCTCTGATTCAGCCAATCGATACCTGGTTTGAGAACCGGAGGCTTGCTCTGGCATTTGAGACTAAAACGTTTGGTGGCAAACTAATGGTTTGCAGCATCGATCTTAACGATCTGACTGATGAAAGAATTGTTTCAAAACAGCTTAAATCATCAATGCTGAAATATATGAACAGCGAGATATTTAATCCTTTTGCTGAGGTGGACATCGAAAAAATAAAAGGGCTTTTTAAATAACTGTAAGCCGCCTGCCATAAGCTGCAAAATTCATGACTCACTTCCTGGGCCCTTTGAAAAAATGTGACCTATGATCCCCCTGTATGCTATGAGTCAATAATTATTTCAATATATTTATCTGCTAAATATTTTTCGCAATGCATGAAATTAAGTCATTACGGACTCTGGTTCTGTTGTTTCAGTTTTTCATGATCAACTCTTCAGAAATCTTGTTTTGCCAGCTTACTCAGTGGAGGGGCCCTCAGCGTAATGGCGTATACCCTGAAAAAGGATTACTGAAAAAATGGCCAGAAAAGGGCCCGGAATTGATATGGTCGTTTGAAGGCCTCGGTGCAGGGCATGGGAATGTTGGAATTGGCAAAGACAAAATCTTTGTTCTTGGAATGCCTGACACAACAGGAGTACTTTACGCTTTTAATTTCAATGGGAAGCTGCTCTGGAAAAAAGAGTATGGCCCGGAATGGTATGAGAATTATACTGGCCCAAGATCAACGCCGGTAATCATTGACGACCATGTCTATTTTGAAAGCAGCCGGGGAACAATATTCTGTTACAATGCAAACACAGGGACAAAGATCTGGTCGGTTGATATGTTTAAGAGATTCAAAGCGAAAAAAACAACCTGGGGTATGGCAGAATCATTGCTTATTGAAAAGGATCATCTTTATTGCACTCCGGGAGGAGAAGAAAGTAATATTGTTGCTCTTAACCGGTTTACCGGAGAAACGGTCTGGACAAGTCCGGGAAACAGGCAGCCATCGGCATATTGTTCGCCGGTGATGGTAAAACACAACACGGTATCTCTGATTGTTACAATGACTGCGGAATCAATAATCTGTGTTGATGCTGCAAACGGTAATTTTTATTGGCAGGTTCCGCAGTTTCAGGGTAATAAGATACATGCCAATACGCCTGTATATTCGGAGGGTAAGATATTTTGTGCAAGCGAGAACGCAAAGACAAATGGAGGCCTGGTAGCATTGAAGCTTTCCGATGATGGGAAACGGGTTACAATAGAGTGGAGAAATGAGAATTATAAAAACCTTATGGGTGGCATTATTATCAGGGACGGGTATATTTACGGGTCAATGTACCGTAAAAGTTTATGGTGCTGCCTCAGTGCAGCTGACGGGAAAATAATCTATTCATCCGATAAGCTTGGTGATGGTAATATTATATTTGCAGATGGATTATTTTACTGTTACAGTGAAAAGGGCGAAATGGCCCTTGTTTCTGCCACTCCGTCATCATTTGATGTGATAAGCAAATTTCAGGTTCCTCTGGGAACTGATCAGCACTGGTCGCATCCTGTAATATTTCAGGGAAGATTATATATACGACATGGGAATTCATTAATGACTTATAATCTGAGACTATCATGAAAGTAAATTACTCAATTCCTCAATAATATACCGGGTAATGAATTCTGAAAGGAATCCAATATATGAACAATCGTTCATGAAAGATACTGTAGGAATCGGTAATTGTATCACTGTCGTAAGCTTATTGTAACTCCGACGAAAATCAGGAGAACTTCAATGATTCCTGATTTCAAAGTGCCTGGTGTATGACGCAAAATGCTCATGTTTTTTAAATTCTATCAAATTCTCAATATCAAATTTTATTTTTTTTTACTAAATAACTAATCAAAGGTAAAATTATCTGTTAAAAGCTTACTAAATCATCCGGCTAATAAGAAAATTCAACACTTTAAAAAGCAGCTTCACTTTCCTTTTGAGATGTTTCACCTCTTTTATTCCCGCTGTTTCTTCAAGTGATGTATCTTTGATTTATGAAGAAAAAGCAGTTCTGGCAATATATTGCCATTGTTGTAGTTATTTCCCTTTTCCTCGGTATACTGATACATTTCAGTACGATACTTGATCAGCTGGGATTGGAAACCAGGGGAGGCAGTGGAAGACCGGGTGAAAACAGTATCGTAGATACAATTGCTGAAGTATTCATCAGTTCGATGGTTGCTTTTGGTACTTTTATTCTAAATTATTTTATCATCAGGCCGCTTGACAGCTCAATAAGATCAGATACTAAGCGGGTACTCGTATCAATCATTTTAACTCTGATTTCAGTAACAATCCTCAGTGACTCATTCTTCGCCATAAAACGTATATTAAGTGATAGTACTTTGCAGAAAAGCTTTAATTTGCTTTACACATCCAGGGACATTTTTACAGGGATGGTAGTGCTTTCCGGAATTTTTTTCATCAAGACTGTATACGATAAACAGTCTATCAGAATTGAGAATGAGAAGCTAAAGCGCGAAAATCTGCTTGCTCAGTATGAATCGCTCAAAAACCAGGTGAGTCCTCATTTCCTCTTTAATTCTCTTACAGCCCTTAAGGAACTGATAAGTCAGGACCCTGAGAATGCCCGGAGTTATATTGACCATCTTTCACAGGTTCTCAGATACACTCTTCAAAGCAACCAGAGTCAAACCAGATACTTGTTTGAGGAACTTGAAGTAGCTGATTCATATATGTTCCTTTTAAAGATGAGGTTTGGAACTAACCTGGTGATTGAAAAACATATTAATGAAAAGTACAACGATTTCAGGCTTCCTCCGCTTGCAATCCAGACTCTCATTGAGAATGCAATCAAACATAATGAGGTCAGTAAAAGGTATCCTCTGACAATAATAATTGAGACAAATAATAATCAGACTTTAAGATTTTCAAATCTGATAAGAGAGAGAAGCTATCCTGACTACAGCAGTGGAGTCGGTCTTGCAAACCTTTCAAAACAATATATATTCCTGTCAGGAAAAGATATTGTCATCTTAAAGAAAAACAACGAATTCACGGTGGAAATACCCTTACTAAATCCTGTTACCATTGAGAGCAATAATAGTTGAAGATGAGATCCTGGCAGCCCGGAATCTGAAGGGGATACTCAATGAAATCGGAACTATTGAAATCATTACCACTCTTGAGAGTGTAAATGAGACTGTTGCATGGTTCACTTTAAATGATCCCCCAGACATACTTTTCCTTGATATACACCTTGCCGACGGATCAGCTTTTGAAATTTTCGATAGGATAAAGATCAATTGCCCTGTGATATTTACAACTGCATATGATGAGTATGCACTGAAAGCATTTATGGTTAACAGCATTGATTATCTTCTGAAGCCAATTGATATCAATTCAGTAAGGAGAGCTCTTGATAAATACATACGACTAACAAGTCTAAGCAAAAACTATATATCTGACCTGCAGAGTCTTATAACATATTTTAAGAGAAACATCGTATATAAGAATAATTTTCTGGTTACTTCCAAGGGGGATAAGCTTATTCCGCTGAACACCGATGATATAGCTTGTTTTTTTATCGATTATGGAACAGTGAAATCTATTTCTTACGACAACAAAAAATACAATATGGATAATACTCTTGATGAACTTATAGAAATGCTCAATCCAGATTTGTTCTTCAGGGCAAATCGCCAGTATATAATATCAAAGAAAGCAATTAAGGATATAGATCTCTGGTTTAACAGTCGTTTATCAGTAAATCTTAAAATATCTGTTCCGGAAAAAATCCTGATCAGCAAAGCCAGAATCCCGGAATTCAAGAGCTGGTTTTATGGCAGATAAGACAATTTTAAAATAGTAATATTAAAATCCCTGGAAAATGAAAAGAAAGAAAGTAATAAAAATGTCCTGTCTGCTCCTGGCAGCACTTTTCATGCCAGTTTATCTGAGTGCCCAGGGGCAAAGAACAGATAAACATTTACAATAAAGGGATCAATTAATAAGGACAAAGACTTCTTCCAGCAGCTCTTTTAAAATGATAACATATGAAAGCCAGGTATACAACTTTATTTTTAATTCTATTATTCATTTCAGCAGGTTCTTTGTACTCTCAGCCAATACCGGTTGAGCTTATGGTCGGGAATAAATTCACATCACTTGATGTGACATTTACTAAACCTTTTAAGGAGAATTCTAAGTTAGGATTCTTTCATATGAACACAATCCAGGCAGATTATAATGACAAAAATAAGAACAGTTTTGTGCTTCAGGATCTTGTCTTTTATGAGGTGATAAAGAACTTTAAAATCGTCGCGGGAGCATTTTATGGAAAGCCGGGCTTCAATACCACAGCAGGATTCCAGTATAGTATTAACAGCAAAAAAGTATTCTTTCTGTTTGCTCCACGAGTAAATATTATCGAAGAACCCTCATACGATTTCATGACAATATTTCAATATAAAACTCCTTTGAATGGAAAGGTGAAACTTTATACCCGTCTGAAACTGCTGAATGTATTTGATGCGAACGAACATATACGAAGTTACCAGTGGTTCAGGCTGGGAGTCGATCTGAGCGGCACACAGTTTGGCTTGGCAATGGACCTTGATGAATATGGGCCGGATCCGTCAATAGAATACAATTTCGGATTATTTGAACGAAGAGAAATATTCTAGAATTATCATGAAAAAAACAGTTATGGTCCTTATGATTGCAGTTCTGAACTGTGTCCCTCTTTTATCACAACCAGGCACAGGGAATAGTTTCAGTGTGTACCGCAACATCACCAGCTTCAGAAAATATCTCCCTTATAACAGATTTCTTTGATAAATATCTCAGATACGGAGTCCACCAAAAATCCGATCCGTTTTCCTTGAAATGTCCTCCTTATTCCTGGGTCGATCCGATAACCAATCCAATTCCTGGAACTACATATCACCTGTTTCCAACCCCCCAGGGGGGAAAGTGGACAGAAGGGAGTTACCTGATATATCTTCCTGAAGATAATAGCAGTTCAAATAACAGGTATCCTGTCATTTACTGGTTGCATGGCGGTAATGGTAATTCCCGTGAAGGAGCCTGGATGTGTAAAAAGATGAATGAAGCTATGCAGTAGTCCAGTGCCTTAATAATTAAACCTGCAATTTTGTCATCTCACCTCCCTGTTTTTCAGCCTCACAACTATTTTTGAAGCAGAAATCCTGTTCCCTAATAGATTTGTACCATAAAGACAAACTTGATTTGAAGAACTATATGGTAATTAAAACGAGGTATATGAAAACATCTATTGTAAAGAGAGGTATAATTATAATAATAACCATCTCATCATTTCTCACCACACATTCGCAGGAACTGACTTCCATTTCCAGAATAAAGGGAGATATAAAATTTGACGGGACAGTTGATGATCCGTGCTGGGAAGTCGCCAAGGCGTTGCCTATGGTAATGCATACACCCACTTTTGGCAATCAACCTACGGAAAAAAGTGAGGTTATGTTATGCTATGACAATACATATATATATGTAGGAGCAAGGCTTTTCGACTCCAACGCATCGAAAATGCTTGTGACTTCAAAAAAGCGCGATGAAGCATCAAACAGCAATGAATCGCTTACACTAGTATTCGATTCATTCAATGACAAGGAAAACGCCCTGGTCTTCTCAACGACTCCAAGTGGATTAAGGAATGACCTGACAGTTCTTAATGATGCTATCGCTTCCAGTCCGCGAAACCCTCCTTTCAACAACAGCTGGAATACTTTCTGGGATGTTAAAACCAACCATGATAACAATGGATGGTACCTTGAAATGCGAATACCCTTATCAAGTATGCGGTTTAAGGAGGATAACGGGAAAGTAACCATGGGTCTGATCTGCTTCAGGCGTATAGCACACAAGAATGAAATTGATATTTACCCTGCAATTCCGCCCGACTGGGGAATATACAGCACTTACCGTGTATCAAAGGCTAAAGAGGTGGCATTTGAAGGAATCCATTCAAAAAAGCCTTTCTATATTGCACCATATGCACTGACCGGTTATCAGCAGGATAATGTTCTTAATGAATCAGGGACAGCATACGAATTGAAAGGGAGTCCAAAATTAAGTGCAGGTCTGGATGCAAAATACGGACTTACAAACAACCTTACTCTTGATGTCACTATTAATACAGATTTTGCACAGGTGGAGGCAGATGACCAGCAAATTAACCTGACCAGATTTTCTCTTTTCTTTCCAGAGAAAAGGACCTTCTTCCAGGAGCGTTCAAGTATATTTAACTTTGGATTTGAAGGGAAAAGCAACATATTTTACAGCCGTCAGATTGGTCTGAACAAGGGTGAACAGGTACCTATTCTGGGCGGAGGAAGGATCACCGGTATGGCAGGTAAATGGGATATCGGGTTTCTGGATTTACAGACACAATCTTTCGATCCGTCAGACACTTTACAAAGCTCATTGCCTTCGGAAAATTTTGGAGTTCTCAGAATTCGCCGTCAGGTAATCAACAGAAACAGTTATGTTGGCGGGATTTTAACTTCCCGTATGGGGATGGACGGTTCCTATAGTACTTCATATGGTGTTGACGGGATATTTAAAATACTGAAAAACGATTATGTAAATATCAAACTTGCCCAGGTGATGGCAAAAACAACCACTAATAATCCTGTTTCGCTCGATCCGACCAGGATTTTTTTCAACTGGAAGAGATATAACGATAAAGGATTGGGATACGATTTTACATATACCTGGAGCGGCAAAGATTTTAAACCTGCAATGGGCTTTCAGCAACGGAAAGATTATTCATATTATGCTGGTAGCCTTCAGTATGGTTGGCTCCCGGGAGCATCTTCTCCACTTATGAATCATAAATTTGAACTCAATGAGGAGATGTATTATTCCAATCCAACAGGATATGCTCAGACTGCCAATACTGAACTTGCTTATAAATTTAATTTTAAACAAGGATTCGGTGGAATGGTTTCTATCTTAAATTCATACGAAAATGTTGAAAAAGAATTCAGCTTTTCTGAAACTTGCAGTGTTCCTGTCGGTAAATACAACTTCACCCAATTTGTGGCACATCTGAACACTTCTGAGGCAAAGACATTAAGTCTGGCATTAGATGGTTATGCAGGCACTTTTTATGATGGTAATCGCCTTACAGTTGGTCTGGAACCGCTGTGGAATATAGGATCTTCATTACAGCTGGGTCTGGCATATGAATATAACCATGTTGATTTCCCTGAACGTAACCAGACGTTTACCGGAAACATTGCCAGGTTCAAAACCTTGCTGATGTTCACTACAAAACTTTCTATTAATGCTTTTGTGCAGTATAACAGTACAGATAATGCTCTCTCTACTAACTTCAGGTTACGCTATAATCCGCGTGAGGGAAATGACTTTTATATTGTTATAAATGAAGGAAGAAGTACGTACAGAGACCTGGAAGATCCACGACTTCCAGCCTTTAATAACAGGTCAATACTAGTGAAATATACGTATACTTTTACTTTATAAATACTCAGGAAGGATTAGGAAAAAGAAAATTGACTAAACAAAAAAATGTAATTAAACTGGAATAATTATGGAAAACAAAGAAAAAAAATCACTTAACTATTACATGCGTTTTATGCACAGAAATGTCGGATTCTTTATATTAGGTTTTGTGATTGTCTACGGCTTAAGCGGGATAGTACTAATATACAGGGATACAGATTTTCTCAAACTTGAGAAAAAGATCCATACAACTTTACCTGTTGGATTGAATCCTTCTGAAGTTGGGAGTGCCCTTAGAATCAGAGATTTTAAAGTTGCAAAGATCGAAGGAGATCATATTTATTTTCAGGGTGGTTCATATAATAAAGCAACAGGCGAGACAGACCAGGAAGTCAAAGAATTGGTTTATCCTCTGAATAAGCTAACCGGATTGCATAAAACAGCCAGTAAGAATACATTGCACTGGTTCACCTTAACTTTTGGCATTATTATGCTGTTTATGGCAATCTCATCTTTATGGATGTTTAAGAGAGGTTCAGTTCTTTTCCAAAAAGGTATTCTGACCGCTTTGGCAGGAATTATTTTTGCAGGTATTCTGTTATTTTTTATTTAATCTGATTAATTCATAAACATCCTTAAGTTATTGTATTCCTTTGTGTTACTTAGCGATAACCTTTGAGAGACTTTGTAAAAAAAAAAATTTAACCACAAAGGAACAAAAAGGCTTACACAAAGGATTCACAAAGTAAATGAATAATAAAAGTTAAAATACCTCAGATTGAGGGAATCCAATAATAATTTCCGGTATTTTACTATATTATTTATTCCCGGATTAATTGTAATTTGGTGCTTACAAGAATTCCTTTGGCCTCTTTGCAACAAATGACAATAAAACTGAGACTATCATGAGAATAAATTACTCAAGACGGAAATTCATTAAGAGTACGCTTGGTGCAGGAGTTACCCTGGCGGGAGCACAAATTGCATTTTCTGAAATATCCGGTTCCAAAAATCAAACGAAAGGTTTTAAAACCCAATATGATCCAAAAGGATTACCGACTTCTGTGCTTGGTAAAACCGGGGTTCTGATACCAAAAATGGCCATCGGACTTGGCAGCAGGTTCCTTACTATTAAAACACTTGATGAAGCTTTAGAGATGTGTAATTATGCTCTTGACAACGGTTTGTATTATTGGGATACAGCTCACAGTTATGTTAATAATGAAACCGGAGCAATAAGTGAAGAAAGACTTGGACATATTGTAAAAAACCGGAGAAAAGAAATATTTCTTTCAACAAAAATTGCTGCCCGTGAGACTGATGATGCAAAGAAGGAAATCGAACTAAGCCTTAAGAGACTGCAGACCGATCATCTTGACATGATGAAAATTCATGCCGTTGAATCTCCTGAAGATGTGACAAATATTTGCAAAAAAGGAGGAGTTCTCGACCTTTTTTCAAGGATGAAAGAGGAAGGAGTTACCAGGTTTATCGGATTCTCAGGTCATGGGAATGCCACCGCATTGAAAGCCATGATCGATACGGGGAGATTTGACAGTATGCTGTTTGCAATGAATCATTATGATGCAAATAATGAGAACAGGCAGGGTACTTTAATCCCGTCTGCAAAAATGCGGGGAATGGGAATCATGCTGATGAAGACAATACGACCTAAAGAGACAATAAAGGGGATTGACGCTAAAGAACTTGTCAGGTATGCCCTATCAATCGATGGGCCTAGCGGAATAGCCGTAGGCATGGACAGTAAAAAAGTCGTGGATTCCAATCTGGATCTGCTGCGGAATTTCAAACCTATGAATTCTGATGAAATGTTAAAATTTGCAATTGTCTTGCAACCCTTTTACAGGCATGAGAACCTGGAATGGATGAACCCCGGGTATCATGACGGACAAGCAGGGAGAGCAACTTAAGATAGAGCGACCGTTG
>Ga0105106_10003240_pt1 | contig 11642 bp, 9 predicted proteins | sample PPLLaktember2015_5_FD_79109 | JGI IMG/M metagenome (GOLD analysis project Ga0105106, IMG submission 79109) | Freshwater sediment microbial communities from Prairie Pothole Lake near Jamestown, North Dakota, USA - PPLs Lake P8 Core (1) Depth... | ecosystem: Environmental > Aquatic > Freshwater >... | reverse complement strand
TGCCGGCGCAGGCTACTGCAGGAGTGGACACTGGGGTGTTTTCGAGCAGCGGAGCAAACGCGGTGAAGTACTTCCCGGAGCAATCCGATGCCAAGATCGTGGTGGCTCAGGACCAGGAGCAGGTGGACAAGATCCTCGAAATCAAGGACGAGTTGCCTCTGGTGAAGAAGGTGATCTACTGGGATCCCAAGGGCCTGCGCAGCTACGACGATCCTATCCTGGCCAGTTTCGACTCCATCGCGCAGATGGGAGTGGAATACGGTAGGAACCACCCCGGGGCCTTCGAAGAGAGCATTGCCAAAGGCAAAACCGGCGACCTGGCTTTGCTGATGTATACTTCGGGCACCACCGGGCTGCCCAAGGCGGCCATGGTAAGCTACGCCAGTCTGGTCGCTTCAAACATGGCTTTCTACACCATGAATCCTATTACAGAGAGGGATGAGTGGGTCTCCTTCATTCTGCCGGGATGGTCGGCGGAGCAGGGGCTTGGTCTGCTGGGCAGCCTGAACCGCGGCGTGAGGATGAGCTTCCCTGAGTCCCAGACAACAGTCCAGGAGAACATCCGTGAGATCGGTGCCTCTGTTCTGATGTATCCCTCCCGTCTCTGGGAGATGACGGCGGCCACCATCCAGAACAAGATCGCGGAAACCACCTTCCTCAAGAGACAGGCGTTCAAGCTCTTCCTTCCCATAGCCTACAGGGCTGCGGACGCCAAGTGCAGCGGGGAGAAGCTGGGCTGGATGTGGCGTGTACCGCATTGGATCGCCAGGTTCCTGGTATTTGACCCTTTGAGGGACAAACTCGGACTGCTCAAGATCCGCGTTGCGTTCACGGCCGGATCGACGCTGGGGCCGGATGTCTTCAGATTGATCACGGCCATAGGGGTGGACTTGCGGCAACTCTACGGGATGACCGAGATCGGGGTTTCGCAACATACCGGCACGGACATAAAGGTTGACTCTGTGGGATTGATATACCCGGGCACTATGGTGAGGATCACCGATGATGGCGAGATAGTGGCCAGGGGAGGGTCTCAAATACTGGGCTACCACAAGAATGCCAAAGCCACCGAGGAGGCCTTTGCCGGGGGCTGGTATCACACCGGGGATGCCGGCCATCTTGATGAGGATGGCCATCTGTACTATCTCGATCGAGTGGAGTACATGAGCCGCCTTTCCGATGGCACGAAGTTTGCCCCCCAGTACATTGAAAGCCGCCTCAAATTCAGCCCCTACATCAAGGACGCTTTTGTGGTCGGAGATGAAACGCGAAGCTACATAGGCGCGGCCATCAACATCAACTACGACAACGTGGGCCACTGGGCTGAGAGCAAGAGGATCACCTACACGACTTTTGCCGATCTCTCGCAGAAGCCGGAGGTCTGCCGGTTGATAGGCAACGAGATAAAGAACCTCAACGTGAAGCTGCCGGGAGGACAGCGAATCCAGAGGTTCCTGAACATGCCCAAGGAGCTTGATCCCGATGAGGCGGAGCTGACCCGCACCATGAAGTTGAGGCGGCGCCTGGTGGAGGACCGGTACAAGGATTTCATAGCTGCCCTGTACGGTGAGGAGGAGAAAGTGGCCATGGATGTGCCGGTGTTCTACCGGGATGGCAGGCGGGCCGTAGTGAAGGCCGAGATCACGGTCAATCACGTGAATTGAGGTTGTTGAATGGATGATATTCTGGTGCAGGGGTTCCTGCTAGGGGGTGTCTACGCCCTGGTCGCCCTGGGATTCATTCTCGTCTTCAAGTCCAGCGGTGTTCTCAATCTGGCCCACGGGGAGATGATTGCCATCCTCGCCTATTTCCTGTATCAGCTGCTTGCGATCTGGGGATTGCCCGCCTGGCTCGGAATATTGGTGGCCATCCCCACCGGAGCGCTGCTGGGCGTCCTGATTGACAGGCTGGCCGTACGTCCTTTGCTGGGACAGCCTTTTCTGTCAGTGCTGATGATGACCCTGATGGTGAGCTTTCTGCTGAGAGGGGTGAGGTATCTCGTATGGGGGGCGGACTCCTTCACGCTGCCGTTCACACCGCGCGGGCAGTGGGACATAGGTCCGGTGAACGTCATCCCCGCAACTGCCATCTCATTCGTCGCGGCCATGTTGATCTTCGTGGCGCTCCTGCTCCTCTTCCGCTACACCAAGGTCGGCCTGTCGATGAGAGTGGTGGCGGCTGACCACGAGGTGGCTCAGAGTCTGGGCATAAGGGTGAAGCGGGTCTTCTCCATCTCCTGGGCCATGGGCGGCGCCCTTGCCGCCGTATGCGGTGTTCTGATGGGCATGGTGTACACCGTGACTCCGGTTCTGGGGCAGACAGTACTGGGTGCGGGCCTTCCGGTCCTGCTGCTGGGCGGGCTCACCTCCATGCCCGGGGCCGTAGTGGGCGGGCTCATCATCGGGCTGGTACAGGCGCTGGGGAGCTACTATCGGCCGGGGGGGGTGGATGTGGGAGAGATCATGTCCTGGGTCGTGATGCTGGTGATCTTGCTGATCAGGCCCTACGGGCTTTTCGGAGAGAAGCGGATAGAGAGGATATAGAGACATGCTTCCATCAGGTGTCTTTAACAGACGGCCGCAGCAAGACATGGCTATAGTGAGAACCAGGGCCCAGTGGCTGCTGCTGGCCGCCGGGCTGGTCTTCCTGTTTACGCTTTCGCTATACATGTCGGAAGTGTGGGTGAACTGGTTGATCACCGTAGGCATCTACGCCGTGGCGGCCCTTGGCATGCACATAATGACCGGGCTCTGCGGACAGTTCTCCATGGGTCAATCTGCCTTCATGGCGCTGGGCGCCTACACCGCGGCCATACTGGGATCGCGATACGGATTGTCTCCCTGGGTCAGCTTGCCGCTCTCGGGCCTGGTGGCGGGCCTGGGCGGGCTGATCTTTGGCATCCCGGCCCTGCGAATCAAGGGATTCTACCTGGTCCTGACTACCATAGCGGCCCAGTTCGTCATCATGTGGTTCATAAAACAATTCGACTATACGGGAGCAACATATGGTCTCACATTGCCAGCCATCACCATTGGGGGCTCGGCCTTGGATTACACTCAGTTCTGGTGGCTGACGCTGGGCATCGTGGTGGTCATGCTCTTCTTTACCAAGAACATCCAAAGGACGACAACGGGCCGGAAGTTTGTGGCGGTGCGGGACAACGACCTGGCGGCTGAGGTCATGGGCATCAACCTGTTCCGCACCAAGCTGCTGGCCTTCTTCATCGGCTGCTTCTTTGCCGGAATAGCCGGCTGGCTCTGGGCCCACTACCTCTTGCGCATCACCCCTGATCTATTCACCTTCGATCTGTCTCTCTGGTTCCTGGCCATGGTCATAATCGGAGGGATGGGGAGCACCAGCGGGGCGGTCATGGGGGCTGTGGCGATCATGGCGGTGGACAAGGCCGTACCATCTCTGTCAGACGTGGTGCAGAGGGCTTTCCCATCGCTGGGGTTCCAGATTCCCTTTGCTCTGGGCCTGATCCTGTTTGCCGTTCTCGTCATGTTCTTCCTGCTGATCGAGCCCAAGGGTCTCTACTACCGTTTGGAGAGGATCAAGCTGTACTACCGCCTGAATCCCTTTGCCTACTAGGCTGGAGGTCTTGGATATGGTATATCTGAGTGCGGGGTGAAGATGCGGTCGATTGACCGCCGGCAGCGATGGCACAATCAGTGAAACGAGCAAATAGCGAAAGGGGGAAGCATGAGACGGAGACGAGCGGGACTGGCAATCCTAGTCTTACTGGTAGCCCTGCTGACAGCCTTGCCGGGACTGGCGGGCTGCGGTGGGGGAGGAGGTGGCGAAGAGATTGTGATCAAGTTGGGAGTGCTGGCGGACTTCACCGGAACAGCGGGTTCGGCCATGCAGCCAACAATCCAGGCGTTTGAGGATTATCTGCAGAAGGTGGTTCCAAACAGCGATAATCCCCTGCCGGACAAGGTGAAGGTGGAGTTCACGCACTTTGACACACAACTCAACTACTCCAAGACCACTCCGGGGTACCTGGAGCTGAAATCCCGGGGGGTGGACCTGATGATCATCATGAATGCGCAGGACAGAGAACTCCTGCAAGACCGGCCTGACGATGACGGAATGCCCACCATCGGCACTATGGGTCTGCAGTCGATGCTAGCCAAGGATTGGATGCTTACCACCTGGTCACCGATCCAAAGCCAGGGTGAGGTTGAGATGCTCTGGATCATGGACGACTGGGACTACGAGGGCCAAGGGAGAAGCCCGAAAGTGGGGCACCTGGGCTACAACTTGGTCAGTTCGGACTACTATCAGGAGGGCATCGACGCGGTTCGGAACGACCCAGCGAACGCGGGCAAGTTCACCTGGGCTGGGTTCGAAGAGGGAACCCTCGGCAACGTGAGCTGGGGCAGCCAAGTCGGCAGGTTGAAGAGCTGTGACTACATCATCGTAAGCGTCGCCGGGCCGATGCTTTCCAGCTTTGTCAGTCAGGCGCGGGCCGGGGGCTATACCGGGGCGTTCCTCACCGGGATGGAGGGCTTCCCCGGCTTCTGGCCTCTGGTGACCGACCAGATAGGATCCATGGACCAGTTGTACGACTGCTTCTACGTAGCCTGGTGGCGCTGGTGGAATGAGGACGTGCCCTTGATACAGGACTGCAAAGACTACATCGCGGACACCTACACGGGTGATGAGGCTACCGAGTTGCTGGGGACTTCATCGACCATCTCTGGCTGGGAACTCGGGATCGCTGTGGAGCAGGCCATTAGAAATGCCATAGAGAAGGTTGGGGCAGAGAACGTGGACAAAGCTGCCCTGAAGGACGGGATGAATGCGATAGACTTGCAGATTGAGGGCTACCTCGACAAGTGGCAGAGGACGGCCAACACCAACTGCCTTCAGTGGTCCCAGAGGGTGTTCGAATATAGCCTGACCGAGGGAGTATGGGAGCCACTGGAGACCGTGTATCATCCTACACTAACCAGGCCGATGGGCTGATGGTATAATACCCGCAGCAAGGCGCTGATGGCGTAATAACCGCGAGGCCGAGAACAGAATCAGAAAGTGAAGGAGGAGAAATGAGGAGAACCACACGCGGGGGGCTGCTACTGGTGCTGTGCCTGATTGTTGTGGCCAGTCTGGTGCTTACCGGCTGCGGCAGCAAGAAGGAGAAAGCGCTGCAGCAGCCCAGTTTGGAGCTCACAAGTTACAACAAAGGATCGACTGTTGACTTCGATGATGCCACGTTGAACAGCATGGCTGATGGTGGCGGCGAGGCTGCGTTCAAGTACAACATAATGAAGGCCATCTATCCCACAATCTGGAACAGCAACAAGGACGCTGTGGCCCAGGCCTTGTTCCCGGCTCCGTACTGGAGAGGCGATGGCGTGCACACTTACTACTCCTATCTGATCAGCGCCGACCAGACCGCGGTGGACGGGACCATCTTTGCCACCAAGCTGTCTGCGGCGGAGCAGACAATCGTGACGAATGCGATAGAGAGCTTCTTTGCGCTGTATAACGATGAGACTGCAGTGGCCAAGCCCCTGGAGCAGAACACGGCTTGGCTGATACTGTACTCGAAGATCCCCGACAGTGGTGCCAGTGCCAACGCATGGAAGACTACTGCCGCCGCCTGGGTGACGGCGCTGAACAACTACGCGACCACCCACTACAGCGGCAAGACCTACGCCCAGTTGACGTACAGTGAGAGGGTGGCGAGCAAAGCCGCCGTATTCAACAACGGCGCGGGCACCATCAGCCCGGAGTACTCTTTCTGGAAGATTATGGTGGAGACGTCTTTCCGGAATGGGAATGCCTCGGCCAGGTGGCCGGATCTGCGCGATTCTCTGACTGCCACCATGTATCCTGGGAAGAGCTATTCGGCGCTTACCTGTGAAGAGAAGCCTCGGGTCGACGGCGCGGTCTGGGCGAGCTGCAATCAAACGGCCGTCACCGATCAGCTCACTGGCTTCTGGAACCTGGCCGAGGAACAAGTGGATGGGGTCGTGTCTGACAACCAGAACATCTACTACCAGACGCTCCTTTACGGGCTATCAGACAACCTTACGACCGACAACTCTTCAGCAACAGCGGCTGCTGGCTGGCTGGCGGCGGTGAATGGGAAGGCCCATGACTACGACAGCAGCAACGACTTCTACGCTGAGGTCTTGGGTGGCCAAAACACTTGGAAGACAATGCTGACGTACCAGTACTTCGGTACCGACAACTACAGTGCATTGTCAACTGACGCCAAGGCATTGATTGACCAGGCGGACACGGGCATGAGGGACCTCTCCATTGCCCAGAGGTCAGACGTGCTCGGATCGGCTGACGAGATACCTCTGACTTCGAACGTAATCTACCAGACGCTACAATACAAGGTTGGCAGCGCCACTGCCGCGGCTGGATGGGCGGCGGATGTAGGCGCAGGCATGAACAGGGAATTGGCCCTGTACAAGTGGATGGCGTATGAGTCCTTCCGCGCCGGCACGGCGGCGACTTTCTATCCCACCCAGGTGGCGGAGAAGCTCGCGGCGCTGTATCCCGGGAAGACGGCCTCGACTCTCACCTCCTGCGAGACACTGGCGCTGAACGCCGCAGTGTGGGCTGCCCTTGGGACAGGTGAGCAGTCCTATGGAACCACTGCGATGTCCGGGATGTGGGGGAAGGTGGAGGCGGAAATGACCGACGCCTTCGCCATAGACCAGACTACACTATCCATGGCGCTCAGGAGCACAGGTGGGACAGCGTTCAGTAGCGAGACTGCTGCCACTAACTTCAAGGCTAATGTGGAGTCGGGAATGTCTGTGCGGCAGGCCTTCTACCGCTGGCTGGCCAAGGAAAACGTGAAGCAAATGGCTTCATCGGCGGTGCTGATCCAGCAGAGCGTAGGTGAGTTCTACTTCAAGGTCACTAATCCTAACAAGTACGAGATTGCCATCGATGAAGTCGTATTCCACTTCCAGACGACCGCCGGGGCGTCAAGTGAGGTGATTGACGGTGCCAGGGCAATTCTCCAAACCATATATGTACCGGCAGAGGGAGAGATCATTCTGAAGGTCTTGGCGCCAACCAAAGCATATGACCTCATCAGTTGGTTGGTAATGGACGGCAAGGACAGCAACACCGCCCGCGCCATGGCGTCGGAAGTGTTCAGCAAGATCCAGGCCGGCACGATTGTCTGGACTTACACAGCAGACGCGCAGGTGTCCAACGCTGACGAGACTCAGGAGTACTCTTACCCCGTGTAGCCGGGGCAGTGTTGGCGGTCTCTTGACCGCCGTTTGACTAAGGGATTGACTCTCTGGAGGGCACCGGGCCCTCCAGAGAGTGCCCAGGGGTTCGGGGGCGGGACTGGGATCTCATCCGGGTAACGTGCATCTGGAATCGCATGGGACGCACGAGATGACAGAGAAGACAGCGAGCACTGTCGAACTCAAGGTCGAGAACCTGGATCTCAGCTTCGGCGGGGTGAAGGCTCTAGATAACTTGAGCTTCGAGGTCAACAAGGGACAGGTTGCGGGTATTATTGGCCCTAATGGGGCCGGGAAGACGAGCACTCTGAATTGCATCAACGGGTTCTACCGAGCGCAGCATGGAGAGGTCTACTTTCAAGAGAAGAAGATAACCAAGCTTCGGCCGGACAGCGTGGCGAAGCTGGGCATAAGCCGGACCTTCCAGAACATTCAGCTCTACACCGGCATGAACGTGGTGGACAACCTCATGGCAGCCAGGCACTTCCTGTTCAAGGCCTCGTGGATTGAAGGAGCTCTGTATTACGGCCGGACGCACAAGGAAGAGGTGAAGCAGCGTTGGGCCGTGGAGGAAATCATCGATTTCCTGGAGCTGGAGCGTTACAGGAAATCGGTCGTGGGTACTCTGCCGTACGGCATTCGCAAGCGCATCGACCTGGGCCGCGCACTGGCGCAAGAACCGAAAATGCTGCTTCTGGATGAACCGATGGCGGGGATGAATATGGAAGAGAAAGAGGACATGGCGCGGTTCATCCTGGACGTCCAGGAAGAGAAGGGAATCACTATAGTCCTTATTGAGCATGACATGGGCGTGGTGATGGACATAACCGACAAGATCGTGGTTCTTGATTTTGGCCGGAAGATAGCCGAGGGGACGCCGGATACGGTGAAGAAGGATCCTGTGGTGGTCAAGGCGTACCTGGGAGAGCAGGCGGCCTCTCCTGCTTAGGATGGTGACTCAAGATGCCGATGCTGCAATTGAACAACGTTGAAGTCAGGTACATGGACGTCATCCTGGTCCTCCGGGGCGTGTCCCTGGAGGTCGAGAAAGGCAGCGTTGTGGCGTTGCTGGGCAGCAATGGCGCCGGCAAGACGACGACGCTGCGGGCTATCTCGGGACTCCTCAAGGGACAGGATGGCCGGGTCACCGACGGCAGCATCGAGTTTGAGGGGAAGAGGATAGAGAACGGGGACCCGGAGTCGATAGCCAGGCAAGGCATTATCCAGATTCTGGAGGGACGGAGGACGCTGATTCACCTCAACGTGGAAGAGAACCTGAGGGCCGGGGCCTACATTGCCGGGAATGGATCAGACGTGAAGAGGGACCTGGATATGGTCTACAACTACTTCCCGGTTCTCAGGGAACTGCGCGGCCGGACGGCAGGCTATCTCTCCGGAGGGGAGCAGCAGATGCTGGTGGTGGGGAGGGGTTTGATGTCTCACCCCAAGCTGATGCTGGTTGACGAAGCCTCACTGGGGTTGGCGCCAATTCTGGTTGAAGAGATATTCCAGATACTTAAGAGGATCAATGAGGAAGAGAAGGTCTCCATACTTCTGGTGGAGCAGAACGCCAGGGCGGCGCTGACACTGGCCCATCATGGCTATGTGATGGAGAACGGGCGGATTGTGCTGGATGACACCGGTGAGAACCTGAGAGGAAATGCGGACATCCGCGAGTTCTACATGGGGCTGAGCACGGTGGGGGAGACCAAGAGCTACCGGGGCATCAAGCACTACAAGAGAAGGAAGCGCTGGCTGGGTTGACGGCCGCTCTCTCTGGGGGCAATCCGGCATTGAGGCAGGACGACAGGAATGGGATGGCAAGTAACCGCGACTACAGTCAACTGTGAATACGTGGCTGATTTCGCCACGATCATGGTTCAACCCGACGGCATGGCCAAGTGCTCCTTCGTTAACCGGCACGGCAAGGCGAAGGACAGCAAGAAGAGACTGAAGAACTGCAAATGGCCGGACTGTCCGCTGGTGGCCGGCTTCAAAGAGAAGGCCCTGGCACTCTGACTTCCTGGTAGTCTGGCGAGGAGATCCGCCCTGGACCTGGAAAGGGGTTGGGGATGTTCATTCGCGATGTCATGACAACCAACGTGGTGACGATTCCCAGCAGCACGTCTCTTGCCGACGCGAGAAGAATCGTGGATGCCCACCGCATAAAGCGCCTGCCGGTGGTAGACAAAGGCAAACTGGTTGGGATGGTTTCCCGAGACACGCTGGACAAGGCGGGGCCGTCGAAACTGACTACCTTCAGCATGCACGAGTTGAGCTACCTGTTGTCGAAGGTCACTGTCAGGGAGGTCATGAAGAGGGAAGTGCTGACGGTACCTCCTGACGCCACCATAGAGGAGGCAGTGACGCTGGCGCAGTCCCGCAGAGTGGGCGCGCTGGTTGTGGTGGAGGACGGTCGGGTCGTGGGTATAGCCACCACGAATGACATCTTCTACAAGATAGTCAACCCCTTGCTGGGCATCGACCTGCCGGGAATAAGGTTCTCGGTGCGGAAGTGGCGGGACATAGCCGACCTGCAGAAGATGCTAGAGGTCATGGCACGGTTCAATCCGGGGATATCTACTCTGTACGCCATGAAGTCCCCCGATACCGGAGAGAATGACCTGATAGCCCATCTCAGCGTCGCGGATCCGGTGGGTCTCGTTGATGCATTGAGAAAGAGCGGCTACGAAATCCTCATGCGGGCGCGTTAAGGGCCAACTCAAGGAACCTGCCAGCGATCCCAACCCTGATCTGGCGACCGGATCTTCGAGAGACCTTCTGCCCAGGGGCTGTGCGCATTGTGGGAGTCTCGCTGGATTATGCCAATCCTCTCCCGCTGGATAGAGCAGCCTGAGGATCCCGGGGGTAGGGTCTCCCTGGAACCAAGAGGGCAGGAAGCACATCAGCCTGTCGGGAGATCCCGACAGGCTGATTGCACGACTGGCAGCTTCCTAGTTAGATTCTACGTCCTCATCGAGGGCGGATAATCGAACTCCGTGATAGCTACCCAATTATCAATGTCTGACTTGTACTCAACAAGCCTTACTGTCTGTGCGAAGTAGTTCACATCGTCTCTATCTGGCAGCTTCCAGGTGTTTCCCCATCCCGTGACAGACAGGTCCGTATCCTTCAAGGCGTTGTGTATGGCAAGCCCATCAAGGTTCTCCGCGCCTACCTCATCAACTGCCCTTCTCACTGCGTCAACGAAAATCATCCCGGCAGCCCACCCGTTGAATTGGCCGGTGCCTTGATGGATCGTTGTCAACTCATCTGCAGTGTGGTATTTCTGGGCATATTCCTCGACCTCATCCATGAATGAGTTGGAATCTCCCCACCACGGCGTGTAGGTACCCGCAATGACATTGTCGAGGTTGGCAGGCGATACGCCGGCTCTCAACAGCATGTAGAAGGAGAACCAGGTCTCGCTCGGACCCACAAACGTGTTGGCGTATCCCCTCGCCCTCGCCTGCTGCAGAAGGCTCACCAGAGGCGGACCACTCATGGACGCAAATATGAAGTCGGCGTTCTTGTATTTCTCAATTTCCAGCGCCCAACTGGTGACCGTACTTGGTGTGAATGAGGATCCCAGCCAGTCAAAGTCATCGGGATGTGCCAGGACCCATTCTCTCACGGTTGCTTCCTGGGACACATAGAATGAGACCCCGGCAAGCCCGATGAATCCAACCTTGGGCTTTGTTGGATAGCCATCCCAGTTCTGACTTATCCATTCCAACTGCGCTTCAATCTGCAGTTCCGGAGGTCCATACAGACTCGTGAGCCATTCGCAATCAACCATCGACTTTATGTTCGACAGCGCGTAGAAAGGAATCTGGTCAGACTCAAACCTGCTTCTCAGCAGCTCCGTATCCTGTGGCGCGGCAGACATGATGTCTACGCCTTGGCCCTTCATGTTGTCATATCCAAGAGGGACCTTGGCCGCGTCGCTTTGCGTGTCGAAGACCTTCAGGGATATCCTGACGCCTGGAATCGGATCCTCCTCTCGCACCATGCGCAAATAGTCTTTGAAACCCACGTATGTCTGATTTACCCCAGACGAAGCCCGCCCGGTGAAGTCCCATATCCACCCATACTTGATCTCTTTGGTTGTGCTCTCCTTGCCTCCACATCCAAGGAAACTAGGTAGCGCAACCAGTAGCAGGCACAGCAAGACTAGGGCCGGTGTTCTGAATCGCCTCATGTCAACCCCCTTTAAAACAGCATTCGTCTCGGCGTTGCAGCTTGCGGTTGGCGCGACTATAGCATGGGGTGCGAGGGCTGTCAACGGGTCGCACTGAACCCCCGACAGCCAATGGTACCAGGGGTATTGTGAGTGTACGATACTCGAAGTATAATGAGCGGCAATACTACCACAAGGCAGGACGGTCAGGTGTTGATGAAATCGCCAACCGA
>Ga0105106_10003239_pt1 | contig 11643 bp, 11 predicted proteins | sample PPLLaktember2015_5_FD_79109 | JGI IMG/M metagenome (GOLD analysis project Ga0105106, IMG submission 79109) | Freshwater sediment microbial communities from Prairie Pothole Lake near Jamestown, North Dakota, USA - PPLs Lake P8 Core (1) Depth... | ecosystem: Environmental > Aquatic > Freshwater >... | reverse complement strand
GTCTGCTCGACGTCGCTGCCTTTGGTGGCGCGCGCCGAGTTGACGTCCACCGACACCAGCGCTTCGGTATGGTCGATCACGATGGCGCCGCCGGACGGCAGGTTGACCTGACGCGAAAACGCCGATTCGATCTGATGCTCGATCTGGAAACGCGAGAACAGCGGCACGTCGTCGCGGTAGAGCTTGATCTTGTTGACGTTGTCCGGCATCACGTGCGCCATGAACTGCTGCGCCTGCTCGTAGATGTCTTCGGTGTCGATCAGAATTTCGCCGATATCCGCCGAAAAGTAATCGCGGATGGCGCGGATCACCAGGCTGCCTTCCTGATAGATCAGGAAAGCGCCGGATTGCGATGTCGAGGCGCCGTCGATGGCCTTCCACAGGCTCAGCAGGTAATTCAGATCCCACTGGAATTCTTCTGCGGTGCGACCGATTCCCGCAGTGCGGGCGATCAGGCTCATGCCTTCGGGGATGTCGAGTTGCGCCAGGGTATCGCGCAGTTCGTTGCGTTCCTCGCCTTCGATGCGCCGTGACACGCCGCCGCCGCGCGGGTTGGTCGGCATCAGCACGACATAACGGCCGGCCAGCGAGACGTAGGTGGTGAGTGCCGCGCCCTTGTTGCCGCGTTCGTCCTTTTCCACCTGGACCAGCAGTTCCTGGCCTTCTTTGAGGTTTTCCGGGACGCGACCGCCATTGGGCAGGCAGGATCGGGCGATTTCCTTGAACGGCAGGAAGCCGTGGCGCTCGCAGCCATAATCGACGAATGCGGCTTCGAGGCTGGGCTCGACCCGGGTAATGACACCCTTGTAAATATTGCCCTTGCGTTGTTCCTTGCTGGCGGACTCGATGTCAAGGTCGACGAGCTTCTGGCCCTCGACGATGGCAACCCGGAGTTCTTCCGCCTGGGTTGCGTTGAAAAGCATGCGCTTCATTGTTTACTCCCGCGCGCGTGCATACGGGACAGGCCAGACTGCCGCTGTATGTCAGCGACTCATGCGATCACGGATTGGGTTGGGTGAAACGGCATGGATGATTGTCCTGTTCCTGGAGAGTGTCACCGGCAGGGCCGGGCGGTCTTTCCGGTTCCCGCCGAAGGCTGTGCCTTGGCGTGAACAACTATTTCGTATGCTTGTGGTCGCGTCATTGATAACATCGCTGCTTTGCCGACTGGCGGGGCGGGTGGTTTCGACTGTCCGCAATATTGCGAAATTGCGACAGGAATCCAGACGGGCCGGGCTGGCGGCGGCCGGTGAGCGCTGTAACCGGCGTATCTCTAAATTGTCCGGCAATCATGCCAGGCAAAAGGTCAGGCAAAACTGGGCCTGAACCGGCGGTAGTGTATATGAAAAAGAATGACTTAGAGAAAGATTCGGTCAGGCGACTGAAGATTGACGACAGTGCCGACAATCAGCGCCTCGACAATTATCTGATGACGTTGCTGAAAGGCGTGCCCAAAAGCCGCATCTACAAGTTGGTGCGCGGCGGCGAGGTGCGGGTCAACGGCGGCCGCGTGGAGGTCAGCTATCGGCTGCAACTGGGCGACGAAGTGCGGATTCCACCGGTGCGTGTCGCCGCACCGGTCATCACCCCTGCCACCCATTTGCCCCAAGGGGGAGTTCGGCTGGTCCCGCGCATCCTTTATCGCGACGAAGCATTGATTGCATTGAATAAACCTGCAGGAATGGCAGTTCATGGCGGCAGCGGCATTTCGCGCGGGGTGATCGAGCAGATGCGGCTGGAACTGCCGGAGTGCCGCTACATGGAACTGGTGCACCGGCTCGACCGCGAAACCTCGGGCGTGCTGCTGATCGCGCTGAAGCGGCGTGCCCTGGTCGGGCTGCACGCCGCGATGCGCGACGGCAAGATCGAAAAACGCTATCTGACGCTGGTGGCCGGGCGCTGGCCGAATCCCGTGCAGCACGTGAAGTTGCCATTGCACAAACGGGTGGACGACAACGGCGAAAAGCGCGTCACGGTGCGCGACGCGGGGCAGATCGCGCACACCATCTTTCGCCGACTTGAGTCGTATGCCGACTTCACCCTGCTGGAAGCGGAACTGAAAACCGGGCGCACCCATCAGATACGCGTGCATACCTCGCATCTGGGGTTTCCGATTGCCGGCGACGACAAATACGGCGATTTCGAGCTGAACAAGACCTTGGCCAAACAGGGGCTTAAACGCATGTTTCTGCATGCGGCCCAGCTCGTTTTCGAGCATCCCATCTCAGGCGAACGCATGTTGATCGAAGCGCCACTGCCTGATGATTTAGCTAAATTTCTGGATTCCTTGAATGCCCAAGCAATTTGACCTGCTGATTTTCGACTGGGACGGCACCCTGATGGATTCCGCCGGCGTGATCGTCGACTCGATCCAGCGCGCCTGCGAGGATATCGGGCAGCCTGTGCCGAGCGCGCGCGCCTCGCGCCAGATCATCGGCCTGGGGCTGATCCAGGCCCTGCAGACCCTGCTGCCGGATTTGCCGGCCGACGATTATCCGCGACTGGTCGAACGCTATCGCCATTATTATCTGGGCCGTGACGCCCATATTCCGTTGTTCGCCGGGGTGGTGAGTGGCATCCGGAACTTGCATGCAAACGGTTTCCAGTTGGCAGTGGCAACCGGCAAGAGCCAGCTCGGCCTCAGCCGTGCACTCGAAGCCAGCGGGCTCGGCCCCTGGTTTTCCGCCACGCGCTGCGCCGACCAGACCCATTCCAAGCCGCATCCGGCCATGGTGCTGGAACTCATCGACGAACTGGCTGCCGATCCGGCCCGGACGCTGGTGATCGGCGACACCAGCCACGACCTCCTGATGGCGTCGAATGCCGGCGTCGCCAGCCTGGGCGTGACCTACGGCGCGCACGAAGCCGGCGACCTGCAGCCGCATGCGCCACTGGCCCTGATGAACAGTTTTGCCGAGGTGCATGCATGGCTGAACGCGAACGCCTGATCTGTGCCGCAGGCGATCTGGCCGAACGGGGCAAAGGCATACGCTTCGAACTGGAGCGCGCCGGAAATCCGCAGCCGGCCTTCGTGGTGCGCTTCGACGGCCAGCCGCATGCCTTTCTCAACCAGTGCGGCCACGTGCCGGTGGAACTCGACTGGCAGGAAGGTGAATTCTTCGATGACTCGCAGCTATACTTGATCTGCTCCACCCACGGCGCGCTTTACCATCCGGCAAGCGGGCAATGTGTCGGTGGGCGCTGCGCCGGTCGCGGCCTGATCCCTGTCCCGGTCGTCGAGCGGGGCGGCCATATTTTTGTGATGGAAGAACCTGAATGAGTGAACTAGAAAAACCCGCTCCGGCGAACTGGGAACGCGAGGTGCTGGAAAAACTGGCGCTGTCGGCGCTCCAGGAACAACGCCGCAGCCGCCACTGGAGCATCTTGTTCAAGACGCTCGGCTTTCTGTATCTCTTCATCGTGCTGTTCATGGTGGCCGACTGGTTCGGCTCGGACGGCGTCTCCATTCCCAAGGCCCACACCGCGCTGATCGACCTGCAGGGCGTCATCGCGGCCGACGAGACCAGCGCTGATTCGATCATCGGCAGTCTGCAGGGCGCGTTCGAGGACAAGAAGACCAAAGGCGTGATCCTGCGCATCAACAGTCCCGGCGGCAGCCCGGTGCAGGCCGGTCAGATTTATGACGAGATCCGGCGACTGCGCGCGCTGCATCCGAAGATTCCGCTGTATGCCGTGGTGGACGATATATGTGCCTCGGGCGGCTACTACGTCGCGGCCGGGGCCGACAAGATCTTCGTCGACAAGGCCAGCATCGTCGGTTCCATCGGCGTGTTGATGGATGGTTTCGGCTTTACCGGAACCATGCAGAAACTCGGTGTCGATCGCCGCCTGCTTACCGCGGGTGACAACAAGGGCTTTCTCGATCCGTTTTCGCCGGTCGATCCCAGGCAGGAAGCCTATGCCAGGCAGATGCTCGAGGAAATCCATGGCCAGTTCATCGGGGTTGTCCGGCAAGGTCGTGGCAAGCGCCTGAAGGAAACGCCCGATATGTTCAGCGGCCTGGTATGGAGTGGCGAGAAGAGCATTCAGCTCGGCCTGGCAGACGGTCTGGGCAACCTTGAATCGGTTGCGCGAGACGTTATCAAGGCCGAAGACATCGTCGACTACTCGCAGCAGGAAAGCCTGGCCGAACGCCTGGTCGGCCGCCTGGGAGTGACCATGGCCAAGGCCTGGGCTCCGTTCGAGAAAGCGGGCGTCGTACTGCGGTGAGCGATTACCGATCGATCGCCTGCGCCGATCACGAGCGACTGGAGTTTGCCGCGCTGACGCGGCAATGGCTGGACATCAAGGTAGCGGCAGGCGATCAGCCAGGCACTCAGCGGCTGTTGCCACTGGACGTTTACACACGCGAAGGCGCGGAGTGGCTGGTGGCGGAGACAGAAGCGGGAGAGAAGCTGACGCTGCGGCTCGACTGGCTGAAATTCTGATGTAATGAAGAAGGCCGTTGAGTCGCAGAGAATGACTTGGGGGGTGAAGGCAGTTCAGACCATCGTGCTGAAGACTGAACCTGGCTTCGCGCCCCGTATAATCCACCATGACCGAACGAGCACGCCCCACGCCGGATTCCACGGCCGCCGACCCTTCTGAAGCTGGCACGTCCTTCGACCAACTGCCCCTGGCCGCAGCCGTGCTGGCCAATCTGCGGCAGCTCGGTTACCTGAACATGACGCCGATCCAGGCGGCCAGCCTACCGATCGCACTAGCGGGCCACGACCTGATTGCGCAAGCCAAGACAGGGAGCGGCAAAACGGCGGCATTTGGACTCACCCTGCTGACCAACCTGAATGAGCGTTATTTCGACGTGCAAGCGCTGATACTGTGCCCGACGCGTGAGCTGGCGGATCAGGTGGCGCAGGAGCTGCGACGGCTGGCGCGCAGCGTGGAAAATATCAAGATTCTGACCTTGGTCGGCGGCGCCACGATGCGCCCGCAAATTGCGAGTCTGGAGCATGGTGCCCATATCGTCGTCGGCACACCGGGCCGGGTGATGGATCACCTGCAGCGCGGAAGCTTGAACCTGGAGGCGCTGAAGACGCTGGTGCTTGACGAAGCCGACCGCATGCTCGACATGGGCTTCTACGACGACATCGCCTACATCGCCCGACAGTGCCCCGCCAAACGCCAAACGCTGCTGTTTTCCGCGACCTACCCCGAGGGGATTGCGGAACTGAGCCAGCGCTTCATGCGGCAGCCGCATGAGGTGAAACTGCTCGAGCGGCACGAGAATGACAAGATTCGCCAGCGTTTTTATGAAGTGAGCAACGACGAGCGCCTGCAGGCGGTGGCACTGCTGCTCAAGCATTACCGTCCGGTGAGCACGCTGGCCTTTTGCAACACCCGCCAGCAATGTCGGGACTTGCTGGAAGTGTTGCGCGAGCAGGGGTTTCACGCCCTGGCCCTGCACGGTGAACTGGAACAGCGCGAACGCGACCAGGTGCTGGTGCAGTTCGCCAACCGCAGTTGCTCGGTACTGGTGGCGACCGATGTGGCCGCGCGCGGCCTCGACATCGCCCAGCTCGAAGCGGTCATCAACGTGGATGTGACACCGGACCCCGAGATCTACATCCACCGCATCGGCCGTACCGGGCGCGCCGACCAGAAAGGCTGGGCGCTGAGCCTTGCCAGCAGCAACCAGATGCGGCGCGTTGCCAATATCGTTCAGGAGCTGGGCATGGAGGTGGCGTGGCATCCGCTCAGCGATCTGCAAGCCGCCAGTGATGAACCGCTGGTGCCGCCGATGGCGACGCTGCAGATTCTAGGCGGCCGCAAGGAGAAGATTCGCCCTGGCGATGTGCTGGGCGCACTCACCAGCGGGGCGGGGTTTGCCCGCGAGCAGATCGGCAAAATCACCGTCACCGATGCGTCCACCTATGTCGCGGTGGAGCAGGGGATCGCGCAGGAAGCGCAGCGCAGGCTGGTCGCGGGAAAGTTGAAGGGCAAAACTGTCAAGGTGCGTATTCTGGATGTCTCAGGGGATACGTTGTCCCGTGAAAGCGCGCCCGCCGTTAACCGCCGCAATCGTTGACTGCGACTACATTCCGATCCCGAACACCACCAGCCGATCCTTGACCCCATCGGACTGCCCACGCCAGTTTTTGGCACTGCGGGTCTGAATCAACTGACCCGGCAAACTGAGATCGGCGCCGACGCTGATGAAGGTGTCGGGTGACAGCGTGGCGGCCAGCGCGTCCAACAGCGCCACGCTGCGATAGGGCGTTTCGATGAACAGCTGGGTGGCGCGGTCGCGGCGCGCGATTTTCTCCAGTTCACGGATTTTGTGACTGCGCTCGGGCTCCTTGGCAGGCAGATAGCCGTGAAAGGCGAAGCGCTGACCGCCCAGACCCGAAGCCATCAGCGCCAGCAGGATCGATGACGGGCCGATCAGCGGAATGACCGCAATCCCTTCACGATGTGCGGCCAGGACCAGCGCTGAACCGGGGTCGGCCACTGCGGGGCAGCCCGCCTCAGACAGCAGGCCGACATCGTGTCCGGCCTTGAGCGGCGCCAGCAGCGGCGGGATGGCGGCGGCCGGAGTATGTTCGTTGAGTTCCTCGATCTGCAGCGACTGGATCGGAAGCGGATGGCCCATGGCTTTCAGATGTGCGCGGGCGGTTTTGGCGCGCTCGACGACGAAGTGGTCGAGACGGCGTGCGACCGCGAGGGTGTCCAAAGGCAGGCAGGTGTCCGGGCTGACGGGCCCCAGCGGGACCGGGATCAGATAGAGGGTGGCCACGTCAGCTCACATTGCGTGCCATGTCAGGACATCCACGCCCTCGTTGGCGAGCATTTCGGTCAGCGCCATCAGCGGCAGGCCGATCAGCGCGGTGGGGTCGGGGCTGTCCATGCGTGTCATCAGGGCGATGCCGAGTGACTCGCTCTTGGCCGAGCCGGCGCAATCATAGGGTTTCTCCTTGTTCAGATAAGCGGTGATTTGCGCGTCGGTGAGCGGGCGGATGTGCACCACGGTCGGCACGTCGCGGGTCTGGGCGTGGCCGCTACGGCTGTTCAGAAGCGTCAGCGCGGTATGAAAAACCATCGCACGGCCCTGCATTTTTTTCAGTTGGGCAAAGGCATTGTCGAAGTTGCCGGGCTTGCCGAGTTGTTCGCTGTTCAGCATCAGGACCTGATCAGAGCCGATGATGAGGGCATCGGGATGCCTCGTGGAGGCTGCCTGCGCTTTCAACACTGACAGGCGCAGCGCGGTGGCCGAAGGCGTCTCGTTCGGCAGCGGGGTTTCGTCGACGTCGGGTGAGATCGTCTCGAACGGAATATGCAGGCGCGACATTAGCTCGCGGCGGTAGCGCGAGGTGGAAGCAAGCACCAGTTTCATTTTTTCATTCCGTTTCCAAATTGGCAATGGCGCGAAGGCGAGCCGCAGACAGTATGAACGATACGGCAAGGCGAAGCCGACAAAGTCAGTGCCGGTTTGGAGACGGAATCATTCGGGCTGGATCTCGACCAGCGCCATGTCGGGCGTCACCGCATCGCCCTTTTTCGCGAAAATGCTGATGACGATGCCGGAGATCGGCGCCTGCACTTCGTTCTCCATCTTCATCGCCTCGATCACCAGCACGCCGTCGCCGGCCTTGACGGTCTGCCCGATGCTCACCAGTACGTCGACGATGGTGCCGGGCATGGCGGCAGTGACGTGGCCAGGATGGCTGGGGCGGGGTTTCTGGCCGGGCGCGCCCGGCGCAGTGGCGGTTTTGCGCGGCGCGCTGTCGCCCCCTGTGGATAGGGCAACCTCGTTGAGAGGTTCGACCAGCACTTCTTCCGTGACACCGTCGATCGACACGAAATAGGGACGCTGGGTGGCGTCGCTGCGGCCGCTGCCGGACAGCTTGATGTGGTAGGTCTCGCCGTGCAGCGTGATCTTGAATTCGTCGGCCGCATAACGTGGCAAGTTGGCCTGCTCGGCGTTGCCCGGCGGCAACAGCGCTTCCGGCTTGAGGCTGCCGGCGGCGCGTTCCTGCAGCCAGGTCTTGCCGATCTCGGGGAACATGGCGTAGGTCAGGACGTCCTCGTCGGATTTGGCCAGCCCTTCGATCTCGACGCGCAGCTTGTCGAGCTCGTCGCCCAGCAGGTCGGCCGGGCGGCAGGTAGTGACGTCGAGGTCGCCGATCGCGATCTTGCGCACTTCCTCGTTTATGTGTCCCGGCGCCTTGCCATAACGGCCCTGCAGATAGAGCTTCACTTCGTTGGTGACCGACTTGTAGCGGGCGCCTGTCAGCACGTTCAGCGCAGCCTGGGTGCCGACGATCTGCGAGGTGGGCGTGACCAGCGGCGGGTAGCCCAGATCCTGGCGCACGCGCGGGATTTCGTCGAGCACGGCATCCATTTTGTCGATCGCACCTTGCTCCTTCATCTGGTTGGCGAGGTTGGAAATCATGCCGCCCGGGACCTGGTTGATCAGCACGCGGGTGTCGGTGCCGGTGAAAGCCGACTCGAACTGCCAGTATTTCTTGCGGACCTCCTTGAAATAGGCAGACACTTCCTCGATCAACGGCAGCGACAGCCCGGTGTCGTAGGCCGTGCCGGCAAGCGCGGCGACCAGGCTCTGCGTGGTGGGATGGCTGGCCCCTTCGGCAAATGCGCCAACACAGGTGTCGATGATGGTCGCGCCGGCTTCCACTGCCTTCAGGTGCGTCATGTGCGACAGGCCCGAGGTGGCATGGCTGTGGGTGTGAATGGGCAGGTGAGTGGCTTCGCGGATCGCGCAAACCAGGTCATACGCGGTGTAGGGGGTGAGCAGGCCCGCCATGTCCTTGATCGCGATCGTGTCGCAGCCCATCTCGGTCAGACCCTTGGCGAGTTCGACGAAGTGCGGGATGTCGTGAACCGGGCTGGTGGTGTAGCAGACGGTGCCTTCGGCATGCTTGCCGGCGGCTTTCACTGCTTCGATCGACACGCGCAGATTGCGCAGGTCGTTCATCGCGTCGAACACGCGGAACACGTCGACGCCGTTGTCGGCCGATTTCTGCACGAAAGCGCGCACCACGTCGTCGGAGTAATTGCGGTAGCCGAGCAGGTTCTGGCCGCGCAGCAGCATCTGGATGCGCGTGTTGGGCAGTGCCTTGCGCAGTTTGCGCAGACGTTCCCACGGGTCTTCACGCAAAAAGCGAACGCAGGCATCGAAAGTGGCGCCGCCCCAGGCTTCCAGCGACCAGAAACCGACCTGGTCGAGCTTGCCGCAGATCGGCAGCATGTCGGCGGTTTGCATGCGGGTGGCGATGAGCGACTGGTGGCCGTCGCGGAGAACCAGATCGGTGATATGTACTTTTGCCATGATTTAGGGCGTGTCAACCTTCATTTCACGTCTGCGAAGCGGGCAATTTGGGATGCAGCCCGCGAAGCAAGACGCGAAGTGGTGCAAGTCACCATGAGTGGCTTGCGACAAAGGGGGGCGCCCAAATCGCCCCCGTCCCGGAGGGTTGCCGCGAGAAAAGCGCGTCTGCGGCGTTGCAAGGTTTGCGAAGGGAATGACCATTCGCTGCACCTTGCGCCTGGCATCCATCGCTTTTTCGCGGTAACGCAGGCGTGAAATGAAGGTCGCCATGCCCTATAAACCCTGATGTGCGGCGATGGCGGCAGCGATGGCAGCAGCCATCACTTCCGGCGGTTTTTTCTCGGTGTACTGGGTGAGTTCCGGGTGTTCGTCCACAAAACCGGTGTTGAAGCGGCCACTGCGAAACTCGGGGTTTTTGAGAATTTCCTGGTAATAGGGAATCGTGGTCTTCACGCCATATACCAGCATGTCGGCCAGGGCGCGACGGCCGCGCTCGATTGCGGACTCCCAGGTCAGATTCCATACCGTGAGTTTGGCGCACATGGAATCGAAATAGGGCGGAATGACGTAATCGGTGTAAATCGCCGCGTCCACCCGCACACCCGGGCCGCCCGGCGAGTAATAACGGGTGATGCGGCCGAGGCTGGGCAAGAACTCGTTTTTCGGATCCTCGGCGTTGACGCGGAATTCGATGGCAAAGCCGCGATACTTGATCTCGTCCTGCTTGTATTGCAGCGGCAGGCCGGAGGCGATGCGGATCTGCTCCTGCACGATGTCGACACCGGTGATGGTCTCGGTGATCGGATGCTCGACCTGCAGCCGGGTGTTCATTTCCATGAAATAGAACTGGTTGTCCTGGTCGAGCAGGAATTCGACCGTGCCGGCATTCACGTAGCCCACCGATTTGGCAGCGCGCACCGCCAGCTTGCCGATGTATTGCCGCTGCGATTCGGTCAGTTGGGGCGACGGGGCGATTTCGATCAGTTTCTGGTTGCGCCGCTGGATCGAGCAGTCACGCTCGAACAGGTGGATGATGTTGCCCTGCGTATCACCCAGAATCTGGACTTCGATGTGCTTGGGGCGGACCACGCATTTTTCGACGAACACCTCGGGCTTGCCGAAGGCCTTGCTGGCTTCCGACACCACGCGGTCATAGTTCTTGAGCAGTTCCGCTTCGCTGTCGCAGCGGCGGATGCCGCGCCCGCCGCCACCGTTGGTGGCCTTGAGCATGACCGGATAGCCGATTTTATTGGACAGTGTGCGGGCTTCCTCGAGGTTTTCCAGGTTATGGTCCGAGCCCGGCACCACTGGAATGCCTGCAGCGATCATCGCATTGCGCGCCTGGATCTTGTCACCCATGCGGCGGATCACCTCGGGCGAAGGGCCGATGAAGCGGATGCCGCGACGTGCGCAAATGGTCGCCAGATCAGGGTTCTCGGACAGAAAGCCGTAACCCGGATGCAGTGCATCGCAGCCCGAAGCCGCCGCCAGGTTGACCAGCGTATGGGCGTTCAGATAGCCGAGGATAGGGTCCTTGCCGATGTGGTAGGCCTCGTCGGCTTTCTTGACATGGAGCGCATGGCGGTCGGCGTCCGTATAGATGGCAACCGACTTGATGCCGAGTTCGGCGCAGGCCCGTACGATGCGGACGGCAATCTCGCCCCGGTTGGCGACCAGTATTTTCTTAAGCATGGACTCGCCTGACGTTGGGAAGGCTAGGGCTTCTTTGACAAAAAGAACGCGAAATCATATCATTGCTGGCTAATGTTTAACCGGGTGTGTCATGTCTGAGTCCGCCATGCTTCCGCCAGTTGAGGTTGATCCATGGCGTTTTTGCAGGGATGCACAGTCGTGGGAAACCCGGTCAGAAGTGGCTGCGTTTCCGCGTCTTGCCCATGAATTTACGCAAGGCGCGCTGTTCTGTCGAGTTGTCGGGCGAGTGGATCAGCGGGGCAGTCTGTCCCTGCAGTTGACGGTCAGCGGCGACGTTCAGCTGACCTGCCAGCGTTGTCTGGGCAGCATGCCGTATCAGGTTGAAGTCGAACGCACGCTGTATCTGGCGCGCAATGAGGCCGAGATGGAGCGACTTGACGCGTTGCCCGACAGTGACGCAATCCAGGCCGGCGAGATCTTGAGTCTTGTCGATCTGGTTGAGGATGAAGTGTTGTTGAGCCTGCCGCTGGCGACGATGCACGCAGAAGGTGAATGCCCCTTTCCCGGGGCGCAGTAATTATTAATGCACCCGGTTGGGTGTAACGGATTTAAAGGAGCAAGAAATGGCAGTCCAGCAGAACAAAAAATCCCCGTCCAAGCGTGGCATGCACCGCTCGCACGAC
>Ga0105106_10003238_pt1 | contig 11644 bp, 8 predicted proteins | sample PPLLaktember2015_5_FD_79109 | JGI IMG/M metagenome (GOLD analysis project Ga0105106, IMG submission 79109) | Freshwater sediment microbial communities from Prairie Pothole Lake near Jamestown, North Dakota, USA - PPLs Lake P8 Core (1) Depth... | ecosystem: Environmental > Aquatic > Freshwater >... | reverse complement strand
CGGAGAGGATTTGAAGTTCCTTGTCGGCTTCGAAAAAGCCGTGAAATGGCATAATATATCTGCTTCTTTCCTGACCCTCAGCTATATTTTCTTTGTAACAGGAAACCTCCTCACCGGAAACGGGAAGTACTATAAGATTGAAAAACAAAATCTCTGGTCGGATCTTTTTAAGCAGATGAGATATTATGCATGGGGAATGTTCAGGGGCGAAAAGCATCCATTTCCGGTGACCCTCGAACGTAAATTCAATCCGCTCCAGAAGTTCTCGTATGTATTGGCAATGTATCTGGCCATGCCTCTTGTTATTATTTCAGGGATTGGCCTTATGTTTCCTGAAGTTACGATAAACAGGGTCTTCGGAATAAGCGGTCTGATACTTACTGACCTGCTGCATATTACTATGGGATTCTTCCTTTCGGTGTTCCTTGTCATTCATATTTACACCTGCACCCTCGGATCAAAGCCGACATCGTTGTTCCGCGGAATTATCACGGGATACCATGAATCGGAAGAACATTAATTCGGGTTATTTAAAATTGCACGATAATTGTATTACATAATTAAAAACTAAAAAAATCGATTATGAAAAAGGTTAAAAAAGTAATTTTCAGTTCATTTGTTGCTCTGATCGGTGTTGCTCTTCTGACTATGAACGTTTCAGCCCAGGCACAGCCAAAGCCCTGGGATGTTCCTGCAAATTATAAAACAATGAAGAATCCGGTTGCTGCAGGTGAAGCAAGCAATAAGGCAGGATTGGCTCTCTATACCAAAAACTGTGCCTCATGCCATGGGAAAACAGGCCTGGGCGATGGTGTAAAGGCAAGAGCATTGAAGACTTTCCCGGGTGATCTTTCCAAAGAAGCATATCAGAATCAGACCGACGGAGAACATTTCTACAAATCCAAGTTCGGAAGGGATGAAATGCCAAAGTATGAAGGTAAATTATCCGATGATGATATCTGGAACATCGTGAATTACATGCGCACATTCAAGAAATAAGAATTCCTGGTGAGGATAAGCAGGTAAAACCCGGTTTAATCGACCGGGTTTTTCATTAATACAGATATCTGTGGCACTCCGAACAATTGGCTTCCTTCCAGACTGTTCCGATATCCACTGGATGCTGAAACTCAAGAGTATCCTTTATGTTGGTATACGTCATCAGCTTTCCGCTTCCCTGGCCGATTATAGTATGACAAAGATTGCAGTCCCTTGTGATTTTCCTCCCGTTTTCCGATGTGAAATTGTCGTTATGACACCTGAAACAACCTTCAACCTCCAGATGACCGATATGATCGGGATAGACATCATATGTAACTTTCATACCGGGAAAAGTATTTCGGCTGAAAGCATTCTGCAGACTGGCAATTGACTGGTCAATCTTTGGCTGATTATTTTCGTAGAAATCGCTGAAATCTGTCTTATAGTAATTTGAAATACCCTCTTTTATCTGCATCATTGCAGTGTCCCTGTCGGAAAATGAATTTCTGAGGATCTCCATTGCAGTTCTTTTAATATACGGGATATCTCGGGAGACTTCATTTGTAAGCATTGCCTTATCGAAATAAGAGGGCGGAGAACTGTATTTATGCGAGGGCCTGTTATGACAATCGATGCAATCCATGGTCCTGGCCGTTGAGGCCGAGATTAAGCTGTCAGAAATTTCGGTTTCGGGATTCCTGTAGACAGTAACCTCTCCGGTTGCCTTGTTTGTGTACTTTACGTAGGTTATTAACTCACGCTTATCGTTTTCTGAGATGTATTCAATATTTACATCCGGATTAATATGCCAGTGTATTCCTTCGGTATTGCCAAGATCACTGAATTCAGGCCCGACCTTCATCTGCAATACAATATCCCATTCGGAATTAAGGGAATCTGCCAGGTAATACTTGTTCGTCTGAAGTGACCTTGCATAGAATTTCTGGGGCCAGTGGCATCTCTGGCAGGTTTCGCTTGCAGGACGCAGGTCATGGAGCGGTGTTTCAATCGGGGAAGGATATGATTTTGTGGCAACGGCATAAACCTGATGCAGTCCGGAGAGCTTTGATTTGACGTACCATGATGCACCGCTTCCGACATGACATTCCACGCAGGATACGTTTGCATGGGGCGAATTCTGGTAGGCGGTATATTCGGGTTCCATTACCTTGTGACAGAGTGTGCCGCAGAACTCAACGGATTCCGTCAGATGGAATGCCTCGATGCTGCCATAGGTGGAAAGAAAAAGAATAACTACCGTTGCAATTGTGAAACCAATAAATGCCTTTCTGTGCTTTGGATTATTAAGGTCAATAGCAGGAAAAAGCCTCTTTTCACCCTTGGATTCAGCGATCCTTTTCTTTCTTGAAATTAAAATCCCTGCCGGGATCATGATAAGTCCAAGCAGCAGGAATCCAGGAAGAATGATATAGATGAATAATCCCAGGTTCGTATCATTTTTGTTGAAAATGGTTGAAATCAGGAAAAGCACGATGATCATTAAAAAATTTACTGAGGCAATAAGTAAACCAATAATCGAGATCCAGTTTCTGCCTGATGATACAAGTTTCATATAACGGAGAAGATTAGTGTGAAGTCAAATATAACAAAAATGGGCATTGCATGCAACGCCCATTTTATTATTCTCAACCAGTGATTTAAATGGCTGCTAAGGTATTTTCAAGAAGCTTTTTGATATAAGGGTAATTATGCACACCGGTGCTTGCATCCCTTACAACAAGCTGGAAGTTCAGAATAGCTCCGAACTGTGCATTTGTAAGCGCCGGAAATGCAGGTGAAGCGCCGGCTCCTGTTCTCCAATATCCTGTCGGATTGGAGCCTGAGTCATAAATATCAAAATACCCGTGATACTGTCCGTCTTCCGGATCTTTCTGAAGAATATCATGACCTGCCCCTATGGCATTTATCTTGGCGGCAAGCTCGGCAATCTTCGCTGTGATATCAGCCTTAGCTGCGGTCAGAGTGGCATTTGTGGCACTCATTGTTGTATGGCATCCCGTGGTGTTGCATCCCGCATAGTTCCCGGTTGCATTGAATGAATGTCCTCCGGCCAGTCCCGATGGTGTAGCCATATGGCAATCGGTACACGAAGCATTTGCAGTGTGGGCAGAGTTGGTGTACCCTGAACCAAACTCGATTCCCCCGACTCCGGCTGCCATTGCCCCATGTGCACCGTAATGTACTCCCGTCCTGTATGAGACAGAGGAGAGGTTATAAACAGCGGTTGGTTCCGAAACCAGTTTTGAATAGTCGATCAGTGCTCCTGACGACGCTGTTATCGGCCTTGGCTGGTGGCATTTTGAGCAAAGATTTGATGTGGTATTTGTAAAATTGATGGTCTTTGCCCCTCCCCACATTGTCATGGGCACTGCAGCTGTGGTTGCAAGCGGCATAAATTCGGTGGATGCATAATTCTTGTGCAAGGAGCTGTGACATGTAAAACAGCTTATCGCACCTGGCAGGGCAAGTGCTGAAGAACTTGCTGTGTAGTTGTTTATGTATCTTGAGGCATTGGCCGGATCGACAACGATTGTAGCCGCTGTATTGTTCTTGATCACATCAAGAAATCCCTGGTGGGAATGACATGGTGCGCAGTTGTTTCGTGTCCCCTCCTCAAATGCCTCACCTGTAAAATGCAGGGAATGCTCATATTCAATTGCTTTTGCCTGGACCACCGTGCTGTTATGACAAAGCTTGCAATTTTCATTTGCATCTTTTCCGTCCTTCCCGTCGGCTCCGTCAGACCCGTCTGCTCCTGCAGGGCCCATTGGACCTTCGCATGCAGAAAACAAAAAGGCAGCTGAGAATAAAATGGCAAATAGCTTTAGCAGGTTTTTCATATTGTCGGTTTTAATTTTTTTTTCAGATGCAATTTACTAATTACCAGTTGTTAATTACTTAACAGCAGGGATGCTATATGCAACATTTAAAATTGACAGATATGCAAAAGATAAGTGATATATATCAATTAAAATAATGATATTTGTAATCATTACCATTAACATCACTTTGAATCTCTATTTTTAACCGCCGTTATTCAAGTGATATGTCAGAAGTAAACACTATCGACAATTGTGAAAACTGCCCCGTGCAATGGAAAGGATTTCAGCATCTTACCCGCGAGGAGATGCATCTTGTGAACGAAAACCGGTATGAGGCAACTTTCAGGCAGGGAGAAGTTATAATAAAGCAGGGATCGCCTGCTTCCAATGCTTTGTTCCTTGCGACCGGAATGGCAAAAAACTACTATGAGGGGATTAACGGTAAGAATTTCATAATGGGAATATTGCTGCCCGGCCGGCTAATTATGGGTCCTGGAGCCTATGTCAATGCAAGATACGCATACTCGGTATCCGCTTTGACACCACTTCAGGCGTGCTTTATCAGCTTCGACATCTTCAGGAGCCTTGTCAGGATAAATGGAGATTTTGCAGAAAGTCTTGTTGAAGATATAAGCGCAAAAGCCCTTCGTTCGCATATCCGGATGGTCAATCTAGCACAGAAAAAGATGCCGGGCCGGCTGGCAGAAGCATTATTGTATTTTTCAGATGAGATTTTCAGGTCGGACGAGTATGAGATGATCCTTTCACGTCAGGAGCTGGGGGAAATGACAAATATGGTAAAGGAAAGCGTTGTAAGGATCCTGAGTGAAATGGAAGAATCGGGAATAATCAGTGCAAAGTCATCACATATTAAAATCATCGACAGGGAGAAACTGCGCCAGATATCTGAGAAGGGATGAAGACAGAAGACCGAAGACCGAAGCAATCCACAAGGCTCCCCTCCCTGGAGGGGTAACTCTCCGGCTCCCCTCCTGGGAGGGATAGGGGTGGGTTTTGGAAAGACCGAAGACAGAAGACCGAAGACGGAAGTAAAAAACAAGAACTCCAGCAACCAGCAACCAGCAACCAGAATATAAAAAAACATGAAATATTTCAAATTCCTCTTCTCCCCGGTTTTTATGGGGATTCTCTTTGTAATATTCGCGGCTTCAATGGCTGCTGCAACATTTATTGAAAACGATTTCGGATCATCGGCGGCTTACAATTATGTTTACGACACAAGATGGTTTGAGCTTATATTGTTACTCCTGTCAGTGAATCTGATAGGGCAGATTATAATTTTCAGGCTGTACAGGAGATCGAGGCTTACAGGTTTCATTTTCCATCTTTCATTCGTGATAATGATCGCTGGCGCTGCAATCACAAGATATACGGGATGGGAAGGCTCGATTCATATCCGGGAAGGGGCGGAGCAGGACAAATGCTATTCGGGCGACAAATATCTGGGATATACCCTGAAGGATGAGTCAGGAAACATTGTTGACAGAGAAATTCAGAAATATTACATGAGCTCCCGTTCTGCCGATAACTACAGAAAAAAGATCCGCTCGGGTGATAAGGAGTATGAACTTGTTCTTGCAAGGATAATTCCGAATGCCGTGGAGGTAATTTCCGAGTCGCCGGGAGGAATGCCAGTTATTTCATTAGTTGCCACTGACAGCCTAGAAAGGGAAAATATAAAACTTAAGAGCGGCGAATCGGCTGAATTTAAAGGTGTCACAATCGGACTGAACAGCCAGGCAAACAACGATGTTTCCATTTTTACAGACTCTTCCACATTCTTCCTGAGATCGGAATTACCTGTAGTTCAGGAGGGTATGATGACAAAGGATAAACTTGAAATAGAGCCTGGCGTGACGGCTGAGCTGACTGCAATGCAGATCTACAGGGTAAAGGGTATAATGATAGTTCCCCAGGAACTTGAGGCTGAGGGGATGCTTAAGACCGTACCGGTCGACGCGAACAATCAGAACACCGGACTTAACTCATTCATTTTCCATATATTCTCAGGGAATGAACAGACTGCGACGATCAATATACTTGATAATACCTCAGAGTACCGCTCATCAGCATCAGCACAGTTTGACGGCAAAACCCTTGAAATAAGTTATGGATCCGAAGAGAGATCACTTCCCTTTTCCCTCCGGCTCAATGACTTTGTTCTTGAAAGATACCCGGGTTCGAACAGCCCTTCGGGTTATAAAAGCAATATAGTCCTGATCGACAGGGCTGAAGGCCTGGAAGAACCATTTACAATATTCATGAATAATATTCTCAAGCACAAGGGATACCGCTTTTACCAGTCCTCCTATGATCAGGATGAGATGGGTACGGTGCTGTCAGTTAATCACGATCGCACAGGGATGCTTGTCACTTATGCGGGCTACGGTCTCCTTTTCCTTTTTATTATTCTTTCACTGCTTAACAGGAAATCAGTATTTCACACTGTAAATGCAGGCTTCTGGAGGTCAGCCATGAGGAAAAAGGCACCGGTGCTGCTGATTATATTTTTATTGTCCGGACTTATTGGTGCAGATGCCCAGAGGCTTGTCCCTTCGAAGGATGCTGCAGAATCATTTGGCAATATCCTGGTGCAGGATCAGAAGGGGCGCACAAAGCCCCTGTTCACCCTCAGCAATGATATCCTCAGAAAGGTTACAAGGGAAAATAAATTTGATGGGCTGACCTCCATGCAGGTTTTTCTGGGAGTTTACCTTGATTTCGAAAACTGGAAGGATGTGCCTTTGATCAGGGTTTCGAGCAGTGAACTCCAGAAAACTTTCGGGATTAACGGCAATTATGGTGCATTCACCGATTTCGTCGATCTTGACGGAGGGGCTTACAAGCTTTCGGAAGAGGTGGGTAAAGCCTACTCCAAATCACCCGGAGCAAGATCAAAAGCCGACAAGGAGATAATGAAGATTGATGAAAGGGTCAATATTATATATATGATCTATACTGAGGCATTCCTGAAGATCTTTCCGAACCACAAGGACCCGCATAACTGGAGTTCGCCGCAGGAGGCCCTGAAGACGGCCATGAACAGGGAGGATTCGGTTTACCTTGCAAATGTAATTCACTCAATGGCTGATGCCCTCCGGGAAAAAAACAACGGCATGGCCAACCAGATTTCAACTTCAATCAGTGACTACCAGAAGAGATTCTCAGGCTACGATCTTCCTCCCGAGGCAAAAACAAAGGCGGAATCGCTCTATTACAGGATGATGATCTTCGAACGCCTCTTCCCGTTTTACGCAACAACGGGGCTTCTGATGCTCATCGGCCTTATCATAATGGTTTTAAAAGGGAGGAAGAGTGTTCCGCTGTTTGTAAAAATCCTGAGCTGGATTCTTTTTGCGGGATTTATTTTCCACACGTTCGGGCTTGGTTTAAGATGGTACATTTCAGGACATTCGCCTATGAGCAACGGGTACGAATCGATGATATTCATTTCGTGGGTTACGCTCCTGGCGGGATTCATTTTCAGCCGGAAGTCGGCATTTGCCCTTTCGGCCACAGCGGTGCTTGCAGGACTTACGCTCATGGTAGCTCACCTGAGTTTTATGGATCCTGAGATAACCAACCTTGTGCCTGTGCTGAAGTCATACTGGCTAACGCTTCATGTCTCGGTAATAACTGGCAGTTACGGATTTCTTGGCCTTGGCGCCATACTTGCGATAATCTCGATGGTTTTGCTTTTGCTTTCTGATAAAAAGAATATTGAAAGGATTTCTGCGACAATCGATGAGCTTGTTGTGATCAACTATAAATCTCTTACCCTGGGCCTCTACTTGCTTACTATAGGTACATTCCTGGGGGCGGTATGGGCAAATGAATCGTGGGGAAGGTACTGGGGATGGGATCCGAAGGAAACGTGGTCGTTGATAACCATAGTTGTATACAGCTTTGTCATTCACTCGAGGCTTATCCCGGGACTGAAGGATATTTACACCTTCAACCTGTTGTCGATGTTTGCAATATCGTCGGTTCTGATGACATATTTCGGGGTCAACTATTATCTGACCGGACTGCACTCCTATGCAGGTGGTGATCCCGTGCCGGTGCCTGTATTTGTATATGTGGCCGTTGCAGTGCTCGTTTCGCTGGCGGTATTTGCATATATGAAATACAGGAGATGGGAGAAATCTGCCTGATCGCTGGTGCGGATCTGTGATCCGTGCCTCCTGCTCCTCTGTTGGCGCGGATTTGCAATCCGTGCCCCCACCTCCTCTGCTGGCGCGGATTTGCAATCCGTGCCTCCACCCCTTACGCTGGTGCGGATTTGCAATCCGTGCCTCCTGCTCCTCTGCTGGCGCGGATTTGCAATCCGTACCTCCACCCCTTACGCTGGCGCGGATTTGCAATCCGTACCTCCACCCCTTACGCTGGCGCGGATTTGCAATCCGTGCCTCCATCCCTTAAGCTGGCGCGGATTTGTGATCCGTGCCTCCATCACTTACGCTGGCGCGGATTTGCAATCCGTGCCTGAAATGGATTGCCATCTTCGCTTCACTATGATGGCGATCCCTGGGGAGGTACTTCAGACAGAAAAGGCTGAAACACGACTTGTCGTGTTTTCCAGCCTTATTTTTTAAGTTGCTCCTGAAAACAAGTTTTCGTCGCACCTTAAAAAATAAGGCTGGCCCCCGCCCGTTGGCGGGGTCAGCCTTTTCTGTCTGGGTGGAAGATGGGATTCGAACCCACGACCTTCGGAACCACAATCCGACGTTCTAACCAACTGAACTACATCCACCGTGTCAGGGGTGCAAAATAAGCCCAAAATTTCCTATTCTCAAAATTTTGGTTTTATTTTCTGCCGGGATGTTTCAATTGTTAACTTTAGTGTTCGTAAAAAATAATCCTCCGTAGCAATTTAACATCGCTGTTTGCTGTTATCAGGTGGATTTTGAATACTTCCTTCATTGTTGAGAAAGATAAAACTCATAGACAATATTTCGGGGCTCCAGCTTTTTCAGCTGATGAAGTTCACCGTCTTTTTGATAATCAGCATTGTATTTACGAAAATCCATCTCACCCGTGCCGATATCGGGGCTTGGGAAATGTTCCTGTTTATTTCCGGGCTCCTTAGTTTCTTCTGGGTTACAGGTATTATTCAGTCGCTTCTGCCGCTCTACCACCGGAACCGGACATACCGTAAGATTGGCGATAATGGCACCGGCAAGTCACCCGAGATCTTCAACGCTTTTCTGCTTCTTTGCTTCTTCAGCCTTCTGATATTTGTTACCGGCCATGCATTGAAACACAGCTTTTCAGTCTTCAATTTCTCCGGCAATGTGCCATATCTTAACTTACTCCTTCTATATCTGCTGTTAAGCAGTCCGGTTTGCCTTATCGAATACATCTATCTCCTAAATAACCGGGCTCACCGCATATTCCAGTACGGGATCTATACATTTCTGCTTCAGCTGATTCTCGTCCTGGCTCCCGCTGTTCTCGGGAAGGAGCTTATCTGGTCGGTTTACGGATTGCTTGCAATAACCGCAGTCAGGTGGATCTGGCTCATAATATTACTAAGGAGATACACCGAGATGAAGATCTCGGCAAAGTTCATGAAAGAGCACCTCTACCTCGGGCTTCCCCTGATATTAACGACTCTGATAAGCGGGTCGGCCCAGTACACCGACGGTATTATTGTATCGGCAGTCTACCGCGATCCGGGATGGTTCGCATGGTTCAGGTACGGTGCGAAAGAGTTCCCGCTTGTCCTTATGCTTGCGAACGGGCTGAGCAATGCAATGCTGCCCGAGTTCTCCACAAGGACGCAGATGAAGGAATCGCTAGCCAAAATAAGGGCGAAGTCGAAAAACCTGATGCATGTATGCTTTCCTGCAACAATGCTTATAATGCTTTTTGCCAGATGGTTGTACCCGAGGATGTTCACTCCCGAATTCCAGAAAAGCGCTGACATCTTCCTTATTTATTCCCTGCTTGTCATTCCCAGGCTTGTTTTCCCGCAGACAGTAATTGTGGGCCGGAAAAAGACCCATATAACGCTGATAGCTGCCGTTCTGGAAATAGCGCTCAATATCCCGCTCAGCCTGCTTATGATAAAATGGGGCTACAACATCGTCGGAGTAGCTTTTGCGACATTCATTGTCTACCTGATAAGTAAAATTTATCTTATCGGATACCTGTGGGTAAAAATGAAAATAAGGCCCGCTGAATACATTCCGGTCAGGGTTCATCTTATCTACTCATTCCTTCTTGGCCTGCTGTTTGTGCTGATCGATCATAGGATAATCGATATAAAATAGGCGTCTGGCGACAGGCGTCAGGCTACAGGAAAACAAAGGCTTGCCCGACGCCCGACACCTGACGCCCGACGCCTTTATTATTTTTCTTCTTATATTTGCCGGTCAACTTGTTTGCCATGCAGATCATAGAAGTTAAGAATCAACTGGACAAAAAGGAATTCCTTGACTTTCCACGGAGGCTTTACAGGGATGATCCCTGCTGGGTTTGCATGCTTGATAATGAACTTGAAGCAATTTTTGATCCGGACAGGAACAGAATGTTCAGGCAGGGGGAGGCGATCCGATACATCCTGAAGGATGAACACGGAACGACAATTGGCAGGATAGCCGCCTTCTTCGACAGGACAAGATCATCGGTTTACAGGCAGAAGACGGGCGGTATCGGGTTTTTTGAGGTCATTGATAACAGGGAAGCCGCTTTTGCTCTTTTTGATGCCGGTAAAGGATGGCTCGCATCGCACGGCATGGAGGCAATGGACGGACCGGTGAACTTCGGGGAGAATGACAGCAACTGGGGACTTCTTGTCGACGGGTTTATGCAGCAGGGATACGGAATGCCCTATAACAAGAAATACTACCGGGAATTCTTTGAGGCTTATGGATTCAGGAACTATTATGAACAGTATTCATACCACAGGGAGGTCCGCGACAGTAACGGGAAAATAAATGAGTTTCCTCCAAGGATCATGAAAATTGCAGAATGGCTGACAAAAAGACCCGGTTACTCCTTCAGCCATTTTGAATCAGCGAAAAAGGACAAGTTTATCAGTGATTTTGTCCAGATCTATAATTCGGCCTGGGCTGTTTTCAAGGAAGATTTCGTTCCCATGGCTCCCGAAGTTATTGATGAAGTATTCCGTAAAGCTAAAGCAGTAATTGATGAGGATATCATCTGGTTTACCTATTTCAATGAGAAACCGATAGCTTTCTTTATACTCTTGCCAGATGTGAACCAGATAATAAAGCCATTTAAGGGAAAGCTGAATCCATGGAACATCATCAGATTCCTTTGGGCAAAATCAGTTCATAAAATAACAAGGATGAGAGCGGTTGTCGGGGGAGTTCATCCTGCCCATCAGAACACCGGAGTTGAATCAGCCATTTTTTACAAACTGTATGAGGTGTTCAGGCTCAAACCCTGGTACAGGGAGCTGGAATTGTCGTGGGTCGGCGACTATAATCCCAAAATGACGGCAATATATGAAGCACTGGGGGCAACCAGGGCAAAAACGCATATCACATTCAGGTATATGATAAATGAGAATCTTGAGTTTGTCAGGTATAATGATGAAATGGCATTGAATGGTAATAAGGAACCGGGATCTCAAAACATCAGATAATAATTTTTGATTCTGTTTTGTTTTTACAATAATGTTCATTAATTTTGCAAACCCTAATTACGGGTTATAAATCAAGAATAAAAGGAATAAAATTCAAGAGAAATGAAACAGGGTATACATCCGACTAATTACAGGCTGGTAGTCTTTCAGGACATGTCAAACGGTTATTCATTCCTGACAAAAT
>Ga0105106_10003237_pt1 | contig 11648 bp, 10 predicted proteins | sample PPLLaktember2015_5_FD_79109 | JGI IMG/M metagenome (GOLD analysis project Ga0105106, IMG submission 79109) | Freshwater sediment microbial communities from Prairie Pothole Lake near Jamestown, North Dakota, USA - PPLs Lake P8 Core (1) Depth... | ecosystem: Environmental > Aquatic > Freshwater >... | reverse complement strand
TCAGGTGAAATGAATCAAATAAACCAGGAATTTCTTAATTGCAGAATTTTTATTAGTGAAATTCGTGTAAAATCTTACTGCGGACTCATTTTAAAATCTTCAGTATTATAACCTTGTTCTTTAATAAGCTTGAAAATATCTTCAATTGTTTTAGACTCGAGCTGTTTAGTGCGGCTCAGTATCCAGCCGTATTTCCTGTCGGGTGTTCCGATCAGAGCCCATTTGTAGTTTTCTTCCAATCCGATTATCCAGTAATCGCCCCAGAAAGGCCTCCAGCCTAAAAAGCTTACAAAGCTTACCTCGAGCTTTGCATTTGAGGATTTATCCACAATCCGTGCTATTCCGTCCGCTTTATCTACTTCATTATCTTCATCAATACAGGAGTTAAGGACTTCTATTTCCCCATCCTCATTTAAAGAATATTTTGCGGCTGTTCCTTTTATGCATTGATCCTGAAATGAATTGGGAATTCTGGCAATTTCATACCAAACTCCGACATACTTTTTTAAATCTACAAAAGGAACCGTTTTAGGAGGATTGGATTGGGCATATGCGAATGTGGAAAATGGAATAAAAAGAAGACTAAGAAGTGATTTTTTCATAATTGTACCACCATTTCTTATGATCCGGGGTAAAAATTATTCTGCCTATGCGTGATCTAAAATATAAATTTATTGTTCATGGTTCAATAACTAGTGCTAATGTAAATTAGCAAATATGTTTAAATATTGCCCGGAGGTTATGATGCTAAGATTTAGAAAAAATATTGCCAGACTTTTTCCTCTGTTCCTATTTATGGTTGTTTTTTCGGCAGCTCTCCTGCCTGAGAAAAAAGCAGAAACCTGGGAGTTACTAAATTATTTTAGTGAAGCTGATTCATCCGCCACTGTAGAAATATTAATGAAGGATGAAGAATTCGTTCCGAAAGAGAAAACAATTAGCATCGGGACAACCTTAAAATGGATAAATAAAGATAATGCAAAACATAATGTTGCCAGCGGAACACCCTATACTCCGACCAAACAGTTTCATTCAAAGAGGATGAAGAAAGGGGATGAGTTTATTCATAAGTTTGATAAAGCCGGCACGTATCCTTATTTCTGCACTTACCATGAGGAAATGACTGCGACAATCACTGTTAAATAAGATTTTATACGGAGCCTAGTTTTATAAGGCTCATATAAATTTCGGAATACTTTGATATCAATGTGATGTTCGGCTTTGGTTGTTTATTCAGGCAAATCTAACTTCTATACGAAATTTTTTTGATTCCTTCTTAACGGAGTCAATATGCAGGTTATCATTCCATTCACGATTAATAAATAATAATTAACTGCTGAAGTTTTTAAAACTGCTTTTAACTAAGTAAATCTGGAGGAGTCATGAAATACGGATTATTAGCATTATTATTTTTGTTCATCTCAATAAGCTGTGCCGAAAAAAAAGAAGAAGCAGAAACTCAAAGTGAGCCCTCTATAGTAAGACGGGATGTTCTTTATACTGCGGGAGGAACTCCAATGAAGGGATATCTCACATATGATGAAAATAAAAAAGGGAAAAGGCCCGGAGTTATTGTTGTACATGAATGGTGGGGCAACAATGACTATTCGAAGAGAAGGGCCGATATGCTGGCAGAACTGGGTTATATTGCATTGGCTGTAGATATGTTCGGTGAGGGAAAGCTTGCAGACAATCCTAAAGATGCGCAGCGGATGGCAACCAGCGTTTATCAGAATCCCGATACAGCCACAGCAAGATTTGCTGCAGGAATCGCCTTGTTAAAAGAGCAGGAGCAAACGGACTCTAGTAAAATCGCTGCAATCGGGTATTGTTTCGGCGGCGGTGTTGTATTGCATATGGCGCTTGCAGGAGCAGACTTGGATGGAGCAGGCAGCTTCCATGGCAGCCTCCCGGAGAAGGTAGATAATCCCGGAAATGTACAGGCTAAACTTCTAGTGTGTACCGGCGATGCAGATCCATTCGTTCCGAAAGAACAGGCTGATAAATTCAGAAAGGCAATGGATGATGCGGGAATCGACTATAAATTTATCAGTTATCCCGGTGCAAAACATGCTTTTACAAATCCGGAAGCCGACAGCACAGGGAAGAAGTTTAACATGCCGATTGCTTATAATAAGCAGGCAGACGAGCAAAGCTGGGCTGAACTGCAGAAGTTTTTAGGAGAAGTATTTTAATAACCTCCTCACCGGGAAAAACAGCAGAAGATATTTACAATCAGGCTCCTCTTGAGTAATTTAGCCTAAAAGATTCCGGAGGATTAGTGAATAATTTTACAAAACCCGTCAGATCATTTTATATTTTCTCCGCTGCTTTGTGTATTATTATTTTTTCTGCTCTGAATATCCGTTCTCAATCTGTTTTTATAAATCAGGCCGGATACAAAACCGACGGCTTCAAATTTTTCTATACCGACTCCGATGTTGCATCATTTGTTGTCTGCAGAACGGATAATAATGATACGGTATATCAGGGAAACATTTCTATAAAAATTGAAAATGATGCTTCGACCGGATTGAATATTTCCAAAGGGGAATTTTCTGATTTTAACACCGAAGGAAATTTCTACATTAAAGTTTCAGAAAATCTCGCGTCCGATACTTTTTCCGTTTCCGAAGATGTATATGAAGATGTTTTATATAAATCTGTAAAAGGATTTTATTTTTGGAGATGCGGCACGGCTTTAGTGGAACCTTACAGCGGTGTATACAATCATGAAATTTGCCACACAAATGACGGAATCTTTCATAGCACTGCCGGAAAAACCGGCAACAAAATTACAACCGGGGGATGGCACGATGCAGGAGATTACGGGAAATACATCGTTAATGCCGGAATTTCTGCCGGTACATTATTGATGGCTTATGAACTTTTCCCTGATCTTTTCAGCATGGATAATTTAAATATTCCTGAAAGCGGAAACGGGATTCCGGATATTTTAGATGAAGTACGATTCGAACTGGACTGGATGCTGAAAATGCAGAACGATGACGGAGGTGTTTTTCACAAAGTAGCTGCTTTAAATTTTCCGGGATATATTATGCCGGAGGCTGATAATGCCGGAAGATACATTTATCAGATTTCTTCAACAGCCACTGCAGATTTTGCTGCGGTAATGGCAAAAGCTTATAGGGCTTTCAGATCATTCGATTCTACTTTTGCAAATGCGTGCCTCAATGCCGCAGAATTAAGTGCATCATACCTGCAAAATCATCCCGATATTGTTCCGGCGGGCGGCTTTAGAAATCCAAGCGATTCTCAATCAGGTTCTTACGGTGACAGTTATGACAAGGATGAAAGACTATGGGCGTACAGTGAACTTTATATAAGCACAAGTAATCAAACATATTTTGACGGCTATTCTCTTTTACTTTCAGAAATAGTACCTTTTCAAAATGAAATGAGCTGGCCGAATGTTGCACAAATGGGAAACATAAGCTACCTGTTTTTAGCTGATCCGGGAGATGAAAATCTAAAAACCACACTGCATAATGCGATTATTTCTTACTCTAATAATTTATTGCCGGACATACAAAATGATGGTTTTAATGTTTCAATAAATCCTGGTGAATACAATTGGGGGAGCAATGCAGTGGTATTGAACCGCGCCATTATTCTTATCCTTGCTCATGAACTTACCGGGAATGATGAATATTTGAAAGCGGCTCAATATCAGTTTAATTACATCTTAGGAACGAATGCCCATAATATCAGTTTTGTAACGGGAGTAGGCTTAAGATACCCGATGCATATTCATCATAGGCCTTCCGCTGCAGATAATGTTGCCGAACCTGTTCCCGGTTATGCTGCAGGCGGACCGAACGAATATCTAAGTGATGATGTTCTGAGAAGAAATTTTAACAGCGAAACTCCGCCTGCCCTCTGCTTTATTGATCACCTGGACAGCTATGCATCAAATGAAATCTGCTTGAATTGGAATGCTCCGCTGATCTTTACCGCGGGATATTTCAATGCAAAGACTTATACGGTAGGTGTTGAAAATGGGAATCAAAACTCTACGCCGGATAGATTTATTTTATATCAGAACTATCCTAATCCGTTTAATCCCACTACAAAAATAAAATATTCAATACCAGCATCCGGGAATAAAATTGTGCAGCTTAAAGTATACGATGTTCTGGGAAATCTGATCACATCCTTGATAGATGACGGGCAGCAGAATGGTACGCACGAGATAATCTTTAATGCGGCAAATTTATCGAGCGGAATATATTTCTACAGATTAACTGCTGAAAATTTTTCTTCATCCAGAAAAATGGCGGTAATTAAATAACAAAATTTTATTCTGCAGATTTCTCCTTAAATCCTTTTAGCATCCAGTTCTTAGCTAGGATTAATCCGATAGGACTTACAATCGCAATCAAGCCGTAAATGAACCACATAAAGCCGGTGCTCATTTCAGCGGGAGGTATTCCGTCCGGGCAATACTGCATCAGGAACCAGCCTGAATAAAAACCTGTAATTACTTTTGTTAAAAACCACGGGAACTGCCCTACACCCATATACAATCCGGTCATTCCTTTGGGAGCTACCTCTGCAATCCACTGCAGAAACCTGGGCTGCCACATAGCTTCACCAACAGTACTGATGAAAACATAAAGGAGGAACAGATAAACACTCGGACCTGTGGTAAGTAAAAAAGTAGGGATAGCCATTACCGTTGTTCCTAAAATCATCATACGGTAAACATTAGCCCTGGATGTTAAGCCTGCAATTATTGGCGCCAGAATGAAAATCAGTAAAGGATTTATATTTGAAAAAACCTCATAATATTTCTCAACTACCGAACCGACCGGGAATGCTCTTTTAGTATAGTAAGGAATGGTTAGCCAGTTATGTGCAAATAATGTCTGAACCGGGATTAAAATGAAAATAAAAAAAGAAAATCTCTTATCTCTAAAAGGATGGAAAGGTCTTTTCCGTAAAAATTCATAAACAGAAATTCCGAGGAAGATCAGGGAAAGAATAAAGAACAGATCGAAAGTAATATTTAGCCCGAATAAATTAAACTTGGTTACAGAATTGAATGAAACATTGAAAGCAAATCCTGATAATAAAAAGAAAAGAAGAGTTATTAAGCCGTATCCAATAAGAGGAGCATTATTAATTTTTCCTTTTACTGCTTGGTTCTCTTCTTTTTCCTCTGCAGTTTTCTTTTCAGCATTTGCTTTTGCTGCAGCATCCGAATCAGCTTTCTTGGTTAGAAGTCCGAAGCAAAGCAATAACGCAATGAATGTAATTAATGCAAACACCCAGAATACTGCAGTCAAACCGTTAGGCGGAAAAGTCTCTTCAAAATTCTGCCTTGTTAAAGATGCAACGAAGCCGGATAAAAAGGCGCCCAAATTCATGAAGCCGTAAATTGCACCGTATGCAATTGCCGCAGTTTTAGGAGTAGTATATCTTTTTACCCCTGCATAAGCAGCAGGCTGATAGAGCCCGTATGCCGTAACCATAATAAATAAACCGGAAATCATTGTAAAGAACATAGGCGACCAGAGACCGTTCGATAATCCGAGCGTTCCGGAAAGTGAAACTAAAATTCTGCCGGTTAAGAATACAATAAAGGAAATTATTAATGATTTACGGACTCCGATTTTATCGGAATATCCACCCAGCAGAAGCATGGCAAGTGTAATTCCGCCTGTAACAAAGCTGTAAACCAGGCTTGCCTGGGAGTCAATCAAACCGACATTTTCAGAGGAAAATATTCCCAGCTCAGTAAGTATTCCGAAGTAGACTAATCCTTCCAGGACATAAGGAACATTAATTCCCCACAAAGCCTGCGGTGCTTTCACAAAAGCAATGGAAGTATCCTTAAGTTCTTTAAAAGCATTTTTTATAACATCCGAGAATGATTTTTGTTTTTTTTCAGGGAGGGGAATTGCTTCGGTTTGTTCCATAGTGTACCTTTTCACAGAATATTAAAAAACGGGAATATCTCAAATATTAAAATACATTGAATAATTTCAAAGCAGTAATATTATTCCCGGTATTGAAATCTTATGAATTCTTTGAATGACCGGATAAATTCAGAGTGAATGACTCTATTAAGAAAAATTCCCTGCTCCCTTTATTCAGGCCTTTTACCGAAACCTCAATTTTATTCCCGTTTCTTTTTAGAAGAAGATAATGGAATGGTCTGGGGTAGGAAAGCTTGCAGAAATCCGGATGAAGTTTTTTGCCGGTATTTAAATTTATCCTCGGCCCGCCCCCACCCCCGGAGATTATAAAAGCTTTACCATTGTATGCAAATCTTTCATAACTATGTGCATGGCCGCTGATCATAGCCGCGGATTTTTTTGATGAATTAAATAAAGACACTATCTCCTCTTGAAGTTTTTCATCATCACCGGTTATTAGACTGTTAGAGTATGGAGGATGATGAAGAAAGACGATCACACCCTTAACCGACTGATCGTTATCTGCATCCGAAAGGTTTTTCCTTAACCAGTTAAGCTGTTTGTCCCACTTTTCATCGTCGAGTGCGCCGTAGTTTGAATCGAGGAAAATTAAACATATGCTGTCTGATTTGACGGAGTACCAGCTTTGACCGGCAGTTATCTGGGGAAATCTTGATGAAACATTCGATACAGCCGAACGGTTTCTACCCCAGTATTCATGATTTCCCATTACAGTAAATAATGGAATTCCTTTTGCAGAAATGCACCTGATAAGATTATCAAATTCTCTCCATTCTTTTGTATCCGATCCTTCAAATACGAGATCTCCAAGCAGAATTACTCCATTTAAATTCTCGCCGGAGACTGCTTTAATTATTTCCATGCGTTCCGGATCATTCTGCTCCCTGTTTAATAAAAGTTCCGGCAGAGAAGTTTTTTGAAGATCACCGATTACAGCCAGTTCCAAAGAATGATTTTCAATTGCCCGGAAGCAATTTTTATTATATGCACTGCCTTTACGTCCAGCATCGCTATTCGGATTAAATTCGATAAACGGAAGAAAAAGCAAAATCCAGATAAGTTTTATCATTAAACCTCAATTAAGATTAATATTCAGCAAAAAATAACTATAAACTTTTACACTAAACAGACAATTTTCGTTCCCTTGAACGGTAAATAGAAAATACTCTTATTATTTATGATACAGCACCTTCGAAAGGATATTTTTCACAATTTTTCCGTCAGAAACATTTTATGATCAAAATAGTATATAAACTTGTTCTAATTTTGTTATCTTTGTTAAATAAATTACCGGCTGAGGGTTCCTGGAAATTTTTAACTATTTGAATTAAGATAATTAACTATGACTACGGAAATAAAGCATTTCACTCCGTCTGAGGCAAAGAAGACCTTGCCTCTTGTAAAAAGAATAGTGAAAGATATTCTTGATACATCAAAAGAAATGCGTCTTCTTGCGGATGATTTGGGAGGTGAAATAAAAAATAATCCGGTAATCGGAAAAATGGCGGATGATATAAATGACTTTATACAGGAAATTGAAGAGATCGGATGCCATTATAAAGACTGGAATTTTACAATCGGCCTGGTTGATTTCCCTGCAGTAATTGATGGCGAAGAGGTATTTTTATGCTGGCGCAGCGATGAAGATGAAATTTTGTACTATCATGAAATTGAAGCAGGATATGCCGGGAGAAAGCTGATACCAAAAAAATTCTTGGAATAAATCAGCCTTCGAGTTGGATCCCGAAGGCTTTTATTAAGAAATGTTATTCCTCGGAAATCTCAAAATCCGCAGAAGAAACTACGCTCCGGTTCGTCATTCCATCCTTTACTCTGAAAACCACAGAATATTTTCCAGGTGCATAAGTAGAATCAAGCTCAAATTGGACTTCAAGCTCGGTGTCCATCATTTCTTCATTATTTTTCTTGTCTTCTGTCCGGCTTATTAACGATTTTATTGTGTCGCCGTTTGAAGTAACAAGATCAATATCGTACGACAGAAGTGCAGTACAGCTTTCGCCTTCCTGTCCCTGCATGAATCCTTTCACAAAAGTAGATGCATTTACCTCCCAACCGCTCCCCAGATCGTAAGCAAATGCTTCAGTGCTGAAAGCTTCTAGTTTTACTTCTTCTTCCCTGGAACAAGAAGTGAAAAATAATCCTGTAAAAAGGAGTAATATTCCGTAATGCTTCATAAATATCAATTTATTTTGCAGCCACTTTTTCATCGGCATATTTAGCCTGGAAATCCTTCATAAATTGTACTAGATCGTGTATCCCTTTAAGCGGGAAAGCATTATAAATAGAAGCTCTGAGTCCTCCTACAGAGCGGTGGCCTTTCAACCCGTCAAATCCCGCTGCCGTTGCATCGGCAATTAATTTCTTCTCCAGTTCTTCCGCAGGCATCCTAAAAGTAACATTCATTAACGAACGGCTGTCTTTCTCGGCGTGGCCTTTGTAGAAACCGCCGCTTTCATCGATGCATCTATAAAGAGCATCTGCTTTCTGCTTGTTTACTTTATGCATTGCATCGAGGCCGCCGTTTTTCTTCAGCCATCTTGCGACCAGTCCAATGATATAAATTCCAAATGTATTTGGAGTATTATAGAGTGATTTATTTTCAATATGGATTTTATAATTCAGCATGGTGTGAAGTTCATCCGATGCTCTTTCGGCAAGATCTTTTCTGATTATAACCAGCGTTACTCCGGAAGGTCCCATATTCTTCTGCGCACCTGCGTAAATCAGTCCGTATTTATTTACATCAATTTTTTTGTGAAGGATATCGGAGGATGCATCACATACAAGCGGGATATCTCCTACCTGCGGCTCGGTTTGCCATTGTGTTCCGTAAATTGTATTGTTTGAGGTGAAATGGACATAATCGGCAGAGGGATCAAGTTTCAATTCATTCTGCATCGGAATGCGTTTAAAATTTTCTGCTTCGGTAGTAGCAGCAATATTAATTGTACCGACCCGTTTTGCTTCTTTCAGTGCTTTCTTTGACCAGCTTCCCGTAATTATATAATCGGCTTTTTTGTTAGGCATCAGATTCAAAGCAACCATTGAAAATTGCAGTGAAGCTCCGCCCTGCAGGAATAGAACTGCATAGTTGTCGCTTATATTTAAAAGCGAGCGTAATTCCTGCTCCGCCTCAAGAATAATTTTATCAAATGCTTTTGAACGGTGGCTTATTTCCAGGATTGACATTCCAACCCCGGGAAGAGAAAACAGATATTCCTGAGCTTCTAAAAGGACTTCCTCCGGAAGAACAGCCGGTCCTGCACTGAAGTTATATATTCGATTTGCCATATTCCCTCATCTATAGATTTTATATTTTAAATAATTAAAGAAATAAATTTTCAAATTAAATGCACTAATAATCCGTCTCTGAGCTTCGGTTCAAACCAGGTAGATTTCGGCGGCATAATTTCTCCGGCATCCGAAATCCTCATAAGATCGTCGACGGAAACCGGGTAAAGTGAAAATGCGGCTGCAGCTCTGCCGCTGTCGACAATCTTCTCCAGCTCTTTTGTACCCCGGATTCCCCCGATAAAATCGATATTCTTGCTCGTCCTTATATCCTCAATTCCAAGAATAGGACTAAGAATGAATTCCTGCAAAATACTTACATCGAGAGTACCTGAAACAGAATTAGATAATGCGCTGCTTGCCGATACTGAATCCTTCGCCTTTATTAAGTACCATTCACCCCCAATATAAACACCAAAGCTTAATTTTTCACCTGGTTCTTTCCGTGCACTTTTTTCAACAAGAAATTTATCTTTCAGCTTATTGAGGAATTCTTCCTTAGTTGATCCGTTAAGTGAAAATACAACCCTGTTGTACGGGAGAATTTTAAGCTGCTCGGCGGGGAAGAGAACTCCTATAAAGTAGTTGTACTCTTCATTTCCCTTATGCTTAGGATTTTTATCTTTTTTAACTTTCCTTGCACGGCCTGCACTTGCAGCACGGTGATGCCCGTCGGCAATATAAAGATTTTTTACTTTTGCAATTTCATTTACTATTGTTTTATTATCTTTTTCCGGCACCATCCAGACTGTATGCTGTATATTATCCGAAGCTTTAAAATCGTACAATGGTTTGGAATTATTGATTACTTTTTCTACAACATCATCTATACTCTTAATTCCCCGGTAAGTTAAAAACACAGGACCGGTCTGTGCCTCTGTTGTTATAATATGATTTGTCCGGTCGTCCTCTTTTTCTTTCCGGGTCTTTTCATGCTTTAAGATTACATCATTGTCATAATCATCGACTGAAAAGACAGCAGTAATTCCGGTCTGTTCACGGCCGTCCATAATAAGCCGGTAAAGATAGAAATGCGGTTCTTCTTCTATTACCAAAGGAACTTCTTTCTTCAACTTTTCCAGGTTTTCTTTTGCTCTTTGATAAACTTCTTTTGAATAAGGATTTACTTTTTCATCCAGCTCAATTTCTGCACGGCTTACTCTTAAAAAACTAACTGGATTATTTTTTGCGAGCTCTTTCGCTTCTTCCCTGTTTACTACATCGTAAGGTACGCTAGCAACTAAATGAGCAGATTTACCGGAAGGTCTTAAAGCTTTGAAAGGTTTAATGACAGCCATAAAAAATTCTCTAAAAAAATTAAATCTCTATATCAAAAATCCATAAAATCTTGGCAAGAATCCATAAAAATTTTTTTAACGGAGAATTTTGATGAAGAAATTAGACGTGCCTCATTAATAAATTATCCCCTAATAATGAAAATATTAAATTATTAAGGTTTTTTCTTTGCCCAAAGATATTCCGAAGTTTCTTTGAAAATCACCGTATTCAAAGCTATAAGTGAAATTAAATTCGGAATTGCCATTAATCCGTTAGTAACGTCAGCTAATGACCATACAAGAGGAAGAGTCAGAACAGATCCGATAAATACAGCAACTACCCACAGCCACCGGTATGGCTTAATAATCCGTTCCCCGAAAAGATATTCGGCAGCCTTTTCACCGTAGTAAGACCAGCCAAGAATAGTTGAAAAAACAAAAGTCAAAAGACCAATCGTCAGGACTATCGGACCGACAACAGGAATATCGGAAAAAGCAGTCTTGGTTAAGGCAGCACCCTGCAGCCCGTTTATCCATTCGCCCGAATTTACAAGAACCAAACCGGTCATTGCGCAGACTACAACAGTGTCCCAGAAAGTCCCGGTTGAAGAGACCAGAGCCTGCCTGACAGGATTTTTTGTCTGTGCAGCAGCAGCAACAATAGGTGCGCTGCCGAGTCCCGATTCATTTGAAAAAAGCCCTCTCGCAACACCGTACCTAATTGCCTCTTTCATTCCGGCACCAAGGAAGCCTCCGATTGCAGCCTGACCAGTGAATGCTGAACTTATAATTAGATTAATTGTTTCAGGTATAGAGGCATAATTGATAATAAGTATTATAAGGCATCCGATCACATAAAATACTGCCATGAAAGGGACGAGCTTTTCACACCATGCAGCAATAGATTTTATTCCGCCGATTATTGCAACTCCTGTTAAGATAGTGAGCATCAGCCCCGTTATCCAATTTTCGATGTGAAAAGTTTCGCTCACCATAATTGATATTGAATTCGACTGAACCAAATTACCGATTCCGAATGCGGAAATTGCAGTAAATGCTGCAAAAAGAACCGCAAGCCATTTTTGTTTCATTCCCC
>Ga0105106_10003235_pt1 | contig 11657 bp, 10 predicted proteins | sample PPLLaktember2015_5_FD_79109 | JGI IMG/M metagenome (GOLD analysis project Ga0105106, IMG submission 79109) | Freshwater sediment microbial communities from Prairie Pothole Lake near Jamestown, North Dakota, USA - PPLs Lake P8 Core (1) Depth... | ecosystem: Environmental > Aquatic > Freshwater >... | reverse complement strand
CGCAGAGCAAAAGGGCGAGGGAGATGGTCAGCGGGCTCATGTTGACCTCGTGGGTGGTCGGACGTCGGGGTGCTCGGTCTTAGTCAACAAGAGGACTTAGCCAGTGACGTGCCACATGGGCGACGAGTGCCCACCCTACAGGATCACCCGCGTGGGGACACGAATTTCGCGAGGTTTTTTCCAGGCCGCATCGATCGCGGATCGACGGATCGAGCGTGGCGGACTGCAACGCCGCCGAGCTCTGCAACGTGGTCGGGGCGCCGCTACGCCGGCGGCGCCGGGAGAACCCTCAACGGTAAACCCGCGGTGATCCTTGTAAGGCCGCTTCGATTTTCGACAGCTCGTTGCGGATGGCCTCGAGGCGCTGGTCGAGCGGCGGCATGCCCGGCCGCGCCATCCGCCTGCGCTCGAACGAGTAGCCATCGGCCTCGAGCACCTGGCGGATGGCCTCGACGGAGACGCCCAGGTCGCGCAGCTCGGCCCGATCGCGCTCGGAGAGCCTGTCGACGCCGACGAGGAAGTCGCCGACCTGGCGGCTGACGTTCATGAGCATCGAGTCGAACGCCTCGACATCCTCCGCGGTCGCGTTGAGCTGGCCACGCCGGAGCTCGGCGATGTCGCGGATCGGCGACTCGAGCGACAGCCGCAGCGTCCGCGCCTCGCGAGCGACACTGCGCAGCGGAGCCGGCAGATGATCGAGCATGAGCGGCGCATCGACCTTGCTCTCGGCGAGATACTTGCGGTCGCGCGCCTGCGACTGCACCACGCGGAAGATGCCGTAGACGGCGAGCAGCGCGACGACGAGGAAGAACGCACCCACTTCGCCCGGGGATGATACCAACCAAAGGCACGAGGGCTGCCGGGGGGTCCAGCAGCCCTCGTGGGCTCGTCAGCACCGGCGGGCCTGTCGCCCGCTTGGCTCTCGCGCGTTCGCTCCCGCGCTATCCGAACAGGGGAAGGGGGTCGCCCTTCAGATCGAGCGGGAACAAGGCAGAAAGCTCTCCGTCATGGAGGCCCGCCACCCTGCGGAGGGCGTAGTGGATGTCTGCGGGATGGATGCGCCGAGCCGTCTCGCTCGTGTCGACCTCCAGCCCCTGCGTGATGCCGAGCGCGTTGTGCTCGCCATCGGTGGCACCGATGACGCGGTTGCCGGGGATGCCGGCGCCCATGAACATCATGCTCGTCACGGACCAGTGGTCCTTGCCCATGCCGCCGTTGTAGTACGGCGTGCGACCGAAGTCGGAGCCGACCGCGACGACGATCTTGTCGGCGACGCCCTGACGCTCGGCCTCCTCCATGAGGAAGTCCGTGCCGTCGAGGATGTCGAGGAGGCGCGGGATCTGACTGTTGTCGTGATCGCCGTGCGTGTCGTAGCCGCCGATGTCGAGGTTCGCCGAGATGCAGATGCCTGCTTTGTAGGCTGCGATCGCGAGCTGCGCCTGACCACGCAGGCCGGCTTCGAGCGGCTCCGGCAGGAACTCCGACAGACGCTTGAGCTCGTTGCTACCGCTGCGCGCGGTGAACAGCGTGCTGATCGCATTGCGGATCTTCGGCAGCCCCTGCTGCTCGACGAGCGCCTGGTCGCGACCCCACTGGGCCGAGTCGATCAAGTTCTGCACGTTGGCGTGGTGGAATCCCGACAGCTCGTCGTCGGGATTGATCCGCTGCGGGTACGCGAGCTGGGCGAGCACATTCACGTTGCCCGCACGCGTGCGCGCAACCATGCCCGCCGTCTCCGAGTAGCCGCCGAAGGCGAGGAACGCCATCGGCTGCTCGCGGCCCAGCGCGCCCGCCATGAACGCGGCGAGCGTCGGATGGCCCTCGGCCAGCCGCCCACTCCACGTGTTGCGGCTGCCCTGGTCGTGGCCGTTGGTCTCGACGTCGATGCCGTTGATGACGGTCAGTCGAGACGAGTACTTCTCGAAGAACGTCTGCATCGTGTACGACGCCGGGTCGACGTTCATCCCGAACAGGCCCGACTGCGGGAACGGCAGCGGTGCGTACGAGATGTTGCCTGCCTGGGCGATCTCGGCGGCCAGGTACGACGCGTTCATCGGGTTCGGGTCGTTCTCGCTCTTCGCCCCCTTCGGGTCGCAGAAGCTGGTGGGATCCCAGCCTCCGCTCGCGTTGATCGAGACGAACAGCAACCCCTCGTACGGGTCGTAGCTGCGGCGTGGCTTGTTGGTGACACCGGGGCCACCGAAGGCCGACGGTGCGGCAACCGTGAGTCCTGCACAGGATGCGATTCTGAGAAAGTCGCGGCGATCCATGGTCGTGTTCCCCTTTCTTACTCGTGCAGGAACCGGTAGTCCGACAGCAGGTAGCTCATGACGGCCATCCATGCGCGGATCGTGTAGTTCGGGTCCTCGGTGATGGCCCTCTCGCCCAGCTCGTCCTGGGTCCAGAAGTCCGTCGTGGCCTGGCACGGACCAGGTAGCTGCGTGCCGTACTCGCCCGTCATGGTCTCGGGATCGACGGCCTTGATGCCGCGCTGACCCTCCTTCCAGACGTCGAGGAACAACGCGTACGTGCGGTCGATCTCCGGCGAGTTCTGGTCGACGTACTCGCCCAGGAGCTTCGCGTGGAGGAACTGGATGTTCGCGCGGATGGCCGATGCGGCCGCCGGCACCTCGAAGCCGTTGTTGTCCTCCGGCTTGAACGTCGGGTCGACGAACGGGAACAGGCTGCGATCGCCCGGGTCACGGGTGAAGTCGGCTGCCGTCGTCCAGCACGCGATCTCGTTCGACATGCGCTTGGCGACGTTCGCCATGATGCCGTTGGGCTCGGTGATGCGCTGGGTGACCGTGTCGGAGTCGATACCGCCGTAGAAGATGCGGTACGCGTTCATGTCGAGCAGCAGGTCTTCGCCGCCCGGACCGACGCGCCACGGCTGACCCGTGACCGCCTCGACCTTGCGGTGCAGCTGCTCGGGGATGAGCAGGCGGCCGGTGCCGAGCTGCGCGAGCTCGAGCTCGCGCGTCTCGTCGAGGCCGGTCGCGTTGATCGCCCGGTAGTACGGCGTCTTGACCAGCTCCTTGACGATGACCTTGAGGTTGTAGCCGCTGTCGATGAACTTCTGGACGATCTCGTCGAAGATCTTCGTCTGCATGTCCGCAGCGCGAATGCCCTCGAGGTAGCCCTCCTCGTGCGGATCGCGGGGCGGCTTGATCGGATCGTCGCCCGACAAGCCCTTCCACATGATGTGCACGGCCGACAGCGCGAACCGGCGGTCTTGCACGGCCTGCGCGGTCATCCAGCTGAGCGCGGTCGGCCCCTGCTCGGGCGGCATCACTTGGTCACCGTAGCCCGGCGCCTTCATGTCGCCGAACCAGCCGTCCACCGGCGGCTCGTAGCGACCGCCCTCGTCCGGCATGTAGTTCTGGAAGGCACCGGCGACCGGGTCGATCTGTGCGTGGCACACGATGCAGCCCGGGTTGTTGAGCCACGGCGCGACGCCGAGGATCGCCGACGACTGTACCGGCCGCTCGCCGAGCTGCAACACGTCGGTCGCCAGGAAGAACTGGTAGAACATGCGCGCGCGGTGGCGGTTGCGGTTGGTGTCCGTGGTCGGGAACCGGTTGAGGAACACCGTGGTCGTGAGCACGCCGGTGTGCGGCAGCCCCGGCACCTTCGCCGCCACGAACTCGTTGTAGTCGTACGTGTCTTCGAAGCTGACGTTGTCGAGCCCGTACACCTTCGCGGAGAACGGGTTCACCATCGTGTAGTCGGCCGTCAGGATCTCCGTGAGCGGCTTCTCGTTGCGCACGACGTACGCGACCAGCTCGAGCGACTCGCGGGCGACAGCGTTGTTGCTCGCCTGGGCCGCCAGCTCCATCTCGCCCGCGGGCAGCGACTCGAACCAGCGCACGTTCGGGTACGCGGGCTGATCCTCGCCGACTTCCTGCGCCTCGAGCAGATCGAGCGCCGGCGTGCCGCCGCCCGAGAAGTCGTAGTAGCGGTCGGTGAGGAAGTGATCGTTGTAGACCTCGATGAGGCGGTCGTAGAACGCCTCCTCGGTCATCATCTGCGCGAGGACCTCGTCGAGGGCCTCGAAGCCGCCGTCACGGACCTCCTGCTCCTCCTCGAGGGTCGGCACGCGGCCGACGATCGCGAGGCTCGCCTTGCGCAGCGTCGCGACCTCGTCGAGCAGCTCGACGCCGGCGAAGAACTCGGCCTCGGCACTGCCGTCGTCCTCGCACTCGACCGGGTTGGCGATGCGGTCGATCATCTCCTCGAACGCCTTGTACTCGGCGTCGCCCTTCTTGAACTGCTCGAGGCCGCCGTGCTCGATCGCGTTCGACGGCTTGAGCAGGATCCACGGCGTGCCCTCGTACTCGAGCTTCGCGAGCGACTCGAACACCTCGAGGTTGTTCTCGATGTAGTCGGGTCCCCACGCAGCGTCGCGGAGGATGAATTTCGAGTCCTTCGCCAGGCCGGTGTCCGTGTGACACTTGCTGCACTTGGCATCCAAGATGTTCACCCAGACCTTCTCCTTGAAGAAGTCCTCGTTGGACATGCATTGCTCGTCGGCGTCCTCTTGCTCCTGACAAGCGTTCAATCCGAACGCCATCGTCAGGCCTGTCGCCATCCCGAGTCCGAGCGTCCTCCGCTTTGTTCGCGCTCGCATCGTTTTGCTCCCCTCGCTCATCGCCCGCATCGGAAGTTGTTACGGACCGGTCTCGTCCGCGTTGGCATCCTATGCCCCCGCTGTTCGATCACGCAAGGTGCTCTCGTGTGGTCGAGTTGCTCGAAACGGCAACACAGAGGGGTGCTGCGGCTCGATATTCGCGCAGCCCTCCGACGGCGATGGGGCCGTCGACACCCATCCGATCGTCGGTGCGCATGTCCGCAAACATGGTGCGATCACGTGTCGCCTTGCGGCCCCGATCGCGAACTCGCTACGCGAAGGTGGCAGCGTGTGCGATCGAGAGTCGGTGAGCCGATGGGTCACCTCGCGGAGGGCCGTGGTCGTCGTCCCCCCTTGGGGCCGCTGTCACGATCGCGTGAGGACTCGAAACCCCATCGGAGCCCACCAACCTTTCAGCGCGAAAGGTTCCAATTTTTTTTCACCCCGCGCGTCGCCACCGAGCCGTGCGCCGCGTTCGAACGCGGATGCGCATCGCACGTGTTCCGAGCGTCGCCGGATCAGAGCGTGGTCGTCGAGCCCGTGCTGGGATCGCCCGTGCTGCCGCCCGTCGTCGCGTCGGTCGTGGTCGTGCTCGGGTCATCCGTGGTCGTGCTCGGATCGTCCGTGGTCGTGCCGGCGTCGGCCGTGCTGTCGCTGCCATCGGGCACGCACTGCCCCGCCGCGTCGTCGCACACCTCACCGTCGCCGCACCCGGGCGGGCAGCTCGCATCACAGCCGTCGAAGCCACACTCGCGACCGCCGCACTGCGGCACGCAGGTGCACGTGAGCTCGGGACCGGGCTCGTAGCCGTCGTTGCACGTGCACACCGCCGTGTCGCCCTGCACCTCGCACGTGCCGGCGTCGGAGCAGTTCTCCGCGTAGCACGGGCTCGTGTCGAACGAGAAGAACCCGAGCTGGAACGCGAGCTCGTCGGAGCCACCGATGACGCCGACGACGACCGGCGTCTCCATCTTGCCGGCCTGATACGGCGTGATGTCGAACGCGACCTCGGCATTCGTCACGCCGATCGTCGCGGTGAGCGGACCGCTCGCGCAGCCGGCCGACAGCGAGCCGCCGACGACCGTGCCGAGCTCGAAGCCGCAATCGCCCTCGCCGCTGCCGTTGAGCGGCTTGGCGTAGTACTGCGCGACATCGTAGATGGAGAGCGCGAGGTTGAGGCGCGGGGTCTCGCTCGTCTGCACCCGGAAGTGGGCCATGTCGCGATGGGCACCGCCGGCATCGTCGGGCGAGTCGCCGAGCTCGGGCTCCAGCACGGTGGTGAGCGGCGTGCCCTCGCTCGCGAGTGCGAACGTCGAGAGCTCGTTGATCCACGCCAGCGATCCCGACGCCGCGACGGTGAGACCGTCCTGGACGAACAACACCGCCGAATCGCCGGGCGCGTCGGAGAAGCGCAGCTCGGCCGGCAGGCGCAGGTGCAGGCTCTCGGGGTAGAGCGCGTACGAGCCACCGCTCTGCACGTAATCGCGGGCCGACAGATCGAGGTTCGCCGTGCGCAGCTCGAAATCCGTGTCGGCCGTGACCGCGTTGGCCGGCACCTCGAGCCGGATGCCGCCACCTGCGAGCGTGCCTCCGTCGGGACCGATGGTCTGCGCGGCGATGAGGTCGCCCTTCGCCTTGTCGTCGTTCTCGTAGCACGCACCGCTCGCGAGCAGCGAGAGTGCGAGGGCTGCAGGGCGAATCGGAGCGCGCAGGGTCACGGGATCAATCTACACCGCGGTCGTCGTCGTCGGCGAGTGCGAGCGCCCCGCGCGAGCCCGGTTGCGCGGCGTTGCGCGGCGTGTCGATCCCAGTCGAGCCATCGCAGTCGGCCCACATGAGGCCGTCGCCCCCCATCTGGTCGCACGGTTTGCAGCCGGACGCACGGCTTCGATACCCTGTGGGCCCAGGTGCGACCATGATCAACCGCGCTCTCGTGCTCAGTGCAACGCTCGTCGCCTGCGGCGGCAACGGCCAGCCGCCGGTCGACGAGTCGATCGCCAAGGCGATGCAGATGGAGAGCAAGCAGCAGAAGGTCCACGAGGAGGCGAAGGAGCGCGATCGCCAGGAGCGTGTGGACGCGGCCGCGCAGAAACGCGAAGCCGATGCGCGCCGCGAGGCCGAGCTGGACGCCGCGGCCGCGCTGCCCGAGCCGATGCCCGCCGATCTCGCGACGGCGTGCGAAGCGGTCATGACCGCGTACGACGAGTTCATGAAGCGCGGAAAAGAAAACGACGTGCTCGCGTGGCACGACGGCCGACGCAAGAAGCTCGGCGAGCGTCGGTCCGCGTGCGCCGCCCAGGGCAGCCTCGAGGTCGCGGCGTGCCAGAGTCGCGCGCTCACGGCCGATCCTCCTACACTGGCGGAGGTCGAACGCACCGAGGCGGCGCGCCTGCTCATGGCCCGCTGCGCCGACAAGTTCGGCAAGAGCTAAGCTCGACCCATGACGTTGCGGTGCGGCTGGCTCACGATCGCGCTCCTGCTCGGGTGTGCACCGGCGCGAATCTGGCCTTCGATCCGGGCAGGGCGTCCGCGACCGGCACCGCGACGTCGCTCGACGCCTTCTTCGGCGCCGCTGTGGGTGATCGCGGCGCCAGCGCTGCCGGAAAGCCTCGGGGGCTGGAGTCCGTCCGTCGAGAACGGCGCCGCCTGCCCCACCGACGAGTGTCCGGAGAATACGGAGATGACGCTGCGATTCCTCGAAGGCCGCCATCCCGCGGGTACCGGCGGCCGCGCGCGCGTCCAGGTCGGCGAGAACGAGATCGAGTTGGACGTCTTCGTCGGCAACGCGCACTACGATCCGACGACATGCGAAGAAGTCGTCCGCTGGGCCGGCAAGGGGTGAGCGGCGCCGACGACGACGCCGACGCGCCGACGCGCACCGTGCCGCGCGGCGAGTGGATCGGCGACGAGGTGCGCGCGGGCCTCGACGAGGTCGTGCGCGAGGAGCCGCTCGAGATCCGCGTGGGCACGGTGCCGATCGCGGTGGTCATGCGCACGCCGGGACACGACCTCGAGCTCGCGCGTGGCTTCGCGATCACCGAGCGCATCGTCGAGGACCCCGCCGCGATCACGAGCGTGCGGCACTGCACGCGCGTCGAGCACCCCGAGGCGGAGGACAACATCGTGCAGCTGGTGCTGCGCAGCGACGTGGTCGTCGACCTCGCGCGTCTGCGCCGCAACCTGTACTCGAACAGCAGCTGTGGGATCTGCGGCAAGGCGACGATCGAGCAGGCGCTCGCGGTCGCCCCACCGCTCGCCGAGTCCACGCCGGTCGAGATGCACGTGCTGCGCGATCTGCCGCAGCGACTGCGCGCCGAGCAAGCCGTGTTCGCCCGCACGGGCGGGCTGCATGCCGCCGGCCTGTTCGACCGCGCCGGGGCAGCGCGAGTCGTGCGCGAGGACGTCGGCCGCCACAACGCGGTCGACAAGGTCGTCGGCTGGGCGGCCGAGCGGCACGTGACGACGCAGGGCAGCATCCTCATGGTGTCGGGCCGCGTGTCCTTCGAGATCGTGCAGAAGGCACTGGCGGCCCGCATCGGCGTGATCGCGGCCGTGTCCGCCCCGTCGTCGCTGGCGATCGAGCTCGCCCAGGCCAGCCACATCGTGCTCGTCGGCTTCCTGCGCGATGACCGGGCGTGCGTGTACTCGGGTGATGCCCGGGTCACACCTTAGGTCGCCGACATCTATCTGGTGCCTCGCACGTTCGCGGCGCGGGTCGGAGCCGCGCGGGCGGCCGCGTACAGGCTGCGCCCACGAAGGCACCGGAGGTTCTCCATGCGCTCGCGTCCCCTGCTCGTCTGCACCGTGCTCGCCGCCAGCGGGCTCAGCTGCACCGCCTACGACTACGTCCAGATCCACGAGGGCTTCGCGCTGAACGCCGAGGCTCGCCCCGCGCTCGCCGACGACGGTGTGGTGGTCGCGGCCGACGACGCGGCGTTGTTCGTGGGCGACGGCACGGCACCGGCGACCGCGATCGATCTCGACGCGCTCGGGCTCGAGCTCACCGCCGCGAACGCGCGCCGTCCGATGCAGGTGCGGGAGGCCGGCGATCTCGTGCTCGTCGCGAATCGCGAGACGAGCGACGCGTGCCCCCCGGGTGCGCGCGGAGCCTACCGCATGACGACCGCGGGGGGTCCGGTCACGACGCTGCTCGAGCACTGCCTCGACGCCGACGCCCAGGTCGGTCCGCACATCGCGATGACGGCCGGCGGCACGGTGGCCGTGAGGGACATCGTGAACGGCGCGGGCGCGATCCATCGCGGGCCGGCACTCGGGCCGCTGGCGGTGCTGCGCTCCGGCACCGGCGAGTTCTACAACACGGGCGGTCTCGACATCGCCGCCTCGGGGCGCGTGACGGTGCAGATGGAGTACTTCGACGGCTTCGCCGGCGGGCTCATGCGCGGCGTGCTCGCGTTCGACACCCCCGAGCAGGCCAAGCTCACCCTCGACACCGCGGTCGAGAAGCTCGGCATCGGCTCGGCACCTCCGCACGCGATCAGCCCCGACGGCGAGGTCGTGCTCGCGATGAACAGCGACTTCACGCTCGACATCGCCGGCATGATGTTTCCGTACGTCGCGGGGATCTATGTCGCGGATCCCACGCTGTTCAACACGGCGAAGGATCTCACGCTCGTCGCCGATCTGAGCGGTGAGTACTGCCGCTTCGGGGCCGTCGACATCAACGACGACGGGGTCGTCGTGTTCGAGGCGCAGCTCGACGACGGCTTCAACTGCGGCACCGCGTTCTGGGACGGCATCTACAGCGGGCCCGATCCCGACAGCGACGACGTCGTCGTGCGTGGCGACGAGCGCCTCGGCGCTCATCAATACTTCGACGGCGTGCGGCTCGGCGAGATCAATGCCGCCGGTCAGGTCGCGTTCCTCACGACCTACAGCGAGCCGCTCGTGGATCCGTACGCCGTGTGGCGCGCGGACCCCTGATACAACTCAGCACTCCGCGCGTGGGTTGGGGAAGCCGTCGCTCTCCGGCTCGCCGACCCGCGGTGCGATGCACTCGAAATCCTTCTCGACGAGGATCGTGAGCGTGCGGCCCTCGCCGGCGTCCTGCTCGGCGCGGACACCGACTTCCTCGGTGTCCGCGAGCAGGCGGACCAGGTCGATGGGCATGCGCACGCGGATCGTGCGCGGCTCGAGCTCGGCGGCGAGCACGACGGCCGCCGCATCCGCCACGAGCAGGCAGCCCAGGCGCCCTTCGGCACCGGGCGCGAAGTGAGTGGTCGACGCCACGAGCCCCTCTTCGACGAGCCGGCCGACATCGCCCTGGGAGAGTCGCAGGCGCAGACTATCGCCTCGGATCCGCAGCTTCATCGCTCCGGCGAGCCTATCACATGCCACTCGCCCCGCTTCTGCGGGCGGCCGGACGCTGTGCGATTCGCCCGCGCGATTCGCCCGTGATCGTCCGCCGGAATCGGACCGCCACTTTCTGGCAGACTGATTCGGCGGTGCAGTTGTCACGCGCAGCGGTGATCCTCGCCGGCGGACGGTCGAGCCGCATGGGCCAGCCCAAGGAGTGGCTCGAGATCGACGGCGAGCCGCTCTTGCATCGCGTCGCGAGTGCGGCGGCCCGCGCGTGTCCCATCGTGGTCGTCGTGGCGAGAGCGGGCCAGGAACTCCCGCCGTTGCCGGCCGGCGTGACGCGCGTCGACGACCCACCGGATCACGACGGCGAGGGTCCACTCGCGGCGGCGCTCGCTGGACTCGCGGCCGTGGGCGATCGCGGCGGCGAGATCGCATTCGTCGGCGCGAGCGATGCTCCGTTCGTCGGCGAAGCGCACATCGCCTACGTGCTCGACCGACTCGAGCGCGACCGTACCCTGATGGCGGTCGTGCCCGAGAGCGGTCCCTTCGACGACGGCACGCGCATCCTGCATGCGCTCGGCGGGGCCGTGCGCGTCACGGTCGCTCGGGCGACCGCGCATGCGCTCGTGCAAGCGGGTCAGCGCGCGATCAAGACACTGTACGAGGGCCTCGCCGCCCGCCGGCTCGCGATCGCGAGCCTCCCCGATCCCGACGCCGTGCTCGGCTGCAACACGCCCGACGAGTGGGCGCGCGTGCTGTCGGGCGCGTCGAGGCATGCGTGAGCGAAACGCCGGCGCGGCCACGCTGGTCGCTCGCGACGGCACGCGCCGATCTACTCGCGAGCCTCTCGGTGGTCGCGCTCGAGGTGCCGCAGGCGATGGCGTACGCGATGCTCGCCGGCCTGCCGCCGGTCGCGGGGCTGGTGGTGTCGATCACAGCGCCGTTCGGCTACGCCGCGTTCGTGCGCGATCGATTCCTGTCGGTCGGACCGGTCGCGCTCATCTGCCTGCTCGTCGCCGGTGGTCTGCAGCCGTTCGCGCCGCCGGGCTCGGAGCGGTGGTTCGATCTCAGCGCCGCACTCGCGCTCGAGGTCGGCGCACTGCTCATGCTGCTCGGCCTCGTGCGCGCCGGCTTCGTCGCGAACTTCCTCGGCCATCCCGCGACCATCGGCTTCAACGGCGCCGCCGCGTTGCTCACGGCCGCGACCCAGGTGCGCCCGCTGTTGGGACTGTCGGCCGACGCCACCGCCGGCGCGAACGCGGAGAATCCGTGGCCGGCGTTCCTGTACGTCGGCGACGCGCGCTGGCTGCCGCTCGTCTTCGGGCTCGCGACCGTGGCGATCCTCTTGTGGCTGCCCCGCCTTACCAAGCGCTTGCCGGCGCCGCTCGTCGCCTGTGGGCTCGCGATCGCCGTGACCGCGGCGTTCGACCTGCAGGCGCTCGGGCTCGCGACCGTCGGTGACGTGCCCGGTGGCCTGCCGCGGCCGCGACTGCCCGACGTGTCGCTCGCCGAGCTCCGCGCGCTGTTGCCCACCGCGATCACCATCGCGATCGTCAGCTACGGCGGCTCCATCGCGATCGCGAAGGCGCTCGCGGCCAAGCAGCGCGACCGCGTCGAGCCCGATCGGGTGCTCTCCGGCCTCGGCGCCGGCGATCTCGTGGCGGGAATCTTCGGCGGGTTCCCGGTGTCCGCGAGCCTGTCCCGCAGCTTG
>Ga0105106_10003234_pt1 | contig 11663 bp, 9 predicted proteins | sample PPLLaktember2015_5_FD_79109 | JGI IMG/M metagenome (GOLD analysis project Ga0105106, IMG submission 79109) | Freshwater sediment microbial communities from Prairie Pothole Lake near Jamestown, North Dakota, USA - PPLs Lake P8 Core (1) Depth... | ecosystem: Environmental > Aquatic > Freshwater >... | reverse complement strand
TCTGTCACACGACAGTAGCTATTGCCCGCTAAACGGGCAATAGGTTTTAATTTTCGGATATCGATTTTATCTGGTGGGATGAGCACCTCATCCGCGATGTGGAAATATACTACCTCTCCAATGACTATACTACCCGATCCGGGTCGATCTCCAAGATCGATAATCTGCCGAATCTGGCATTCCAGGTTGATTGGGCTTTCAGCCACCCGCGGCGAACGGATAAGAATTGAGGATAATGGAGTTAATCCAGCAGCTGCAAACTCACTCACGTCGGCAGGAAAGTCACCAGAAGTCAAATTTACTGCTTTTGCCAGTGCCTCGGTGGCAAGATTGACGACGAACTCACCGGTTTCTCGAACATTACGCAGGGTGTCTTTGGGTTGGGAATTGTTGGAACGGATCATAGGGCAAAACAGTACACATGGCGGGTTGGCGCAGGCAACGTTAAAAAACGAAAAAGGAGCCAGGTTTGGCTGACCAGCCGGGTTTACCGTGGAGATCCATCCAATCGGACGCGGTACAATGGATCCGATGAGCAGCTTGTATAGAGATTGCCAGGGCATCGATTCGGGAGAAATTTCCATCGGTTTACTCGCCGTTACCTTCTAACCAGGAGGCTGAATACTCCTCTTTTTCGAATTCTTGCGCATGCCTGGTGAGATGCAGTGGGTTAAAGGTGTCTACCATCACAGCCAATTCATCGGTGCGCTGCCTGCCGATTGAGTCTTCAGTGATACCTGGTTGTGGACCATGGGGCAACCCCACCGGATGCAGGGTGATATCGTAACGGCCAATTCCCTTGCGGGACATAAAATTGCCATCGCAATAGTAAATGACCTCATCGGAATTAACATTGGAATGGCTGTATGGCACAGGTATTGCCTGGGGATGATAGTCGAACATGCGTGGGACGAAGGAACATATGACGAAGTTATGCCCTTCAAATGTCTGATGGACGGGGGGAGGTTGGTGTAAGCTGCCGGTGATTGGTTCAAAATCATAAATACTTAAGATCCACGGATAAAGGTAGCCATCCCAACCGATAAGATCAAATGGGTGATGATCCAACACGTGCTTGCTCATTCGGTCCCGCGCTTTGACCCGCAGTTCGAATTCACCCCGCTCGGTATGGGTTTCCAGATCCGTTGGGAGGCGGATGTCCCTCTCACAGTAAGGAGCATGTTCAAGCAATTGTCCATACTCATTACGATAGCGGCGGGGAGGTTCGATCTGTGAGCCATTTTCAATGACTAGAAAGCGCGCCTCGGAGGTATTTAAAAGCATTTGCCAGATGGTGCCAAAGGGGATAACGATATAATCCCCGGGTTTAAAATCAAGATTGCCGAATTGTGTCTTCAGGGTTCCCGTCCCTTCATGGGTGAACCAGGTCTCGGTACCCTGGCTGTTGCGGTAAAAGTAATCCATGCTGCGGTTCGGACGGCTGAGACCGAGGGTAACATCGGAATTTCCCATCAGAGTGAGTCGTGCAGATACCGGATCTCCCCCAGACGAAAAGTTTTCAGTTCGGAAGGCACGGTGGCGAATAGGGCCAAAATCCACGAACTCGTTTTTTATCGCACCCAGATCTTCTGCTTGTACAATCCGCGGGGGGAGAAAATGATGGTAGAGAAGCGACTGTAAGCTGGAAAATCCCTCCAGGCTCATCAAATGTTCGCGATATAAGCCGCCATCGGGTTTTCGGAATTGAGTATGCCGTTTGTGGGGAATTTGTCCGAGATGATGATATATAGGCATAGGTTCCTCCTGTTATTGAATCTGGTTGCTCAATTTCCCCAGGTGCTCGATTTCAAGTGTGACCCGATCGCCTGGTTGTAGCCAGGGTCCCTGCCCCTGGGTCAATTCAAGCAGGCAACCGCTGCTAACCGTGCCAGAGCCAATCACCTCACCAGGGTAAATGGATGTCCCTGCGGAGGCACGTGCGATCAGATCGCCGAATGAATAATGAATGTCTTTTAGATTGCCTTGCGATTTTAAGACGCCATTGACCATAGCCTTCATATCTATATTATAAACACCTGGCCGGTCTGTATGCCTAACCAGCAGATCATCAGGTGTGACCAGCCAAGGGCCGAGGGAAAACGCGAAATCCTTTCCTTTTGCGGGTCCCAGACCGACACGCATTTCCAGACGTTGGATGTCTCGCGCGGACCAGTCATTCAGAATTGTGTATGCAAAGATATACTCCTCGGCTTTTTCGGGAGGGATATCTATGCCCGCCTTGCCGATCACACATGCAATCTCGAGCTCATAATCCATCTCCTGTGTATAGCCAGGAATAGGGACGGTTTCATCAGGTCCAAAGACAGGCATGGGATTGCTGAAGTAAAAGACCGGGAATTGATACCATTCCTCTGGAATCTGGCGGCCGCGGTTTCCAAAAGCAGCCTTGACATGTCCCTCGAAAGCGTAGAAATCACGCAAGGATATTGGCTGAATTGGTGCATGCAGTCTGATCTCGACCAGGGGGATGCTGTTATCCAACCGTTCAAATGGCCGCTGGCCCTGCTGCCTATCTAGAATAGCGTTCACGCCACGCCACACTGTTTCACCAGCCTGGATGATCTCCAATAGATTGGAATATGGCAGCGGAATTACCCGCTCGTCCAGCAGTAATCCGGGCTGGGGAGTGAATGACGGGGCAGTGGAATAGCTAACCAGTCGCATATTTGTTCTGACTCACAGGTTCCCGCGACGAGCTTGTTCTAGTTCAATGGACTCGAACAATGCCTTGAAATTGCCTAATCCAAAGCCCTGGCTGCCATGTCGTTGAATAACTTCAATAAAGATGGTCGGACGATCCTGGATGGGGCGCGAGAATATCTGCAGTAGGTAGCCTTCGTCATCGCGGTCAACTAGGATGCCCAGATCGTGGATCACATCCAACGATTCGTTGATCTTTCCAACTCGAGAGGGGATTGCGTCGTAATATGTATCCGGTACGCGCAAGAATTCAACTCCCCGCTGGCGTAGCTCGCGCACTGTGCTGAGGATATCCTTTGTGCTCATGGCAATGTGCTGAGCGCCAGGACCCTGATAATAATCGAGATATTCTTCGATCTGGCTCTTCTTGCGACCTTCGGCGGGTTCATTGATCGGGAATTTTACCCGACCGCTGCCATTCTGCATGACTTTGGACATCAAGGCTGAGTATTCGGTGGAGATTGCCTGGTCGCTAAAGTGCTGCAATTGGCGAAATCCCATCACCTGGTGATAAAAATTTACCCAGGAGTTCATCTTACCCAGCTGGACATTTCCGACGATGTGGTCGATCGCAGCCAGCCCAGTGGAATCAACAGGCAGGTCAAGGGCATTATATGTGGGGGCAAAAGGGCCGTTGTAATTGGAACGGTCCACGAATACATGCAGGGTATCACCATAGATGTGGATGGCAGATGTGCGATAGATACCCCATTTATCCTGCTCTTCACGGGGAGCCCAGGCGGCTTGGGCGCCGCGGCTGGTTGTGGCTTCAAAAGCCTCAGTTACATCTGGTACCTGCAGGGCGATAGTTTTGACGCCATCCCCGTGAAGCATGAAGTGGGCAGCCAACTCCGAAACCGGGCTATATGGAGCGGAGATAACAAAACGGATCTGCCCAGATTTAAGTACGTAGGATGCAAAATTCCGATTACCAGTTTCCAATCCAGAATAGGCGATAGGTTGAAATCCGAAAGCCTTCCACCAGTAATACATGGCTTGTTTGGCATTGCCAACCCAGAACTGAACGTGATCAATGCTATTGATTTGAAGGAAATCAGCTTCTTCATTCATCGGGCGGCTGTCGGGGTCGTGTATGATCATTTGATATCCTCCTTGCCAAGGATTATCCCACGAAAGCGGAATTTTTTTTCTGACTATCTTTACGATTAACCTTGACACCGAAGGATTAATCGGGCATGCTTATAGTCACCATCGATACATTCGTGGATAACCACATGGAGATCTTCTTATACATCCTGGTCGGGTTCCTGGCGCAGATGGTCGACGGGGCGCTGGGAATGGCATATGGGGTAAGCTCGAATGCTTTCCTGCTGGCAATGGGCATTCCGCCAGCGGCTTCGAGCGCCAGTGTGCACATGGCAGAGGTGGTGACCACAGCGATCTCAGGCAGTGCCCACTGGCGACTGGGCAATGTGGATAAACGTCTATTCTTACGCCTTCTCATTCCTGGGGTGATTGGCGGGGTGATCGGTGCATACTTGTTGACCCAGATTGACGGTAATTTGATCAAACCTTATATCTCCATATACCTGATTTTCATGGGTCTGGTAGTCTTGTGGCGGGCGTGGCGGCAGGCAGGTGCAGAAAAAAATATCGAGACCTGGATCCAACCGATCGGGCTGTTTGGAGGCTTTTTCGATGCGCTCGGTGGGGGAGGCTGGGGGCCAGTAGTTACCACAACAATGGTGGCACGTGGCAATAATCCACAACTTACAATTGGTTCCGTGAATACTGCCGAGTTCTTTGTCACCCTGGCTGAATCGATCACTTTTATTATCACCCTGGGTTTCCTGGACACCGGGTGGATAATCTTGGGATTATTGATCGGAGGAACAATTGCTGCCCCGTTAGCGGCTCTGCTCACCAAACGTCTACCTCACCGCGTTCTGATGATTATGGTTGGCTTGTTGATCATCGGACTGAATGTGCGGACTCTTCTCCTCCTGTGGCTTAATTAAAACATCACCTTTCGGATTTCCGCCAATCACTGCTCTCAACCAGGATTTGTTTTTCCTCAGCTGATAATTTCAAGTTTACTGCGCCCAGGTTATCATTAAGTTGTTCAAGGGTGCGTGGTCCAATAATTGGGCTTGTGATCAGTGGATCGCTAAGCAGCCAGCTTAAAGCAACTTGTGAAGCTGAGCTCTGTTGTGACTTTGCAACTTTTTCCACTGCCTTAAGCACCCGCCATCCGTGGTCATTGTAATAGCGCCGGCGTACGCCTCCCGACCGGACGCTTTGTGGCTCGATTTGATCCTCATTGTATTTCCCGGTTAGGAAACCACCCGCTAGCGGGCTGTATGGGATGACACCTAAACCATAACTCCGACAGACATCCGCAAGCTCACGTTCAAATTCAGACCGGTTTACAAGGTTGTAGTGTGGCTGCAGAGTGTCATAACGGGTCAGCTTGTTGAACTCGCTGGTTAATATTGCCTCGGTCAGGCGCCAGGCGGGATAATTGGAACATCCAATGAAACGAACTTTCCCCTGTTTGACAAGGTCATCCATCGCCCGCAGGGTTTCTTCGATGGGGGTGTTTTCATCCAGCGAATGCGCCTGGTAAAGGTCAATATAATCGGTATCCAATCGGCGGAGTGATGCATCGACTGCCTCCTGGATGTGTTGGCGTGAAAGCCCCTCGTCTGTGGGTAAGTCGCCCATCTTGCCGCGTACCTTGGTTGCCAGGATGATCTTTTCCCTGGAAACCTGACTTTGTTTAAGCCATTTACCGATGATAGTTTCTGCCACGCCTCCCGGGTTTCCAGGTACCCAGCGTGAATATACATCAGCAGTATCGATGAAGTTGATCCCTGCCTCGCAGGCGGAATCCAGGATATTAAAGGAGAGCGCTTCGTCAGCGGTCCAGCCAAATTGCATGCTGCCGAGACAAATACTTGAAACGGTAAGGTCAGTTTGTCCAAGGGAACGATATTCCATATAAAGCTCCTATCCGGATGGTGGTGTGGGAACGGTTTTCAAGTCCTTGTTGAACAAGTCTTTATCTTCCTGTTCAGTGATCTGCTGCCCCGACTGTTCTGCCAGTTCGAGATACTGTTTCACCGCATGCCATTGTAGAGCTACCGCGCTGCCGCGCGCCAGGGCTTCATAAGCATAAGCCAGGTCAAAATCGGCAATATTGTTCTCCTGGCAAATTTCCAGGCACCGCTGGGCGTGGTAAAGGGCAGGTTCAGAGCGCCCCAAGACTGCATAGACACGCGAAATTTGCCATTCGCCCCGCGCAAAGTTGACCTGGGAACCGACTTGCCCCCAATGGTAGCGAGAGGCATGGGCAGCATGCAACATTGTGTCATTCTCAGCAGACGAGCGCTCCGTTTTATCGAGATAGGTCCAAACATAATTGAACAGGTCTACAGCCAGCTTCCGTTCGACTTCTGGATCAAGCTCCATTAACAAATTACTCCTTTTATGTGTGGATATATATACCAGAAATAATTATAACAAATAGGAGGGTTAATATATAATTATGGTTGGCTTAGAATATCAGTGATATCCGAGACGGGCTATAAACAACCGAATGCGTAAGCGTATCCATATCTGGATTGCGCTGTGTTGTTGTCTGGGATCGAGTTGGTGATGACTGTACATCGCCTGGTTGTAAAGACCAATCAGATCCCTGGTTTCCCCAGAGGCAGGAATGATCAATCGATCGCGCATGAGATTTGGATCCAACCTGGCGAGTCTGTGCTGAAGCCGGGAGGCGAATTCAGATGGGGTATCACCCGGTTGGGTTGTCGAAACTAGAGATGTTCCCTGGTGTCGAATTCTCTGATAGATATTGATCAGTGTCCTCTGTGGTGTGGTGCGGAGTAATATGATCATATCGATGATCTGCCAGACGATCCCCACCAGGAGGATGAAAAGACTAAGCCCTAATGCCCACATCAGCCAGGGGATTGTGTGTAGCCAGTCAAATACACTGACCTTTTGTACAGGTTTGGGAACTGGAACTGTCAAAGGCAGGGCTGCTTGTTCCTGGCTGCGTTCGATAGCAGGTAGCCCGCCGGTAGGCTCAAATTCTACCCAGCCTATTCCCGTGAAATACACTTCCACCCAGGAGTGGGCATTGTCAGCAGTAATGACATACTGGGCATTTGGGGGATCATAAGCACCGCTGGCATATCCGCTGACCAGCCGTGCCGGCAGCCCGGCAGCCCGGCTGAGCACTACCATAGCAGTTGCGTAATAATCACAGTAACCACGCTGCAAGTCGAACAGGAAGAAATCTGCCACATCACGCGTTGAAGGTGGGGCAGGTACATCCAGAGTATAGGGGAAACTGCGCAAGTATGATTCAATTGCAGAGGCCTGGTCATAGGGGATCGGTTGCCCGCGGGTCAGGTCAAATGCCAGATCGCGCACTCGCTGTGGTAAGTATTCAGGTAGGGATAGATAGCGGGCTAATACCCAGTCAGGATAGACCGGTCGAGCGAGACGCAGCTGCTGAATGGATGGGGTAGTTAATTGAGACAATGCAGCATAACTTGCAGCATCAGTTTGGATGCCAAACGCATCTGCGGAATCACCAATCGGGCTGCGCCAGGAAACTTGAAAATCCACGTCGGCTGTGATCAAAAGCCCCGTGGCATACAGGACTCCTTCTTCAGCCTGTTTGAGCTGGACAGTTTGTTGGATGGTTCTCACGGCGGGATCTAGTTCGGATACATCTTCTACCGCAGGTTGCCCGGCACGGTAGTCGATCAACTCGGTCTGACTGGTTGCCCACCCACGACTGGTGTAAATGTCGTAGGTGAGGGCACGCCAGTAATATTGTACGGGTGGATTAGGAAGTAAATCAATCGAAGAGCGGGGTGGCAGGTCGCCGGTCTGAATGGTCATCACTACCTGCGTAGATAGTTCTGGTCCTGCGGTTAACAAATGCTGCTGAGGTAAACCAGGGCTGCGTCGTTGTCCTAAGGTATTAGGCTCGGGTGGAGCATCCCTTAGGCCAAGCGACTCGGCGAGAGTATCTGCCTGGGTTTGGTAGGGTTCAATGATTTCCTGAACAACCTGAACGATGCGCTGGATGGATACTGAGGGTGAAAAAGCCGCCAGAATCGTCAGCATGATCACCAAGATGGGGATAATCATGAGCAGATCTGTACGGATATCTTCAGCATAATCGATCAGGTTGTATTTCCAGTGATATTCCTCTGCCTCATAACGACTTAGCGCCATGAGTATAAGCGTGGTGAAGACCATCGGCACTAACCAGAGTGCATTCCCGCGACTGTAATTCAGCACACCGGCAAGTAGAATTCCAGACGGAGTCACGGCAGGTAATGGCATGCGCATGCGGAGGACCGCCCAACCCGCCCAGGCGGTGATAAACCAGATCAGTAATCCCCAGAGAAAACTAACCACCAGTGGATCTTGTCCCAGACCTCCCCGCAGCAGGGTGGAAAACCAAAAAGTGATCCGGTTAATCAAAGCCTCGAGCTGTTGGATGACCAGAAGCCAGGCAGCTGCTAGCGGACTAAGGTCAGGCCAGGCAGCGGATTGGAGGATGCTGTTCGGAATACTCCCAATCAGGCGTGCCAGGGTAAGCATTGGCTTGCTTAACCCACTAAAGTGGATTATTGCACCGCCCACTCCCATGAAAGTGACGAGAACACCGTACTGTCTGCCCTGTATACTTGATTGCGCTAGTAAAGAGGCGGTCAGTAATCCAAGGATGAAAATTCCAACTATCTCACCGCGATTGATGTTGGGCACCACGGATGCCACTCCCCAGACGAGGCTGCCTAAGGTAACTATAAGCAGGAGTAGGTTGATCAGCATGCGCCAGCCGATCAGGTTAATAAGGCGACCGATCATTCTATCGATCTCCAGGCTACATCTCCTGGTTTATGGAGGAGGACAGCCCGCCCATGACCCGTTATCCGCCATTGCCAGTGGCCTTCTTTTCCAGGTTGTGCTTCGGGGCGGTTAAGCAGGTCACGCGAGATCAAATAATGAGCAATGCCCAGGTCTGCAAGCATTTTCGCCAGAGAGGTGGCAGACTCAGATCCACCAAAGGTAGATGGGTCCAGAAGCAAGATTGTTGGATTGATACCTCGCCAGATGAGAGGCAGCAAACCTTCAATCCACATGGGGGAAATGGAGGGGGTAATGATGATCAGGCTGGTGTCCGAGCGCATGTTCGGTTGGAGATGCTTAAGCATTTCGTGCAATGAGACCTGTCCAGGTTCAACCATTGCCAGTGAACGCAGGATAGCCCAGCGTTGAGCTTCTCCTTCAGCGGAGGGCAGCCAGGCGAGCTGGTTGCCGCTGGCAGATAACCCAACAGCATGCTGCTGACGAATACCAAGATCTGTCAGGGATGCCGCCAGAATCACAGCATGCTCAAGGGTTGAGTCAAAGCCTGAACCTAGATGGACGTTCTGATCCAGGTCAAGCAGGATACGCCAGTCGGCGGTGGGTGTGCCGTCGAAGATACGTACGTAGGGTTTACCGCGGCGAGCGGTGGTTGGCCAATGCATCCAGCGCAAGCTGTCGCCAGGTATGTATTCACGCACGCTGCCAGTGCTTACTGTTCGTTCGGGAGCGTCCGGTCGAGGCCGACCCTCACCAGAGCGTCCACCAGGTGCGATCTGGATCGCCGGCAGAGGGACCACAGGCGGCAGTACCAACAGGTTGCGTGAGGCAGGATTATCTACAGTAACGGTAAAGATACCGAAGGGATCACTGGAACGTAAACTGGTTGGCCCGAGGGTGAACAGGCCGCGCCGGCCGCAAAGTCCCTGGGTATGCCATTGGGTGTCTGAGGTACCACCGACCCCGGTCACCCAGTTAATGTGGTGATCGGGGAGTGTGGAATGGTCAACTACCTCAACCCACAGGGCAGGTGCCCAACCGGGATTCTCAATGGTGAAGCGTTCTTCGAGGCGGTCACCGACTTGCATCCAACCGAAACGCATCTCGCGCAACAACCGCAAGGAACGGGCGAGCGAGCGCGCCCATAAGGTGCTCAACAATAATACACCACCCAGGCCAACCAGAAGGATCACCCATCCGCGGTATGGATTGATGATCTGCATGATCAGTGTGGCAAGAATAAGGATGGGGAGCAGGCGTGTTTTAAGCTCGATGCGCGCGGTCATCGAAAAAAATTATATCACTGCCGATTCAAGATACTTGAGGAGTGTTGTTTATTGAAGGGGAAGCGTTTACAGGCAATTGCTTCCCCTTCTTTAATGAAATTCGCTTTATTTTCTAGCTGCTTGCAGGGTGGTTTGCATCTGATCCAGATGTGTGTAAAAGTGGGTGGGAAAGTTTAACAATTGATAGGTCAGGCGCCAATAACTACCCTTCCGTTTGATGAAGTCATCCGGGAGAAATGCCAGGAGAGCGACGGTTTCCTTGTTTAAACGTTTCCATTCGGTCACCAGATCATTGATTGTAGGGAAAGCTTGCAAGGTTGCCTGATTGCGGGCATTAAGATTACCAGAGAAGCCATCATAAGAGGCTTCCTGTCCGTCAAAAATCTCGTTGATCGTAGTTTGCACACCGCGCTCGTTATGGATCAGATGGGCGATGATTGCCTTGATCGACCATTCTCCTGAAGCAGGTTCATATTCAGCTTCATGCTCCGTGACATCTTTGATGAAATGATCCATATCCTTTTCAGCCCGGGCATAAATTTTTGCGACTTCCAGTGATAAACCTTCTGTTGTCGGTGGGATCTCAGGGATGGGTCGACCAGAAAGGGTCATCGTCACGGACCTTTTCTCTGAACTCCGGTAAAAGGTGACCGAAATCTGATCCCCAGTTTTTTTCTTACTGATGGCATGGGTCAGGTCCGGGAATTCTTTCAAGGCTTGTGCATCAAATTCAACCAGGACATCATCTTTCTGGAGACCAGCAGCTTTGGCACCCATCCCATCCACCACACCGTCCAAGCGGATCCCGTCTGTTACAGGCACGCCAAGTTTCCTGGCGATTTCGGGGGTGAAATCACTCAATAGGATACCTAGCATGGGGCGTTGGGTGATGCGCAAGTCTGGTCCGCTGCCCAGGACAGAAGCCAGGTTTGCCAGGCTGGTGATCCATTCTGCCTCGAAATCAACCGCGGCTTTCGCCCAGGCTGCACCGGTACCTAAACCACGGTGAACCAGCCTGACCAGTGTTCCTTCGCGTTTAGTCTTCAATGTGACAATAACCTGGGTGGGGCGAGGCTCGCCCCGGCCATTCCAGGTGAAGGCGATCTCCTTCTGTGGTTCCAGGCGGATGAACTCGCCTGAGGTATAAAAGCCGGAATTCCACCAAAGATAAATCCGTCCACCGGGACGCGGATCAAGCGTGGCAATATCGCTAATCCACTCGCGTACGGCAGTTGAATTCGTGAATGCCTGGTAGACCTGTGAAACCGGAGCCTGGACGAATTGCTCAACTTTGATGGTTCTTTTTTGCGTGCTCATATATTCTCCTTTTTTTCCCACTTCATGTGGGCAGCTCTAGATTGGTTCTTCCATATTTACGCATAAACCTGAACAAGGTTCACGTTTCGATCGGGGTCAGAAATTCAACAGTCTCTCAATCTCACTCCGAATACGGACGACACTGGGAATCACTGCTTCCATCATTTTAAGATTATAAGGGATAGGAATGTCTGGGGTTGCCAGACGGGCGATAGGTGCATCCAGACTGGTAAATGCCTGTTCAGTGATGGTGGCAATGATCTCACCGGCGAATCCAGCGGTGCGGGTATCCTCATGCACAATAAGAACCTTGCCGGTTTGCCGGACACTTTCCAGAACAGATACCTGATCCCAGGGCAGTATGGTGCGTAAATCGAGTAGGGTCAGGCGGTCCTTGAAATCCCGAGCTGCTTCCAGGCAGCGCGGAACCATTGCGCCCCAGGTGATCAGGCTTAGTTCATTACCAGCGAGCAAGCGGGC
>Ga0105106_10003233_pt1 | contig 11663 bp, 8 predicted proteins | sample PPLLaktember2015_5_FD_79109 | JGI IMG/M metagenome (GOLD analysis project Ga0105106, IMG submission 79109) | Freshwater sediment microbial communities from Prairie Pothole Lake near Jamestown, North Dakota, USA - PPLs Lake P8 Core (1) Depth... | ecosystem: Environmental > Aquatic > Freshwater >... | reverse complement strand
TGTATGACTGGTAGACATTAGTGACATAATTTCCATGAGTAAGAATTATCCCTTTTGGATCGGCCGTGGTTCCGGAAGTATAACAGATATTTGCAAAATCGGAAGGTTTGACGGATGTGAAAATTTCTTTAAATTTCACTTTGTTTTCAGGCGACTCGAGCCATTCCCTTCCAATTTTTCTTACTTCGTTAAAATGAATTTCGTTATCTTCATATTCTTCCTGTGTGTCAAAATGGATGATTTTTTCTATTGACCTGCAATCGCCGATTACCGGTTTAATCTTATTGGCCTGGATTGATGAGACAAGAACCATTCTTGATCCTGAATGATTTATCCTGAATTTGATTTCCTCGGGAGTAAGTTTGACTGAAAGAGGTACATTTACTGCACCAATGTAAAGTATTCCCAGTTCTCCAATGACCCAGTTGTTACGGCCTTCTGAAATAAGGCTCACTCTGTCGCCCTTCTTTATCCCAAGTCTCATAAGCCCGGCTGCAAATTCATAAACCTGCTTTTGTGTCTCTCCATAAGTCGTTCCTTCATATTTTTCCTGGGGTTTTTCCCATAGATAAACATTGCTCTCGAACTTTTCTACGCTTTCTTCAAAAAACTGTATAAGAGATTTCATCGGGCAACAGATTTATGTCATTACTTTTCAGTCGTCTAATATACAAAATCTGTTTTAATCAGGCCAGCCTGATAAGTTTAATATCATTTGGATTGGTTTTCAATAATATGTATATTTGATTTTAGTCTTGAACCAATAGTTTGTATGCATCTACACAAATCTTAAGCAATTCATTATGAGACATTTTATTACTATTTTCTTCCTGGTATTCCTGATATTGTTTCCATCATGCAAAAATATCAGGGAAAGGGGGTTATTCGGTAAGAAAGGAAGAACTCTCGAAATGTTAAAAGCAGAGCAGAAGCTTGTTCGTGTTGCAGACTCATTGAAGAGAGTTGAAAACCGTCTTAAAGCAATAGAGGAGGCCCGTCTGGATTCTTTGAGAATGGCTGCTGAAGCTGAAAAAGCTGCATTTGAAGCAATTGATAGATTCAACATTGTTGTCGGCAGCTTTATTACTCCGGAATATGCCCAGGCCTGGGCGGAGGAGTACCGGAAACAAGGCTACGATACCAGGGTAATCAGGATGACCAATAGTAGCTTTGAACTGGTTGTGGCTGAATCATATGACCAGTTTTCAAAGGCAATTGAACGCCTGAACGTGTTTCAGACAACAGTTGATGTTGATACCTGGCTTTACGTTCACAGATAACTAATCTGCTATCGGAAGATTGTTGAGGTACGGCCCGGACCAACTGAAACCAGCTTAACCGGTAATCCGGTCTGTATTTCAATGAAATCAATATATTTCTTAAGATTGGCAGGCAGGGATTTGAAATCCTTAATTGCACTGATGTCCTCATACCATCCCTCAAGTTCAGCATAAACCGGTTCAGGAGCTGCATTGTTATCGAAAGGAATTTCTTTTTGTTCCTTGCCGTCAACCTTGTATGAAGTGCAAACCTTTACTGTTCTGAATCCTGAAAGGATATCGGATTTCATCATAAAGAGCTGAGTTACTCCGTTGAGCATTACAGCATATTTCAGGGCAGGAAGGTCGAGCCATCCGCATCTTCTGGGGCGCCCTGTCGTTGCCCCGTATTCACATCCTTTCTTTCTCAATAACTCACCGGTTTCATCATTTAATTCTGTCGGGAATGGTCCACTGCCGACCCTGGTACAATAAGCCTTGAATATTCCAAATACTTCCTTTATGCTTTTCGGGGAAATCCCAAGTCCTGTACAGGCTCCGGCACTGATTGTATTTGAGGATGTTACAAAAGGGTATGAGCCAAAATCAAGGTCAAGCATGGTCCCCTGGGCACCTTCGGCCAGGACTTTCATTCCATCCGACAAAAGCCTGTTAATCAGGTATTCGGTATTTTCAATCCTGAATTTCTTTAATAATTCAATTCCTTCAAACCATCCCTTTTCGTGCTCCCTTAGATCAAACTCAAAATTGTAATTCTTCAAAAGCGAAAGGTGAGCTGCTGTGTGCTCATTGTAGAGAGCTTTGAAATTGTCCTGTAATATGTTTCCGACCCTCAGCCCGTTACGGCTGGCTTTGTCAGTATATGCAGGACCTATTCCTTTCAGGGTCGATCCGATCTTCAGGTTGCCCTTGTAATTCTCATAGGCTGCATCAAGGATTCTATGGGTGGGAAGGATCAGGTGTGCCCTGGTGGAAATAACCAGCCTTTTAATTAATTCATCCAGAGGTACCCCGAGTGTCGCGATCTCTTTTTTAAAGACCGCCGGATCAAGGACAACCCCGTTACCAATTATATTAAGTTTACCCTGATGGAAAATACCTGAAGGTATAAGATGCAAAACATGCTTAACATCATTAAATTCAAGTGAATGGCCCGCATTGGGTCCGCCCTGAAATCGTGCAACCACATCGTAAGCCGGACTTAATGCATCAACTATTTTACCCTTACCTTCATCACCCCACTGCAGCCCCAGAAGTATATCAATATTCATAATAAGTTTTTATACTCATAAAAAAGACAACGAAAGATATAATCTTTTTAAGAGCTATGACCTTCTGCTGAAATTTTGTTGATAAAAATCTTATTCACTTCATATGGCAGGAATGTATTATTGGCTGCCCTATTTCCCAGTGTTAAAATTAAAGCTTGCTCCAACACCCAAAGAAAGATATGTGTCATATCCGATTTCCGGTCTGATTGACCATCTGTCAAGATCACTGCTGAGTCCAATACCGAGACTTATCCCAGGTGTGACGTATCCTCCGAAAGTACCAAAAAGCACATGAAGTTTTGGTACAACGGTTAATTCAAAGATATCAGTTTTTCTGAAAAAGGAGAGATAGACCCTTGGGTCAAAAGATAACCAACCCATGCCTCCGTTTTTTATATCCACTGCTTTAGTGTTGTAGAAATAGGCTCCCAGGGGCAAGCTTATTGATAGTGTATTGTCAATGAGCATGAGCTTATTGTCTATCTCAAAATAACTCATTGAATTCATCTCATTGAATTCTTCATTTATTTCATCGAAAATTTTCTGAAATGTAATTGTGGGAGAAATATATTCATACCTGGCCTTAAGCGTATATTTATCAGTAAAGCCATAACCAACACTTACTCCGTAATTCTGATTGATTAATGCAGTTTCGAGTGTGTCGTTCATTGCATTATATCTGGAGTACATACCCCGAACTTCTATTTGCCCCTTATTCAGAGTTTTTGCACTTTCGTACGACAGGTTAATCGGAGCAAAGCATCCTGACATAAGAACGGACATTAAACTTAAAAGAACAAGCTTTGTTTTCATGAGTCAGATTTTTTAATTTTCTAACTCAAATTTTAAAATAATATTGTGATAGCTAGTAATTTAACTACATTTTTGATCCTTATTAATGTGATTAATAAACCCCTTCGGAACATAAGAAGGACGAAATCAGTCAGCTTTTGGATTCTTAAAATTACCGTAAATATATAATGAATGATATATCGGGGAAAAGCTGTAAAGTCCGCTAGCTGTTTTTATTATTTCCTGTATACGGGGATCGCAGAATTCAAGGACCTTGCCTGTTTCGATATCTATCAGATGATCATGCTGTCCGCACTGGTAAGCTCTTTCAAACTGAGCAATATTCTTTCCGAACTGGTGCTTGGTAACAAGATTACAGTCGAGAAGCAGTTCAATTGTATTATAAAGGGTTGCACGGCTGACCCGGTAATTCTTGTTCTTCATAAAAATATAGAGCGTCTCAATATCAAAATGGCCGTTCCTTGAATAAATTTCATCAAGTATAGCATATCTCTCCGGAGTTTTTCTGTGCCCTTTCTTTTCAAGGTATTCAGTAAAAATCTGTTTGACTGTTGACCTGGTATCGTCATTAATCATATTTGGTCTAATTTAAAATAATTACAAAAATAGGATTTTTTTATCAGAAACAGATTGAGGGTAAAGTGCAGGAGTCTATTCGGTAAAATCTTCGACACGCTTGATGCTGTCAATGCCCCTGACATTTGATATTTTGAGAATAAGGTTGTTAAGGTCCTGTGTATGATGCACATAAAGGTCGATAGTTCCTTCAAATATCCCGTCTTTGACACTTATGTTAATATTAGTCATATTGACTTTAAGCTCAGACGATATAATATTTGTCAGATCATTTACCATTCCGATCCTGTCGACACCCGTCATGCTGACCCTTGCCAGGAAGGAAACCAGCTTATGTATTGCCCACCTTACTGCAATGATCCTGTTACCTTCATTGGACATAATTCTTATTGCAAGAGGACATTTCGGCTTATGAATTATTATAGTACCCTCAGGGGAATGGTATCCGATTACTTCATCACCGGGGATTGGGTTGCAGCATTTTGCAATTTCATATGACTGTTCGGAATTTTCCACGTTCTCCCTAAGGAGGAACGGGGATGCATGATCGATTTTTTCCTCCCTGACCTCTGCTTCTTCCTCTGTTTTTTCTTTTTTCCCGCCCAACAGCTTCAGCTCCCAGTATTTAATAACATTTTTGGCAGGATTCTTTCTGATGATCTTTTTAAGATTATCAAGGTTTAATGTACCGAGTTCAATCCCCGAATATAATTCATCTTTGTTCAGCACGTCAAATGACTGCATGATCTTTCTCAGGATCTCTGTATTTGGCGAAGCACCAAGTTCGGCAAGCCGTGATTCAAGGATTTCCATTCCTTTTTGTATCCTGCCTGTAGATTCTGTTTTAAGGGCATTTTTTATGGCGTCCTTGGCTTTGGAGGTAGATACAAATGAGAGCCATTCTTTTTCGGGTTTTCCTATATCTGAGGTGATGATTTCAACCTGGTCGCCGCTCATAAGAATTGAATTAACCGGATTCAGCTTGAAGTTTATCTTGGCTCCGATTGCCTTATTGCCGATTTCGGTATGTATTTCGTAGGCAAAATCAAGGGCAGTTGCTCCTTTAGGAAGGCTGACAAGAGTTCCCTTTGGTGTGAATACCATTATTTCAGATGAGAAGAGGTTCATTTTAAATTCGTCGAGGAACTCAACCGGATCTTCATGCGGATTTGCGAGCATCGACTTGATCTGCCTGATCCATTTATCCAGCTCAGTTTCGGGTGTATTGTCGCCTTTGTATTTATAATGAGCTGCGTAACCTCTTTCAGCTATTTCATCCATCCGCTTGCTCCGGATCTGGACCTCGACCCACCTGCCTTCAGGTCCCATAACTGTAAGGTGCAGTGCCTCATAGCCATTGGGCTTAGGTCTGCTTACCCAGTCTCTCAGCCTGTCAGGTTTTGGAAGATAAGTATCAGTGATCATGGAGTAAATATTCCAGCAGGTTGTTTTTTCGGGGATTCCCGGTAAAGGCTCAAAAACAATGCGAACTGCCAGTACATCATAAATTTCTTCAAACGGAACATTTTTCGACTGCATTTTTTTCCATATGGAGAAGATCGATTTAGGACGTCCGTTTATATCAAAGGAGAGACCTGCCTCCTTTAGCTTATTTATTATCGGAAGGCTGAATTTATTTATCAGTGAATAATACTTCTTTTCCCCGTGTTTAAGCTTTGTTGATATCTCTTCATAGATAACAGGCTGACGGTATTTAAAGCTGAGATCTTCCAGCTCGGTTTTTATCGCGTAGAGACCTATCCTGTTTGCAAGGGGGGCATAAAGGAATATTGTCTCACCTGCAACCTTCATTTTTTTGTTCTCCGGCATCGAATCGAGGGTCCTCATATTATGAAGCCGGTCTGCAATCTTAATCAGGATCACCCTCAGATCGTCTGAAAGCGTCATCAGCATCCGCCGGAAATTTTCCGCCTGCATCGATGAGGAAGTCCCCTTATTATATGTGCCTGATATCTTTGTAAGTCCGTCAATAAGGGAAGCTATTTTAGGTCCGAAATCCTTATTTACATCTTCAATTGAATAATCTGTGTCTTCAACCACATCGTGCAGAAGTGCAGTGGCTATTGACCTGGCTCCAAGTCCTATTTCCTGGTTTGCAATTTTTGCAACGCAAATAGGATGTATGATATAAGGCTCACCGGACTTCCTTCGCATATTCCAGTGAGCTTTATTTGCCAGATTAAATGCTTTATCTATAAGTTCCCGGTCTCCGGGATTTTTGCACCTTAAAAGATTGTTTACCAGTGAATCATATTCAGACTGAATATGCTTTATATCTTCATCATCAAAAATATCCTTGCTCGCCATAAATACTCTCTGTATCCTTTCCTGTAAGATACAAATATAGCTCTATTAGATGAGATTCTTAAGCAGGGTTAAGAATTGTTGCTGGCTTTGCCCACCGAAGCTTTAGCACAGGTGTGTTGCTGGGGGCTGGTTGCCGCGTGATTTTAAAAAAAGAATAACTAATATTTATCTGAATTTTATGATAGTCACGGTTCCGGTGCGGGAGATGTTTTTCCCTTCCGGGGTCTTCAACCTTATAAACCACAGATAAACCCCCTGAGGAACAGGATTCCCATTATCTGTTCCGTCCCAGGATTCCATGAAATCTTTCGATTCAAAAAGAGTTTTTCCCTGCCTGTTGCTTATTAAAAGCGTGTACTCAGCGGGAGTGAAAGTGATCACGGGCCTGAATAAATCATTCAACAGGTCACCATCAGGAGAAAAGATATCTGGAACTGTTATAACTTCATCAATTTCTACGCAGACCTGGTTTGAACTGCTCTCTCCGTTCTTTCCGTAAGGATTACCCGATTCAGAAGCGGTCACATAAAAGCACGCTTTTCCCTCTGTTAATCCGTACATTATTTCAGCAATGCTCAATGAAAATGTGGTATCAGCAGGTCCAATTAATGCCGTTTCCCTGAATCCGTTGCCGGTATCTGTGAAAAGCCTGTAACCCGAAACAAAACCAAGCCAATCATGATATTGGTTCCATTCGAGAATGATATCGCTGCCCGTGTTTAGAGCATTCAGGACAATATTTGATGAAATGTTTGAGCTGACCGCCAGAATGTTGCAGCTATTTATCGCTGAAATTCTATAAAAATTAACTATATCCGGGTCAGCTGTTTTATCTGTATATAACAGGGTTTTTTCATCACTTCTTATCACTGTAATCTGCTGAAATGATCCTGAGTTTCCGCTTCTTCTTTCAAGTGAGTAAAGATCGGTCTCGGAAGAAGGATCGATACTGAATGAAAGGGCTATTTCATCAGCTTCGGTTACGGTAGCGAAATCGGCATTGATCCAGGCCGGGATATTTTGTGTTTTCACATCAACACAAGGTTTGTTTGATCCCGAAGCCATGCCGTTTTCGAGGATTGCTCTTACTATAAAACAATACCGGACTCCGTTTGTAATATTTTCCAAAGTAAAGGTGCTTACATCATCAGAAACATGTCCCGCAAGGTAGTATGTCCCGCCATTAACTGAAACAAGCACTTCATAACCTGTTACTTTTACTGGTATTGATAAGTATTTGTTCCACTGTATATTGATTCGGTTGTTACAAGTATCTATTTCAGGATCAGTATATATTGTACTGAGGTTATTTGACAGAGGACTGATATTCCTTGAGTTGTCAAAGGCTGCAATAACATAAGATTCAATTCGGTCATTTGAGTATGGATTCAGGAAAGAAAAGTTTGTTGCTGAAGGATTAAAAACTGTATCAATGATATAACCTTCTCCATTTCTGTAATAGTACACTGCAAAGCCGGCCAGATCAGGTTCAGGAATTGCTGACCAGGTCATTTCTGTCCTTCCGGTTATCTCATTAATAGTTACATAGTTAAAAACCGGGGATTCCGGAGGATCTTCATCTCCCTGACCAACCATTGAAGCCGGGATTAAAGCCAGCATCATAATTACTATATATCTGATGATGATTTTCATCCGGCTGTAATCTCATACAGATCTTCAATTTTATAATAAGTTCCCGCAAGCCCTAATATTTCATCAGGAGTAATCGTCATGATAGTATTCATAAGCCTTGTGAAATAGCTGTAATCAAGGCCATATTCCAAGACAGCCCTGAAAGTATCGGCAAGTGCAAAAGGACCGTCGAACATCCTGACCATTTCGCCTGACATATAGTTCCTCACAACCTCAAGTTCTTCTTGTGCAACAGGTTTTGTCTGAAGAAGCCTGATCTCCTTATATATCTCATCAGCAGCCTTTTCCGCGTTCTTTTTTCCGACCTCGGTTGAAATTACCTTGAAACCTGAAAGATCCAGTGAGGAGACTGAAGAGTTAATTCCATAAGTAAAACCTTTTTCTTCCCTTATATTCTTCATAAGCCGCGATCCGAAATAACCTCCGAGAATCATATTGAGAAATTTCAGACCAGTATAATCAGGATGACGTTTATTGATTGTTGAAGAACCAATCCTGAATGCGGTTTGGATTGCACCTTTCTTTTTTAAGTGAATCTTTTTTTCAGATGACCCTTTGAATACATTTGCTGAAACCTCTGTATAACTCTCCCTGGAGTATAGCTCACCGAAATATTTCCCGAAAAGATCAGTTGTTTTTTCATGGATGCGGCCTGATATTATCACAGTCATATTTTCTGGCAGATAGAATTTTGAATGGAAATCTTTCAGGAGTTCCGGGCTCATCATTTCATAATCATTTTCCCGGATCTGGCGGCCATACGGGTGGTGTGGTCCAAAAACTGATTCAAAGAACTGGTCGGTGGCAATATTCTGAACTTTTTCCCTGTTGATCCTGTACCAGTTAAGCCTTTTTTTCATAAGCATATTCAGTTCCTTTTCAGGAAAAACAGGATGAAAAAGAATCTCTTTTATTAATTCCAGAGCTTTTTCAATATGCTTATTCAGAAAATATACAGTTAAACCGGCTATATCCTTTTCAGCGGTAAGGTTTAAAAATATTCCGTAATAGTCAAGAATCGCATTCAATTCTTCCGAACTATGATATTCCGAACCCTCTGTAAGCATCATATTGGTCGAAGTTGAAAGCAGCGGAAGGTTTTCCCTGACCAGCCCTGCCCTGAAAATGAATTCCATTCTCATAACATCTTCAGTACCGGCATTAATAAGGTACAGTGATACTCCGTTATTTAATGTTACCAGTTCCACCGGCATGTCCATGCCGGCATTAATTGGAAAAACCGATGGTTGTATTCGCCTAAAACTGGTCATAGTCACTTATTTGTGGCTGAAAGGTAAAATATTGTCGTGCAGTTTTCCGGATTCAGATAACTGACTGCAGCCTCCCTGACCATTTCCTTGCTTACAGCCCTGAATCTTTCTGTCTCCCTGTTCACCAGATGAATATCTCCAAGTAATTCGTAAACTGAAAGACTCATGGCTTTATTCAGTATACTGGTATTTGAAAGAACTGTGGAAGACTCAAACTTGTTTTTTACTTTTTCCAGTTCCCTCTCAGTCAGTGAAGAGTCTTTTAACTCGTCAATGACTTCATTAACAGCTTTTTCTGCATCTTTGATATCTGTTCCCTTCATGAGTTTTCCGCTCAGTATAACCAGTCCTGGATCAATATCAGAGGTAATATATGCATTGATTTCACTAAAAAGGTTTTTTTCTCTGACAAGCTTGTTGTAAAGCCTGCCTGATTCACCTCCGGCCAGCAGGTCTGTTAAGAGGTCGAGGGTATAAAAATCATCGCTGATACGCTTACCCATATGCCATGCCTTATACAATGCATCAGCTGGAACTTCTCTTTCAACTTTCAGATTCCTTTCCCCTTTCTGGGCAGGTTCAGAGGGTAGGCTTCTTTCTGCCGCTGCTCTTCCGGGAATTGAACCAAACCACTTTGTAGCCAGATCATGTGCTTTATCGGTATTGATATTTCCTGCAAGCGTCAGGATTGCATTACCTGGTGTATAACGGGAAGAAAAGAAATTTCTGACATCGTCAAGGCTTACATTTTCCAGATGAGAGACTTCCATGCCTATTGTAGGCCATCTGTAAGGATGAACAGAGTAGGCCAGGGGCCTTAAAAGAAGCATTACATCCCCGTATGGCTGATTAAGGTAACGCTGTTTGAATTCCTCAATTACGACACTCTTCTGGATATCGAGTTTGTTTTGTGTAAAGTCGGGTGCCAGCATTCTGTCAGATTCGAGCCAGAATCCTGTTTCAATATTTTCAGATGGTAATGTAAGATAATAATTGGTTATGTCATTATTAGTAAATGCATTGTTCTCTCCTCCTGCAAGCTGAAGAGGAAGGTCATATTCCGGAATATTAGCCGACCCGCAATACATAAGATGTTCAAACATGTGAGCAAGTCCGGTCATTGCAGGGTCTTCATCTTTCGATCCAACATCGTAAAGAAGATTCATTGCCACAAGAGGAGTCGATCTGTCTTCGTGAATAATTACTCTCAGCCCGTTTTCAAGTCTGAACCTTATGAAGTTTATCATACCGCGAGATCTTACAAAAAGACAAACTTAGTTAAAAATCGGAGAAGGTTTGTTATTGTTTTTATATTTGCAAAGTTATGTTCAGAAGCAGGTTTTTAAGAAAATTCTATACTCGTTATTTTGTCGGAATTGATCAGGTTCGATTAGTTTATATCCTTAGCCTGGTAGTCGGATTACTCAGCGCACTTGCAGCTGCAGTGCTTAAAAATGCGATCCATTATACAAACAGGATACTTACTGAAGGTATAACCCCCGAATCGGGGAGCTACTTTTATCTTGCATATCCTATTCTTGGCATGTTGATTACATTATTGTTTGTCAGGTATATAGTAAGGGATAATATCGGACATGGAGTAAGCAGGGTTTTATACGCAATTTCCAGGAAGAAGAGCCGGCTGAGACTTCACAATACATGGACATCGCTTATAGCAACTACAATAACAATCGGATTCGGAGGTTCGGTGGGAGCTGAGGCACCGATTGTGCTTACAGGTTCATCGATTGGATCGACCATCGGCAGATTTTTCAGATTAAACTACCGCCAGGTTACACTCCTTATAGGTTGCGGAGCCGCAGGCGCCATTGCCGGGATCTTCAAAGCTCCGATTGCGGGCATAGTTTTCACCCTTGAGGTTCTTATGCTTGACCTGACAATCTCATCCATAGTTCCACTGCTTATATCTGCGGTAACGGCAGCCACTGTAGCTTATTTTCTTATGGGTGATAATGTTTTGCTGACATTCAATATTACCGAGGCTTTCAATATCAGCAACATTCCCTGGTATCTGGTGCTTGGAATAGTCACTGGACTGGTCTCGGTATTTTTTTCGAAAATGACACTATTTCTCGAGAGCAGGTATGAAAAGATCAAGAACCAGTTCATCAGGTTTGCAATCGGAGGAACAGTTCTTGGGTTGCTTATTTATCTTTTCCCTCCATTTTATGGTGAAGGGTACAATGCTATCATGTCTATTCTTCAGGGGAATGCCGATGCTTTAATTGAGAATTCCGTTTTTTTCAGATGGGCTGATAATTACCTGGTATATATTTTATTTTTTGCCGGTCTGGTTTTGCTTAAAGTTATTGCAAGCAGTTCCACCAATGGCGCAGGGGGGGTAGGAGGAATTTTTGCTCCGACACTGTTTATCGGAGGAGTTGCAGGATTTGTTATCTCAAACCTGTTTGGTAAATTTGCGGGTGCCGATATCCCGGATAACCGTTTTG
>Ga0105106_10003232_pt1 | contig 11671 bp, 7 predicted proteins | sample PPLLaktember2015_5_FD_79109 | JGI IMG/M metagenome (GOLD analysis project Ga0105106, IMG submission 79109) | Freshwater sediment microbial communities from Prairie Pothole Lake near Jamestown, North Dakota, USA - PPLs Lake P8 Core (1) Depth... | ecosystem: Environmental > Aquatic > Freshwater >... | reverse complement strand
GGATGACTCCCGGTCCGGCAATGCCCGAAGCAACGCCGATAAGGACAAAAATACCCGTCCCGATGATAGCGCCGATCCCGATACCTGTAGCACCCCAGAATCCTATTGTCCGGCGTAACTCAGTCATGGATTCCCTTCCGGCCCTGTCATTTCCTGATCCTTCCGCTGAATGTGCTTCCTCTTTGGCGATCGAATATTTTTCGTATCGACATGAATGCCTCCCTCCTGCGTGATGTGCGATCCCGGGTCATGAGCTCATCTTTACCCCCAGCAGCTCAAGAGCCGTCTCTGCCTCGGTATGGACATCCTTTTTTGGGTCCTGCAGCAGTCGTTTCAGGGGTTCAATTGCCCGTGCATCGCCAATCTTTCCCAGGGCCCGGGCTGCACTGCCGCGTACATCATGGTGAGGATCGGACAACAGGGGGATAAGGAAATCCACCGCTTTTTTATCCCCGATCTGTCCCAGTGAATGGGCAGCCCCACGTCGCACCCATTTCTCCTGTGATGTTAAGGCCGTGATGAGCGGGTCAACCGCACGGGGGTCGGCAATCATGCCAAGGGATTTTATGGCGACGTACTGGACATCTGTTGACGGATCATTCATCGCCCCTATGAGGGGCAGGACACCCCGCTCATCCCCGATCTCTCCGAGTATTTCGGCGACCTTCGTCCTGTCAAGGAGCTTCCCCGTCGGTAAGAGTTTGATCAGACCGTCGATATTTTCAGCCTGCTTCTTTCCCTGTCCCTGTATTTTTCCGGGATCCTGTTTTATTGATAGAACATCATCAGGAGGATCAATGGTTTTTTCCGGATTTTCAGTCATGCCTCACCCTGGTCAATCATCATTCCGCCAGCGCTTTCTCTTTTGGATGCGGTTAATTTACCAGGGTATTTAAACATTATTTCCCGAATTTCAATTTTTGAAATGAAGGAATGCACAGACCATCCTGGACGGGTACTCACCTGGCAGAGGTTTAACACAGATACAGGTCGCAGTCAATCCTGAAAATTTTACGCGGCCTGGAATTCACGATTACATGCGAACGAAAAAGCCATCCCAGGGTGAATTTTTTTCTTCAAAAAAGAAAAGAGCAGCATCTTCTGTTTGCGGGTAATGCAAAGGATATTCGCCGCCCGGATTTACCGCATGGCAGTGACGAGGTAGTGATAGGGTCCGGAGTCCTGAACCGACACTACCCGGAGCCCGGCTGATACGATCAGGTTCCTGGCTTTGTCAATCGAAAACCGCTTTTCGAGGGGAGGACCCCATGGCATGGGTTGATCTTTCCAGTCAAGGTCGACCAGTTTGCCCCCGGGGCGGAGCATCTTTTTTGCGTTTACGAGGACCTGTGCCGGATCCCGGAAATCATGAAGGTCTATACCGAAAAACACGACATCTGCACATCCTTCGCAGGCGAGAGTCTCTTCTGCCTCCTTCACCCCGGCAACAAGGTTGTCCAGTCCTTCCTGCGCTGCCCGCTGCCTGAGCCGTTCAACAGCAGCGGCATCGATATCATTCGCATACACCCTGCCCCGAAGACCGACCTTTCTGGCTGCAGGAAGGGCAAAATACCCGTCACCGCACCCCATATCGACAAATACCATTCCCGGTCCAAGACCGATTAACGAGAGAATCTCATCCGGATCCTGCCATTTTCGTCGTTCCGGATCATCCGGACTGCATTGCCGCCTGCTCATTGAAAAAGCCCTGCCGGTATTGTTTGAGGACAGGATTATTAAAAAGGTGATTGGAGGGGCTCTGTAGAAACGTACATGAGTCACGGACTCAGGCAAACATGATGAATAACCATGGGTTTTTCATGGTAAGATCCTTAAAATATTTTTCTTAACGCTCTCTGGGGATTATGGCATGTACTGCCTCCACCCCCGTCGCTCTGGCACCCCCTGGAGCGATAACTCAGAGAAGGTAATACGACACAATCGCAAAGCGCAGGGGCGGTTCGGGGGGGCTCTGTCCCCTCCGTAAAATTGGTGCTTTAAAATTTGTTGAAAACTCAGGGTTTCCTAGGAAAATTGCACAATTCCAGTAATTTCGGGAAGTGCCAATCCCGTTACTGCGATGACCTGCGCCGCCCCAAAAAGGGACGCCCCCCCGCGGCGCTTCAATGAGCTGAAAACTCTGCCCCCCGGCCTCTCAAAAGCCTGTTACGGATGCCAGTCGTACCTTCACAATTTTTCATGGTTCGGGTGAGAACCATCCCCGTTCATGCCCGTTTCTACAAAGCCGATTGGAGGTCTATCAGACAAGCTGCAGAGAGTCGGGACATACGAGGGAGTGATTGACATACGATGCCGCTCATTCCACGATTCTTACCGGTGCTGAACGGCCGTTATTGCCGATCATACGATACTGTTGCCTTCATCAGATAGTTTCAGGGCAGCAAGCGTGATTCCCCGTATAAGACTGGCCAGTTCATTCCCCGGGTGCAGTTTCAGGACTGCGTTGAAGCATTCGAGAGCCTCTTCGTATCTCTTCAATGCTGCATAGGCGATTCCTTTATTGTTCAGGGCCTCGGTATGGTCCGGATGATGCCTGAGAGCCTGATCATATGATGCTATGGCTGCATCGTAGCGTTTAAGATTTGCAAGATTTACCCCTTTGTCGATCAGTGCATCAGCGTTATCCGGGTTAATCTGCAGGACTGCATCAAAACACCCGATGGCATCTTCATCCTCTTCCAGATCGGTAAGAGCAGCTCCTTTGCTCAGAAGAGCCGGTTCGTTCTTTGGATCGATCCGCAGGACAGTATCAAAACAGGCGACTGCTTCATCATACTTTTTCAGCCGGGCAAGGGCACGTCCCTTGTTATACCATGCATCGGCATTATCAGGATCGATCCTTATAACCTGATCGAAACAGAGGACCGCCTCCCCTGTTTTTTCCAGGACCGCAAGGGCTAAACCTTTATTTTCCCAGGCCCCGGCATTTTCGGGATCTCCTCTGAGGACCTGGTCGTAACAGAGAACTGCTTCATCGGCTTTTCCCAGGATTGCAAGTGCAATTCCCTTATTATACCATGCTTCCGCATAATCCGGATTAATCCTGATAACTGCATCAAAACATGCAACGGCTTCTTCATATTTTCTCAGCTCGGCAAGGGATACACCTTTGTTGATCAATGATAGTGTATATTCCGGGTTGATCCTGAGTGCATTGTCGTAACAGAGAATGGCCTCTTCATACTTTTTCAGGGCAGCGTACGCGATTCCTTTGTTGTTAAGTGCGTTGACGTTATCCGGGCAAATCCGGAGGACCTGGTTGTAGCACCCGACAGCCTCATCATAGTTTCCAAGACTGGCGAGTGTTACCCCTTTATTGAACCATGCATCGGCGTTATCCGGATTGATCCTGATGACGAGATCAAAACATGCACAAGCCTCTTTATACCGTTTCAGATCGGCAAGCACACCTCCCTTGTTGGTCAGACCGAGTTCATGTTCCGGAGTGATCTTCAGAAGGGTATTAAAAAACAGGAGCGCCTCTTCACCCTTTTTCAAGGCAGCAAGTGCCACCCCTTTGTTGTTCAGGGCGTCAGGATTCTCCGGGTCCCTCAGGAGGACCTGATCATACCATGAAATCGCTTCTTCGAACTGGCCGGCAGAAGCACATGCAATACCCTTGTCGATAAGGCCACCTTCAGTATCTGTTTCTTCCACCGGCTCCTGGTCATACAGAGAGGTTGCCCCTTCCGACATCTCACCGGAGCCGCCAGCCTCTTTTCCACTCAGGCTGTCGTCAGCCGACGCCTCCTCTGCGGGCTGTTCTTCGAACCAGAAAATCTCCCCATCTTCTTCGCCTGCAACCTCAACAGGCTCCGGATTAAACCAGAAAATCTCTTCTTCCCCCGTCAGGTCGCCAGATCTTTCCCGGGGCAGGGTCCCCCCTTCAGTACCTGGCTCTTCTAAGGTCTCCTTTTCGTACACTGCTTCATCCGAGTTCTCAGAAGAACCGCAAGCCTCTTCACCGTCCAGGCTGCCGTCTCCACCCGGTTCTTCCTCAGGCTCCTGTTCATACAGGGATAATACTCCCTCTTCCGGTTCCACACTGGTAACGGTTTCAATGCTCAGGCTGCCTTCACCCGGCTCTTCTACGATTTCCTGTTCATACAGGGATTCTACATCTCCGGACTCTGCACCGGCCTTACTGACCGTTTCGTCGCTAAGGCTGCCTTCACCTGGCTCTTCTACGATCTCCTGTTCATACAGGGATTCCACATCTCCGGACTCCACACCGGCCTTACTGACCGTTTCGTCGCTCAGGCTGCCTTCACCCGGCTCTTCAAGGGGCTGTTCATTCAGAGACACTGCTTCTTCCGGCCCCGTACCGGCATTACAAACTGTTTCACTCCTCAGGCTTTCTTCTCCCGATGGCTCTTCCGCGGTCTCCTGTTCATACCAGGAAGTCGCTTCTTCCGGTTCTTCGCCGGAACTGCTGATTATTTCATCGCCCGGGCTGCCTTCCCGACCCGGCTCTCCGGGGGGCTCCTGTTCATACAGGGATACCGCCTCATCCGGCTCCGCACTGGTAACTGTTTCACCGCTCACGCTGCCTTCTCTACACGGTTCCTGCCCGGGCTTCTGCTCGTACGGGGATACCGCCTCATCCGGCTCCTCACCGGCACTGCTCACCGCTTCACCGCTCAGGCTGTCTCCTCCACACGGCTCCTTCCCGGGCTCCTTTTCGTACAGGGATACCGGCTCTACGGATTCCCAACCAAAGCTGCCAACCGCTTTATCGCTCAGGCCGACTTCCCCCGTTTCTTCTTGGGGCTCCTGCCCGTCCAGGGATACATCCTCTGCCGGTTCCGGACCTCTGCTACCAGCAGCTTCATCACTCATAAGTTCAGCCGTATCCGGATTAATGCTGAGGATTGCGTCAAAACAGGCGACCGCTTCGTTATGCCTCTTCAGTTTCGCAAGGGCACGACCTTTATTCACCAGGACCGTGACATTGAGTGGATCGATCTGCAGAGAGCGGTCATAACATGAAACTGCCTCTTCATATCGTTCAAGACAGGCAAGAGCAACTCCCCTGTTATTCCAGACCACGGCATTCTCCGGATTGGCGATGAGGTCTTTTTCGAAATAGACGAGAGCCTCTTCATACCGTTCATGACCGGCAAGAGCAACCCCTTTGGAGTTCAGGTCACCGGCAGTATCAGGTCTTATCATGAGATCCTGATTGTATCCCCCGACAGGCTCCGTATCCATTTTCGGGGCAGGATACACCTCGCTTGTTCCGTTCAGCACTTCAGTATCCGGACGTATCGCAAAGGCCTGATCAAGGCAGGCAATCGCTTCATCATACATACCGAGACGTCCAAGAGCACGTCCTTTGTCGTACAATACACCGACGCTCTCCGGATTGAGCCGGATGACTTCGTTAAAGAAAGCGACAGCTTCTTCGTACTTGCCAAGAGCTGCACAGGAGACACCTTTGGAGTACAACACGTCGGCACTGTCAGGATTGACCAGGAGAATCCTGTCAAAACAGTCTATTGCCGGTTCATGCATCTGTAAGGCAGCAAGAGCAAGTCCTTTATTGAAGAGTGCTCCTGCATTGCCGGGATGTATCTGGAGAGCTGCATCAAAACAGGCAACAGCTTCCTCATGCCGGTTCAGTTTTACCAGTGCACGACCTTCATTCACCAGTGCAACGACATTTGCCGGGTTGATCTCAAGGGAACGGTTGTAGCTTTCGACCGCACTTTCATACTTCCCTGATGCTGCAAGGGCAACTCCCTTGTTGTATAACGCCTCCGCATTATCCGGAGTGAGCCGCAGCACTTCGTCAAAACAGGCGACGGCTTCCCCGTGCTTCCCGAGCCGGGCAAGAGTGCGTCCTTTGTTCACCAGCACAAGCACGTTGTCCGGATTGATTGCAAGAGACCGATTATAGCATACAACCGCCTCTTCATATTTTTCCAGGGCTGCAAGAGCGACCCCCAGGTTATTCAACGCATCGATATTGTCCGGATTGATCGCAAGGGACTGGTGGTAACAGAAAATTGCCTCATCATATCTTCCCAGGTCATCAAGGGCTACCCCTTTGTTGTTCAGCGTACCGGCACTGTCAGGGTACACCCTGAGCACCTCATCGTAACAGGTAATCGCTTCCTCGTTCTTCCCGAGCCGGGCAAGAGCACGTCCCTTGTTGTGCAGTGCGGTAAGGTAGCGCGGCTGCACCCTGAGCACTCTGTCAAAACAGGTAACAGCTTCCTCATACCGCCCGAGAGCGGCACAGGCAACCCCCTTGTTGTTCAGGGCATTGGTATGATAGATCTGCATCCTGAGGACCATATCATAACACGCAATTGCCTCATCATACCTCCCAAGACCGGCAAGGGTGACCCCTTTATCATATAACGCATCAGCATTGCGGGGATTAATCTGGAGGACTTTATCAAAATGTACGAGAGCCGTGTCATATTTTTTAAGTTTGGCAAGGGCACCGCCCATGTTCAGGAGGACAATTTCATTTTTTGGATTCATCCTCAGGACTTTATCGAAATATTCGACCGCCTCCTCGTACTTTTCCTGTGCGGCGAGCGCGATACCCTTGTTGTTCAGGGCATCGGGATTATAGGGATTGATCCGGAGGGAAATGTCGTAATAATAGATCGCCTTGTCGTAGTTTCCCAGGCCCGCAAGAGCGACTCCCTTGTTATAAAGAGCATCGGAGTTCCGGGGGTTGACCTTGAGTACTTCATCAAAACAGGCAATGGCTTCATGAAACATTTTCAGTCTGGCAAGTGCGATGCCCTTGTCAAACCAGTCACTGACAATCATGTAGAGATTGCTCCCCTATAGTATCCGGTCCTAATTTCAATACACCGTTACAACCACATAATACTGCTGATGGATAGTGACCGGTATCAGAAAAAAATTGCATCTCTGAAGAAAATCCCAATCTCACGTGATTAACGTTTAGTCTGACGGGTACGTATTTCCGCAGGTATCATGGGGGGGTTGATGGCAAGTGGCGGGGCAAGGCCCCGGGGAATGTTATAAAATGATGATTTCTCGGATTAGGTAGAAACGGGAATGAACGGGAATGGTTCTCACCCAACCATGAAAATCATCAAACCATCCTATTTTAGGAGGGTCCCCCGCCTCAGGGCCTCTCCGAGGCACGGCGGGACAGTTCGGTGTTTTGCAAATATACTTACAGATATTGATCCGCCGCGGGGGCGCCCCGTCGGGGGCGGCGGAGGTCATCGCATGACCGGGATTGGGCGCTTCCCGATAGCAATGGAATTATGCAATTTCATGGGAAATCCTCAAACTATTTTTCTTAACGCTCTTTTTGCGCTACGGCCTGCCTCCGCCCCCGCCGCTGTGGCACCCCCTGGAGCAATAACTCTAAGAAGGTAATACGACACAATCGCAAAGCGCAGGGACGGTCCGGACAGGCGCCGTCCCCTCCGTGAAAAGGTGCTTTACCATTTGTTGAAAACACAGGGTTTCTGCAAAACCGATTTCTCCATATCGAAAATTACCGGAAAGATCCGGCGAAATTGTTAAAAAAACAATTACCTGAAAGAGGAGTCCATATCTCCATGCTGCAAAAAATTTACTGAACCCGTTATGGGAACGACTCCCCAAATCTTCCCCTTGACCTTCCCCTCAATATAAATGGTGACTTCGGGTTGTCTGGAGCGGGGAGCCCGGACAATAAATGAAAAAATGGCATGCCTTCCTCCGCCATTATATTCACTATCTTCCGGAGGCATCCTGGGGTATATTTCCCAGAACACTTCATGCTCGTTTTTGCGCATCCCCTCGTATTCGAGCAACTCGTCTTTGGGTATAATGAATGCGTATCCCTGTCTGCTCCGGGTAAGGGAAATCTTTTCTTCCGGCCCGACCCTGACCTCAAACCGGCGATCGGGATCGTCCGGCTCTCCATGATGAGGTAGGGATGGGCTGAAAACCAGGGACCGGGATAAAAATAGTTCGTCTCCTGCAGTCTCAGCAATTTTTATCATTCTCTCCTTCTCTTTTGGGGAAAAGTCAAGAATTTTGATTTCCGGAGGGAAAGCGAAGGTCACGATTGCGTTAATAAAACGGGTGGTTGAGGGTTCATCGAGGTGTATATTCAGGTAGAAAAACAGGGTGTAAAAATCATAATTGCGGAGGTAAGGTGCCGGGCTGAGAATCCTGTCAAGTTCATCAGCGGGAATGCTGTCTGAAATTTTTGTGATATAGACCCTAGCATCCGGCCCGGGTACTTCCTCATCGTGATGGGCAGACGCGGTCTTGAAAAACGGGATGCCGAACCCGCCATCCTGCTTTTTTAACGACACTGGCAGGTATGCTGCTTTCATCATCATCGCAGACGTTTTCTGTATGCCGGAGGTCAATTCACCCGCAACGGATTCTATCTGGATATCGTCGTCTGCCATTCCATCCCCAGTATCACTTGAAATGATGGATGTATAAAGGATTTGCACGGAGTCTGCCGGTGCGGGCACTCCAGGAGATAATCTACCGGAAAAGGGATCGCTGGAGAACGGCAGTATCAGGTGCCGGGCACCGTCACAGGACAGGTACCGGGAATTCGCCGTGGGGCAGCAAAGACGGTGCATGAGATAGTATCAGCGGGGGAGAAACGGATACCAGGGATCATATCAGCTTCAGCTACCAGCCATGGTATACATCACCCCTGCTTCCGTCAGGCAGGGGTAATGAGGGAACAGGGGAGGATTATTGATGATGAGCGCAGGAATGGCAGAAAAATGGTAATTGTGCACTATGTATAAAAAAATAGTTCCGGATTCAGTCCCGGCCCGGATTAATAATCAGGAACGCTTCGCATCTGGCTCATCGCAATAATCCCGCTGGTATTTTCAAGGAGACCTGCAAGATATTCCTGGGCCCACGATTCGTTTGCATATTCCTCGAACGGGCGGTAGGATCCCTGCACGGAAGAATTCTCCTTATCGAACCGCAAAAGCCCGATGGGAGACCCGCCGCTTTTTACCAGCCGGTTCAGGTCGTCAAGCGGACGGCTGCCCGAACTGAAAACAAATTTTGTTTCCTGCTGGAACCCGACAGCAATCGCGACCAGCCAGGCTTTTTTTGCTTCATCCACCATCTCTTGCACCAGATCGGAAGTTTTTCTCATTTTTCAATCATTATGGGGATTGCAATTCATCACTTAAATAAGTCGTTAAAAGTATCATGGCAGATTCCAGGGAAAGGAATTCTCAGCCCGGGAGTGGAAGGGCTTCATGGAAGGTATGGAGGGTAAGGGTGCTCTTTTCAGAAAAGTACCGTTCACTGCTATCCAGGAATTACCAGGATAATAGACCTGTACGGTTTTATGGAAGGGTAGTGCCGATTACATTGTTTGATGGATAATAGCGACCATCACGTCCAGCGCAGGTGGAATCGTCATAGCATCAGGGGGGACGCGGAAAAATGCGGCAAGTCGCGGGTCGTAATAATAGCAGGTATTTCTGATACATCACACAGGAGTGAGCCGCTGGATTGTAACTGTTCCTTTTAAAAATTTACCGGAAAGCAAAATATTCCAAAAATACGGCACAGATAAAGAGGAATACGCCGACCAGGGCAACCGGAATTGTATAATTCCTCACCACCGTTCTGACATCATCGCCCGTGGTACGCTGGACGAGCCAGAAGTAGGGGTCGGTTACATAGGACACGATACATGACCCTGCACTGATCAGGAGGATGAGCGGGACCGGGTGTATCGCACTCACCAACGCCGAACCGGCAAGCACTTCTGCGGTTATCACCGCTGTCACGACCCTCGACCCCTGGGCAGTTTCAATCAGTGCTGCAAGGAGAAACGGGACCATGATGATGGGTATGAAGAGGGTGAGTTGTCCCAGCACTGTCTGGGCAAACCCGCTCTGGACAATGACAAACCCGAGTGCTCCGGCCCCGCAGATATCAAAGATGATCATCCCGGCATGCCGGGCACCCTGTGACACTCCCTGCAGGCGGGCCTGCTGTGGTGCAAGGGCAAGGGCCGTAACAGCTCCGACAAGCATGATAAAATTGATCATGCTCACCTGCGAAAGCCCGAGGATGAAGAGTGCGGCCGGAACGGATACCAGGATTGCGATGAACGGGGCCCATGCCCGCCAGTGTACCCGGCCACCCGGACCTTGCACGGATGTACCTGACGGACTCCCGCCAGTTCCTGCAGGTGCTTGAGCACTCCCGGCATCTGTATCAGCCGGGCTCCACCACTGGAAGAAAAGTAAGATCCCCCCCAGCGCTGCCAGGGAAAGCGGAATGGATATGGCGTTGTAGAAAAGCGGGCTCATCCCTCCCGAGAATGCATCGAAAAGGGGAATGACGACCGGGGTGGGATAGACCAGTGCGTAGGAAATAATGCTGCCAACCGCTGCGAGGTACAGGAGGATAGTCCGCTTCTTTGGATCCTTTTCAAGACTGTCCAGGATCGGGTTCAGCATGATGTAGGCGGTGATACAGCAGGTGATGGGTACTGCCAGGATATACCCGGATAATCCTGAAATCACCGGGGGGTTCTTTACCCGCTGACGGATATCGGCGACAATTTCTTCCGTCTGGTGCTGTTCCTGGAGGAGTTTTGCGATCACGGCCCCGCAGAGGATGATAATCCCGAATGCAGAGAAGACCTTTCCGATGCCCGCAACGATCCCCAGTATCGTCGCGTCCAGGGTGAGCCCCGCGAGCAGCCCGAAAAGAACCGAACCACCGATCAGCGTAAAGAACGGTGATATCCTGTAGCGCACGCTGACCAGGGTGATGAGGGCAAGGGTGATGACGAATGCGGGGAGAAGGTCCATCACTACTATTTTTGCACCCACTTAAAAATACGCTTGGAACGGTTCAGGCAAAAAAAGAACTACCTTCTCCAAATAAGAAGGATTATGCCAATTGACATGACGGCTAATATGGCTTCGAACCCCGGGGTTTTCGCATTTGCAGACAACCCGGTTGCATATTCGGCGGTCTGTCCTGGGGTAATCGAGATGGTTGTCGACAGGTCCTGGAAACCGTCCATCTTCAGGAGGAGGACATGGGTCCCTGCCGGCAGCCCGGGGATCGTGGCAGGAGTTATGCCTTTCAGTACCCCGTCAACATAGACCTGCGCCCCGGAGGGCGATGTAGTCACAGCCAGCGAACCGTACCCGCCGGCAGGAGTTGTCTGCAGCGGTGTTGTCGTACCGGTTTGCTGAACCGGGGTAGTTGCTGTGGTTGTCAGTGTAGGTTTGACGACGAGAGAGGCAGCAATGGTCTGGGCGTCACCCATCACCGTAACCGTCCGTGAATAATCCTGGTACCCGTCAAGTTTTACCAGGAGAACATGGTTGCCATTCGGGACCGCACTGATACTGACCGGGGTCAGGCCTTTGTAGGTATTGTCGATATATACATTTGATCCGGATGGGGAGGAAGAAACTTCCAGAGTGCCGAACGAAGGTGTGGGTGTTGGTGTGGGCAGACCGATGAAACGGTCGATCACGACCACGGAGTAGGGAATGACTGACCCGCGGGAGTCGAGTTCCTGTATCCTGACCAGCGTCCTGTTTGCACCCGGTGCCCACCCGGGAGGGATATCTCCGTTCAGCGATACGGTCACGATCACTTCATCGCGGTTCTGGTATGACAACTCAAAACCGCTGAT
>Ga0105106_10003231_pt1 | contig 11671 bp, 6 predicted proteins | sample PPLLaktember2015_5_FD_79109 | JGI IMG/M metagenome (GOLD analysis project Ga0105106, IMG submission 79109) | Freshwater sediment microbial communities from Prairie Pothole Lake near Jamestown, North Dakota, USA - PPLs Lake P8 Core (1) Depth... | ecosystem: Environmental > Aquatic > Freshwater >... | reverse complement strand
TTGATAATTACGTTAAGGAAACACAATCCCTGCTCGAGGACATGAAAAAGGAATTTACTGGTGATGGTCTCGAGGTCCTCCTCCACGTCCGTGTCGGAGATCCGACTGATATGATCCTCTCAGTTGCTGAAGAGGAGGACGTATCCCTGATAGCAATGAGTGCCTTTGGTACAGGCTGGTTCCGGGAGTTACTTCTCGGAAGCACCACGTTCTCTATAGTCAGAAGAACAAGGCGGCCGGTCCTTGTCCTGAAGACCGGGCAGAAAACCTGAAAGGCATGAAAGGACCCCTCCCCGGAAATCTGTGCATGAATGCCGAAGTATCCAGGTGAACAAGAGTGCATGTGCCTGTACGAGTGCCTGATTGATTTTTTCTGACAGAACACACAATTCACCCCGTTTTTCAATAATGTTAAAATATCCCCGCAAATACTGTTTACGGTTCATACTGAACCAGGAGCTACCACGACTACGGCAGATTTTGTACAGAACTCACGGGCCAAGAGTGCAATTCGCGAACTCGCTACCCCGATCGCAAGCGTTACGGTGTTCAACCTGATCGTCCAGTCGGTTATCACCGACAACCCATTCGGCTGCGTTCCCTATATGACCGCCGGGGAGAACCATGACCCGGTTGAAAAGACCCGGGAAAGCTAAGCCGATTCGTCAGGCACTGTTATTTTTTCTGGTTCCCTGTGCTTTCTATTTTTTATCTGATAGTATAAATTTATAAAGTTATATCTGGAATACTTCTTCCACCATAGAAAATATTAACGGGAAATGTAATCGTATTCCGGGTAAAACACATCAAAACCTTCAGACTTCATGTATACTTCCGGAAAGTGCCCGGGAATAAAAAACACTCCCTCCCCTGAACGGTTCGGAGGCAGGGAGATCAAAAGGCAGTGAAATGATGGATCAAGGTAACATCCCCCTCATAATCCGGAGCCAGGTTAAATCAGCGGTTGTAATTTTTTTCCTTCTGACGCTTATCACCGGGATTTTCTATCCTCTTTTGATCACCGGCATCGCCCAGCTGATTTTCCCCGTGCAGGCAAATGGGAACCTTATTGTTCACGAAGGGAACGTGGTCGGTTCAGCTCTTATCGGACAGCCGTTCACATCGCCGGCATATTTCTGGGGCCGTCCCTCCGCCACATCCCCGGTGCCCTATAATGCCAGGCTGTCGTCAGGTTCGAATCTCGGACCCTCGAACCCTGCACTCACCAGCGTGGTGAAAGCACGGGTCGAAGCCCTTCGAGCGGCCGATCCTGCAAACCCTCTTCCCATACCGGTGGATCTCATCACGGCATCGGGAAGCGGGCTTGACCCGCACATCAGTGTTGCCGCAGCAAACTACCAGGTATACCGGATCGCCCGCGAGCGGAACCTGAGCGAGGCAGATGTACGAGCTCTCGTAAATAATCATATCGAACCCCGGCAGTTCTGGATCTTCGGCGAACCGCGGGTAAATGTCCTGATGCTCAACCTCGCACTCGATGACATGAGCATCACCCATATCGTACCATCATCCCCGGCACAGCCGGTCCCCATTCTCCCGGACGAACCGGGACTGCGGATCCCGGACTGGATTGTGCTGGTCCTCTTTTTCGGTTTCTTTGTGGTGACTGTCGTCCCCCTGGGGCGGTTCATGGTCAGGGTAATCAGGGGGGAACCCCACATCCTCTCGCCGCTCACGGTGCCTCTCGAACACCGGCTCCTTGTATGGTCGCAGGTAGAGGCTGACGAGGAGATGGACTGGAAGACCTTTGCCATCGCAATGATGGTATTCTCGCTCATCGGGATCATCTTCCTCTTTGTACTCCAGCTGGCACAGGCCGCCCTGCCATTCAACCCCGCTGGTGTTGGATCACCCTCATGGGACCTTGCGCTCAATACTGCAGTCAGTTTTGTCAGCAATACGAACTGGCAGGCGTATGCCGGGGAGACCGGTGTGAGTTACCTCACCCAGATGGTAGGGCTGTGTGTCCAGAATTTCACATCAGCGGCAACAGGAATGGCAGTTCTCGTCGGGCTCACATACGGGCTTTCCCGGAGGTCTTCTTCCACCATCGGAAACTTCTGGGTGCTGCTCATCCGGAGTGTCATGATCCTGCTGCCGATCAGTGTTATTATCGCGCTGGTCCTCGTATCGCAGGGCACTGTCCAGACTCTCCAGGGACCAGTCACCGTGCCGCTTCTCGATCCGGTGCGGGATGCGAGCGGTGTCCTGGTGACTACCCAGACGATCCCCCTGGGTCCCGCAGCTTCCCAGGTTGCGATCAAACAGCTTGGCGTAAACGGTGGGGGTTTCTTTAACACGAACTCAGCTCACCCGTTCGAGAATCCTACGCCGTTTACCAACTTCATCGAAATAATTGCAATCCTCCTGATCCCTTCTGCACTCTGTTATTCCTTCGGGAGGATGGTCGGGGCAGGGAGGAAAGGTGTCAGTATCCTGGTGGCAATGACCCTTATTTTCGTACCGCTTCTTGGCTTTGCTACCTGGGCTGAACTCGGGGGAAATCCTGCATTTGACAGCATGGGAATCGATCAGGCAACAACCGATCTCCAGCCGGGTGGCAACATGGAGGGCAAGGAAGTACGGTTCGGCATCATGTCATCAGCGCTTTTCTCCGTTGTTACCACATCCGCATCCTGCGGTGCGGTCAATGCAATGCATGACTCATTCACTCCGCTTGGCGGGCTCGTCCAGCTCCTCATGATGCAGTTCGGGGAGGTGGTCTACGGAGGTATCGGGTCCGGCCTGTACGGCATGCTCGTCTTTGTGATCGTCGCGATGTTTATCGCCGGGCTCATGGTCGGGCGGACACCGGAGTATCTGGGCAAGAAGATCGAGCCCCGGGAAATGACAATCGCTACCATCATCATCCTCATCCCGATCTTCCTGATCCTCATCGGTTCAGCGGTCGCAGTCCTCGTGGATCCGGGAAAAGCTGCAGTCCTCAATCCGGGACCCCATGGTTTCTCGGAGATCCTGTACGCCTTCACCTCTGCGTCCCAGAATAACGGCAGCGCCTTCGGGGGGCTGTCAGCCAGCAGTGTATTCTATAATCTCATGACCGCAGTCTGCATGTTTATCGGTCGTTTTGGAATCGCCATCCTCACGCTTGCTCTTGCCGGTTCACTCGTAGTAAAAAAGATCGTCCCGGCGGGGGAGGGAACTCTTTCAGACCACCGCCCGCTTTTCATCATCTGGCTGGTCTTTGTCGTAATCATTATCGGGGTTCTCAGTTTCCTCCCAGCCCTTGCACTTGGTCCTGTTGTCGAACATCTCATGCTGGGCGGGGGTGTGTGATCCATGGCGGAAACCTCCGGTAAGCGTCCGCGTCGCCCGCTCCTGCCGGCTATCTACCGGCGGGCGGTTATCGATGCGGTCGTCAAACTCGATCCACGCCAGATGATCAGGAACCCGGTCATGTTTGTTGTCGAAGCCGGCAGCGCTCTCACTACCCTGCTCTGGATCCAGGCCCTTTTGGGGAATGGTGAAGCACCCGCCGGGTTCATCGGCGCAATCTCGGCATGGCTCTGGTTTACCGTGCTCTTTGCCAACTTTGCCGAGGCACTTGCAGAAGGCAGGGGCAAGGCGCAGGCTGAGTCACTGCGGAAGATGCGGCAGGATACAATGGCAAAGAAGCTGTATCTCGGGTTCGAGGTCGGGAAAGGCAGGGAACCTGACGCACCTGATTATCTGTTTGTCTCCTCATCCACTCTTCACAAGACCGATATTTTCTATGTGAAGGCAGGGGATACCATCCCGGTTGACGGCGATGTGGTTGAGGGCATAGCCTCGGTGAACGAGAGTGCAATAACCGGAGAAAGTGCGCCTGTTATCCGCGAATCCGGTGGGGACCGGAGCGCTGTCACCGGAGGTACGGTCATCCTTTCGGACTGGCTCATTATCCAGGTGAGCGCCAACGCGGGCGAGGGGTTCCTCGACCACATGATAAGTCTCGTCGAAGGGTCAAAGCGGCAGAAGACACCGAACGAGGTCGCGCTGAACATCCTCCTTATCGGGCTGACTGCAGTATTTCTCGTTGTCTGTGCAACGCTCCGGGCGTTCTCAATATACAGCGTTGAAGCCGCAGGTTCCGGCATTCCGGTCACGATCACGGTCCTTGTCGCCCTGCTTGTCTGCCTTGCACCGACCACCATCGGCGGCCTGCTCAGTGCGATCGGCATCGCTGGCATGGACCGGCTTATCCGGCGGAATGTCATCACCACCTCGGGCAGGGCAATCGAGGCAGCGGGTGACGTGGATGTTCTCCTGCTTGACAAGACCGGCACGATCACCCTCGGCAACCGGCAGGCAGTCGACCTGATCCCGGTTGACGGAACGGTGATGCTGGACCTTGCGGATACTGCCCAGCTTGCATCACTTGCAGATGAGACTCCCGAAGGGCGCAGCATTGTTGTGCTCGTAAAAGAAAAATACGGGCTTCGCGGCAGGACCGTGGGAGCGACAGGAACGGGTACCGGGATGGAATTCGTACCATTTTCGAGCCAGACGCGGATGAGTGGTGTCGACTCCGGCGATGTTCACATCCGGAAGGGCGCTTCAGACGTGATGTTCAGGCATATCCTGGAGAGCGGCAACCCGGTGTCAGATGCACTCAGGAAGAATGTCGAGACGATCTCGCTTGCCGGAGGAACACCACTCGTTGTCACGAAGAACGGCAAGGCGTATGGCGTCATTCACTTAAAAGACATCGTGAAAGGTGGCATTAAGGAGCGGTTTATCCAGCTCAGGAAGATGGGTATCAGGACCATCATGATCACGGGTGACAACCGCCTGACCGCTGCGACCATTGCTGCAGAGGCCGGGGTCGATGATTTCCTCGCGGAGGCGACACCGGAGAGCAAACTGAACCTCATCCGCGAGTACCAGACCGGCGGGCGGATGGTGGCAATGACCGGAGACGGGACCAATGATGCCCCTGCCCTTGCGCAGGCGGACGTCGCTGTTGCCATGAATACGGGGACGCAGCCCGCACGTGAAGCCGCAAACATGATCGATCTGGACAGCAACCCGACAAAACTGATCGAGATCGTCGAAATCGGGAAACAACTCCTCATGACCCGCGGGGCACTCACCACCTTTTCAATAGCAAACGACCTTGCAAAATATTTTGTGATCATCCCGGCTGCCTTCATCACCACGTATCCTGCCTTGTCCGTACTGAATATTCTCGGCCTCCAGAACGCGATCCTGTCAGCGGTGATCTTCAATGCCCTGATTATTGTCGCACTCATTCCGCTCGCGCTTCACGGGGTAACCTATCGCCCGATGACTGCCGAGGTCGCCCTGCGGAATCATATCGTGCTCTATGGTATCGGCGGGATCATAACCCCCTTTATCGGGATAAAGGTTATTGACATGGTGCTCGTACTCATGGGTGTGGGGTGATTAGGAACTATGGTCATTGCTCCCGAATGTCGGCCCGATCCTGATATTCTTCTCGCCCGGGTGCAGAGCGAGGAACGCATAAAGAACCGGGGCAAGCTGAAAATCTTCCTCGGGTACATCGCAGGTGTCGGGAAGACCTACGAAATGCTCAGCGCAGCGCACCTCCGGCGATCCGAAGGTATTGACGTGCAGGTCGGATATGTGGAGACCCATGGCAGGCCCGAGACAGAAGTGCTGCTGGAAGGGCTTACGCTCATTCCCCGGAAGGCAATCGACTACCGTGGGGTCACGCTTACGGAATTTGACCTCGATGCAACTCTTTGTCTCCGCCCTTCACTCGTTCTTGTCGACGAACTTGCTCACACGAATGTTCCTGGTTCCCGGCACCCCAAACGTTACCAGGATGTAGAGGAACTGCTTGATGCCGGTATCGATGTATACACAACGCTGAATGTCCAGCATATCGAGAGTCTCAATGATGTTGTTGCCCAGATTACCGGCGTGCTCGTGCGGGAAACAGTCCCTGACCGGGTGATCGATGAAGCATCCGAGATCGAAGTTGTCGATCTTACCCCTTCGGAACTTCTCCAGCGGTTGCGGGACGGGAAAGTCTACGTTCCTGATATGGCAGCGCGGGCAATCGAGCAGTTTTTCAATGAGGGGAACCTCTATGCGTTGCGTGAACTTACCCTCCGCCGTGCCGCAGAGCGGATCGATGAGCAGATGCTCGCGTATATGCAGACCCGGGCGATTCCGGGGCCGTGGGCTGCCGGAGAGCATATCCTTGTCGCCATCGGGACCAGCCCGTTATCCGAGCGGCTGGTGAGGACTGCACGACGGCAGGCCGACCGCATGGGAGCACAATGGACTGCCATTTATATTGAAACTCCGGCACACTACCGGCTTTCAAAAGAAGCAAAAGAGCAGCTTACCCGTACCCTGCAGCTTGCAGAGAAACTGGGAGCTACCACGGTCACCGTGTTCGGGCTTAACATTGCATCGACAGTTATCGATTATGCACGCCTGCATAATATAACCCGTATCATCATCGGAAAAACACTCCGTCCACGGTGGCAGGAGTACGTGTTTGGATCTGTCGTTGATCAACTCATCCATTACAGCGGAAATATCGACATCTACGTGATCAGCAGCAGCGAACATATCCCGCAGAAAATCGGTGACCTGGATTTCCTGCTCCCGGTAACTCTACCCCGGGATTACCTCGCTTGCATCGGTCTTGTCTCCGCTATTACCATTATCGGTTGGCTGATAAAGTCGTTCATCTCCCCGACAAATCTTGCCATGCTCTTCATGCTCGCGGTCGTTGTTGTCGCATTCCGGCGGGGACTCCGCCCGGCAATTTTCACTGCCATTATCGGGGTTGTGGCCTTTGATTTTTTCTTTATCCCGCCTTACCTTACGTTCAGGGTGAGCGATACTGAATACCTCATCACCTTTGCGGGTATGATCATTGTCGGTGCCCTGATCAGCCTGCTCGTGACCAGGGCACGTGAACATGCATTTGCCGCACAGGCGCGGGAGAATGAGACCGGGACGCTGTACGCCCTTTCCCAGGATCTTGCTGTGGCTGCCAATGCTGACTCGATCATTTCAGCGGTTACCCGCCATATCCAGGAAATATTTCACTGGGAAAGCGTTGTTCTTCTTCCGGATGAGGATCATCTCACCGTCTATCCGTCAGGTTCCGGGCTTGCCCTGGATGCAGATGACATCGCGGTGGCGACCTGGGCATTCCAGCATACGAGTATTGCCGGTTATGACACCGACACCCTCCACGGCTCCCGGCTCAGGTACATTCCCCTGCAGAGTTCGGCGGGTGTTATTGGGGTTCTCGGCGTGAAACCCACCGATCCTGAGGGAGTTATTACCCATGAACAGGAGCGGATCCTCACGGCTTTTGCCAACCAGATGGCCCTTGCTCTTGAGCGGGCGAACCTGGTAAGGACTTCCCGGGTATAGAATAAAAGTAATTCTGAGGGAAAAGTCCCCGGAGTCACGCATCGGTCTGGAATCCGGGCAGGGGTATCTTTTCTTCGTCCTACCGATCAATTCTTTATAGTTGGTGAATAAGAATCCGTACGGGTATGAACAGGATCTCGTTTCGTTTCCAGATCTATATCGCGGTGTTCCTGTGCGTAATTATTGGCGGGATGCTCGCACTGATGTTCGAGGAGGGGTTCTCTTTTCTCGATGCATTCTATTTCATCATTGTTACGATCGCAACAGTAGGGTACGGTGACCTTGCCCCGGTAACCCCCCTGGGAAAAATGACCGTTATTTTCATTATCCTCCTTGGAGTGGGTGTTTTTATCGGCCTTGTGGCAAATTCAATTGAATATTTTATTTACCAGCGGGAACGAGCCGACCGCCTGAAAAAGCTGAACATGATTATCGGGGTGCTCTTTTCTGAATTGGGGGTCCGCCTGCTCAAGGTGTTTGGCGAAAAGGACCCGGATATCGGCGAGATACGGGCTGTCCTTGTCGTTGCGGACAAGTGGTCGGAAGATGATTTCAGGAGAGCATACGGTCTGCTGGAATACCATTCCTATGCGGTTAAAAGTCAGGATTTTAATCTTGAGCGTCTCCGGGACTGCCTTAAAAGGCGGGAGGACTTCATGATCCGGCTTCTGGAAAACCCCGAGCTGCTCGAGCAGGAGGCCTTCACCGAACTGATGCAGGCCTTGTTTCACCTGAACGAGGAACTGGGGATCCGCGAACGGCTCACCGGTCTCCCCCAGACCGACTATAACCACCTTTCCGTAGATATAAACCGGGCGTACCGGCACCTTGCCCTCGCATGGCTGCGGTACATGCAGCACCTGAAGGCACATTATCCCTACCTCTTCTCGCTGGCAATGAGAACCAACCCGTTCGATGTAAATGCATCACCGATCGTGCGGTAATGCGGGATTTTATTTTTCAATACGTTTATCTGGATCCATGCAGTTTTCTGTGAATGTTTTCCTGAATTCCAAATCCAGTAACGTAATCCACCAGCCCATACCATATCCCGGTAATCTGAAAATCCGGTCTGGAGAAACGGAAATCAACCGGGTCCGCACCCCGTTTTTTTAGATTTGAAGGGTGATACATACTTCTCATCACGAAATGATGAACGCCGCCGCCCCCGAAGGGACGCCCCCGCGGTGGATCATTACCTAAATTTCTCCAAAAAACTCCCTGACCTGCCGTGCGCCGGAGAGGCCCTGAGGCGGGTGACCATCACAAAATTTTGTTATTTTCTGGAATGTGCGAGATTTGAGCTTGTTAACTGGACAATGAGAATGAGAGCCGAAGATTTTTCATATCAACAAGCAATAAAGGGCCGTCGCTCACGGCCGCTGTGTATTCCCGAAATTCGATGGCATCAAAAGGCTGATGAAAGGAATAACCCCAAAAATGATGCACTGGTAAGGGAAATTATCAACATAACTTCTTCGAAATATAAAAAAAAGTAGCACCAGGATTTCTTCCCAGCTAAATGTTTTTTAGTGTTCCAGCACCGCCAGGATATTTTCACACCAGGGAAGATCGCTCATTGCCGATCCGGGAATATCCGTAAAGGTGATACCCGTACCAGGTTGGATCCTGATTAGCCTCCGCAACTGTTTTTTTGACAGGCGGACAGATTCCCCAGTTTCAGCAAATCTGTCTGCAATAACCAGACTCCTCGTTGTTGTTGCGATATTGAATGCAGCGTTCACATCGGCGTGTGCGACATACCCGCAGTGGGGACATTCGAACCGCTTGCGGAACCGCCTCCCGTAATTGCCGCAGCGACTGCACCGTTTTGACGTGTATGCAGGATTTACGTAGATAACATCAATCCCCCGCTCGTTCGCACGTTTCTCCACCAACCGCTGGAGAGAGTAAAATGATCCGTTATCGAAGGAGAAATCATACAGTCCCTGTGCGCTGTCAGGGCGTGAGTAGCGCGTGGAAAAGAGCTTTTCGAATTTGATGCCCGATCCGAGCGACTCGGCAAACGAGACAATCTGGCGGGAGATGGTATTGATGGCTGTTTTGAAATTTTTCCTTTCGCGGGTTTTATATTTTTTAAGTTTCCAGAGTTTGCCTTCTTTCCATAATTTCGTGCAGTTTTTCAATGAATGACTGTGATTGTAGTGGATATTTTTCCCCAGTTTCATTACTTTCCCGCTGACCGGTTCGGCTGCGACCGCCACGTGGCCGGTCGTGTTCAGGTCAACACCGATCCAGCGGGGTTGTATGAATATGGCTGGATGAACTTCGATCACCTTCCCATCCTTTTGATAATTCAACCGCTGTACGAAATGCCTGCAGGTAAAACAAGTTCTGGTGAAAGCCTCCTTTCCAAATAGTCAATAATCATTTCATATGGAATATATCTTTTGGTCAGAAAAGGCCCGGATTAAAAAAAAGATTGATTAAAAGGGTTCTGCAGAAAACCGATTCTACCTTAGTAACGGATATTCAGATTGCCATGGATTTCCACGGATATTTGTGGGTGATGACACTATGGTGTCAGCAGAGCTTCCGAAAACGGCATAAAATGATGATTTCCCGGCTTGGAGAAAAGCCGACCTTACGTGAGTATTGGATATTTAGCATTCTCCGGATTTCCCCGGATATCATAAGGGGGATGCCACAGTGGCGGGGGCAAGGCCCCCGAGAACGTATAAAAGATTATTTCCCTTGAGCAAATTTCTCCAAAGTCGATTTCACCAGAGCCGATGAATGCCGGTGAAATTACTCAGACTATCACGATATAGGCGACCAGCGAGAGCAGGAATGCCAGGAGGAGCATCGCAAGGGACAGCGGGGCAACAAACACGAGCATGGCATTGACGGTACTGGCAAGCTGGGAGATCCGGTTGGAGCCAAAAACAACGACATGCTCGCAATGTGCAGTGGCTCCCGCAACTTCTGCCGGCGAGAGGTTATCCAGTGCAGCCTGGATCGCCTTCATCACCAGCGGCAGGAATTCGGCAGTCCCGACATGCATTCCTACCGGGTTTTTGCCCGTGATCGTGTTCACGACATGGGAATCGGTCGTCATCACTTCGGCATGGTCAACGATTTTCAGTGCCTCTCCCAGCACTACTTCACGCACTCCCTCTGCCATGTTATTGCCATCGATGAGGATGTATGCGGTGCGCTGCCCGTCAGCTTCGACGATGAGAACCTGCACTCCCAGGTCCCCGAATCCCTGTATCCTGCTGAAAGGCAGGGTATGGTGACTGACGCCGATGCGGAACGGGTAGAGTGCCGTCGTACGGCACCTGTCCATCGCCTCAAGCGATGCCTGCTGGTACTCGGTTGCTGTCAGGGTTGCCAGGAGTACCGGGGAAGAGAGATCCGTCATGCAGTTATGCGCATCCACGACGGCGACATGGGGGAACCAGCGGTGCCCTTCTGCCATGATGGTCATGCCGATCGAAAAATCAAGGTCTTCTGTCCTTTGCGGGGAACGGGTGGTCACTAAAAGAACAGAGTCACCGAACCGCTGGTAGAGGACCTGCACGGAGCCAACGGTCAGGCGCTCCGATCGCCCGGCACCACCGGAATAGACAATATTATGACGGGATTTCTGCAGTGCATCGATCACCTTGTCGATTTCCGTTTCTGAAACGAGGTTGAAGTCGTGGGTTGCACACCCGTGTGCGACAAGGGTCTCATCCTCAAAACTGTCATGCAACACCTTGGGAAGGTTGCCTCCGCCGATCTCACCCATGGGGCCCGGGTGAAGGTTGGGGACGGTGAATAGTATCGGGGTTGCGTTTGACCGGCGGAAAAAGAAGCTTACCTGGGGCACAAATATCTCCTCGCCGATCTCCCGGAAGAAATTTTCCATTCCTTTCGAGGAGCCATCCGTCATATGGGCGATAAATGCATTGATGAAGGCAAGCCCTCGTATCTGGAAGGCACGCCTGAGAGGGCGTTCGATCATCCAGATAAGGGCTGCAAAACCGAGGCCGAAGACGATATGCAGCACCAGGGCAAGGATACCGAATGACGGTGAAAAGAGGATCATACCTGCAAGGATGCCCGCACCGCTCTGGGTGAACGCCGGAACAAGCATCCGGGGAACCCGGTAATCAGCGATGGCGACCAGCACAAACAGGCGAAGGCCAAAGACAAACCCAAGCGAGATTGCATAGAACAGGGGAATGAGCCTGACCGACGATGCGAGGGCGAAAAATGTTATGATCACCCCAAAGACCGTGCTGGAAAGGGCAAGGAG
>Ga0105106_10003229_pt1 | contig 11671 bp, 11 predicted proteins | sample PPLLaktember2015_5_FD_79109 | JGI IMG/M metagenome (GOLD analysis project Ga0105106, IMG submission 79109) | Freshwater sediment microbial communities from Prairie Pothole Lake near Jamestown, North Dakota, USA - PPLs Lake P8 Core (1) Depth... | ecosystem: Environmental > Aquatic > Freshwater >... | reverse complement strand
TCACCCATCCACTTCTCACACCTGGACTGCTACTGCACGCTAATCGGCTCGACTGTATTCCGGATCTTCAGCTTGAGGCGCGAGCCGAAGAGGCCGCCGGCGATGTCAACCTGGTTGTAGCGCCAGACCCGGATTCGTTGGTCCGGTCGCACAGGGTTGTTGCCCCCAGGAATGGTGTACGTCCCCGCATCCGGGATACCCTGAGCACTGAAGTCACGGGTCTCCAGATCAGCCGCGATCGCCTCGGACGGTCGGGTCCAGGTGATCGTCATCAGCTGGTTCGCAGTAGCCGTCGCATTCGCCAGCGGGCTGGCAATCTGGTGCGCCGAGATGCCACCGACGACGACTCCTTGCACGTTATCAGTACCTCTGACTACGGTGAGGCGGTAGTCGCCAGAGGCGAAAGTGTTGATCGTGGCTTCATAGTCCCCTGATCCGGCGCTCAGCTCCAGCAAGTTGGTGGTGCCCAACCCAGGGTTCTGAACCGAGACCGTTGCACCCGAGATCGGACTGCCGGCTACGTCACGCAAGCTCACGTCGAATTCGGTGACGAAGCCACCAGCAACGTCCTGACCTTCGATATCCGCATTCACCATCATCGTATTTGTGCCCGTGCCGGTTTGGTTCCGGCTGGTAGCCGGGCCCGTGGAGTCGTTGCACGCGAACGTCAGCATTGCTAGTGCTACACAGAGAACCCGGCCCCACGATTTGGAACTCTGGATTGCACGCACGTCGAACCTCCGTTAAGGGTGTTTCCCTGAATATCTCAAGTGTCGTGCCGGAAGTTTTGGTCGCCCAATGGCTTAGCCGTGTGACCTGGATCACATATTCGCGTAGAGATTCTTGACGCCGCCCCCTCATCACGCCAGCGATTTCACTGCCCAGTATCGAATCGTTCCAGTCATCCGACTTTGGACCACGTGTTTCGCGGCACATTGGACAGTGGCAGTCTGGTCCCAGAGCCTCCCGAGCGGACTTTGCCACAGCTTCCTCGAGAGTAACCCTCGAGCCGTTCCGCACCCAGGCAGTCCTGCCCATCGGATCGGAGGTGAACAGTCGTTTCACCGCTAGACCTTGTCTAAGGGTTCACTGCTAGCGATTTTGCACGCCTGTTGGAGTGGTGGCCGAGTGGCTGAAGGCACCGGTTTGCTAAACCGGCATAGGGGGTCAACCCCTATCGAGGGTTCGAATCCCTCCCGCTCCGCTCAATAGACAGCGAACACTTGGCACTGCAGAGGGTCTAAGGTCGAGAGTCTAGAGTCTAGCTTAGACCCTAGACCTTCGACTCTAGACCCTTTCGACCGTTTACTGTTTACGCTTTCTTGACAGGCCCTCATGTCCAAACCGCGCGTCCGCTTCGCCCCTTCCCCGACCGGATACCTCCACGTGGGGGGTGCCCGCACCGCCCTGTTCAACTGGCTCTTTGCCCGCCACACCGGGGGCACGCATATCCTCCGCATCGAGGACACCGACCGCGAGCGGAGCACGCCGGAGCACACCCGGGTCATTCTCGACGGGTTGACCTGGCTGGGCATCTCCTGGGACGAAGGTCCGTATTTCCAGGGTGAGTACGCGCCCCGCCATCTGGCGGATGCGGAGCGGCTGCTCGCCGCCGGGAAAGCGTACCGTTGCTTCTGCACCCGGGAGGCGCTGGACACTCAACGAGGCAGGGCCGAAGCATCCGGGGTGGGCTTTCATTACGACCGGCGCTGCCACCGGCTCACCCCGGCCGAGGTCGAGGAGCGCGTCCGCGCGGGCACCCCATCGACAATCCGGTTCCTGCTGCAGGAGGAGGAGATCGCCTGGGAAGACGCGGTTCACGGCCGGATCAGCTTTCAGGGGCGGGACCTCGACGATTTCGTCATTCTGCGGAGCGACAACAGCGCCATCTACAACCTGGCCGTCGTCTCCGACGATATCGCCATGGGGATCACCCATGTCATCCGGGGCGACGATCACATCTCCAACACGCCGAAGCAAATCGCACTCTACCAGGCGCTGGGCCACGAGCCACCGGTCTTCGCCCACGTACCCATGATCCTGGGAGCGGACGGGAAGAAGCTCTCGAAGCGGCACGGCGCCACCGCGGTCGGCGACTACCAGGAGCAAGGGATCTTCCCCGCGGCCATGCGCAACTTTCTGGCTCTGCTCGGCTGGTCTCCCGGCGGCGACCGCGAGATCATGCCGGAAGACGAGATGATCCGGCTGTTCACCCTCGATGGCATTCAGAAGAAGGCCGCGGTCTTCGACACCACCAAGCTCGAATGGATGAACGGGCAGTATCTCTCATTCGTGCCCGTCGAGGAACTGATTGAACCAGTTCGTCGTCAGCTTAGGCAGATGAACGTGCCAGCCGACAATGTGGATTTAGGGCCATTTATTAACTCCGTAAAGGCTCGGTCGCGGACCATCCTGCATGTGGCCGAGCAAGTAGCTATTAGGCTCAACCCGTTGCAATCCAGGCTTGACGAGAAGGGTACGGCACTAAGAGAAAAGATGGGCCCGGCTTTTGATAGAAGCATCGCACTGGCTTTAGCAGCGCTCGAACCCGTGGCAATGCAAGCTTCTGAGTGGAAACCTGAGGAGTTACTGATGACTCTAAAAGGTGTAGCGGAATCCAATAATCTGAAGCTAGGAGAGGTGATGCAGCCAGTCCGGGTAGTTCTTACTGGGTCTACGGTTTCAGAGCCCGTTAACGAGCTCCTAACCGTCATAGGTCCTCAAAGCAGCATCAATACGCTGAAGAACACGCCGCACCGCTGGGACCGAGGCACAAGCCCGAAGTGAAAGTCAGGCGCCATTGGCTTGTGCTGTTGGCCGCATTGGGGTGCGCGAAGTCTCCGCCTCCGCCCCAACCGCAGCCACAGCCCGTACCCGCTGCCCAGCGGGCCGACACGGTGTCCCCTCCCTCCCCACTCATCGAACCCACTCCCGCTCCGGCAGCCCGCATCTTCGCGCCGGTCCGCCTGGCCTTCGTTGGGGACATCAACCTGGGGACCGAGACCCTCCCCGACGGCGTCCCGCCCGACAGCGGACGCGGCCTGCTCGATCGAGCGCGTCCCAGCCTGCGGGGTGACCTGGTCGTGGGAAACTTCGAGGGAGTCCTGGCCGATACCGGCACGCCGGTAAAATGTTTGGTGCGTCTCACCCCGAAGGAGCAACGCAGGAAGCGACTGCGGGGGGACACGCTGCCCCCAGCCACCCGCCCCAACTGCTACGCCTTCCGCACCCCCACCATGTTGGCGCCCCGGTTGGTGGAGGCCGGCTTCACCCACATGAACTTGGCGAATAACCACGCCAACGATCTGGGGCCGGCCGGACGGGAATCGACCGAGCAGATACTCGAAGGGTTGGGAGTTCGGCTCTACGGGCCCCTGGGCCGGATCACCGTGGACACCATCCGCAAAGGCGACAGTCTCACCACCGTCGGCCTGGTGGGCTTCACCACCTATCCTTATGCCTATAATCTCCTCGACATCGAGCGCAGCGCGGCGGTGGTGGACTCGATGCGCCCCCTCGTCGATCTGCTGGTGGTAACATTTCACGGGGGAGCCGAGGGAGTACGGGCGCTGCGCACCGGCGAGGCCGCCGAATCGCTCGGGCGCGAGCCCCGGGGCGATCTCCGGCGCTGGGCCCGGGCGGTAATCGATGCCGGCGCCGACGGCGTCATCGGACACGGGCCCCACGTTTTCCGGGGGATGGAGTTCTACCGCGGGCGGCTCATCGCGTACTCGCTGGGCAACTTCGCCACCTATCGCGGGTTTAATCTGGCCGGCCCGCTCGGCATCACCGGCGTCCTGCAACTGGAGTTTTCCGGAGACCGTGCGCTTCGAGCAGCACGCCTCATCCCGATGAAACAGCTCCCGCGGGAAGGCCCCGCACCGGATCCGGACAGCACCGCCATCCATCTTGTACGCCAGCTCTCGGCGGAAGACTTCGGGGCCACCGCCGCGGTGATCACCGAGTCCGGGGAAATCCTCCCACCGAGGTAGGCAACGCGCCGGGGTAGACCCACAACGCGTTGCGGGTCTACAATTCCACATGACAGGCGACGCAACCGACCCCGGTGAAGGCGCGGCCCCCGCGCCGGCGGCGATCGCCGCTACCGACCAGCCCGTCCAACTTGAGGTCGCTCTGGTGGACGACGAACGGGTGCCCTCCGGCATGGTCTGCATGGGCACCTATCGCAATGGCCGGCTGGTGGCCCGCGCGGTGCTCTCGCCCGAGGCATGGGAGCAGATCGAGGAGCACGGATTCTTCGACGAGCCGTTACAGGTGGTGCTGGTGGCACGGCTCGCCCCGCCCGGGCTCCAGTGCCAGCTCTTCGCCATGGTGCCGATTCCGGATGACGAGATGGAGGAGCCGGAGGAGCCCTGGGCCGCCAGCGTGCCGAGCTCGTCCTACGAGTCGGCGCTCGAGTCCGAGGCGGATCAGCAGGATGACCAAGCGGTGACCCCGATTCCGCTGGGGAACATCGTGCGGTTCCAGAGTGACCGGGTGCATCCCGAGAGCCTGCCGCTCGAGACTGCCGACGTGCTGAAGAAGATTATCGAGGGAGGAACGTCGGAGGTGGTGGACCGCGCGCTATCGGATCTTCTGGGATTGTAGGGGCGAGAAGTTCTCACTTCTCACACAAACACGCCGGTTCGGAATCGCCAGATCCGGCCGAGCAAGTTGTCCAGGTAACCCTCGGTCATGAACACGTCTACCGCGGCCGCTGTGCAGGACGCATCAACTCCCCACAGGCTCGCCCGCTTCACCTCGGCCTCGAAATCCGCCTGCAGGAACACCCGCTCGTCCCGGGAGTAGACCGTCGGGAGCGTCTCGGAGAAATCGTGGGAGACGGCGTTGGCCCCGGGGCCACCGATGGCGATGGTGGGGTTGAGCTGGAAGATCCGGTTCTGCTGATACCACAGATCGGCCACTACCACGGCGCGACGGTACGCGTGGCCTGAGCCACGGCGGTCTATCTCCGCCTTGAGCCGATAGGCCTGGGGCCGGTCCCGTTCCTCGGCAGTCAACGAGGAGCCGGTGACGAGCACCACGGTTTCGTCGGTATCGACGAGCTTCACGGCGTGGCCGGGGTCTCGGGAGGCGGGGCCGTGCGCTGGTTCTTCTCGAATTCGCGCTCCCGCTCTTTGCGGAGCCGCATTTCGCGGATGACCTGCTTGAACTCTTCCAGGGTCTGGGCTCGCTGCGCCGCGTACAGCAGGTCGGCGCGAAGGTCCATCAGGCGATTGTACGCCCGGTTCTGGTCGATGTTGCCGGTCGATATTGGGAGCAACGCCAGCACGGCGGCCGGAATCTTGAGTCCTGCAATGTAGATGTTCTTCGAGTCGATCCCGAATTTCTTGCCGGCCACCTCGGTAGTCCAGCTTGGCAGTCCCACGTTCTTGCTGGCCGGATCATTGGCGATCGAATCCAGGTAGGCCTGCACAATGGCCGAAACGGCGCTGTCCACCAACTCCGCACGGTTCTGCGAGAGCCGCTGCGCCAGCTCGCGGGGGGGCAGCGGCAGCGGACGGACCCAGAGCCTGCCCTCCGCCAGGCCAGGCCCGATCCGCGACGCCGGAGCCACTGCGGTGGGGGCGCTGCCGCTGTCGGCCTCCGGCAGGTTCCGCGTTTCCGGTTTCGGCAGCACGGTGACCGCCTCCGGCACGGTCGGCAGCTCGGGCCTGGTAGCCCGCACCCGGGCGGTGCCACGGCGGCGGGGGGCAGGCACCTCGCTGGTTCCCTGCTCTCCCACCCGTTCCGGCAGCTGAAAACGCGTGGTGGTCGGTTCGGGGCCGTCGGCCGGCTGGGAAAGCACGATCAGCTGGCGAGGAAACCGGGGCACATCCGGCAACCGTCCGGTGATCCACCCGAACAGCAGGAGGCTGTGCACCAGGATGCTGGCCGCGACTGCGATCCAGGGCCAGGGCGGGCGTTTCCGAAGGTGGAACTCAAACTGTTGCGGCAAGCGCGCCTCTCCGCGCGCCTTCAAGGGCGCGACCCAGCCGTTCGGCAGCCAGGCGCAGCCGATCGGCATCGACCGTCAGTGCAATGCGGAAGAAGCCTTCCCCAGCCGGCCCGAATCCGCTTCCCGGCAGCACCACCACACCCATCTCCTCGAGAGCCTTCCGGGCGAGCAGCGCCGATGGCACACCAGCGGGCAACGGGACCCAGAGATACATGGCCGCTCTGGGTGGCTCGACCGTGAATCCGGCCTGCCGGAGAGCGATGACCGCGGCGTCCCTTCGCCGCTGAAGCTCGGCCCGGATCGGTTCCACCAGACTCTCGCCTTGATCGAGGGCCGCGGCCCCGGCCTTCTGCACCGCCAGGAACGGCCCGGTATCGACGTAGGACTTCACCCGGGTGAGCGCTCCGATGAGCTCCGGGCGGCCGGCCGCGAACCCCAACCGCCAACCGGTCATCGAATAGCTCTTCGACAAGGAGAAGAACTCGACCGCCACATCGCGCGCTCCCGCAAACTCGAAAATGCTCGGTGCCCGGTAGCCGTCGAAGGTCAAGTCACAGTAGGCATTGTCGTAGGCCAGCAGGATCCCGTGCGCCCGGCAAATGGCCACCGTGCGCTCCAGATATTCCGGCGTGGCCACGGCCGCTGTCGGGTTATTGGGATAGTTCACGAAGACGATTTTGGCCCGGCGCAGGATGTCCTCCGGCACCTGGTCCAGCTGGAGCAGGAATCCGTTCTCCGGCCGGAGCGGGGCGACATACGGCTCGGCACCGGCCAGGAGCGCTCCGCCGAGGTAGGCCTGATAACCCGGTTCCGGCACGATCGCCACGTCGCCCGGATTGATCACCGTCAGGGGCAGGTGTGACAGCCCTTCCTTCGAGCCGATCAAGGGGAGCGTCTCGGTGGCCGGATTGAAAGCGACGCCAAAGCGACGCTCCATCCAGCGGGACGCCGCCTGCCGGAATTCGGGGAGGCCCTGCTGGAAGCCATACTTGCTGAGCGCGGGGTTACCGACGGCGGCTCGCAACGCCTCCACCGCAACCTCGGGCGGAGGCGTGTCGTTGTCGCCCGCGCCCAGGTCGATGACGTCCACGCCGGCTTCGATGAGCCGCCGTTTGATGGCGGGAATCTCGGCCAGCGGGTATCCGGGCAGACTCTGCAGCCGGGTGCTGAAGCTGATCATTGGTTGTCGGTACGGCGAACGGGGTTGGAAAGGATGCCCACGCCGGGGATCTCCACCTCGACGACGTCGCCGTGCTGCAGCGGCGCGGTTCCGGCCGGCGTGCCGGTGGCGACGAGATCTCCGGGCTCCAGGGTCATGATGCCGCTCAGAAACGAGATCAGCTCGGGAATCGAGAAGGCCATGTCGGTCGACCGGGCTCGCTGACGCTGCACGCCGTTCACCCGGCAGATCAGCTCGAGTGCGCGCCAGTCGAGTCCGGTGGCCACCTTGGGCCCGACCGGACAGAAGGTGTCGAACCCTTTTGCCCGGCCCCACTGTCCGTCGGTCTTCTGAAGGTCGCGACAGGTGACGTCGTTCACGCACACGAAGCCGCCGATGGCGCGCTCGGCCGCTGCCTGGTCCACGTTCCGGACCCGCTTCCCGATCACCACGCCGATCTCGGCCTCGAACTCCACCCGAGTGGAGACGCTTGGAAGCAGGATGGCGTCCCCGTTGCCGATGAGCGCCGAGGGCGGCTTGAAGAAGAGGATCGGTACCACCGGCATCTCGTTACCCAGCTCCCGGGCGTGTTCCCGGTAGTTCCGCCCGATGCCAATGATCTTCGATGGACGCACCGGCATCATACCGCCGCTCCGATGCCCCCTCGCCCGATTGCTCGGGGCGAGCTCTGGCGGGCGAAGAAGTCTTCGCACTTGGTGCGGACCTGGGCCCAGCTCCCCACTACCCGTTCCGCCCGCGGAAGGCCGCTCAGGAGCAACGGGCCATAGCGCTTGGTGACGACCCGGCTATCGAGCAGGATCACCACTCCGGTGTCCTGCCGGCTCCGGATCAGGCGGCCGAACCCCTGCTTCAACTTGAGCGCGGCGTGGGGAAGCAAGTAGCTCATGAACCCGTCGAGTCCCTCCTCGGCCAGGCGCTCCAGACGGGCGGCCGTAATCGGCTCCGAGGGCACCTTAAAAGGTAGTTTATTCAAGATCAGAGTGCGGAGCGCGCGGCCCGGCACGTCCACACCCTCCCAGAACGAGTCGGTCCCGAGCAGGATGGCGTTCTCCAGCTCGCGGAAGCGGCGAAGCAGGATGTCCCGGGGCGACTCGCCCTGCACCAGGATCGGCCACCGGTCTCCCAGGCAAATTCGCAGCTCTTGCGCCGCCCGGCGCAGCGCCGCGTGGCTGGTGAACAGCACAAACATGCCGCCGTCCGAGGCGTAGGCCAGATCGGTGACCACCTGCACCACCGCCGCGCCGTGGGCCGGCTCGTCTTCCCGAGGCTCGGGAAGGTCGTTGGGCACACCGAAGAGGCACTGGGAGGGGTAGTCGAACGGCGATGGGAAGACCTCCCGCACCGTCACCGGCGAGGACTCTCCGCTCAGGCCCAGCCGGGACTCCAGAAAAGTGAACTCGCCCGCCGCCGCGAGTGTGGCGCTGGTGAGCACCACGGTCCGCAGGCGATCGAACAGCAGCTCACGTAATACCGGAGCCAGATCCAGAGGCACGGCCGACAGGCTGACGTGCTGGCCACGGGAGGTGCGCTCCATCCATCGCACAGTTGGTGCGCCGCCGGAGGCGGGCCGCAGCGTCCGGTTGAGCCCATCGGACACTGATTCAAGCCGGCGCATGACGCCGCGTAGCTCCTGGAGAAGCTGGCCCGGCGGTCCGTCTCCTCCGTCTGCGACAGCCGATCCGCGATGGTCTCCACCATGTCCCGCAGCGAGCGGAACGCGCCCAGTGCGGAATCGAGATCGAAGCCGAGCCCCTCGCCCCAGATCGGGTCGCCGGCAAAGCTGTCGTCGAGCCGTTGCTGTCCTCCAAGAACATCCTCCAGCCGCTGGTGGAGGCGGAGGAAGAGCGCCTCACTGGCCCGGCGCGCATCGCCAATGGCCGGGAGCAGCCGCTGCTGGAGCAGGTCCAGGCTGGCGCGGCTCAGAAGGTCGCTCCGGTTCTGGAGCTCGTAGGAAAGGGTGGGAGCCAGTCCTCTGCCATTGCGCTCGAACCGGGCGAGCAGACGGCGCACGGCGCGGCTGGTGACCTGAATGCCGAGGTGATTTGCCGCGACATCCTCCAGATGATGAGCCTCGTCCAGGATCAAGCGCTGGTACGGCGGCAGCACCGCCGCGTCCTGCCAGTTGTCCTGTGCCTGCCGGACGGAAAGATCGGCTGCCAGAAGGTGATGGTTCACCACCACGACGTCGGCTTCCGCCGCCCGACGGCGGGCCCGAAACAGGAAGCAGCGATCGAACTCGGGGCACTTGAGCCGGGTACAGAGATCGGGCTCGGCGCTCACCTCATCCCACACTTCGGCGCTCGGGCTGACCGGCAGATCGCTCAAGGTGCCGTCGGCGGTGTGGCCGGCCCATTCGGCGATGGAGATCAGCTCGTCCAGCTTGTCCTGCTCCAGCAGGGTTCGCTGCCCTGATACCGCCAGGTGCATGCGCGCCAGACAGAGATAGTTTCGCCAGCCCTTGAGGAGGGCAAAGGTGGGAGTATAGTCGTCCGTGGTCAGCGCCCGCCGGAGCAGCGGCAGGTCCTTGCCGACCAGCTGCTCCTGAAGGTTGATCGTGTTGGTGCTGACGACGGTCCGCTCTCCGTTGGCGCGAGCCCAGGCCAGCGCCGGCACCAGATACGCGAACGACTTCCCGACCCCGGTCCCCGCCTCCAGCAGCTGGACGCCGCCCTCGTTGTAGCCATCGGCGATGTGCGCGGCCATGTCACGTTGGCTGCGCCGATCCTCGTAGCGGGTGAGCTGCTTCGCGACGGTTCCCTTCTCTCCCAGCGCGTCGATGACATCGAACGGATCGATGGGAGAGACCGGCCGGTCACGCGGAACCTCTACGACCATGTAGAGATCGGTGGCGCCGTTGTTCAGGATGCCGAATCCCACGCCGGCGTCGTGCAACCGGGCGGCAATGTTGAGATCGGCCGCGGAGGGCTCGAGCAGGCCACTGGGGTGGTTGTGGAGCAGGACTTCGCCCCGGCAGGCCCCGCCGGGAAGAGCGAGCACCATCTCGGCCGTGCCCCGGGCCAGGGCTCTGGCGCCGCTGATCACGCCATCGCGGTCCATCTGAGCTACGAAGCAGACCTCCCGGCCACCCGCCAGAGAGATCTCGTTCGCGAGGTAGGCCCGGATGCCAGGGGCAATTCGCTCGCTCAAGTCTTCAGCTCTTTCTTCTTCGCTGCCGGAAAGAGGACGTTGTTCAGAATCAGCCGGTACCCTGGCGAGTGCGGATGCAGGGAGAGATCGGTGGGTGCGTCGCCGATCTGGTGCTGCGGGTCTTCCGGATCGTGCCCACCAAAGAAGGTCCAGGTGCCCTGTCCGTGCTCGCCATGGATGTACTTGACCCAGGGCGCGCCCGTCTCTTCGGCCAGGACGGTGACGCTGGGCTTCAACCTCCTCCGGGTAAACGACGTGGTGAGGCCGTAGAAGTCGGGGATCACCTGCCGGTGGTTCTGTACCAGCATCGTGGCGACCGGGTCGATCTTGGCGCTGAAGTTGAAGAGGGTGTAGGAGCCAAGGGGCTGGCGCCGGTCGGGAGAATTGACCTGGTGCCCGTCGATGTCGGAATAGACCGGCGTGGTGGGGCTGAGCTCCAGCTGCGCGTTATGGAAGGCGAACGCCCGCTCCCACTTCATTCGGGCAGTGGCATTGGGATCCATAGGGTCGCCATCGGCATACGAGGCCGCGATGTCGACTCCCTCGGCCGCCAGGGCCAGATCGAGAGTCTCGGTGGCGGTGCACATGGCGAACAGAAAGCCGCCCTTCTCGACGAAATCGGCGATCGCGACCGCAACGGCGCGCTTCTCCGCCGGGGCCGAGGGGAAACCCAGCGACCGGGCCATCGCCCGGTTGCGCTCGACCATGTCCACCAACCAGGCCGATCCCGCGTAGTTGAGAAAGAACTTGGAGTACTGGCCGGTGAAGTCCTCGTGGTGCAGGTGCAGCCAGTCGTAGGCCTTCAGCTTCTGGCCCAGCACTTCGGCGTCCCAGACCTTCTCGAACTCGATGCCGGCGTAGTTCAACGCCATAGTGACGGCGTCGTCCCACGGCGGGGCATTCGGCGGCGCGTAAACCGCTACCTTCGGCGGCTTCTCCAGCGGCACCGCGTCCATGTTTCCCCCCTGCAGCCCGCCCCGGATCTGCACCAGCTGACCATCGTCCAGCGGCTCGACCATCACCCCGGCCAGGGCCGCATCACGCGCGGTGCCGGCATCGCTGGGGAGGAGGAACGCACCGCTGCGGTAGTTGAGGAACCACTCCGCCTTCACACCTCGCTTGAGGGCGCGATAGGTAAGTCCATATGCTTTAAGGTGATCCGTCTGAGCATCATCCATCGGCACCAGGAGCCATGGCGCACTGGAACCGAAGCGCCAGGAGGCTGCGGGAGAGAGGGCCACCAAGCCGGCGCAGGTACGGGAGACGAACTCGCGCCGCCTCATGTCTTGGGCACCGCTCCGCGGGCTTCATCGAGCTTTCGCCGGGCCTGAGGCACCAGCGCGCTACGCGGATAGGTCAGAATGAGATGCTCCAGAATCTCCACC
>Ga0105106_10003228_pt1 | contig 11673 bp, 8 predicted proteins | sample PPLLaktember2015_5_FD_79109 | JGI IMG/M metagenome (GOLD analysis project Ga0105106, IMG submission 79109) | Freshwater sediment microbial communities from Prairie Pothole Lake near Jamestown, North Dakota, USA - PPLs Lake P8 Core (1) Depth... | ecosystem: Environmental > Aquatic > Freshwater >... | reverse complement strand
GGATCGTGGTCGAGCTTGTATTTTTCAATTTTGGCAACCAGTTCTCCCACATTATCCACTGCCTCAGGAATATCGCTGAAAATGCTCCTCATTTCCTCCTCACTCTTTAAATACTCCTGCCTCGAATACCTTAACCTGTCGGGATCATCAATATCCTTGGCTGTGTTCAGGCAAATAAGCCTGTCGTGGGCTTCTGCATCCTCGGCATTGATAAAATGCACATCATTCGTCGCGATTATCTTTACGTTGTATTTTGCCGAGAATTTCCTGAAGACCTCAATAACTTTTTGCTGCAAGGGGAAAGCCGACCTGTCTGCTTCAGGATCATAGGTTTCATGTCTTTGTATTTCAAGATAAAAGTCGTCACCAAATAATTCAAGGTAACTTTTCAGCACTTCTTCTGCCCCGACGACAGATCCATTTAATATTTCATCCTGAATTTCGCCTGCCAGGCAGGCAGAAGAGGCAATCAACCCTTCCCTGTATTGGGCAAGCAAGCTCTTATCGATTCGTGGTTTATAATAAAATCCTTTTATCCAGGCAGTTGAGACGAGCTTTATGAGGTTCTTATAGCCTTTCAGATTCTTTGCAAGAAGGATAAGATGATCGCCTGAACGATCTTCTTTTCCGCTAACCTCGGCAATAGATCTTTTGGCTACATATATTTCACATCCAATAACAGGTTTAACACCTTTTTTCAGGGCGGCGGCATGAAACTCCTTGACTCCAAACATGTTCCCATGATCAGTTATTGCAATTGCCTCCATCCCGAGCGATTTGACTTTATCGATGAGCCTGGAGATATTTGAGGCACCGTCAAGGATAGAGTATTGAGTATGAACATGTAAGTGTGAAAAAGCCATATTATGGATTTAAATAATATAAAAGGTTGGAACACAAAAATAGACAAAAAGTAGTAACCGGGTGTAAATATATTTAACGAGATATCAACTTTGAAACGTTAAAAAAAATCAGCAAAAAAGTTACGGAATGTTATTAATATGATCATTTAAATTATATTTTTGCAGCCTATTGGATTACAATATTGAGGATAGTAAATGGAATTTATTGATTCCTAAAAACTTATTAAACACCTAAACCAAAAGTTATGAAAAAACTTCTGATGTTATTTTTTGTATTCTATGGTTTATTGCTGTCTGTATCGGGGCAGCAGAGAACCATTTCAGGTACTGTTACCGGTTTGGAAGATAATCTTCCGCTTGCTGGTGTTACGGTACTTGTTAAGGGCACCACAGTTGGTGTGCTTTCTGATATTAATGGGAGATATCAGATAAACGCTCAGGAGGGTTCAACTATCGAATTCCGGTATGTCGGAATGAAAACCAGAGAGGTAGTGGTTGGAGCATCAACCGTTTATGATATTACCCTCGAAACCGATGCAATTGGACTTGATGAAATCGTTGTTACCGGGTACGGGACTCAGATAAAGTCAAAAGTCTCAAGCAGCATCACCAGAGTTGACGGCGAATCTTTACGCAACCTTCCCGTCGCATCTGTCGAACTTGCTCTTCAGGGCAAAAGTGCCGGTGTATTTGTCGAATCACTTAATGGTAAAGCAACTGGTTCGACACGGATGAGGATCAGAGGATCTTCATCCGTTACGGCAAGCAATGAACCGCTCTATGTGGTTGATGGAATTCCTTTAACAACAGAAACGCTCAACCAGTCGGGGGCATCAATAAATCCTCTTTCAACTTTTAACTTCAATGATGTTGAATCAGTCGAAATTCTCAAGGATGCTGCTTCGGCTGCAATCTTTGGATCGAGGGGAGCCAACGGGGTCGTTCTTATTACAACAAAAAAAGGAGTGAGCGGTGCCACTAAGCTGAATTTTAATATCCAGAGCGGGATCAGCGAGGCTTCAAATCGCAGGGAATTCATGAATGCAGCGCAGTTTGTTCAGTATTTTGAAGAGGCCGCTTACAATAGTGATCTGTATGAAGGCTATGATCCGATAAATAATCCTGGTGACTATTCCGGTTCATGGCTTCAGTTTGCAAGAACCCGTTTCAATCGTTATGATGGCTGGGCAACATATACCGATCCGGAACTGGCCGTCAATACCGACTGGCAGGATCAGGCATTCCAGACCGGGAATCTGCTTGCCGCTGATTTCTCAGCCCAGGGAGGTAATGACAAACTGAAGTTTTTTGCAAGCGGATCATACAGCAACCAGGAAGGTATCCTGGTCTCAAACGGCATCCAGAAAATATCAGGAAGGCTCAACATAGATAATAAGGTAAATAATTATATGGATCTGGGCATGGCACTTAGCCTTACCAAGACTATCATTGACCAGGTTTCGGCTGATAATGCATTCTCGACACCAATGCAGCTGGTGGCATTGTCTCCAATAACGCCGGTCAGGGACCTTGACGGAAAATTGTACAATGTGCCTGTCACAACATATTATAATGGCCTGCTCGATGTGGAAGAGGCTTCAAGAGATATCTCAAACTTCAGGACTCTGGTTAATACTTATTTGAATTTCAAGCTTCATAAGAGTCTGAAATGGAGAAATGAGTTCGGGTTCGACCTTTACAGCACAAAAGAGAATGCCAGATATGGTGAAAGAACCGATTCAGGTCAGGGTACAAACGGGTACGGATTTGCTAACTATGGTGAAAACCAGAATATTAATGCCAAATCACTCCTTGATTATAATAATTCATTCGGTGATTTTGGCGTAACCGCTGTTCTGGGAACAGAGTATCAGTACACTGTTATCGATAATGCATGGGCTGAAGGGGAGCAATTTCCACTTGACGACCTTAAAACCCTTGCCAGTGCAGGATTAATAAGCGGTGCCTCCTCCTCGAAGACAGAGTATAGTTTTATATCATATTTTACAAGGGTTAACCTCGATTACAAGGCCAAATATCTGTTCACTTTTGCCGGACGAATTGATGGTTCCTCGAGATTTGGAGAGAATTCAAGGTATGGAACTTTCCCGGCTGCTTCGGTTGGCTGGGTATTAACCAAAGAAAGCTTTCTGACCGATAATCCAATTGTTAGTTTTCTTAAACTAAGGGCCAGCTTTGGGCAGACAGGAAACGCAGGAATAGGAAACTTCAGACATCTGGGTCTTTATGGAGTTGATAATTATTACGGATCTTCCGGTTTAATTCCAACACAGATCGCCAACGATGACCTTGGCTGGGAAACAACCAAACAGTATGATCTGGGTATCGACTACGGATTCTTCAAAAACAGAATATCCGGGGAGATTGATTATTACGTAAAGAACACAAGCGATCTTTTGCTTGATGTGCCTGTTCCGGCAACAACAGGATACACTGTTCAGACCCAGAATGTGGGATCCGTATCCAATAAGGGAATTGAATTTGTCATTAATACGACAAACCTGACAGGGGAATTTGAATGGACAACAAACCTGAACCTTTCATACAATGTAAACGAAGTCACAAACCTCGGCGAACAGACAATAATTGATGAGGGCAGTTCACGTTTTATGAATGTCGTAATGGTGGGCAAGCCACTCGGAGTATTCTATGGTGCTGAATATGCAGGAGTTGACCCGGATAACGGAGATGCAATATGGTACGTAAATGAAAAAGATGAGAATGGGGTTGTTATTGATAACACAACAACTACAAATGATTTTGCCGAGGCAAATTTTGTAGTGCTTGGAAATCCGAATCCCCCCTTCCTGGGTGCAATTACGAACACATTCTCATACAAGGGAATCGGACTTTCATTTACCTTTCAGGGCGTTGCAGGAAACAAAATACAGATGGCTGGCGCCCCCTACATGGCAGCCAATGCCGCATGGTTTGACAACCAGACAGTTGACCAGTTGAAAAGCTGGAAAGAACCGGGCGACATTACAATGATACCTCAGGCCCGACTTGGTTACAGTAATGGAGACCAGGGAAGAAGCAGCAGGTATATTTCTGATGGCGATTATCTCAAATTGCGTTCAGCAATTCTGAGTTATGATCTTCCATCATCAGTTGTCAGTAAAATGAAGATCAGTGGATTAAGAGTCTATTTGCAGGGACAGAACCTCCTGACTTTTACAAACTACATTGGATGGGATCCGGAAGTATCGACCGATTTTGCAACGGACAACATTACCTCGGGACTGGATTTCTATTCAGCACCCCAGCCCAGGACCGTACTTGTCGGACTCAGTATCACTTTATAAATGCGTAATATCATTAAACTATGAAACGAATATTTTCAATTTTAACTATATGTGTATCGATGCTGTTTTTCACAGCTTGCGATAAACTCCTTGATCTTGAACCATATCAGAGTATCAGCGAAGAGCTTTCCCTTGAATCTGATGCAAATGTCAAAAGTGTTCTTAAAGGTGCTTATGCACAGTTTGATGACCCTTCTATCTATGGCGGATGTCTTCTTCGAAATTCCGAGCTTCTCGGGGCCGAAGATGAATGTATGTGGGTGGGCACCTACAGCGGGCCTCGTCAGATCTATAACAAGCAGATGAATTCTTCGAATGAGGATGCAACTGCACAATGGATCGACAGTTATCAGGTCGTTAACATTGTCAACAATGTTCTGAGCGCACTTGAAGTTGTTGATGAAGCTGACCGTGACCGCGTTGAGGGTGAAGCGCTGTTCCTTCGGAGTCTTATGTTCTTTGACCTGGTGAGGTACTTTGCCCAGCAGTATCAGAGCGGAAGCGCAGCCACCCAGCTCGGAATTCCGATCGTCCTGACTCCCACCCGCGGGATAGATGAAAACAGCTTCGTCTCCCGTAATTCGGTTGAAGAGGTATATAACCAGGTAATAGGTGACCTTATAACTGCAGCTTCGAAACTTCCTGAAGAGAACGATGTATTTGCCACCAGCGGGGCCGCAACAGCCCTGCTTGCAAGAGTTTACCTTCAGAAAGGCGATTATGCCAGGGCAAGGGATGCTGCAAGCATAGTTATTGAATCGGGATTGTATGAGCTTCAGCCTTCGTATGCTGATGTATTTAATAACGATGACAATACTTCAGAAGACATTTTTGCTACCCAGATCACCTCACAGGACAGATTCAGTGCTATGACCGAATATTTCTCCATACCTGAATACGGTGGCAGGGATGGCGATATTGAGATACTTGAAGGGCATCTTAACCTTTATTCCCCGGGCGACGAAAGGCTCGACCTCTTCTTTCTCGGAAACGGAGGGATGCGTTCGGGTAAATGGAATAATCTCTATGGGGTGGTTAACCTGATCCGTCTACCGGAAATGTACCTGATCAGGGCAGAAAGCAATGTAAGGCTTGGAACCACAATAGGTGCAGCACCTTTAAGCGATTACAATATTGTGCATGAAAGGGCCGGACTTACAGCTGCCACAACAGTCACACTCGAGGATATTCTGTATGAGAGGAGACTGGAGTTCTCATATGAAGGATTGAGGATTCACGACCAGCGCAGGTTGCAGGAAAATGTGGGGACATTACCCTATAATGATCCGAAGCTGGTATTTCCGATTCCCTTCAGGGAAACAGAAGCTAACCCGGGTTTAAAGAACCAGCAGAATCCGGGATATTAATCGCTATTATAAAATCTGTTCATGATTTATGTAGGGGCGTTGCATGCAACGCCCCTACCATTTTTTATCCGACGTCTCTGAATATTAATTCAACCCCTGAATTTCCTGATCGGGGGTACTTTTATGAAAATTATGATTAAAGCCCCCCTTGGGGTGTTGGGGGGTGGATTAAACATCTATATTTAATTGTTTGGTTAATAATTTTTTTTATCTTTGCACCCACATTTTTAAAACGTAGGTTAAACAAAAAGCGTAAAATTTTAATGGCAGTTAGAATCAGATTAGCTAGGAAAGGCCGCAAAAGAAAGGCCTACTACCACATTGTGGTAGCAGATAGCAGGTCGCCACGGGATGGCAGATATATTGAAAAGATCGGAATGTATAATCCGATCACTAACCCGGCTACTATTGAACTCGATTTCGATAAAGCTCTGGGTTGGCTGCAAAATGGCGCACTACCTACAGATACCTGTAGAGCTATCCTTTCGTATAAAGGTGTCATGATTAAAAAGCATCTGCTCGAAGGAGTAAAAAAAGGTGCTTTTGATGAAGCTGAAGCTCTGAAAAGGTTTGAAACCTGGATGGCTCAGAATGAGGCAAAAATAGAATCCAAAAAATCGGGCCTCGAGAAAACCCAGGACGATCAGACAAGCGAACGTCTGGTAGCAGAGAAAAAGATAAACGAAGCAAGAGCAGCACGGCTTGAAAAGAAACAAGCTGAACTCGCAGCAAAGGCAGAAGCTGAAAGCAAGCCTGCACCCGTTGCTGAAGAGCAGGCTCCTGCTGAGGATGTACCGGATAAACCGGTAGTTGATGAAGCTCCCATGACTGATGAAGCTCCCATGACTGATGAAGCTCCCGTAACTGATGAAGCTCCCGTAACTGGAGAAGCTCCATTGGAACCTGCTGCTGAATAAATACCACAATAACAGATTATCAGGTCATAAGGATTCTGAATCCAATGACTTACAGATTTCAGATATTGATTGGAAGAATATCCAGAGCCAGCGGATACAATGGTTCTGTTTCAGTCAGGCTTGAAAAGTCATTTATTGATAATATTCCCGAGATGGAATCGGTATTCCTGGAAATTGATGGAAAACCGGTTCCATTTTTTGTATCCTCTTCAGAATACTCCGGCGGAGATATCCTGAAAATTAAATTTAAAGGATATGATACTTATGAAAAAGTCAGCGAATTTGCAGGATGTGGAATATATCTTACGACATTTTCAGAAGGCACCAGAACTGATGGCAAAGCTGAAAGTATCTCAGGATTCAAAGTCATAACAGGGAATAAGAGCTTAATTGGTACTGTTATGGAGATTATCAGGAATCCGGGACATGATCTGTTAAAAATCCTCTCACCTGAGGGAAAAGAAATCCTGATACCTTACCATGAGGATTTCATACTGAATATTTCGGGTAAGAAGAAAACTATTATGGTTGAATTACCCGAAGGGTTGACAGAGATCAATTAAAGTACAATTCTTCAATTTCTATTAACAAAATTAAGAATTGGTGCAGCTAAATGGGAAACCTTCCGTCTTTAGATAAAATTGAATATAACATTTAAAATAAATTAAAATGAAGAGATTCGTATTTTCAGCAGCGCTCATGTTTGTTATGATTCTTATGTCGGGCTTTGCATACAGCCAGTCAAAAGAGACACGCAATGTCAGTGACTTCACAAAAGTCAGCTTTGGTGTTTCAGGTGATCTGTTTGTAAAGATAGGCCCTGAATTCAAACTGGTTATTGAAGGAGACAAAGATGTCCTGGAAGATATCGAAACAGTTGTATCGGGAGGAAGACTGAATATCAGGAAAGAGAGCTGGAATATGAATTTTAATAATGAAAGAGTGACAATTAATCTGACAATGCCGGAAATAGAAGGATTGGGCGTTTCAGGATCGGGGAAAGCCCAGATCATGGATCCGGTTGAGGCTGACAACCTCAGCCTGAGTGTAAGCGGCAGTGGAAAACTTATCACTTCCGGCCTGAGTGTGGACGATCTCAACTGCGGGATATCAGGATCGGGAGATATTATTCTGGGTTCTGATGGCAGTATTGACAACGGAGAAATCTCAATAAGCGGTTCCGGAGGTTTTTCAGGTGAGGGAATTGAAATAGATCATCTGGAAGTAAATATTTCAGGAAGTGGTGACTGCCGCTGCAGGGCAGGAGATTCACTTGAAGCACACGTTTCAGGAAGCGGCAACGTTACTTATCTGGGAAATCCAAAGGTTAACGCCAGAGTATCAGGTTCAGGCCATGTAAGATCAAAATAACAAAATTATTGTCTTATAATTTTGATCACGCCATTGTAATCAACCTTAATGATTGATGATGGCGTTTTTTTATGCATGTCTGTTTGTCTGTGCTTTACCACATAATCTGCCGACAAAATAATTTTTTCATCAATTTCATTAAAAAATGCAGGAGAAGGCAATTCACTGAAGTTGGCCGATGTGGAAACGACCGGTTTCCTTAACCTGGTAATCAATTCATTACAGAAATCATCGGTGCATATCCTTACAGCTACGGAACCATCATTACTGCAGACTCCGGGTGCTAGATTTTTACCCTCAGGATAGATTATGGTTATTGGTTGATCTGAGACTTCGGAAATACTAGCCGCGACATCCGGAATATTCTTAACATACCGTTCCAGCATTGCCATTCCATTTACCAGAATCAGAAGGCTTTTACTGTCATTTCTTTTTTTTATCCGGTAAATCTTTTCAACGGCATCCGCGTTTGTTGCATCACAACCCAGACCCCAGACTGTATCGGTCGGATATAGTATTATTCCTCCCTTTATCAGAATATTAAGTGCCTGTTTCAGATCTTCATCAAAACTATTTTGCTTCATTTTGGTTTTTTTACCACGGTGTTCCACGGAGTTTATAACGGAGTAACACTGTTTTTAACTCCGTGTAACTCCGTAATACTCCGTGCGACTCTGTGTTTAATGTCTTCAATCAGAATTTTAATTTAAGTGGTTTTATCCTTTCCTGCATTTCATTTATTACCTCTATCTCTTTTTGGGGAGAATCAGCTTCAAAGGTCACCGAAAAACGGATATATTTCCCTGCATCATCCCACGGTACGGTTGAGATCATTGCCTCCTTTATGAGAAATTCCGAGAATTCAGATGCTGTATTGAACACTCTGCCATTTTCAGTTCCTTCAGGCGCCTTAACGTAACAAAAGAATGATCCCTTTGGTTTCTTTGCATCAAATCCCAGTTCATTCAGAGCTTTTACAAGAAGGTCAAATCTTCTTGAATACTTAGCAATTGTGTTTTCAGTAATTTCCAGATGATCCAATGCCCGGACTGCAGCTTTCTGGATTGCCCTGAACTGACCGGAGTCAGTATTGTCCTTAACTGCTCCATATGCCTTGATTGCCTTGCCGGAACCGCAAACAAATCCTATCCTCCATCCCGTCATGTTGAACGATTTAGACAATGAATGAACTTCTATTCCGATATCCATTGCTCCTTTGGCCGACAGGAAGCTGAGCGGTTTATACCCGTCGTACGTCAACGCACCATAAGCTGCATCGTTTATTACGATGATATTGTTTTTCACTGCAAAATCTACAACCTGTTCAAAGAATTCAGCGTTTGCAACCGCTCCGGTTGGATTATTAGGATAATTAAGGTACAGCATTTTAGCCTTTTTTATAATTGGCTGAGGGATTGAGCCTAAGTCGGGTAAAAATGAGTTTGATTCAAGTAAAGGCAGGCTAAATACTTCCCCGCCGAGATATCTGGTATAAGTTGCAGTAACCGGGTAGCCCGGGACTGTAGTGAGCAGAATATCGCCGGGATTAATAAAACAGATTGGAAGCATTGCAAGTATTGGCTTGGATCCGATTCCATGTATGATATTTTCTGAAGGGATTAAGCCGGTAAGACCATATACCTTTTCAAGATATTGAGCTGCGGCACTCTGAAATTCAGGGATTCCATTATCAGCATACCATCTGTTTTCGGGTTTGACGGATTCTTCTGCCAGCGCCCGTGTTACCAGTTTATCAGCTGGCCAGTCGGGTTCTCCTACACCCATGTCGATCAGTTCTGTTCCGGGGTGTGCCTTTTTTGCTTCTGCTTTTGCCCGTTTAATAAGTTCAAATTTGTAAATAACTGTTGACTTTCCGAAGCTTATCCCGCCAAGCCTGTCAGCAATTTTATCATCAAAAAAATTATTCATTGGTTCCTGCTTTTATTTCCGTTATCTGATAGTCTTTTACCGGGCAAATTTAATAAAAGTTACAGGTATCTCATTTATAATTTGCAATAGTCAAAAATGCGATTGTTGAAATTGAAAAGGATAAAAAATATCATTAAATTTGATAGAGATTTAATTCATGTTCTCAGGAGCTGATCCCAAACCAGGTAATAAATGTTCCCAAATTATATAAAACTATGAGCAAATACATCTACTTAACCTGTACCCCTGAAGCGCTGGTTGCTTCGATGCTTCCCCCCGAAGGATTCGGAATGTATCTTTCAACAGGAACTAAAAAACGCAATAAAAGCCAGACTATCTTCTTTGAAGTTGACCTTGAAAAGATTGAGAATCTTATTGATATGGACAGTCTTAACAAGCGTTGCGTTGCCAAGGAGGATGGCAGTCCGAAAAGCTCCGTTTACCTTTCCGTTTACAGGGTTCTTGAAACGATTCCCCTTGAGGCTCTGAAGTCGCTTTACCTTACCACTGACCACGGATGTGTGCTTGAGCTCAAAAAGTCAACTTATGACAAAAGCAGGGAATTAAAAAATGCACTTCATCTTTACCAGGAACTGAACCCGGTAACACCCCTGGTTGCCAGCGAACTGCCACCATCTGAATTTCTCAAAAGGCTTACCGACGGATCAATCCCCATTGTTCTTCCAAAGCTTTTTTTTGTGGAACTGAAACTGGGCGATCTTGCTGCAAATCCGCTTTATGGCTCTGCTGAGCACCTTCCATATCAAAACATTGGCCATCTCAGGGACTGCCTCGAAATTCTGCGGGGTGAGTACGAAAAACATATGAAAACTGTTCAGAGGATATTTTCGGGTGAGCTTTTATACAGGACAATTGAAACTGGTTTTTATGTAGGGGCTAAGGACGATATTGTTTTTTATCGTTATCCCGGCATGCCTGAGCTTGAGAACATTAATTACGAGTTTTTCAGGGCAATTTAATCATGAGTTTTAAATGGTCTGCTTTTTTTATTTGCATAAATAAAAAACTGAATTAGTTTTGTAGCGGCAAAATTTTTGTCATTTCTAAACCTTAATTTTTTCTAATTTAATAACAGATATTATGATTAGTAGTATTTTTTGGATTGTGCCTGTCTCCGCTCTTATAGCGTTGCTTTTCGCCTGGATATTCTACAGGAATATGAAAGCTCAGGAAGAAGGAACAGAAAGGATGAAGGAGATCGCTTTGTATGTCAGGGAAGGAGCAATGGCTTACCTTAGACGTCAGTACACTGTTGTTATCAAGGTATTTTTAATTCTTATCGTCCTTTTATTCATACTGGCTTATTTTGGAATTCAGAATCCCTTTGTACCAGTTGCATTCCTCACCGGAGGATTCTTCTCGGGTCTCTGCGGTTACCTTGGAATGAAAACAGCGACCTTTGCCTCGAACAGAACAGCATGGGCTGCATCAAAATCGCTTAACAAAGGGCTCCAGGTAGCTTTAAGGAGCGGCGCCGTAATGGGCCTTGTTGTTGTTGGCTTCGGACTTCTGGATATTGCTCTCTGGTTCCTCATTCTTAACGGTTGGGTATTTACCCCCGAAAATATGGATGCCGGGTTGAAATTCATCGGACTTACATTTGTACATGCAGGAACTACTGAACATCAGAAACTTATTGAGGTTACTGCAGTTATGCTGACCTTCGGAATGGGTGCTTCAACCCAGGCTCTCTTTGCACGTGTCGGTGGTGGTATATTTACAAAAGCCGCTGACGTTGGTGCTGACCTCGTTGGAAAAGTTGAAGCAGGAATTCCTGAAGATGATCCTCGTAATCCTGCTACTATTGCAGATAACGTTGGTGATAATGTAGGTGACGTTGCAGGTATGGGAGCCGACCTTTATGAATCATATGCAGGTT
>Ga0105106_10003226_pt1 | contig 11679 bp, 9 predicted proteins | sample PPLLaktember2015_5_FD_79109 | JGI IMG/M metagenome (GOLD analysis project Ga0105106, IMG submission 79109) | Freshwater sediment microbial communities from Prairie Pothole Lake near Jamestown, North Dakota, USA - PPLs Lake P8 Core (1) Depth... | ecosystem: Environmental > Aquatic > Freshwater >... | reverse complement strand
GGCGGCCGCCGAGGTCGCGAAGCTGAACGGGACTTCCGTCGTCGTCGAGGGCCGGATCCCGGCGACCACGAAGGTCCCGCTCGCGCTCGACATCCGCGACGTCCTCGACGCGGCGCCCGAGGGCGAGATCCCCGACCTGGGAGCGCCGTTCGACCGGCACGGCGCGCGGACGGACGCGTCGGTCCGGGACCTCCGCGACGACCTCGTGGGGGCGATCGAGCGGGCGATCACCCGCGGCTTCCGCCCGTCGTTCCTGTTCTGCGCGCTGCTCGCGGCGCTCGCCCTCGCCCCGCTCGTCGTCCTGCGCAGGCGGTCCGCGCCGTGAGCCGCCGGACTGCGCTCGCCGCGCTCGTCGGGCTCGCGGTCGGCGCCGTCGCCCTCCTCGGCCTCGAGCTCGCGAACGGGGGCGCGGACGCCGGCGCGCTCGCCGTCGGGGACCCATGCGGGTCTCGCGCCGCGTTCCCGGGGCAGGGCCTCGACGCCACCCTGCAGCGGATCGTGCTCGACGGCCTGGACGGAGCGGCGTGCGAGCTCGGCACGACCAGGGAGGAGCTCGTGCTCTCGCTGGCGCCGAGCGCCGCCGACGGCGACATCCCATGGGACGACGAGACGATCGAGCGGGCCGTCCGCGCCGGGATCCTCGGGGCGATCGACGACGCCGAGCGTCGCGGCTCCCTCAACGGCCTGCTCGCCGTGGCGCTCCGCGAGGTCGTCGAGCGCGCCCCGGTGGGGTGGCTCGTCGACGGCGCGCAGGGGATCGCCGGGCTGTTCGACTGAGGACGCTCAGCCCGCTCCCCCGCCGGTGCCGCCACCGCCGCCGCCACCGCCGGAGGAGAACCCGCCACCCGAGAACCCACTGCTCGAGCTCGACGACCCGAACCCTCCGCTCGTCGAGCCGCTGCTCGCGCTCGCCATCGAGTGCACGACCAGCATCGGCGCCGCGACGTTGAGGGCGCGGACCAGGCGCATGCCCTCGAGGCCGCCCGGGCCGCCGGGCACCGGCGGGCGGATCCGCTCGGCGGGGATCAGGGCGCGGACCTGCCTCTCGACCTCGTCGGCGACGCCGAGCGCGACGGCCCACTCGAGGTACTCCTCCCAGATCACGACGGCGAGCGCGGGGGCGTTCGGCAGGTCGGAGAAGCGCGCCAGGTAGCGGCGGAACGCCGCGAGCCTCGCGACGCGCTCGCGGATCGGCCGCTCGACCCGCGCGGGGATCGTCCGCAGCGCCGCCACGAGGGACACGAGCGCCGCCGGGACGAGCCACCACCCGATCGCCCCGCCGAGCCCCCACACGGCGGTCCAGATGCCGAAGCCGGCCGCAGCGCCCGCCGCGAGCATCGCCGTCGTGGACTCGAGCCGCGCGTCGCCCTTCTGGATCCGCCGGAGCACGTCCGCCGAGCGCGACCGCACGCCCTGCCACCACGCCCGGTAGCGCGCGGCGGGCGCCCCGCCCTGCGGCCGCGGCTTCGGGTTCGTGATCGAGATCTCGTCGACGGCGTCCGCCCCCGCGCCGAACAGGAGCGTCTGGAAGTCCTGGTCCGCCTCGGTCGGCAGGTCGAGCGCGTCCATCCGCTTGTGCAGCGTGAGGTCCTTCGGGTCGGTGACCATCCCCTCGGCCCGCATCTCGATCGCGCCGAGGTACACGAGCCGCAGGATCTGCGCTCGGTAGGCGTTTCGGGGCGACAGGTTGCCGCGCCAGGCCGACCAGAGGAGCGCGGCCTGCACGGCGTCCGGCTCCGGCGGCTGCTCGAGGAGCCTCGGCACCTCGGGGACCCGGTCGCGCAGCCTGGCGAGCAAGACGAGCAGGATCATCACGACCGGCAGCGCGAGGAGCAGGACGAAGACCCAGCGCCGCTCGGTCTCGCGGCGGTCGCGGACGGCGTCGGCCTGCTCGGCCCACGCTCGCTCTTGGTCGAGGATGCGATCGAGCTGCGGCTCGTCCACCCGCAGCGCCGAGGGCACGGCCTCGGTCGGGAACACGATCGAGCCCTCGACGTACGCGGCCGGCGGCACGTCGCGCACCTCGTAACGGATCGTCTGCGCATCGACGAACGTGACCTGGCCGTTCAGCGGTCCGTGACCCCACGCGCGCACGTCGGCGCGCCGGAGCTGCGTGCTCGTCGCGGGGGCCGCCACGTCCTCCGGGATGCACGCGCTCCGGCGGGTGACGTGCGTCTCGGACCGCGGGGGCAGATGGACGGTGACGACGGCGTGGCTGGTCGGCTTCTCCCATCCCGTGCCGATGAACTGCCAGTACAGGTGGGCGGTGTCGGACCACACGTCCACGGCGCACGCGACGCGATACCGGAACACCCACGTGCGCTCCTCGTCGTTCGCGACGTAGCTCCACTGCGCCTGGAACCCGTCGGTCGTGATGGTGTGGAACGCGTAGTCCGGCTCGACGGGGACCTCGCGCCCCTCGACGAGCTCGTGGATCGTGAAGTCGCGGACGTGGTCCTGCGGGTCGTCGATCGTGTAGTAGGCGTACGTGAAGTCGCCGTTGCGGTAGTCGAAGGTCCGGCGCTCCTCGAGGAGCAGGTCGCCGTTCCGCAGCACGGTCGCGTCGACGACGACCTCGGGGAAGTGATAGTCCTTCTCGGTCGCGTGGATCAAGATCGGGGGCAGCCACAGGCCGATGGACGTGACGGCGAAGAACGCCAACAGGACGAGCCACCAGAGCGCGCGCTTCGCCCCCGCCGACATCGCCACGGGCCGCAGTGTAGTGCGCAGCCATATGCTTGGATGGTGCCGATCACACCCGGCAGGAGGTCGAGTATGAGCGAGATACCGGTCCCCCCTGCCCCGGACGACGACCTCCGCGAGCGCGCGGTGGCGCGGCTGAAGGCGAAGGGCGAGTTCAAGGTCCACCTGCTCGCCTTCGTCCTCGTGAACGCGTTTTTCGTCGTGATCTGGGCGGTCACGGGCGCGGGGTTCTTCTGGCCGATCTTCCCGATCCTCGGCTGGGGCATCGGGGTCGTGTTCCACGGCTGGGACGTGTACCGGAGCGAGCCCAACGAGGAGCAGATCCGGCGCGAGATCGACAAGATGCGCTGAGCCTCAGCCGCGTAGACCGGCCTCGACCTGCGGGGCGAGACGGACGAGCGTCTCGAGCATCCGATCGACATCGGCCGGCGTCGACAGGTAGTTGACGATCCCCGCCCGCAGGTACGTCCGCCCGTGAAGCCTCGTCGTCGAGACCCAGGCCCGGCCGCTCACCTCGAGCGCGACCTGCAGCCGGTCTTGGTACGCGTCCAGGTGGTCCGGACCCAGGTCGGCCGGCACGTGACGGAAGCACACGACCGACAGCTCCGGGTGCTCGGGGAGGACCTCGAACCCCGGGATCTCGCGGCACCGGCGCGCGAGGTGGGCGGCCAGGTCGACGTTGTGCTCGATCAGCCGCCCGAGCCCCGCCGTGCCGAGATGCTTCCACGACAGCCACAGCTTCAGCGCGCGGAAACGCCGCGTGCCCTCGATCGAGTACTCGAACCAGTTGAGCGGCGCATCCTCGGGGCGGGGGTGCCGGTAGTACTCGGGCATCCGGTGGAACGTCTGCTGCAGCGCCTCACGGCGCCGGACGAGGAGCGCACCGATGTCGTACGCCTGGAAGAACCACTTGTGCGGGTCGATCGTGACGCTGTCGGCGCGCTCGAGGTCGGGGACGCGCCCGGCGTCACGGGCGGAAAGCCGAGCGCCCCCTCCGTACGCGGCGTCGACGTGGAGCCACAGGCCCTCGCGCTCGGCGAGGTCGGCAAGCTCCCCGACCAGGTCCACCGAGCCCGTGTTCGTGGACCCCGAGACCGCGGCGATCGCGAACGGCACGTGGCCGCTCGCGCGGTCCTCGGCGATCGCCTGGGCCACCGGCGCCGCGTGCAGGCGGAAGACGTCGTCGCTCGGCACGATGCGCAGGGTCTCGGGCGGGAACCCCAGGACGTCGAGCGCGCGCTCGATCGAGAAGTGCGCCTGGTCGCTCGCGTACACCCGGACGCGCTCGAGCGCCACGCCCCGCGGGACCTCGTGCGTCCCGAGCACCGTCGGCAGGTGGATGTCCCGGGCGATCGTGAGCGCCATGATGTTCGCCATCACGCCGCCCGACGTGAGCACGCCCCACGAGCCCTCGCCGAGGCCGACGAGGTCGCGGAGCCAGGCGGTCACCTCCTCCTCGACGAACGCGCCCACCGGGCCGGCGGCCCACACGTCCACGCTCTGCTGGACCCACTGGGCGAGGACCTCGCCCGCGACCGACATCGGCAACGGCGGCGCCGTGAAGTAGGAGAACGACCCCGGATGCTGCGCGTTGAACACGTACGGCGCCACCCGCTCGCGGAACTCGGACAGGACCTCCTCCGACGTGGATGGCTGGAGCGGCGCGCCCGCCGGCTCGAAGCTCGGGCCGAAGAACCCCCGCCGGGCCTCCGCGTAGGACATCGCCCGGACCGGGCGGGCGCTCGCATCCTCGTAGAGGTAGCGCAGGGCCTCGTCCCACACCGCCCTTCCCAGAGCCTCTAGCGCCGCGCGCGAGACCCGCTCGTCGCCGTGGCCGATCAGCTCCGGCTCGGGATGGAAGTCGAACGTCACGCCTGCAGACCGGTGAGGACCGACACGCCGACGAGGATCGCGACGACCCCCGCGATCTGGATCCGCCGCAGCCGCTCGCCGAACAGGAAGTAGGCCCCGACGGCCGCGAGCGCCGCGAACTGCGAGCCGAGGACCGCGGCGACCGCGATGCCCTCGCGCGCGGCCAGCAGGAAGAGCGCGAGACCGGCGACCTCGCACACGCTGGACACGGCCACGAACGGCAGCGCCCGCGGGGTCATGTGCACGCGCCCGATCAGCGCCATCGGGAGCGCGAACGCCAGCGCGCCGACGAGCCGGGGCACGAACACGATCCAGACGATCGGCAGGTCGCCGGCCAGCCGCCCCGACGCGTACAGCCCGAGGCCGAAGAGCAGCGCCGCGCTCGTCGCGAAGATCGCGGCCCGGCCGTCGTTGCGGTCCTCCGCCTGGGCGGCCGCGTCGGATACGCTCGCGAACATCACGCCGACCGCGATGAGCCCGAGCATCGCGCCGGAGCCGCCCGCGATGTGCTCGCCGGCGATCACCGCGATGAGGGCGGCGCCGGCCCCCTGCGCCGACGTGATCGGCGCGACGAGCCCCACCTTGCCCACACGCAGGCTGCTGTACGAGAGGAGCAGGCCGTACAGGTTCGCGAGGCCCGACGTCACGAGCCACGCGAGCTCCTCACCGCCGAGCGCCTCGGGGACGCCGCTCGCGAGCGCGAAGGGCGCCACGATCACCGTCCCGGTCGTCATGACCCACGCGAGCACGGTGGTCGGCGTGACGATCTTCGTGGAGCGACTGGTCGCCAGCGTCGAAGCGCCCCACAGGACGGCCGCGCCGAGACCTCCGACGATCGCGATCATGAGGCCGACATCCTACGCGGGCGCTCGGGCCCGCCCCGGCGACCGTCAGACCGTGCCAGCGCCGGCGCGAGCGCGGAGCGCGGTCGCCTCCTCCAGGAGCGGCGCTGCGCCCATCGGACGAAGGAGCCGGAGCGCGCCGTCGAGGAGGGGCTCGGCGTCCGACTCCCGGTGGAGCGCGAGCAGGATCCGGGAGGCGCCGATCGAGGTGCGGGCGCATTCGAGCCCGAACCGGTACGCGCCCCACCCGGCCGCCGCCTCCCGGTACGCGGCCAGCGCCTCCTCCAGTTCGCCCCGCGCCTCGGCGACGACCGCGCGCGCGGTGACGAGTCCGAGACGGTGGCGGGGGCTCGCCGGCGGGCCGGCCTCCGCGACGAGCGCCGCGGCGTCCTCGATCGCGCCGGCCGCGACGAGGATCCGGACGACGACCGGCAGGAACATCGCCCGGTAGTCCTCCTGCTCCGCCGTGACCTCCTCGAACTCGCGGACGTGGGCGAGCGCGCCCTCGCGATCGCCGGTGGCGAGATGACACTCGGCGCCGAGCACGAGCGGCGGCGCCAGGTACTCGGCGTAGCCGATCGCCCGCGCGAGCGGCATCAGCGTCTCGAGGGTGGCGGCGGCCTCGTCGACCCCGCCCCGCCGCAGGTGGACCCACCCCTCGTACGTGAGCGCCGTCACGCTGACGCGGGTGGGCCCGTGCTCCAGATCCCACGCGCGCATCTCGTGCGAGGCGCCGAGCACCTGATCCCAGTCGCCGAGGTCGAACATCGACTCGAGCGCGCCGGCCTGCGCGAACAGCGCCATCGTCTGGAAGCCCCGGACGCGGCAGAACGCGGCGAGCTCGTCCCAGACGCGCAGCGCGGCGTCGGGACCCTCCCAGAACCACAGCTGGTACGCGAGGTTGTTGTACGCGATCGACGTCTCGATGCCGAGGCCGAGCTCGAGCCCCCGCCGGAGCGCCTCGCGCAGGTCCTCGAGACCGCCGCGATCGCCGGACTGGGCCCTCGCGGCGCCCCGATACTGGAGCGCGAGGACGGCCTCCCCCTCCATCCCGAGCTCGTCGGCGAGCGCGAGCGCCTTGTCGGCCCACGGCAACGACGCGAGGTTCTCCCCCGCGACGTACCGGTGGCCGGCCATCGCCGAGTACGCCCGCGCGAGCTCCGGGCCGGGCTCCTGCGTCTCGAGGACCTCGATCGCCTCCTCGAGCATCGCGCGGGCGGCCGGCCCGTGGACCTGGATCGAGCGGGCGCGGCGTGCGAGCGCCTCCCCGAGCGCCAGCGGATCGCCGCGGGTCCGCGCCTCCTCGATCGCCAGGTCGAAGTCACGGCGTGACTCCTCGAACATCGCGAGGTCCTCGGCCGCCTCCGCGGCCTCGACGAGCGCTCGGACCCGCTCGGGGTCCTCCGCCGGCAGGGTCTCCCGCGCGCGCCGGTAGAAAGGCAGCGCGCGCGCCGGGTCCAGCCGCTTGGCACGGTCCCCGGCGAGCATGAGGGCGGTGCCGGTGAGCGCCTCGAGCTCGTCCCGGTCGAGGCCCGTCGCCGCCGTGCTCGTGAGCTCGAGGGCCTCGCCGTAGTGGTGCGCGAGGACCTCGGCCAGGTCGGAGACGCGGTCGCCCGCCACCTCGCGGATCCAGCCCGCGACCGCCACGTGCTTGCCGGCGCGCTGCGCACGAGGGATCTGCCCGTACGCGACGTCCTGCACGAGCGCGTGCAGGAACGCGTACTCGTGCTGCCCCGCGACGGTCGAGCCACGCGCCGGCCGCACGAACTCCCGGCGGGCCGCCTCGTCGAGCCGGCGCTCGACCTCCTCCTGCGTCCGCCCGCTCATCGAGGCGAGCGCGCCGGTCCAGAACACCTTGCCGACGACGGCCGCGTCCTGCAGGACCGCCTTGTCCTCCAGCTGGAGCGAGTCGAGGCGCGAGGCGATGAGCAGCTGCAGCGTCTGCGGCATGCCGGACAGCGTGGTCTCGCCGTCCGCCGGGAGGTCGCGCGACATCCGGGCGAACTCCTCCGCGTACAGGGGGTTGCCGCCCGCGCGCTCGAGCAGCGCCTCGCGACCCCGCGGCGAGAGCACGTCGCGCTCGAGCAGCGTCGAGAGCAGCGTCCACGTCTCCTGCTCGGACAACGGCGACAGCGCGATCGAGGTCGCGTTGCGGCGCCCGCCGCCCCAGGCCGGGTGCCGCTCGTACAGCTCGGGGCGGGCGACGCACACGACGAGCATCGGCAGGCCGAGCGCCCGGTCCACGAGATGCTCGATGAACGCGAGCATGCCGTCGTCCGCCCACTGCAGGTCCTCGAACACGAACACCGCGGGCGTCCGCGCGATCGACTCGAGGAACCGTCGCCAGGCGGTGAACAGCTCGTCGCGCGGGACCTCTGGCGACACGCCCTCGAGCCCGACGAGCGGGGCGAGCCGCGCACGGACCCAGTCGCGCTCGGAGGGATCCACGTGGTGGCTCACCGCCGCCGAGAGCTTCTCCCCCACCGCCGCCGGGTCGTCCGATTCGAGGATGCCGGCCTCGGCCTTGACGATCTCGCCGAGGGCCCAGTACCCGACCCCGTCGCCGTACGGCAGGCTGCGCCCCTGGCGCCACCGGACGAGGGCCGGCCACTCGTCCGCGAACCGCGCGAGCTCCTGCACGAGCCGGGTCTTCCCGATGCCGGGGTCGCCCGTGACCGTGACGAGCTGGACCGAGTCCTCCACGACCGCCCGGCGGAACGCCGCCTCGAGCATCTCGCGCTCCACGCCCCGGCCGACGAACGGCGTGCTCGGCCTGGGCCGCAGGTCGACGCCGAAGCGGCTGCGTGCCGCGAGGACGCGCCGGGGGCGCAGCGCCACCGCCTTCCCCTTCACCTCCACCGGCTCGAGCTCCTCGAACTCGAACGCGAACTCGGCCGCGCCGAACGTCTCCTCGCTCACGACGATCTCGCTCGGGCCCGCGAGGCTGAGGAGCCGCGATGCGGTGTTCACGACGTCGCCGGTCACCGCCTCGCCGATCTGCGGGCCGACCCCCGGACGGCCGACGATCGCCTCTCCCGTGTTCACTCCTACGCGGACCGCGATCCGCAGCGCCGGGTCGGACTCGACGAGCTGCTGGACCGCGTCGCGGACGTTGAGCGCCACCCGCAGCGCGCGCTCGGGATCGTCCTCGTGCGCGATCGGCGCGCCGAACACCGACAGGGCCGTGGCCCCCATGAACTTGTCGACGGTGCCCCCGTAGTTGGCGACCTCCGTGCGCACGAGCGCGTGGTACGGGTCGAGCGACCGCTTGAGCTCCTCGGGATCCGTGACGGCGTCGCCCGTGCCGAGACCCACCAGCTCGCAGAAGACGACCGTGACGAGGCGCCGCTCCTCGCCTGTCGACTCGTCGCCGCCCTCGAGCGGTGCGCCGCAGGACAGGCAGAACCGGGCTCGCTCGGGGTTCTCCTCCCCACAGACGGGACAGACGAGCACGCTGCGGAGTCTACGCCGGTGCGCGGGGGTGCTCGACCGGGGTCGGCGGGGCCGGCGCGGTCCGTCGACGGGCGTGGTGGCGGGCGACGCGAGCGCGGTTCCCGCAGGCGGCCGAGCACCACACCTGGCCGGCTCGGCCCGCGATGAAGAACCGATCGCATCGCGGCGCCGGGCACCGCCGGACCCCGGCGCCGTCCTCTACGACAACGGCGATCGCCGACCTCGCGACGGCCGCCAGGATCCGAGCGGTCGGCGAGGCGGCAGTGGTCCGCTCCGCGACGCCGGGAGCGCCGGCGTCCGGGACGACGAGGGCGGGGGACGACGGGACGGCGGCGCTCGCCCCGTTCACGGCGTCGACGGCGTCGCGAGGAAGGGGCTCGCCGGCGCTTGCGGCGGTCAGCAGGTCTCGGATCGCCGCCCGGAGCGCTCGGAACTCCGGCAGGCGCAGCAGGACGCCCTCTCCCACATCGCCGAGGCGCCTGCCCTCCAGCCATCGCCCGAGCGCGGCCGGCGAGTCGATGAGATCGGTCCCGTTGGCGTCCTGGTTCGCACCCTCGCCGGCGCCGTCCTTGGCGCCCTCTCCCCGGCCCGAGAGCGTGTTCGCGAGCTCCAGCGCGAGGTCACGTCGTAACGGCGACAAGAGAGCGTTCCCGTTTCCATCGAACATGGCGACTAATGCTTCCAGATAGGAAAGCACGTTTCAAGCGCCCGGATGCCCGTGCGGCGCCCGCTGGATAGGCTTCTGGCTGCCATGACCGAACTGGAGGCGGCAAGGGCCCGGCGTTGGTGGGCCGACCGCGCGACGGTGCGGCGCATCGATCGCGCCGCGGCGTTCGTCGAGGACGTCGGCTTCGCGCTCCTGTTCCCGAACAAGGGGGTCGTGCTCCCGAGCCTGTACGACGTCGCGAGCGACCGGCCCCTGTTCTCGCCGGCCGGGGACTGGGGACCCGACGCCGATCGCGTGTGGGGCTGGAAGGACGAGCTGCCGCGCCGCGGGTTGGCCTGGTACGGCAAGTTCGTGCGTGGACGCCCGTCGCTGCTCGCGCCCTCGCTGCTCGCAGACCTCTACCCTCGGCGCGGGCGCTCGGACGACTTCGAGGACGCAGGTCTGTCGCCCGCCGCGTACCGCGTCGCGAGGATCCTGCTCCGCAGCGGCCCCCAGTCGACCGCCGCCCTACGCGAGGCCCTCGACGTCGAAGGCAAGAAGGCGACCGATGCGTTCCTCCGCACGCTGGCCGAGCTGAGCCGCGGCCTGGTCACCACGCACTTCGGCGTCGAGGACGAGGGCGGTGGCTGGCCGACGCCCGTCCTCGAGCTCACCGCGCGCGCGTTCGGCATCCCGGCCCGGCGGAGCCCCGACGCCGCCCGCCTCCGGGCCACGCGACGGTTCCTCGACACGATGCTCGTGGCTCGGCCGTACGAGCTCGGCAACGCGTTCGGCTGGGGCGCGGACGCCGCACGGGCCGCGCTCGACCGGCTCGTCGACCAACGCCAGGCGTTCGCGGATCCGCCGCGGTACCGCTCGCTGGCGTTCCCGCCCGGCTAGGTGTAGTTCCCACTTAGGTTATTTGCATCCGCGAGATCGGCGGGAGCCCGCCCAGCGCGGTATGGGGCCGTGAGCGATTGTAGGTGTCGATCCATCGAGGCAGGGCATCGAGACGCGCCTGGTTCGAGCGGTAGAGCCTCTTGTAGGCCCACTCGTCGGCCAACGTACGGTTGAACCGTTCGACCTTGCCATTGGTCTGCGGACGGTAGGGGCGCGTGACCAGGTGAGCGACGTCCAGATCGGCGAGGGTGGCGGCGAACTCCCGGGACAGCGTGTAACTCAGCGCCCGATCGGTCATCACCCGCTCGAGCTTGATCCCGAGCCCCGCGAAGTGCTCCGCCGTGCGTCGCAGGAACCTCGCGCAGGTTTCACCTCGCTCGTCGCTGTGCACCTCGACATATGCCCATCGCGAGTGATCGTCCACAGCGACGTGCAGGTAGTCGTACCCGTCGCCACGGTGGCTCGGCCGTGCTGCCGCACGGCCCCGGACCCTGTGTCCACCGCCGGCTGGGACCCGACCGAGCTTCTTGACGTCGATGTGCACGAGCTCGCCGGGACGTTGACGTTCGTAGCGGATCGGGATCGCGGTCGGGCGGTCAAGGTGCGAGAGCCTGGACAAGCCCTCGCGTCGGAGCACCGCATAGACGGTCGAGCGGGGATGCCCGAGATCGGGTCCGAGGCGGTGGGGCCCGACCTTGAGGCGCCGACGGGCCCGCACGATCCTTCGGACCTCGTGGGCGGGCAGCGCGTGAGGACATCGACGAGGAGCGGAGGATCGGTCCTCGAGCCCTACGACCCCTTCCTCTCGGAACCGCCGGACCCACTTGTGTGCCGTCGCACGGGAGATCCCCATCGACTCGGCCGCGGCCGCGACCGACCATCCCTCCTCCAGGATGCGGGTGACGAGCAGGAGCCGGCCGAACGGGGTGAGACGAGCCCTACGATGGGCCACGAGAGCCTCCTTCCGGTCAGGAGCTTTGGTCAGCCCCAAACCGTGCAAGGAGGCTCTCGCCTGTCAACAACCCTCGTGGGAACTACACCTAGGTCTTCGATCGCTTCTTCAGGGGATCGGATGCCAGAGCGCGAGGGTCGGACCTGCGAAACCGCTGGTCAGAGCGTTGTGCCAATCTTCCCTTACAAGGAAGAGGTCGGGGGTTCGAAACCCTCAGCGCCCACCAATCTGAAACTGACGGACATCGTGTACACATCGGGTCCTCCGAGTGGAAGGGGGACCGGTGACCGAGCAGGAGCCCGCCCGTGGGG
>Ga0105106_10003225_pt1 | contig 11680 bp, 5 predicted proteins | sample PPLLaktember2015_5_FD_79109 | JGI IMG/M metagenome (GOLD analysis project Ga0105106, IMG submission 79109) | Freshwater sediment microbial communities from Prairie Pothole Lake near Jamestown, North Dakota, USA - PPLs Lake P8 Core (1) Depth... | ecosystem: Environmental > Aquatic > Freshwater >... | reverse complement strand
TGATATTTACTTTAAAAGCGAATTGCGGCCGCAAAAAACAGTCGCCGATTATCGCGAGTTATTGATGGAACAGCTTTTCAATAATATGCTCAACACCCGTTTAAGGGAAATCACTCAACAATCGGACCCACCTTTTGTTGACGCCTTTTCCAGCAAGGGCAGGTTTGTCCGAACGAAAGGTGTCTATTTCCTGGGAGCAATCGTCAAAGAGAATGGTATCGAACGGGGATTAGACGCTCTGCTGACTGAAGCCATTCGAGTCAGACAACATGGTTTTACTCCATCGGAACTCGAACGAACCAAAACCCAGATTCTGCGTAATGCAGAACAAAAGTACAAGGAAGCGGATAAAATAGAGTCCGAACGTATTGCCCGGAATTTTGTTTACAACTACCTGAATGATGAGCCCATTCCAAGCGCCAAACAGGAATTGGCGTTGACAAAGCAGCTGTTACCGGGTATTGAGATCAACGAAGTCAATGAGCTTGTGAATCAATGGATCACGGATAATAATACAGTGGTAAGGTTAAGCGCACCTGAAAAAGAGGGTCTCAAAATACCCTCTGAACAGGAATTACTTGCGGTATATAAAGCTGCGGAGATAAAGGAGATTCAGCCCTATGTGGATGCTGTAAGTGATGAACCTTTGGTAGCGACACCCCTCAAACCTTCTAAAATTGTAAAAGAAAAGAAGCATGAAAAACTGAACGTCACTGAATTATGGTTGTCAAATGGTGTGCACGTTGTTCTCAAGCCAACAGATTTTAAGAATGATGAAATTTTGTTCTATGCTTACAGCTATGGTGGTAACTCGCTTGTCAATGACAAAAATTTTATATCAGCCCTCCTGGCATCGAATATCATAAGTGAAAGTGGTGTCGATCGTTTCAGTAGTATTGAATTGCAGAAAAAATTGACGGGTAAAGTCGTAAACGTTTATCCCTATATAGACGATCTGAGCGAGGGATTTAGCGGGAATACATCACCCCAGGATATTGAAACAATGTTTCAGCTGATTTATCTTTACACAACTGCACCACGAGATGACAAAGAGGTATATGAATCATTAGTTAGCCGATACAAGGCTTTTCTTGAAAATCGCAGTGCAAATCCGGATCAGGCTTTTCAGGATACAGTTCAGGTGACTTTGGCACAACACCATTTCCGTGCCCGTCCTTTGTCGCTTCCACTTTTAAATGAACTAAATCAGGCTGAAGCAATACGGATTTATAAAGACCGTTATGCAGATGCCAGTGATTTCAATTTCTTCTTTATCGGTAATTTTGAAATTGATAAAATCAAACCTCTGATAGAATCCTATCTGGGCAGTCTTCCTGATATCGATCGTAAGGAATCATGGAAGAATGTCGGTATTTCATCGCCGAAGGGAGTAATTAAAAAAGAAATCCATAAGGGAATTGAACCAAAAAGCAGAGTACAAGTCACTTTTAGCGGTCCGTATGATGGCGGATTTGAAAACTGGTACAAAATCAGTTCACTGGCAAGCGTGCTGGACATCAAACTGCGCGAGATTTTACGGGAAGACCTTGGAGGCACATATGGCGTTTCTGTTTATCCGGATGTTTTTATCTTAGACCGTAAGGAATATCAGTTTACTATTAGTTTCGGCTGTTCACCGGACCGGGTCAATGAAATGACCAATACCTTGTTCCGGCAAATCGATAGTATAAAAACCTTTGGGCCAAAGGATATCTACATTTCAAAGGTGCAGGAAACACAGAAGCGGGCGTACGAAGTAAATATGAAAGAAAACAACTACTGGCTTCAGGAACTAAGGTATAAACATTATTACGGCGAAGACTGGATGCTTATTTTAAAATATCCGGAATATGTCGCGACCCTGTCTCCGGATTTGGTGAAAGCCGCCGCATATCAATTTCTCGATACAAATAACTTTGTACAGGTTGTCTTGTATCCCGAGAAGGAATAGTTCATCTTCAAGTCTTGAACTTTTTTCGACTTTTAATTAGATGTTTATACAAAATGGTCAGATATCAACTATAAAAAATAAAAACAATTGAAGGTCATTAGTCTGACAATATATCTTTAGTGGTCGCAGGGTGTTTTTGACTGAACTTTTTTGAAGTGCTGCTTATGGTTCGCACCTCCCTACTGCCTACTTGTTTCCGCCTACTCAAAAAGCTTCGGCGGACAGGTTGGGCAGCGGATTAGTTGCAGGTCATATTATATGTTACATAGTTTAGAACTATTAAATAAAAATTCTAAATGCAAGGTGTAAGATGAAATCATTTACCAAAACATTAATACTAATTTTACCCGTTCTAACTATAGCATTAGTAAATTGTGAGAGCACAAAAAATGCCCAACCTATTAATAAAACTATTAATGTAACTGGCAACGAATTAGAAATAAAAAAGAAAATTGAAAAAATTACTCAATCAATTAACAAAGCTGTTTTAGAAAACGATTATGATACTCAGCTAAAGTATTTCACCGAAAATGCAATTATAGTACCCCCGCTTGGTCCAGTAGCTAATGGGAAGAATGCTATTAAAGATGGTTTTGAGAGAAATATTAAAGAAAATGTTGTAGTGCATTCTTTCAACGCAACCGTTGAAGATTTATGGGTTTCCGATAATAGAGTTTATGAACGTGGTAAATGGGCTATGGCGCAAAGTACAAGAAGATCTAAAATACCAAAGGCATACTATGGATCATATTTTGAGATATGGAAAACTCAGCAAGATAGTTCTCTATTAATAGACTATATGATATATACACTTGGTTTTAATCCGTTTGAAGAGAAATAAATTCAAGTGAAATGAAATCTTATTTAAGATCTAAAAGCACATAACCTCTTTAATAAGTAAAAAGTCAAGGAGCAAGAAAAAAATAATATACTTCGGCTCGATTCAGTTATAAAGAGTTCTTTGAAAAACTGAACTACAATAATCCTTAATTTAAATAACAACTAATGCCGTAATATCAGTAAGGCAGCAACAAGGCAGATACATATAGATCGCACTTAATGTATAAACTCAATCTTCACTCTTTACTGGAATTTATTAAATATGCAATTGAGTATTCGAATTCAAATAAAAAGGAAGCTTACAAATCATTTGGATTGATTTTTTCTTGAATTGGTTTTTCATCATAATTCAATTGACTCTATTAAAATTTTATTAGTTTTTTAACTAAAAACCGGATACGGATCCGGGGCATATATCTTAACCATACTTGCTTATTATGAAAAATAGAACTTTTAAGAGAACATCAATATCACCTGGAATACTAATAAAAATGATTCAGATGTAAAAAATCACAAGGATTATAAAGAATTTTCAATTAAGACTGCCTAATTTTTAATTTTACGTTTTTAAGTTTCTGTAGATTACGCTTCCAAACCCGAAGAACTGCGTATCTCAGAGTACTTAAAGGTTTATTATAGCTTAAAGCAATCCCGTCAATAATTTTAAAAATATTTTAATAATTATTATGTTAGCTACTCATTCAGATGTTCATTCAAATTGAAAGAATTGAAAAAAGTAGAGCTTATTAAAATGAAATATCTAAATATTATACCGAACATTTTCATCATTATTACAATGTTTTCCTGCAATTCTGATCCTGGAACTAATGACGCAAACAAGGATTCCAGTTCTTTGCAAATTGAATTTTGGCTTACCAACCCTGACAGATCAGCATTGTTTCAAAAACAAGATACAAACCAATCCATTTCAGGCGTATCATCCGGCACCCCTGTTATTGAAGTGGACGAGACGCAGACTTACCAAACGATGGATGGATTTGGATACGCATTAACGGGCGGAAGTGCAATGCTCATAAATCAGATGAGTGAAACAGAACAGGATGCTCTTCTTCAAGAGCTTTTTGCAAACGACGGCGGCAAAATTGGTGTCAGTTATTTACGTGTCAGCATCGGTGCGTCTGATTTGAGCGATCATGTTTTCTCTTATGATGATGTACCTTCAGGGCAAACAGATACAGCACTGATTCATTTTAGTCTTGACCCTGACCGTGCCGATGTTATTCCTATCCTAAAAAAAATTCTGATGATCAATTCCACCATAAAGATTCTTGGATCACCATGGTCAGCACCTATATGGATGAAAACCAACAACAGTTCTATCGGCGGAAGTTTGAAACCGCAATACTATTCAACATATGCGAAATATTTTGTTATGTACATCCAGGGAATGAAAGAAGAAGGGATACCAATTGAGGGAATAACAATTCAGAACGAACCTCTTTACGGAGGCAATAATCCCAGTATGTTGATGTCTGCTGCAGAGCAGGCTTCATTCATTAAGAACTATCTTGGTCCTGCATTTAACGCAGCAAATATTACGACAAAGATTATTATATACGACCACAATGCCGACCGGACTGACTATCCGATCACGGTATTAAATGATACTGAAGCAAGAAATTATGTTGATGGTTCCGCCTTTCATTTATATGGAGGAACGATTGAAGATCTCTCAGCTGTGCATGCAGCTCATCCCGACAAGCATCTCTATTTTACCGAGCAGTGGATCGGCTCGCCGGGAAATTTTCCTGAAGACCTTAAATGGCATATAAAAAATCTTATTATAGGCGCATCCCGTAACTGGTGCCGGGTTGTTTTGGAGTGGAATCTTGCAGCAGATCAGAATCAAAATCCGCATACCGATGGCGGATGTACTCAGTGTTTAGGAGCTGTAACCATAACAGGTAATACGATTGTACGCAACCCGGCATATTATATTATTGCCCATGCATCTAAATTCGTTCGCCCCGGTTCATTCCGGATCGCATCTACAATTCCCGCTGAGCTGCCTAATGTTGCATTTAAAAATACCAATGGTAAAAAGGTTTTGATTGTATTAAATGAGGGCAACGCACTACGAGTGTTTAAGATTCGCTTTGCGGGAAAAGAAGCAGTTTCATATTTACAAGCAGGGGCGGTGGGAACGTATGTATGGTGAATAACTGCAAAATTAAAAAGATTGAATTCCTGAATACGAAAATCAGATAATTCGCAAATTTAAACACTCGATAATTACCCATGGTGATTACAGGAGATGAACCTGAATAATACCGATCTGATAATCTCAACACCAGGGGTGAATATGTTTGTAAGTTGACTGAGATGAACGAAATCCCGATACCACCTTAAAATCAAAACTGCACCTACACCCGCACTAGCATTTAAAATAAATATCCAAGACCCTGAAACTGTTGTTAAAAAAGTTTTTATTTTTCTGGATCTATTTTATCGAAAAAGAAAAGCAGCCTAAATCATCCGAGGCAGCTTATTATAGGAGAGGTATAATGAATTCACAATTAAAATTATAAAACATAATCAAAAAATTATTTTACCTTTACATTGATCCAAACCGGCAGAGAAATTAATATAGTTCCATCATTCTTTGTTACGGCAGCGGATATTTTATGCTCGCCTTCTTCGGTATTAAACCAGACCCACATAAAGGGATAGATTGTGTTGTAACCAATTGAAAGTTCATCAACAAAAAATTCAACTTTAACTATTGTCCGATTATTTTCTTCAATATTCGTATTAATAATAAAATTAGAGCCGGCAAAAATTAGAGAATCGTTATACGGCTCTAAGATTTTTATAGTTGGTAAAATATTATAATTTTTTCTTGTCGGGATTTCAATATCCGGTATGTTTCTATTATAGATTGTACCAACAAGATTCCCTGAGGTATCGTCGCCTGTAATTTCCCAGAACATTAAGCCCCGCAAATCATAGGCGTCTACATAACGGGCTTTAAGTGCGATTGAACGGATGTCATCATAGGTGAAGAATATTTTTTCCTTAGGGTTATACAACCAAGCAGACATAGCATGATCATCCCAATAGCATTGATAACCTGAATTAATAATTCCGGAAAAATCCAAATAATTATTAAATTTAATCCGGTTCCAAACTGTATCAGGCTTAGCTCTTTGATAAAGTCCATAGCTTGATGAATTCACGTCCTGCCAGCTTTTTCCGTAAAATGCAGCCCCAGGAACGATTTTATCACAGCCGACTCCGGCAGAATCGAGCAGATATTTTATTGTATGATCTAAAGAATTTTTTTCCCAATCCGGATCAGCGGGTGAACTTAATAGATTTGTATGATGTCCTGTTCTCATTTCCCAGCTGCCATGGAAATCATAAGTCATAACATTGTACCAATCCAGATACTGCTGATCTTTTTCAAAATCGTACTTCCAGAATTCAGATGCCCTTGCTGATATGGCAGCAGTGAGGAGCAGGTTTGGATTTATTTCATCCATTTTTTCTCTGAATAGGGCGAAGAGTGCCGTATGATTTTCCCTATCGTTCGGATTATAATGATTCCCTTCAAGCCCACCTTTTATTGGAAATTCCCAATCCAGATCAAATCCGTCAAAAAGTCCCGCTGCAGAACTTTTACCTCCGGCATTTTTTTCAGCAGGAAGATTCCCTTTTATAAACCAGTCTATACATGCATCGACAAAATTTTTTCGTGATGAGTCTGTAAGCGCTAAATCGGAAAAATACTTTGAGCCTGCCCACCCTCCGATTGATAATAAAATCTTAAGATGAGGGTGACGGACTTTTAATTTCCTTAACTGATTAAATTGTCCTCGCAGCTGTTGATTAGGACTATCAGCAATTCCATCAACACTCAGTTCAGATGGAAAAATTTCCTGGTAAGCAGAATATGAATTTATAAATTCGGGTATAATATTTCCTGATGAATCAGGACCCGGTTCAACAAATGCATAATTCATTACCGTTAATTTTGAAGCAGTACCATTTTTTTCAAGGTCTCTTACATAAAATAACTGTTCTTTCGAACGGAACTCAGGATAATAAGCAATTATCTCCCGTTTCTGTGCAGTTAAAATAACCGGATATAGGATTAAAATAATTTCAATAAATGATTTTACTTTTTTTAGCATTTTCATTTTTAAATTTTAATTCAGCCCATTATTACTTCAACTTCATTTTCAGAACGGGCTTTCTGAATCGGAATAACATCAGTAATAATTTCGTTGTTTAAGGTTATTGATTTAACCCCTTTTTCCACACCACTGGGATTTTTTACTTTAATTTTATAAATGGCACCCCGCCATTTTCTTATTACTTCAAATTTTTTCCAATCAGAAGGAATACAAGGATTAATTTTTAATCCTTTATAAGTCGGCTGAATTCCCAGCATATATTTAGTTGCAGCAGTATAAAACCAGGAGGCTGTCCCCGTAAGCCACGGATGTCTTGCTCTTCCATGCGCTGCATGGTCCTTACCCATAATAAACTGGCAGTATGAATACGGCTCGGCTTGGCGAATTTCAATTATTTTGTTCTGATTATAGGGGAGGATTGCATCATAATATTTCATTGCCCGGTTTCCATGTCCAAGTTTGCATTCGGCAATAACTGCCCAGGGATTCGGATGGCTAAAGATGGCACCATTTTCTTTAATCCCTTTATAAACACGAGTTATATAACCGATATCATCATCCGTTTTTGAATAAGCCGGAAGAACCAGATGAAGACCGTATTTTGAATAAAGATATTTATCAACTGCATTCATACATTTTACTGCGCGTTCTTCCGAAGCGGCGCCGGAGTAAACCGCCCAGCTTTGAGCATTCAGAAAGATTTTTCCTTCATCACTTTCTTTAGTTCCGATCTTAATTCCTTTTTTTGTAAAACCTCTTATATACCAGTCTCCGTCCCACAATTCCCTTTCACAAGCTTCCTTAACTTTCTCAGCCATAGAAGTATATTTTTTAATATCATCGCTGCAACCCAGCTGTTTTGCCGATTCGAGAAAAATATTTACAGCCCAATAATGCATAAACGAAACCATGGCACTTTCACCGCCGCCAAGATTCAAGCAGTCATTCCAATCAGCACGCAAACCCTGGCATATTCCATTCTGACCAACATATTTTGCTGAAAAGTCTAATATTTTGGTTAAGTGTTCATAAACAGTTCCTTCACCTCCGTCGACGTAAGGAACAACCTGGCTAAAAAATTCGAGATTTCCATTTTCGGTTACCCACTCGCAAATAGAAGCTACTAGCCAGAGTGCATCATCGGAACAAACATCTTCCATTCCATGAATTATATCTTCCGGCTTTTTCCTGGGAACAACTGTAGGAAGTTTTACATTCGGTAATTTATGTTCTTCAGGCTCAAAAACATCCGGATCAAATAAATGCAGACCATAGCCCATGGTAGTATGACCTTTGAGAAGCTGAATGATTCTTTGCTTAGTTTTTTCTGGATTTGCATGAACTACTCCCATTATATCCTGCGATGTGTCGCGGTAACCTAACCCGACTCTTCCGCCGACTTCAATAAAAGAACCGAAACGGGACCAAACTACACAAGTTTCAGCTTGGTAGAGAGTCCAGATATTTATCATAGAATTAAAACCGGGATGAGGTGTTTTAACCTGCAGCACCGATAATTTATTTTGCCAATACTTTTTCAATTCCTCAAAAGCATTATCAACATTTTTAAGATCAGAATATTTCTTTTTGAGTGAATAGCCTTTTTCTTCACGTGAACCAACTCCAAGCATAAAGATTAATCTAATCTCTTCCCCAGGCTTAAGGGAGATTTTTTTGTGAAGTGATCCACAATGATTGCCGCCTAATTCGGAGCTGTTTGAACATTTTCCTTTTTCAACTGCTGCCGGATTAGTTTCAGTTCTATAACTTCCGATAAAAGTATCACGAACACAATCGTAACTGTTGGGGTTAAAGCTTGAAGAAAAGAAATGATAGGTCCACGGCTCATAAAAGAAATCATATTCTATAATGCCATCTTTATAATTTGAGCCGCTTGCATATAGGCTCATCTGCAGATTCTGATTATCAATTTCAACATGATGAAATGAAAACTCCAGATAACTAAAAACACTGATCTTTCTTTTCTTCCTAGTTTTATTGTTTACTTTCACATCCCATAATTCTACGTCATCATCGATCGGAATAAATAATAATTGTTCGGCTTCAATTCCTTTATAATTACACTGGAATTTAGAATAGGAGAGTCCATGGCGGCAGAAATATTTAGCTTTATTAAAATCCTTCCCCACCGGCTGCCATGATATTGACCAGTATTCTCCTGTTTCATCATCCCGCAGATAAACGTAGTGACCAGGCCTGTCCAATGGAATTCCATTTTGTCTGAATCGCGTTACTCTATGATGTTCAGTAGATTTATAAAATGAATAACCGCCTGCATTGTGTGAAATTACAGTGCAAAGATCTTTTACACCGAGATAATTTGTCCATGATACGGGAACATCCGGGCGATCAATTACATATTCCCTGTTTTTATCATCAAAGTAACCGTAACGCATTAAATTCTCCTTTTCAAGAGTATAATTTGAAAATTTTTTATTCTTCTACAATCCGTTCAGTAGATGTATCTCTAAAAGGAACAAACCAGGTAATCAGAAACGAAGGAATGGTTGCAATCATTACCCAGATGAAAAAATCTTTATAGCCGAGGAAATCGCTTACAAACCCGCTTATCATGGAAGGAATCATAAAACCAAACTGCATTAATGATGTAGCAAATGCATAATGAGCCATCCGGTATTTTCCCGGCGCAATCTGCTGCATCATGAATAAAGTCAATCCGATAAAGCCAAAGCCATATCCGAAATATTCAACAACAACCAGTGATGTGATTGTAAAAAAATTATCGGGCTGAAAAATAGCCAAATAGGTATATACCGCAAAAGGGATATTGAAAAAAGTGCATAGTATGATTAACGCTTTCCTTAATCCTTTATTTGCTGTGAAGTAACCGGAGAGGATTGATCCAAGTATGAAAGCAAGCGGAGGAAATAATCCATAGATTATACCGATATCTTCTGTAGAGAGACCAAGACCCCCTTGTTCCCGGGCAGCGCGCATAAATAACGGAACAATTTTTATTGCCTGGCCTTCAGCAAACCGGTAAAGAATCAGAAAAACAATTCCCCAAAGAATATATTTTTTTTGAAAAAATGTTTTTAGTACATCCCAAAAAGTTTCATAAGCTTCTTTAATCCCTTTTACATTGCCCGCTTTCCCCCCGGAAGGAAGAAATCTGTAATGATAAACACTCATGATGATAAGAATGACACCAAAACTCAGCATTACTATAGTCCAAGCAGGTTTGACACCAATATTCTTTTCCAGAATACCTGCTATATAGACAAAAGCTCCCTGAGACAAAACTTTACCCACATTATAAAATGCACCCTGCCAACCGACGTACTTTGCCTGCTGGGTATCATTTAAAACATTCACATAAACTCCATCGGCTGCAGTATCGTGTACAGCGGAATTGAAGGCAATTATGCCAAAGAAGATTAAAGTCCATTGAAAAAAAGAAGGGAGCTGAAGAGTTAAAGCAACTAATCCGAAACTGATTCCGCCGAAGAACTGAGTGAACAGGACAAAATCTTTTTTAGTTCTAAACATTTCCAGCAGCGGTCCCCATAAAGGTTTTAGCGCCCAAGGAATTGTGATTAAGCTGGTGAAGAAAGCTATTTCTGCATCCCTAAGGCCTAGGCTTTTATACATTAAAACAGAAACAACATTAACTACAACGAAGGGAAGCCCTTCTGCAAAGTAAAGAGTCGGTACCCAATAAGCTGCATGAATCTTTTTTTTAAGAGCAATTTCCAAAAATTATTTCCTATGGTTTAAAGATTAAACATCTTTATTTTAATACTTCAATCAAATTTCTAATCCTACTAATAATCGCTATTTCAACCATCCCGTAAGATTTATTACTCTCCTCAAATATTTTATCTGCATTATTCATCCATTCAATACCTGGTTTGTTTTTATTTTGAAAATGATTGAGAGCTTCCAAGCCTAGTTGAGCAAGAGATGATAAATTGTGGGACAGTGGTTCGATTTCCTTTAAAATGGGAGAATTATTAATAATCGGTAAAAGTTCTTTATGATTATCTCTTAATAGAATCAAATATTCTTTTATTTTAACCGTATCCTCAACCGATTTATTTTCTAAATAGTGATCAATCATTTTATTAAAATCCCGGGCCGGTTTTGGATCTGCCGTTACAGCATCAACAAACCGGGTGTATGGTGTATAAGATAAAAGTTCAAAGCCGCCGTATTTTTCAATATCGTGCCGCTCATAAGCTTCTAGCGGTTTTGCTACTCCTGCTAAAATATTTAATGCATCAATAGACTTATTATTTGCTAATCTTCTAAGCATAACCGGCTGAAATGAAATATGCCGCAACCCGTATTCTTCCAACAAAAAGCTTATTTGCTCTAATCGGTTATACATATCATCCAAATCATTACACTCTCTCGGCGACCAAAATCTTTCGGCGATTGCGGCAGTTCTTGGCCAAATTCTTGAATCAATATTTTCTTCGGTTACCCATTCACTCCACATAGTCGCTTCACCGCCCAGTATTTTTAATTCTTCATCAGCGGATAAACCCGAATTTTCCGGAAGAGGATCATTTAAATAATGATAAGCAGCTGATTGTAACAAATCTATATAATACCCGTAAGATAAGATTCCGTTGTAGCCTCGCTTGGCAGATTGTACCAATGCATCTGTGCCTCTCCATGATTGAATAACAATATTTTTCTGAATGTCTTTATGCAGAATTTCATCCCACCCAGCCATCTTTTTTCC
>Ga0105106_10003224_pt1 | contig 11682 bp, 10 predicted proteins | sample PPLLaktember2015_5_FD_79109 | JGI IMG/M metagenome (GOLD analysis project Ga0105106, IMG submission 79109) | Freshwater sediment microbial communities from Prairie Pothole Lake near Jamestown, North Dakota, USA - PPLs Lake P8 Core (1) Depth... | ecosystem: Environmental > Aquatic > Freshwater >... | reverse complement strand
GTCGCTCAGACCGGAGGGTGCCGCGAGCTGCTTAGAGCGACTCTGAACAAGTGTCATCGCGAGGAGCGCGGCGACGTGGCGATCTCGGGGATCCCCGGGATTGCTTCGTCACGCTGTTCCTCGCAATGACAGGATTCAGCTTGATCAGAGTTTCCTTAGAGCTCGTCCAACCGTGGTGGGGTCCACGTCGTCCCGGGATCCAGCGGCCACGCCGGTCGCCGCAGCGCTTTCCATGGGAAGCGCTCGAGGAGCGGCGACGTCAGGCCCGCCGCATTCACTTCCACGATCGACGCGTCCGGATACCACTCGTCGAAGCCGGCGCGGAAATGCCCGCGCGATTTGACGGTGAGCGAGCTGAAGCTCCCGATGTCCAGCCCGAGGTGCTCGAAGAACGCCGGGTCGGCGCACTGGATACGCCGCGAGCACACGACCATCGTGAGACCGCCGACGCGCACCGCGGCCGTGGCGCCCATGTGGGCGGTGCGGCCGGCGTAAACCCCGCGGCGCCCGGCGACTACGCCGCCGGAGAGCGCGAGCACCTCCAAGTCCACCGGCACTTCGCGGGCGTGGGCATCGGCGCGGCCTGCGTTGAGCACGACATGAAGCTTCGCGCCGATCCCGGCGTCGTGGCATCGCGCTGCCGCCGCGGGATCGACGAAGTTACCGAGCAGAGCGCGTTCGGCGCGCGAGTCGAGCAGCCGCTCGAGGATCTCGGTCGTATTGCCGCGCCCGCCGCCGCCGGGATTGTCGGCGACATCAGCGAGGCAAACCGCGGCGCGGCGTCCTTCGCGACCGGCAGCCACGGCGCGCGCGACCGCATCTTCCAGCGGCGTGAGGGTGACTTTGAAGCGCTCGCGCTCGGCCCACGCGAACTTCGCCAGGTCGAGCGCGACGCGTTTCGGTTTCGCTCCCTTCCCGTACGTCAGGATCGAAATACCGGCTTCCGGCGCGTCCGCGAACGCGAATCCACCCAGCACCGAGACGACCGGGAGGTCGGGCCCGATGTGGCGCTGACCTTCCGCGATCATGTCGGCGTAAGCGCCGCGCGCGGTGAGCAGCGTCACGGTCGGTGCGGTGATCGGCATTCGAACGAACGTCTTCTCGAAGCGCTCGCCTGCCAGCAGCCGCCGCAGCATCGGCGCGGCCTCGGCGCCGCGCTCGCGGCGGTCGACGTGCGGATTGGTGCGGTAGGAGATGATCACGTCGGCGCAGTCCACCATGCGTTGCGAAATGTTGGCGTGCAGATCGACTGTCGCGACCACGGGGAGCCCTGGCCCGGCCGCGGCGCGCGCAAGCGCGTAGAGCGCGCCGTCGGGATCGCTGTCGGTGGTCGAGACCATCGCGCCGTGGTTGCTCACGTAGATGCCGTCGAGCGGACCGGCGGCGGACAGCAGCGCGCGCATGCGCTCGAGCGATTCTTCGATGAAGGCCTGGTCCGCCGGGCCGCCCGGCTCGGTCGCGGTGATCAGGATCGGCACGGGTTCCCACAGCCCGCTCGCGTTCATCGCTTCGACGAACCCGGGGATCTCGGCGGGCATGGCCGGCGCCGGCTTCGCGGCTTCGGTGAGCATCGCTGCGCCTTCGTAGTAGCAGGACGCGCGGAAGTCCTCGCCGGTCGTAACGGGCGCGAATGCGTTGCTTTCGAGGTGTATGCCGAGAATGGCGATACGGGGAGATTCGTTCATCTGCCGGTCCCAGGGTTAGCCTCGAATCCGCCGGTTCCGGGCGCCTAAAGCGGCTGACCCGCATGCCGTAAAGGTCAATAGCCCGAGCGCCTTAGCCGACTTTGGCGGCGCGGACACACTCCGCCATTCCACAAGAACAAGAGCCACGAGACTCATGAGAGTACTGATAGCCGACGACGACCCGGTAGTGCGTGCCACGCTCTCGGGCCTGCTGCGCCAGTTGGGCCACGAAGCGGTCGTGGCGCGGAACGGCACGGAGGCCTGGGAGCTCATGCAGGCGGAGGACGCGCCGGGTCTCGCCATACTGGACTGGATGATGCCCGGTCTCGACGGCGTGGAGATCTGCCGGCGGGTCCGCCAGGATACTACCCGAGCGTATCGATACCTCATCATGCTAACCGCCAGGGAGGAGATCGAGGACCTCATCGATGGTCTCGAATCGGGGGCGGACGACTATCTGCGTAAGCCCTGCGACCTGCGCGAGCTCCGCGCCCGGCTGGGCACCGGCGAGCGGATACTGGCGCAGCAGGACGCCCTTCGGGCGCGGGCCACGTACGACGAGCTTACCGGCTTGCTCAACCGCTCCGCCATCCTCGACCGCCTGCACCGCGAGCTCGATCTGGCGACGACCACGTATGCGCCGGCCAGCATCATCCTGGCGGATCTGGACGACTTCAAGCGCATCAACGATACCCATGGACACCCCGTCGGCGACGAGGTCCTGCGGGAATCGTCGCGGCGGCTCGCTTCCCGCAAGCGCTCCTACGACGAGCTTGGGCGTTACGGGGGGGAAGAGTTTCTCGCCGTGCTGCCGGGCTGCTCGGCGCTTCACGCGGCTGAAGTGGCGGAGCGCATGCGCTCCGCCGTCGCATCGCTGCCCGTCGATACCTGCGCGGGGCTCATCACCCTCACCGTGAGCCTCGGCGTCGCCAGCGTGAATCGAACCGACGCGCGCAACGCGAAGGTCCTGATCGCCGCGGCCGACGATGCACTTTACAGAGCCAAGCGTGCAGGCCGGAACCGCGTCGAAGGACCTCTCGCCGTTGCAGCGTGATCAGGTCATGTAGCTCGGGTCGACCTGCGCCATCCAGCGGCGCACCGCCGCCCACAGCATCGCGGGGCCGTCGGCCTGCGCGCCCTTCGCGTCTGCGTTCTGGTCCATCGTCATCGTGGTCTGGCCGGTGGTCTTGGCTACGACGTTCATCGGCGGCATGGAGAGCTTGGCGCCGCCCGACTGCGCCATGATCTGAATCTCGCATGCCGTTTCGAGGCGGCGCATCAGGTTGAACGCCTCGCCCGCGGTTGCGCCGCAGGTGAGCAGCCCATGGTTGCGCAGGATCAGAACGTTCTTCTTGCCGAGCGCTGCTGCGATCTGCTCGCACTCGTCCGCTTCGTTGGTGACGCCCTGGCAGTCGTAGTAGGCGATCTTGTCGTAGAGACCCATGGAGCCCAGGTTGATCGGCAGCAGGCCCTGCTCCTGGCACGACACCGCCACGCCCGCGTTCGAATGGGTGTGGATCACGCATTTCACGTCCTCGCGAACGCGGTGCACCGAGCTGTGCACGACGAAGCCCGCGGTGTGGACGGGATACTGCGACGGATTCACCTTGCGGCCCTTGAGATCGACCTTGAGCAGGTTCGACGCAGTGATCTCGGTGTACATCAGGCCGAGCGGGTTCAGCAGGAAATGCACCTCCGGTCCCGGCACCCGCATCGAGATGTGGTTGTAGATGATGCTCTTGTGCCATCCGAGGTGCGAGACGATACGGTAGAGGCAGGCCAAGTCGACGCGCGCTTCCCATTCCTCGGGCGAGCAATCGATGGTGGGCGTCGTCTGCATTGTCAGTGGAGCATTCATTCTTCACTCCTTCTTCGGTTGAACAGCGTGTGGGTTCCGGCGCCATTCTACAGCGGCCCGGGTGCGCCGGTAGCTCGCGCGAGCCGGGTCCCGCCCTTGACCCTGCAGGTTCGCGATGACATGCTGTGGCGCACGGTTCGCGTTGCCAGAACAAGATTCAAACACCGGGGAGGCAGGATGATGAACGTCCGATATCGGCTGTATTGTTGGGTGCCGGCCATCGCGTGCGTCGCGATCGCGCTCGCGGCAGACGCCGCGGCGCAGACCGCTTCCGCCGGCGCGGCGAAAGCCTGGCCCACGCGGCCCATCCGTCTGATCGTGCCGTTTCCGCCGGGTGGCGCCACCGACGCCAACGCGCGGGTCATCGCGAAAGAGGTCGAAAAGGCGCTCGGCCAGCCGCTGGTGATCGACAACCGCGGCGGCGCGAACGCCATCATCGGCAGTGACATCCTGGCGAAGGCTACGCCCGACGGCTACACGCTGATGCACATCTCGGTCGCTTTCGCGATCAATCCGAGCACCCACAAGAAACTGCCTTTCGATACGCGCCGCGATTTCACGCCGATCACCAACCCGATCGTGGGACAAGGCTCTCTTCTTGCGGTCAATCCTTCGGTGCCCGCGAAGTCGGTGACCGAGCTGATCGCGCTCGCCAAGAAACAGAAGCTGAGCTTCAGCTCGCCCGGAGTCGGCAACGTGCTGCACCTCATCACCGCGGGCTTCATGGTGCGTGCCGGCATCGAGATGCTGCACGTGCCATACAAGGGGGCGGGTCCCGCGTTGACCGCTCTGCTCGGGGGGGAGGTGCAGGTGATGGTGGTTCCGCCCGTGATCGCCATGCCGCATCTCAAGGCCGGACGGCTGCGGCCGCTCGGTTACAGCGGCGCGAAGCGGTTGCCGGCCATCGCCGATGTTCCTACGATCGGCGAATCCGCGCTCCCCGGCTTCCAGATGGACACGGGCTGGCATGCCTGGTTTGCGCCCGCCAAGACACCCACTCACATCGTCACGCAGATCCACGATGCGATTAACAAGTCGCTGCAAGTGCCTTCGGTGCGCGATTTTCTGTTGGCCGGCGGTTACCAACCCACCGCGGACCCGCCCGCCATTTTCCAGAAAAATTTTCAGAACGATATCAAACGCTGGGGGGAGCTCGCGCGGCTGGCCAAGGTCTCGCCCTTGTAACGCGCGCTGCGATTGTCATCGCGAGGCACAGTGTGCCGTGGCTGCCATTCGGCAGCCACCTCGGCCGGTAAACGAACATGCGCGGGGATCCCCGGGATTGCTTCGTCGCTCTCGCTTCTCGCAATGACACTTAGCGAGGTTCTGCAGGCTTCCTAGCGGATGAAGCGCTCGACGTAATTTTCGCCCAGACCCGCCGCCGCGTAGTGCGCGCGCGCCTTGTCGAGGCGCGTGAAGACATCGTCGTATCCGGTGACGGCGCCCTGCGGATCGACGTACGTGAGGCTGCCGCTCACCTGGAAGAGCGTCACCATCTCGGTGCAGCCTTCGGGCACCACCAGCGTGTGCGTCTCGCCCGGCGGCTCCCAGATGTAGCTGCCTTCCTCGGCGACCCAGTCGTGCTCCAGGTAGTGCCAGCGGCCTTTGAAGACCAGGCCGTGCACCCCGCCCGAGTGGCGATGGCGCGCGATCAGGCCCGCCCTGGTGACTCGCAGCACGTGCGTGTACTGCCCGAGCGTCACGTTGAACTGCAGGGGACGCACCGCGACGTGCTCGGAGAGCGGCACCCACAGCCGCGGGTCGCTCTCACCCATCGCATCGTGGATCACCATGTCGGGCCGCATGTCTCGCGGCTGCGGCTTCTGGTAGGGAATGAGGCCGGGATCGGGCGAGATGGCGTTGCAGGCGCTCGAGGCCATCAGGAGCCGCAGCGGCTGCGGGCCCCATTCCTTCACCCCGAACTCGAACACGCCTTCCTGCGCGAAGTAGACGCCGATCCCCATGGCCGAGATCTGCGCCCGGCCGCCCTTGAGCGGCGCGAGGCGCGCGACGTCGTTGCCGGCGGGCAGCACCCGCACGTCGGTGCCGTGCTTGTCCTTGAAGGCCTTGCCGATCGCGACCCCGATGTTGAAACCCGACGAGCCGGTGTCGTAGGCGGTCATCGTGAGCGTCGCGGGCAGCTTGATGCCCTGCGCGGGCGCCTGCAGCGCAAGCGCAGCGAACGCCGCGCCCAGAAGATGCTTGACCAGTATGGTTCCCCTCCTCCGCAGTTCCGATCGGTTGTTATCTACACGGCCGCGACTTGCCCGGACGCCTTTTCGACTTTCGGCTTGACCTCTCCCATCATGAGCTCCATCGAGCGCATCGCCGCCTTGTGCGGCGTGTCCCCGACCTTGAACGAAAAGCAGATGTGCACGGGCCTGGCCGCGTGGATTTCGGCGACGAGCTTTTCTGCGACGGTGTCGACATCGCCGATCAGGAGATCGTCGTAAATGGTTTCGAGCGGCGGCTCGTCGGGGAAGGGCACGTCGACCAGCACCGTGCCCTGCATGACTTCCTTGCGGCGCCGGAGGCTCGAGGCGAGCCGCGATTGATAGCGGGCGTTTTCCGCGAAGCGCATCCCTTCCTCGCGGCTTTCCGTGATGCAGGCGAATCGGTTCAGCGTGATGTGCGCCCGCGATAACGGCACGTTCTCGGCGGCGAACGCGGCGACGATATCAGCATATTGTTGGGCCAGCAATTTGGTGCCGCCGACCCGTCCCGAAGTGAGCACCCGGTAGCCGTGGCGGGCGGCCGCGCGGAACATCGCCGGGGCATGGCCGGCGACGTAGATCGGCAGCGATTTTTGCACCGGGCGGGCAGAGATATGCGTTTCGGGCATCTGGTAATGCTGGCCGTTGTAGCTGAAGAAATCGCGGCTGAAGGCGAGGTCGAGGATGTCGCAGAACTCGTCGGTCATTGCGAAATTCTGGGCGAGGTCGACGCCGAAGCGCTCGAATTCGTAAGGCTGATAACCGGCGCCGATGCCGAGCATCAGCCGGCCGTTCGACAGCGCGTCGGCAGTGGCGATCTCGGCGGCGAGCCGCGCGGGGTTGTACAGCGGCAGTACCACGACCGCAGTGCCAAGCCGGATCTTTTTCGTGATCGACGCGCAATGCGCGACCATCATGAGCGGCGAGGCGCACAGGCAGTAGTTCGAGAAATGATGCTCGGCGAACCAGGCGATCGTGTAGCCGAGCTCGTCCGCGAGCCGCGTCTGCTCGGCGACTTCGCCGAACACCTGCGCCGCCGGCGTGTCCGCTTCGCGCGCGCCCATCAGGTTGAAGATACCGAAGTCCATCGTCCACCCTCCGCAGTTCGACCCAGCCAAATGATAGCCCGTACCGCATTGCCTCGCGGAACGTCCAAGGCGTAGACTTTTCGCCATAACAAGCTGCAACAAGCGCGCATCGAGCTCGGTCACCGGGCGAAGGCGGCAAGGCCCGGCGGGACCGGCAGAAATGCGGTGTCCCATCACTCGAGGAGGAGGGCCGGAGATGAAAAGCGTTCGCTTTTTTGTTGCCTTGGCAGTGCGCGACATGGACAAGGTCGATGCCGGCAGCCGTCCTGAACATCTCCATCGTGAGCTGCGGCGAGGTCCCGACTTGGTGCCAGTCTCGCTTCGGTTCTCGCGCAGCCGGATACGAAGAAGCTGCTTTCGGTTCAGGGTATGCAGCCCAGGGGGCTGATGGGCGAGAAGTTTTCGGCGTTCATCCGCGCCGAGCGGGACAAGTTTGCCGAGGCGGTGAAGGCCGCCGGCGTTGTTCCGCAATAACCGGCCGCTGCCAGGAGAAACGAGCGGAAATCACTATTGGGGGAAGGGAGGTTACGGAGGGAAACCGTGGAAGGTTTCCCTCTGTTCGTGGAGCGCCGAGGCCCGAGCCGAAGGCGAGCGGCGCTCCAGTTGGGGGAAGGGAGGTTACGGAGGGAAACCGTGGAAGGTTTCCCTCTGTTCGTGGGGCGGCCAGGCCCGAGCCGAAGGCGAGCGCCGCCCTATAACCGTGAATCGTCGATCGGCAGCCCCAGCCAGTGCTGGCCCACGGTTTCGTAGTGGGAGAGGCGGCCTTGCAGGTGCTGCGTGATGACGTGGATGTCCTGGAAGTGGCGCTGGATCAGGTTGCCTTCGAAGACCGCGGTCGCGCCGCTCGCGCTGTAGAGGTTCTCGACGACCTGGGCGGCCAGCCGTATGGCGTGGGTCGACGCGAGGCGCAGCGCCGCGCGCCGCTCCATGCTCACCGCTCCAGTCGACGTGAGCTCGTTCCAGAGATCGCCGACCGCCTCCATGAGAAACGCACGGCCCGAGCGTACTGCCGCTTCGGCCTGACCGACGGTGAAGTGCACCAGCGGCTGGTCGCGTAAAAGGCCCTGCACGTAGCGCGGCGTCTTCGCGCCGGCGAGCTCGTAGAACGCTTCGAGGCAACTCCTCGCGAGGCCGAGCGCGACGGCCGCGTCACCGCCCGCGAATCCGAGCGTGGGCGGAATCTTGTATCGCGCGCCGCCGCTCACCTGCGGCCCGCCCCGCGGGAAGACCGTGCGCTCGTCCGGCACGAAAACATCTTCGACCGCGAAGTGATGGGTCCCCGTGCCGCGCATGCCGCGCGTATTCCACGTGTCCAGGAGCTCGGCCTGCGCGACCGGCAGCAGGAGATAGCGCGCTTCGGGCTTTCCGTCGCGCAGCCTCACCTCGCCGTTCTCTATGATCTGCGCGTGCGCCGCGATCCACGACGCATGGCGGCACCCGGTGCTGAAAGGCTGGCGGCCCGTGACACGGTAGCCTCCCGGCACCACGATCGCCTTCGCGCTCGGTCCCGGAGTGTTCGCCACGACGCTGCGCGGCGTGTCGATCCAGATCGCGCGCGCCACTTCCGGCGCCATGCGCGCTGCAAAGGTGCCGAAGGTCGAGCCCTGGTTCACCGCCCACGCCGTGCTGGCATCGGCTTTCCCGAGCTCCTCCATCACCAGCACGAAAGTCGGGTAGTCGATTTCACTGCCGCCGATGACGCGCGGCACGGCGATGTGAAACAGACCCGCGTCCGCGATCGCTTCGAAGACCGGGCGCGGCAGCTCACGCTTCGCGTCGATCTCGTCGGCGTTCGCGCGAATCAACGGCGCGAGCTCCCGTGCGGCTTCCAACGGGGAATAGGGCGGGGTGGACACGGCTGGGCTAGTCGACGACACGTGCCGAGTGTCCCGAATCACGCGCTCGCGGTCAATCGCCGGGGAACGGCCGTGTCAATCGAGCCGCGCGTCCTCATTCTGGACTTCGCCCGTCGCGCGAAAAAGGCCGTTATTGAATGGATTCTGGATCGCGTCCGCGCCGACGGACTTGTCCGGAATGACGGCGCTTCGCGACAGAGGGCAGCCGTCATTCTGGACCGCGCGGTAGCGCGAAGCGATCCAGAATCCAGAATCCATGTTGGATGCCTGCACTTCATTTCTCCGCCGGCTCCTTCCTATGCGGTCTCCAACCCGCAAACTGCGGCCTGTGGCGTTTCACCACCGGACCGTCGAAGTCCCACGCCAGGCATTGTCCGAGATGCGGCGGAGGGCGCTTCAGCACGGGCTCGGGCAAGCCGGCGAGCCGCCGGAGGTGATTGCGGTAATGCGGGATCGTCTGGTAGGCCGCGGTCGCCATGTTGAACAGAAGCTCGCGCAAGTGTGCGCATCCCTGAATGCCGCCCAGAGCATGCTCGATGGTCTTGCGCCATCCGGACCCGAGCGTGCAGCCGATCAGGCGCGACATCGGCGGCTTCGCCTGCTGGCACTCCGGGAAAGGCGCCGCCGGCATACGCACTGCGATGTCGGTGATCTTCATCGCATCGTCCACCGTGACCCGGATCGCCATGCCGTGGACCGGCGCACCGGCCTGCATGACACCTCTGTCCGGCGTCGCGTGCGTATAGGTCTTGGTGTCGGTGAGCTCGGCCTCGATGTCCCACAGACCATCGTCACGCCGGTAGCCGCGATATTCGACGCTGCGCGTGTGGACGTGCGTGCGCGGTGCGGTGGCGGCGAAGGAGTCGGCGTGCCCTGAAACAACTTCGTTCATCGTGTTCCCTTCCCCGGATTTACGTGCAGGTGATCAACGATCCGTCCCCTGCTATATCAATTCACTCCGACGAAGGGCGGCACCTTTCTCTTGTATCCCGCGAGCTGCTCCGCGATCTTGAATCGCGACGGGAACGGAAACGAGATGTGTTTCTGCACGTGCGCGTCGCGAACGTACTTCTCGATCGGCATGCCCTGGACGACGCCCATGCCGCCGAAGAGCTCGATGCCCTGCTCGGTCAGCCGCTGCACGGCGGTTCCGGTGAAGGCCGTCGCCATGTGCTCGTAGGGCAGGTTCTCGACGCTGCCGTCCTCGATCGCTTCGGGGTGGTCCTTCACCCACGCCGCGGTCCAGATCAACCGCCGCGCCGCTTCGAGGTTCATCGCCATTTCGGCGAGCGTGAGGCCCACCGCCTGGTGCCTGATGATGGGCTTGCCGCCCGCGACGCGCTCCTGGGTGTACTTGAGCGTTTCCTCGAGCGCCGCGCGCCCGACACCGAGCGTGAGCGCGGCGATCGTGGGGTGGGTGCCCATGTCGGTGCGGCCCTTGGGCGACGGCGGCAGGATGCGGCCTTTCGGCACGCGCACGTCGCCGAAGAAAATCTCCGCGTTGTCGCCAACGCGCCGTCCGATCTTGGACAGCGGGTGGCGCACGAGGCCGGGTGAATCGCCTTCGACGAGGAACGGCTTGATGCCCTGATCGGTCTGCGCCATCACGACGAGGAGTTTCGCGAGATAGCCGACGGTCTGGAAGTTCTTCGCGCCGTTGATGATCCACGACCCGTCGGGCTGCTCGACCGCGCGAGTCTTCAGGCGGACATTGTCAGGCGTTTCGGTGAAGTAATCGAAACCGAGGTCGGTGTCGGGCTCGTGTATGGCGACGGTCGTGAAGTAAGCGTCGTCGTCCACGAACTTCGGCAGGAAATACGCCTTCTGCTCGGGCGTCATGCGCAGCTCGAACCAGTCGCGCGCGCGCCGCGCCGTCAGCATGAAGTAATACGCGGTGCCGAGCTCGCCCGCGGCGAGCTCTTCGGCGACGAGGCAGGACGTGAGGTGATCGGACATGCCCGAGCCGCCGTTCTCTTCGCTCAGTACGAAAGTGCGAAAGCCGAGCTGGGATCCTTTCTTCAGGAGATCCCACGGGATGCGTTTTTCCCAGTCGGGCTCGCGATCGAGCGCCATCGCGTTGGGCTTGATCTCCTCCTGCGCGAACTTGCGCGCCAGGTCGCGAAACTCGCGCTGCGCTTCCGACAACCGGATATCGAACATGCTCTCCTCCCTTTTTAGGAACTAAACGGCTCTCTTCTCGCGCAGCGCGGCAATGCTCGCCTCGTCGTAGCCGAGATCCTTCAGTATCTCCGCGGTGTGCTCGCCCGGCTCTGGCGTGTGCACGAGCTTTTCCGGCTGCGGATAACGGCTCATGTGGATCGGCTGGCCGACGACTTTCTGCGGCCCGTATTTCGGATGGTCGATCGGCGTCGCGATGCCGAGGTGCTGCACCTGGGGATCGGCGAACACCTTGTCGATGGTGTTGATCGGACCGCACGGCACGCCGGCTTTGTCACAGAGTGTAAGCCAGTGCTCGCTGGGCTTCGCGCGCACGATCTCGACCAGGCGCGCGTTGAGCGCCTTGCGGTTCTTCGAGCGCGCCTCGGGCGTGGCGTAAAGAGGATCGGTGAGCAGGTCGGCGGCGCCGGCCGCCTTGCAGAAGCGCTGCCATACCGCGTCGCCCGCCGCGGCGACGTTGATGTAACCGTCGGCGGTCTGGAACATGCCGGTGCCGGTCCCGGTGGGGTGGTTGTTGCCTTCCTGCCCGGGCACCTCGCCCTTGATGAGGTAGCGCGCCGCCTGGAAGTCGAGCATGTAGATCTGCGCTTCGATGAGCGAAGTCGAAACCCACTGGCCTTCGCCGGTGCGCTCGCGGTCGAGGAGCGCGAGCACGATGCCGTTGGCGAGGAGGAGGCCCGCCGAAGTGTCGTTGATGGCGATGCCCACGCGCACCGGGCCGCCGCCGGGATGGCCCGTGATCGACATGAGCCCGCCCATCCCCTGCGCGATCTGATCGACGCCGGGCCTGTCCTCGTACGGACC
>Ga0105106_10003222_pt1 | contig 11688 bp, 7 predicted proteins | sample PPLLaktember2015_5_FD_79109 | JGI IMG/M metagenome (GOLD analysis project Ga0105106, IMG submission 79109) | Freshwater sediment microbial communities from Prairie Pothole Lake near Jamestown, North Dakota, USA - PPLs Lake P8 Core (1) Depth... | ecosystem: Environmental > Aquatic > Freshwater >... | reverse complement strand
GGGGCCGGCCCAGGTCGCCGAATGGTGGTCCCTGATGAATGACGAAAAGCTCGATTCCCTGATCCATCGGGCCATGGAATCCAACATGGATTTAATGCTTGCTGAGGCGCGCATTCGGGAATCCAGGGCGGCCCGAGGGATCGTGGCTGCAGACGCCTACCCGGCGGTGGATGCGGCGGGCTCTTTTTCGCGCTCGCGCAGCAGCGGGGGCGTCAGCACCGACAGGGACCGGGTGGCGGGGTCCGGGGATGGGGGCAGCCGATCCAGGCAGACTCAGGATTCCTTCCTGGTCGGGTTCGACGCCAGTTGGGAGGTCGACATCTTCGGCGGGGTGCGCCGGTCCGTGGAGGCGGCCGATGCGGACATCCAGGCGACGGAGGAAAATCTTCGGGATGCGCTGGTCACGCTGGTGGCCGAGGTGGCGCGCAACTACGTCCAGCTGCGCGGCGACCAGCGGCGCATCACCATTGCCGAAGCCAACCTGAAATCACAGGAGCAGACCCTCGATCTGACCATCGCCCGCTTCGATGCGGGGCTGAGCAGCGAGCTCGACGTGGCCCAGGCCCGGGCCCAGCTGGCCACCACGGAAGCGAGGGTTCCGGTCCTCGAGAGCTCGGCGAGACAGGCCATCCATCAGCTGGGGGTTTTGCTGGGAATGGAGCCTGGCGCACTGCTGGCCGAACTGGAAGCGGAAGGGCCGATTCCGGTGGGTCCGGAGGACGTGCCCGTGGGGCTGCCTTCGGATCTCCTCAGAAGGAGACCCGACGTGCGCCGGGCCGAGCGCGAGCTTGCCGCGGCGACGGCCCGCATCGGATTGGCGACGGCCGATCTCTTCCCCCGTTTTCTTCTGACGGGGGCGGCAGGCCAGGACGGAGTCGGCCTGGTGGATGCGGCGATGCCCAGCAACACCTTCTGGCGATTCGGCCCCTCCGTTCGCTGGCCCGTGCTCGATGCGGGGAGGATCCGTGCCAATATCCAGGTTCAGGACGCACGTCAGGAACAGGCCCTGGTGCGTTATGAGCGGGCGGTGCTGAATTCGCTCAAAGACGTGGAAGATGCCCTCGTGGCTTATTCCAAGGAGCACGCGACCCGCAAGGCTTTGCTCCAGGCGGTCGAAGCCAGCCGGAGAGCCGTCGAGATATCGAGCGAGCTCTACTCCAAAGGGCTGGTGGATTTTCTGAATGTGCTCATCAATCAGCGAGCCCTCGATGTGACCCAGGATCAGCTGGCCTTGAGCGAGCAGGCGCTCTCGACGAACCTGGTGGCGCTCTTCAAGGCCCTGGGCGGCGGCTGGGAGCCTGAGGCCGGCGCCGGGAGACCGGCGTCGTAGGGTTTGCCCGTGCTGATTTTCAGGCTTCGGCCATGAAGGGTGCGAGGGGACCCAAGGGACCCAAGGGACCCAAGGGACCCAAGGGACCTAAGGGACACAAAAGATCTTGACTGCCCGAGCGGGACCGCTCACGAAGTACCCGTCGCGGCTCAAATTTTGCCTGAACGACTTTCGCGCGCTGCTGACACCCCGACAAGCTCACACCCCTTGAAGTCCTTCAATCCCCCCGTGTGGCACCATGATTGCTAACGGAAACTGTGCCTTGCGGCGCAGTGGGAGATGAGTGGAATCGATGTGAATCCAGGGTTGGGCAGCATATGGAAGAGTTACAGTGTCGTAATGAGAGAGAGTATTCGAGGGTGGACACCTACCTGTCGCTTCAGGTGAGCCGGGTTCCGCCCGGAGAAACGAAAGACCTGAGGTCGCGCTCTACGCATGAGTTCCTGGGCGTTTCCTTTCCGCCCCTCCCCGACCTGGAGGACCAGGCTCTCGCCGAGTGCATGCAGGTCATCAATGCCAAGCTGGACGCCATTCTCAAGGCCCTCAGCCTCCAGGGGGAGGAGATGCAGGCGCCGCAGGTGTCACCCGTCAACATCAGTGGAAGCGGCCTGCGCTTCTACAGCTCCGAGCGGTTTGTCGTGGGGGACATCCTGGAAATCAAATTCCTCCTTCCTGCCCAGCCGGACGTTCTCTACTACGTCTACGGGCATGTGGTCCGAAGCGAGCCGTCATCCTGCGACCGACACAACGCCTGCGTCAATTTCACCGTCATCGACGAGGACATCCGGTCGAAGATCGTGAAGTTCGTCTTTGAAAAACAGCGGGAACAGCTCAGGAAGAAAAGGAGGCAGTAGACTCGATCCATGTTTACCGGAATCGGTATTCTCGTTGTGCTGGGTTGTGTCGTGGGGGGCTTTATCATGGGGCAGGGCAACCTGGCGGTTCTCTTTCAGCCCGCGGAAATGATCATCATCTTCGGCGCCGCCATAGGGAATTTCGTCATTTCCTCCCCCCCGAAGGTCCTCAAAGCCACCCTGGGCAGCCTCTCCAAGCTGTTCGGGGGCAAGGCGTACAGCCGCCGGGACTATGAAGAAGTCCTGCTGCTTTTGAATGAAATCTTCTTCAAGATCCGGAAAGAGGGGTTGGTCTCCATCGAAAGTGACATCGAGGATCCCGAGAAGAGTGAAATATTCAAGAAGTATATGAATTTTCTGAAAGACCACCACGCCCTGGCCTTCCTCGCCGACACCCTGCGGACGCTCACGATCATGGATATCGACGCCCATGAGCTCGCCAATCTTCTGGACTATGAAATCGAAGCCCACCACGAGGAGGCGCTGATTCCCTCCGCTGCCATCGCCAACGTGGCCGATGCGCTCCCGGGACTGGGCATCGTGGCCGCGGTTCTCGGCGTCGTGATCACCATGGGGCATCTGGACCAGCCGCCCGATGTCCTGGGGCACCATATCGGCGCCGCCCTGGTCGGGACCTTCATGGGCGTTCTCATGTGCTACGGTTTCGTGGGGCCCATGGCCAAAAACCTTGAAAACAACGCCAGCGAGGGTCGAGAGTATCTCAACGTGATCAAGGTGGCGCTTCTCTCTTTTGTCAACAGCCCGTCGCCCCAGATGGCCGTCGAGTTCGGCCGGAGGGTGGTTCCTCAGGACCAGAGGCCCTCTTTCCTGGAGCTCGAGCAGCTCATCAAACAGTCGAAGAAGTAGCTGATGGACGATAAGCCCAAAATCATTGTCATCAAGCGTGTCAAAAAGGCGCATGGTGGACACCACGGCGGAAGCTGGAAGGTCGCTTACGCCGACTTCGTGACGGCCATGATGGCCTTCTTTCTGCTGATGTGGCTCCTATCCATGGTCTCCCCCGAAAAGCGTGCTGTCATGGCTCTTTATTTCAAGCATTTCAGCCTCTTCGAGCACGGAGGCCAGTCCTTCATGCACGACTCCGGCATGAAGCCCATGGATACCAAGGGCGGTGAGGAGTACTACGAAAAGGGCGACAGCACCAGCTCAGGCTTCACGGAAGAGGAACTGAAGGGCCACCTCGCCACCGAGCTCCAGAGGGGCATGGGCTCGGCGTCCAGCAATGTGCTCGTGGATCTTTCGGAATCGGGGGTGAGGATTCAAATTGTTGACACCCATGAAGGACTGATTTTTCCACCCGGAAGCTACCAGATGACCGATCTCGGAAAGAAGATCCTGAGGGTGGCGGCGGACACCATGCGGAGCGTACCCAACAAGGTCGTCATCGAGGGCCACACGGACGCGTCGGTCATCCGAAACGAACAGATGTCGAACTGGGAGCTCTCTTCTCTCAGGGCCTGCTCGGCCAGGCGGGAGCTCGAGATGGACGGCATCAGCCCCACGAGGGTGGACCGGGTGGTCGGGTTCGCCAACAGGGACCCCCTCTTCAAAGACAACCTGGAAGACCCGCGCAATCGAAGGATCAGCATCGTCTTTCTCTACAGCAAGAAGAAACAGAAGCCTCAAAATCCCTACGACTGGGTCTGGAAGTCCCCCACCGCCATGAGATGAGAGCTGCTTGGCTCGCCTCGAAGGATGCTGTATAGTTATTCAGTGAGTGCACCCAACGGACTACAGGGTTGTTGGAGTTTTGACGGGGCTGCAATTCACGACCGAGGCCGGCTTGAGCAATGAAACCGATTTGCGTGGACACTCGCACCCTCCCGAGAGCTGACGCTTTCCTCGCATGGGGGCCCGAACCTGTGGCCGCATCGTCCGCAACACCACCTGATAGACGCCCCCAACCCCGTTTCCCTGCTTCATGCCCGATCCCTGAGAGCGTGTCCAAAAGGTCTGAATGGGCGATAGTTCGTCATTCCCGCGAAGGCCGGAATCCAGACTCGATGAGGAATCTGGCCCCCCGCCTTCGCGGGGGTGACGTTGCGGAGTGCACTTTTTCGACACGTTCTGAGATGCAAAGCCATTGAGGCTCATGACTCCTTTTTGAGAGCTCCTTATGATGACATCCACTGCTGCAGGAAATCGAAAGCTCCCCACTCTGGTCTGGATCTGGATGGTGCTGGCCCTCGCCCAGGCCTGCTCCAATGAAGCGACGGGCAAGGCCAAGGCGGAAGATCCGAAAAAAAAACTGATCGTGCCGGTGCTGGTGGGAACCGCCGTCGAGAGGAACGTTCCCGTCCAGGTGAGCGCCATCGGCAACGTGGAAGCCTCAGCCCGTGTGGTGATCAAGGCGCAGGTGGCGGGGGAGCTCACGGGGGTGCATTTCCGGGAGGGGCAGTTCGTCAAGAAAGGCGACCTTCTTTTCACCATCGATCCCCGCCCTTTTGAAGCGCGGCTCAAGCAGGCCGAGGCCAATCTGGCCAAGAGCCGGGCCCAGCTGCAGAATGCGAAAAAACTGGTGGAGCGCTACGGTTCGGTCGTGCAGAAGGGCTACGTGGCCGAGGATCAGTACGATCAGGTGGTCGCCAACTCCGCGGCTCTCGAGGCCACGGTCCGTGCCGACGAGGCCGCCGTGGAGCAGGCTAGGCTGGAGCTGAAATACACGACCATTCGCTCACCCATCGACGGTTCCACGGGGGATTTGAAGCTGGATGCCGGCAACATCATCAAGGCCAATGACAACGACCAGCCCATGGTGACCATCCACCAGGTCAGCCCGGTCAACGTAGTGTTTTCGATTCCCGAGCAGAATCTTCCGGACATCCGGCGGCACATGGGCCGGGGGAGGCTCGGAGTGGCGGCCGCCATCCCCGGAGACACGGAGGGGCCGGTCGAGGGCGAGCTCACCTTCGTGGACAACCAGGTGGATTCGACCACCGGGACCATCCAGCTCAAGGGAGCTTTTCCCAATGAAGACCGCCGGCTGTGGCCGGGACAGTTTGTGAGCGTGGTCCTGACGCTCTCCGAGGAGCGGGGCATGGTCGTGGTGCCGACTCAGGCCGTTCAGACCGGGCAGGAAGGTTCCTATGTGTACGTGGTGAGGCCGGACATGACGGTGGACTATCGCCTGCTGGAGCTGGGGCGGACCATCGACCAGGAAGTGGTGGTGAAAAAAGGGCTGGGCAGCGGTGAGAAAGTGGTGACCGAGGGGCAGCTCCGCCTGGCGCCGGGGGTACAGGTGAAGGCGGCGGAGAGTGCCGGGGGCAAAGCCCCGCCGGAGGTCAAGCCATGAACATCTCCGAGCTCTTCATCCGCCGGCCCGTCGCGACGACCCTCGTCATGTCGGCCATCCTCCTTTTCGGCTTCATCGGCTACCGGCTTCTCCCCGTGAGCGAGCTTCCCAATGTGGATTTCCCGACGCTGGAGGTGAGGGCCGACCTGCCGGGGGCGAGTCCCGAGAACATGGCCTCCTCGGTGGCGACTCCGCTCGAGCGGGAATTCTCGACCATCGCCGGCGTGGATTCCATGACGTCCACCAGCGCCCTCGGGGTGGCGCGCATCACGCTGCAGTTCGCCCTCGACCGGGATATCGATGCGGCGGCCCAGGACGTCCAGACGGCCATTGCCAAGGCCCAGCGGCTCCTCCCCGCGGACATGCCGACGCCTCCGAGCTACAGGAAGGTGAACCCGGCCGACCAGCCCATCCTCTACCTGGCTCTGAGCTCCCCCATTCTGCCGCTCTCCACGGTGCACGAGTATGCCGACACCATGATGGCCCAGCGCATCTCCATGGTGAGCGGCGTGGCCCAGGTCCTGATCTTCGGGGCGCAGAAATATGCCGTTCGGGTTCAGGTGAATCCCAACGCCCTGAATAATCTGGGGATCGGGATCGAAGAGGTGGAGAAGGCCGTTGCGTCGAGCAATGTGAACTTGCCCACGGGGACCATTTACGGCCGGCACCAGGCCTTCACGGTGCAGACGACGGGGCAGCTCCTGGATGCCGAGGCCTACAGGCCCCTCATCGTGGCCTACCGGAACGGGTCTCCCGTTCGGCTCCAGGATATCGGGCGGGTCATCGACAGCGTCGAAAACGACAAGGTGGCGAGCTGGTACAGCGGGACGCGGGCCATCGTGCTGGCCATTCAGCGCCAGCCGGGCACCAATACCGTCGAAGTCGTGGATGCCATCAAGAAGCTCATGCCGGCATTCCGGTCCCAGCTTCCGGCCTCCGTCAACCTGAACGTGCTCTACGACCGGTCGGAATCGATCCGGGAGTCCATCGAGGATGTCAAGTTCACCCTGTACCTCAGCATCTGCCTGGTGGTGCTGGTCATCTTCCTTTTCCTGCGGAACTTGTCCGCGACCCTCATTCCGGGCCTCGCGGTCCCCATGTCCATTGCGGGGACCTTCGCGGTGATGCACTGGATGGGCTACAGCCTGGACAATCTCTCCCTCATGGCCATCACCCTCTCCGTCGGTTTCGTGGTGGATGATGCCATCGTCATGCTGGAAAACATCGTCCGTCACATGGAGATGGGGAAGGGGAGGCTTCAGGCGGCTCTCGACGGGTCCCGGGAGATCGGGTTCACCATCATCTCCATGACGCTCTCCCTCGCCGCCGCCTTCATTCCGCTGCTTTTCATGGGAGGCATTCTCGGCAGGCTTTTCAACGAGTTCGCCGTGACCATCAGTGCGGCCATCCTGGTTTCGGGCCTGGTGTCCCTGACGCTGTCCCCCATGATGAGCAGCCGCATGCTGCGCCCTCACGGCGATGCCCGGCACGGGCGGTTCTACATGGCCCTCGAGCGGTTTTTCGACGGCATGCTGAGCGTCTACGATGCCACACTGAAGTGGGTGCTGCGGCATCGGCCGCTGACCCTCTCCGTCTCCATCGCCCTGGTGTTTCTCACGGGATATCTCTTCATGATCATTCCCAAGGATTTCATCCCGAGCCAGGACACGGGGCAGATCATTGCGGCGACGGAAACGGCTCAGGGGACTTCTTTCGAAGCCATGGTCGAGCGCCAGAAGCTGGTGGCCGAGATCGTTCGTCAGGACCCGGCCGTCGAAGGGTTCATGTCGGTGGCGGGGGCCGGCGGGGTGACTCCCACGGGCAACTCGGGTCGCGTCATGATGCACTTGACTCCGCGCTCCGAGAGGCCGCACGTCAACGAGGTGATCGAGAACCTCCGGGCCAAGGTGGCGGCCGTCCCGGGAATCAAGGTCTACATGCAGAATCCGCCGGCGATCCAGATGGGCGGGCGGAGCGCGAGGAGCCTCTACCAGTACACCATCCAGGGGCCGGATATCCCCGAGATGCACCACTGGGCCCAGCTGATGGAAGCGAAGATGAGGGAGCTCCCCGGTTTTCAGGATGTCAACACCGACCTCCAGATTTCGAACCCCGAGGTGCTGGTGGAGATTGACCGAGACAAGGCGCTCTCTCTCGGCGTCACGGCGGAGCAGATCGAAAACACGCTCTACAATGCCTATGGATCGAAGCAGATCTCCACCATCTACACCTCCACCAACCAGTATCGGGTCATCCTGGAGGTGGAGCCCCAGTATCAGCGCTCGCCGACCTCGCTTTCCCTCCTCTACGTCCGGTCGAGCAGCGGGAAGCTGGTTCCCATCGATGTGGTGGCGAAGCTCGCGCCCCGCGTGGGCCCCCTGACGGTCAACCACACGGGGCAGCTGCCGTCGGTGACCCTGTCGTTCAACCTGGTCCCCGGAGTCGCGCTGGGGGATGCCGTTCAGTCCATCGAGCAAGCGGTGCGGGATCTCAGGATGCCGGCGACGCTCACCACCAGTTTTCAGGGGACGGCCCAGCAGTTTCAATCGTCCATGCGGGGCATGTGGCTGCTGCTGATCCTGGCCGTGGTGGTCATCTACCTCGTCCTGGGCATCCTCTACGAGAGCTTCATCCATCCGCTGACGATTCTCTCGGGGCTCCCGTCGGCAGGGGTGGGAGCGCTCCTCACCCTTCTCCTCTTCGGGGTGGATCTCAGCATTTACGCCTTCGTCGGGATCATCATGCTGATCGGCATCGTGAAGAAGAACGCCATCATGATGATCGACTTCGCGCTCCATGCGCAGCGGCATGACGGGAAGAGGCCCCTGGAGGCCATCTACGAAGGCTGCATCCTTCGGTTCCGTCCCATCATGATGACCACCATGGCGGCTCTCATGGGGACGCTTCCCATCGCCCTGGGGTTCGGAGCCGGCGCCGAGGCGCGGCGCCCCCTGGGCCTGGCCGTCGTCGGAGGATTGTTGCTGTCGCAGCTCCTGACCCTTTACATCACCCCGGTTGTCTACGTGTACATGGATTCGCTCCAGAGGGCCGTGGCGGGGCTGTTCAGGAGGCGGGCCGCCGAGCCGGTGGCGGCGCCTCAGGTTGGAGCCGTCGAATCCGTCGAGGGGAACTGAGGGGGCGATCCCTGTCCATGCATCACACCGCGGGTTGCTGAGGCCGTGCTCGTGCTCGTGCACCGTTCCGCATGGCGGAACGGTGCTTGTCATCGTCATCGGGGGAATTGCGCAGCCCGGTCAAGCCGGCAGACAAATGTCTGCGAGGTCGATGACGCGCACGAGCACGGGGGAATGGCGTCCAGGACATCCAAAAAGCGAGAGAAGGAGGCTGGATTGCCCGTCGAGGCGAGGTTCAGGATTCCCATGGCCCATTCATCGGGCCATCTGGCTGCCATCCTTCATCTGCCGGCCCGGACGCCGTGCGGGGCCGTCATCTGCTGCCACGGGATGCTGAGCAGCAAGGAGAGCCGGAAATTCGCAGCTGTAGCCGATGCCCTCAGTGCGGCGGGTCTGGCGGCGGTGCGGTTCGACTTTTCGGGATGCGGCGAGAGCAGCCCACCTGCGGGCAGTGCGTTGATCGGTTCGAGGCTGCAGGATTTGAACGCGGTCATCGACCACATCGCCGGGGAGCCCTGGCTGCAGGGCGGAATCGGGCTCATGGGCTCGAGCCTTGGAGGCTATCTTTCCCTCCTTGCTGCAGGCGAAAGACCGGAAATCCGGGCAACCGTATGTTGGGCCACCCCATTCCATCTCAGAAGAATCCAGGCTGCCTTCGGTCATTCAGAAGAGCTGCGTCAGAAGTTCCCGCCTGGCTTCGAGGCGGGAAAGCCTCTCGATCTTTCAGAGCTTGGCAACCCCAAACGGGTTCTCGTGATTCACGGTCAGAAGGACGAAACCGTCCCGTGGACGGACGCGGAAAGCATTTACCTGCGGCTGGGAGAGCCCAGGCGGCTCATGCTTTTCGAGCCGGCCGAGCATCGCTTTCTGGACGAGCCCTGCCGTGAGCTGGCCATTCGGGCGACTGTTGACTGGCTCATTCAGGAGGGCTTCAAGGGGAAGGGCCCCTGAGGTCGACCTGCGGCCAGCCTGTCGGCTGCCGTTTCCATTCAGCCGACCTGTGGCGCCGTGCGCGAAATATGTAATCATCGACCGTGGGCGTCGATCGTCATTCCCGCATGCTGTTCCTGTGAAAAGCCGGGCAACAACGTCACCCCCGCCAGGAACACGCGGGGATGACAACTGAAGGCCGTTCTCAAGGGGTGTGAGGTCAGGCATGCCAAAGCTCACGCTGATGGATGCAAAAGCAGCTTGACACTGCGTAGCCTGATTTGCTAGGGGTAGGGCACATTGAGCATATGGCGATCAGGTGCTGAAAAGCTCAAAAGGGAATCCCGTGTGATTCGGGAGCGGTCCCGCCGCTGTGAACGGGGACGAAATCCACACAAGCCACTGGGAAGCCGGGAAGGCGTGGAGAGTAGGGTGATCCGTGAGCCAGAAGACCTGCCTGAGCGTCGATGAGGGTGGTACGCGTACTTGCCGCCCGATTCAAGGGGTGAAGCTTCATCAGGGTGCAAACCTCAGGGCCGTCAGGTCCTGAGGTTTTTTTTTGGGGAAACGTGCACCTGGGTCCGCCACACCCATGCGTTTCTTCCTCATCGCGTTTGCTTCAAACCTTGTCTGCGTCCGGGAGTTTCTGCTCCCGGGCGCCCCTCCCCCCTCGAATGTCATGCCCCTCATCAATCCATTTTCAACCGCGGCCTTTGAACGTATAGTCGTTGAGGTTGAAATACTGCATTTTTCACCGCAAAGGCGCAAAGGTCGCGAAGGGTCCATTTCTGTCTTTCTTTGCGTTCTTCGCGCCTTTGCGGTGAATCAAGAAAAGAAGGGAGCATCGATGAAAAGGGAAGAAGAACCTCCCAAACCCGCCATCCTGCTGGTGGCATTCGGTACGAGCGTTCCCGAAGCTCAGTCAGCCTTCGACCGAATACAGGCCAAAACCGTCGAGGCTTTTCCCGGGGAGGAGATCCGGTGGGCGTATACATCCGGATTCATTCGGGCGAAGCTGTCTCGGGAGGGAAGGATGCTCGATTCGCCGGAGGCCGCGCTCGCCAGGTTGAAGGACGAGGGCTTCTTAAACGTCGCCGTCCTCTCCCTCCACGTGTTCCCGGGCCAGGAGTTCCACGACCTTTACCGCACGGCGATGCTCTTCACGCAGATGGCCAAAGGCTTCCGAAGGGTCGTCGTGGCGAGGCCTCTCCTCTCCTCTTACGATGACCTGGTGCGGACGGCCAGGGCCCTGCTCCTGCAGATCCCTGGCCGGCGTCAGCCGGATGAGGCCGTTCTTTTCATGGGCCACGGCAATCAGAGGCATCCGGCGGACCTGGTGTATGCGGCCATGAACCACGTGCTTTCGGACCTTTCGGAGCATGTTTACGTCGCCACGGTTCAGGGGAGGCCGAGCCTCGAGGATTTTCTCCCCAGGCTTCAGGCCGGGAAGTCGACCCGGGCCTGGCTGCTTCCCTTCATGACCGTTGCGGGCGAGCACGCGCGGAAAGACATGGCCGGCGAAGGTCCTGACAGCTGGCGGTCGGTGCTGGCTCGAAACGGGATCGACTGCGAGGTTCAGTTGGCTGGCATCGCTGAAAACCCCGCCATTGTGGAGATCTGGCTCGACCACCTGAGGGATGCTCTGCGCCTTTTTGATGACGAGCGGGTGGGGACCGGTGGACTCGGGGGGGGCAGGGAGACGGTGAAAAGCAATGAATGAGAGAGCGGGGGCTTAGTTCAGACCCGTAGGGTGGGCACAGCTTCATCGTGCCCACCGAAACCGGCCATTGATTTGCGCCCGGCTCTACTTATACTCTTTCAGGCTGAGCTCTCACTTTTTTTGACTCGCGCAGAGACGCAGAGACGCAGAGAAATGCTGAGAATAGGAGGTCTTTACGTTCGTCCGGGTTTTGCCTGAGAATCGATGAAATCATCCTTAACCGGTATAGACTTCAGTTCCCTGCTCTTTGACCAGGGACTGTGCACTGCGGGGAATCCCGTAGCTGCAAGGCATTTCGCAGCCGCACTTGCCGCACACGTCCACCAGGGGGAGATCCATGTAGTGCGCATCGTTGGCCAGGCACTGCCGATAGCAGGCCTGACGAGCGAAATGATCGGGGAAAAGTG
>Ga0105106_10003221_pt1 | contig 11691 bp, 9 predicted proteins | sample PPLLaktember2015_5_FD_79109 | JGI IMG/M metagenome (GOLD analysis project Ga0105106, IMG submission 79109) | Freshwater sediment microbial communities from Prairie Pothole Lake near Jamestown, North Dakota, USA - PPLs Lake P8 Core (1) Depth... | ecosystem: Environmental > Aquatic > Freshwater >... | reverse complement strand
GAGAGGGAGCGATGGAGCGAGGGAGCGAGGGAGCGATGGCAAAACTGCATAACAACAAAAGGGTAAATGAGCAGCATAGTTATAAGAAACGCCACTATAATAAATGAAGGCAGGATCTTCAGGGGGGAACTGCTCATTCAGGACGAACTGATCTCAGCTATCGGACCGCCATTCACACTGGAAACACCCGGTGGCGCAGAAATTATAAATGCCGAAGGCCTGTATCTTATTCCCGGGGTTATAGACGACCAGGTCCATTTCAGGGAACCAGGGCTGACTTACAAGGGAGACATATACACCGAATCACGTGCTGCGGTGGCAGGCGGGATAACATCCTTTATGGATATGCCAAACACCATCCCGCATACAACTACAAACAAACTCCTGAACGAGAAATTCACTCTCGGTGCGGAAAACTCAGCCTCAAACTTCTCGTTTTACCTTGGGGCAACCAACAGTAACCTTGACGAGGTGTTGAACGCAGATCCGTCAGAAGTGTGCGGAATAAAACTCTTTATGGGCTCATCAACAGGCAACATGCTTGTTGATGACGAGACAGCACTGAAAGGATTGTTCTCAAAAGTAAGGATACCGGTGGCCTGCCACTGTGAATCCGAACCGGTTATAAAAAGAAACTCGGAGACCTACAGGAAAGAATACGGCGAGAATGTGCCTATCAGGCTGCATTCAATGATACGCAGCCGGGAGGCATGCTTCAGGTCCTCATCATATGCGGTGCGGCTGGCTGCGGAGTACAACACCCGCCTGCATATTCTTCATCTTTCAACAGCTGACGAAATGAAGCTGTTCGGTAACGAAATGCCCCTGGCACAGAAAAGGATTACAGGCGAAGTTTGCGTTCATCACCTTTGGTTCGATGAGACTTCCTATGATGAGAAGGGAACTCTTATAAAATGGAATCCATCAATCAAGACCAGATACGACAGGGATGCACTTATAAATGCCACTGCAAATGACCTCATTGATATAGTGGCAACCGACCATGCCCCCCACACGCTTGAGGAGAAAAGAAACACCTATTTCAAGGCACCTTCGGGAGGTCCCCTGGTTCAGCATTCACTCCCTGCAATGCTCGAATTATGGCACAGGAAGATCTTTACCCTTGAAAAAGTCGTCGAGAAGATGTGTCACAATCCTGCAATCCTTTTTAATATTAAAGGAAGGGGTTTTATCCGGGAAGGTTACAAGGCTGATCTCTGCCTTTTCGATCCTGATGATCCCTGGACAGTTACAAAGGATAATATAATGTATAAATGCGGATGGTCGCCGTTTGAAGGCACAACCTTCAGATCAAGGATTATGAAAACAATTGTGAACGGGACTGTGGTATATGATGACGGCGTGATCAATGAGCATTTCCGGGGGCAGAAGCTGGCGTTTGACAGAAAGTTTTAGCCACAGTTTTTACAGTTTGCTCCGCCTTTCGCCTGCGAGGGAGATGCAGCAACCTTCCGCACCACAAATCTCACCGCACTCCTGGTCCGTTGTTCCAGAAGTATATCCCTTCCTTTTGTTATCCGTTCAATGGCTGCAGGGGTATAATGCCTGACGGAGAGCATTTCGAGATTTTCGTTGTAAACAGCGGTAAACTCCGGCATAAGATCCCCGATCAGCGAATCGACCTTTACCCTTTCATCATCTATACAGACATCTATGCTGACGGCGCTTGCCTCGACCAGGTTCACTTTTATTCCGTGCTGCATGAAAGAATAGAAGATCCTGCCAAGGTTATCCCCCATAACAAATGAAAAATCCCTGGGAAGAATCGATATCAGTATCTGATCCTCCTTCCTGATGAAGACCGGCAACACTTCCTTCATGACCGCATCGGCCTTAATGACAGTTCCCTCCTCATCGGGAGCAGCAAAAGACTTTACGTAAAGCGGTATATTTTTGTTATGAAGCGGTTTAATTGTTTTTGGGTGGATGACTTTTGCGCCAGAGAAGGTCATCTCCACGGCTTCCCTGTAAGAGATCTCTTCTAGCCTGGTTGCATCCGGCATCCATTTTGGATCGGCATTTAGGAGGCCGGGCACATCTTTCCATACAGTAACGCTGTTGGCGTCAAGCATGCTGGCAAGGATCGCCGCGGTATAATCAGACCCCTCCCTTCCGAGTGTGGTCGACTGCCCCGCAGCTGTCGCTCCAATGAAACCCTGCGTAACGTAAACCGGAATTTTTTTTGTATCAAAAACAGCTGTTACGCGGGCCAGGCTTTCATCCCATAAAATATTCGCATCACGGAAGCGATCGTCGGTTAAAAGACTACCCCTGATATCCACCCATTCAGCATTCAATCCCGACTTCCTCAGGTATTCGGCAACAATAATTGTCGACCATATCTCCCCGTTCGATACAATCTGGTCATATTCATAGTCGTATGAAGATTTCTCAGAAGACCTGAGGTACTCCCTGAGCTTTGCAAATGAATTGTCTATTTTCCCCTTCACGGAATTTCCTGATGGAAACAGGTCGTCGGCAACAGAGGCGTGATAACTGTATACATTGTCGAGATGATCCTTATAGCTTTTTTCGCCCTTGATCCACGATCTAAGCACCATTTCAAGGGCATTCGTGGTTTTTCCGAATGCCGAAATAACGATTACCAGGTCATCTTTTTCCCTTGAAACTATCTTTGTAAGATTCCGTATCCCTGCCGCATCCTTAACAGAAGCACCTCCGAATTTGAAAACTTTCATAAAGTGAAATTTGTTATAAAATTAGGATTTCAGAATTAATACTCAAGAATATTATGTTTTAATCGTTAAACCAGCCTTCTTCAATGGCTTTATAAAAAGTCCTTCGTGTACCTTTGGATTTCCCTTTTCCCGGGGCTACACCAAAAAGCGACTTTCGACCCCGATTGACAAATTAATATTATTTTCAGATGAACAGTTACAAGATTACCACCCTTAACGACTTTATCACACTGAGACAGAAGGATTTTCCTTATGCTAAAGGAGAACTCTCAAGTTTGTTAAGCCATATCGGCACCGCCGCTAAAATTGTTAACAAGAAGATCAATAAAGCAGGTCTGGTTGATATAATCGGGAAGGCGGGCATGGTCAATATTCAGGGTGAGAACCAGCAAAAGCTCGATGTCTTTGCCGATAGGGTTTTTACCGATGCATTGCGGTCAAGCGGCGAGTGCTGCGGTATAGCGACCGAAGAGAATCAGAACGAGATCGTCTTCACCGATAAATTTGCGAGGAAGGGAAATTATATTGTCTGCATGGATCCGCTTGACGGCTCTTCAAATATCGATTACAATGTCTCGGTAGGTTCCATTTTTTCAATATACAGGAGGATCACTTCCAGGGGTGATACTGTAAAGAATGAAGATTTTCTCCAGAGCGGGACAAGCCAGGTTGCAGCGGTTTATGTCATCTACGGTTCATCAACAATGCTGGTATATACAACAGGCAATGGGGTGAACGGCTTCACTCTCGACCCGACGATCGGAGAATTCTGTCTCTCACATCCATGTATAAAAACCCCTGAGAACGGACATATATATTCGATCAATGAAGGAAACTATGTTTATTTCCCTGACGGGATAAAGAAATATTTAAAGTATTGCCAGGATAAGGATAACGAAACCGGACGACCTTATGCTTCCAGATACATCGGATCGCTGGTCTCCGATGTCCACAGGAACCTGCTGATCGGAGGCGTCTTCCTTTACCCGCAGAATGATAAGATGCCTGGAGGAAAGCTTCGGCTGGTTTATGAGTGCAATCCGGTTGCATTTATCACTGAGCAGGCCGGAGGCGCAGCATCAGACGGAATGAACCGGATGATGGATATCGCTCCACAATCACTGCATCAACGTACACCCTTCTATGCCGGATCCAAAAATATGGTAACCAAAATCGAAGAGTTCCTCAAAGCGTAACCCCGGTCTGACCGGCATCAGGGAGTGAAACTGATTTCTGCATGACATTAGGGTATTGAAGAGAATTAACGGAAATTGCTGTTAACTTTGCAGCCTTATCCGGGCAGATGAAAAAGAACACATTAACAGATCATTTAAGTACTCATCCTGTAATTCCGGCAATGATTGATGCAATCAATGCCGATGAAGTTATAAGAATACGGATGGAAGGTTTGACAGGCTCGGCAGCGGCGATAGCCCTTTCCCTTGTATTCAGCAAAACACAGACAACCCATGTTGCTGTAATTCCCGAGAAGGAAGATGCCGCATATTTTTACAATGACCTTGTCGCACTGCTGGGCGATGATTCGGTGTTTTTCTTTCCATCAACATACAAGAGGTCGGTTCAGTACGAACAAACTGAACCTGCCAATATTGTCCTGCGAACAGAAGTGCTGAACTACCTTGCTTCAGGAAAAAGGAAAGGCATTATTGTAACCTATCCTGAATCGGTGATGGAAAAGGTTGTGAGCAAAAAGAACCTCAAAAAGAACACATTACAGGTTAATAAGGGAGATAAGATTTCACTTGAATTCCTCGAGGAGATCCTTCATGAATACAAATTCACAAGGACTGACTTCGTGTATGAACCCGGCCAATATTCGATAAGGGGAAGCATAGCTGACATTTTTTCATTTTCCGCCGACCTTCCTTACCGCGTCGATTTTTTTGGCGAAGAGGTGGAGAGCATCCGCTCATTCAATACGGATGATCAGCTGTCGATGAGCGTTCATACCCAGATTTCAATAATACCGAACATACAGGATATTTCGATTGAACAGATAAGTGATTCCTTTACGGATTTTCTTCCTCCATCGGCTCTGATCTGGATTGAAGAGACAGACTTCATCAGGGAAAAGATAAACAGTATTTTCTTACAGACAGTGCAACGGGAGGACTCAGGCCAGATCTCAGGGAAGAAGGAGACTGTAATGACAGGGAACAGGTTCATTGAACTTTGCGGTAAGTTCAGAATAGTGGAGACGGGGAGAAACAATATTTTTGAAGCGGGAACAAAATTCAGTTTCAGGACAGAGCCACAGCCTGTTTTCAACAAGAATTTCGAGCTGCTTTCGGAAAAGCTGCTGTCGAATGCCAGGGAAGATTACACTACCTATATTGTTTCGGAGAGCGAATCTCAGATCGAAAGACTCAGAGATATTTTCGCAGAAATAAATCCGGATGTAAAATTTCTCCCCCTGCTGCTGAACCTTCATGCCGGTTTCACCGATCACGATCTTAAGGTTTCGATATTTACGGACCACCAGATCTTCGACAGGTATCATAAATTCAGGATCAAGGGATTCTTTACAAGGAAGGAAAGCATTTCCGTAAAGGAGCTCACCGGTCTTAATCCCGGCGATTATGTTGTCCATATAGATCATGGGATAGGAAAGTTCGGGGGGCTGGAGAAGATTGAGGTAAACGGAAAGATACAGGAGGCCATAAAGCTTGTTTACCGTGATAACGATATACTTTATGTAGGCATTCACTCTCTTCACAGGATATCAAAATACAAAGGGAAAGATAATACGGAGCCTAAAATTTACAAGCTCGGTTCAGGCGCCTGGCAGAAGCTGAAGCAGGCAACAAAAAAGAAAGTAAAGGATATAGCAAAGGATCTCATTCAACTTTATGCCAAACGAATGGCCTCCCCCGGCTATGCATATTCCCCCGATTCTTACCTTCAGCGTGAGCTTGAAGCATCGTTCATTTATGAGGATACGCCCGATCAGCTTACTGCTTCTGTAGCGGTGAAAGAGGACCTCGAAGCCGACCATCCCATGGACAGGCTTGTATGCGGCGATGTCGGCTTTGGCAAGACCGAAATCGCTATCAGGGCGGCCTTCAAGGCAGCCGGCGACAGCCGGCAGACGGCAGTGCTGGTGCCCACAACCATCCTTGCACTTCAGCACTTCAAGACATTTTCATCACGGCTCAAAGATTTTCCATGTACCGTTGAATATATAAGCAGGCACAAGAAAGCAGCCGATCAGAAGAAAATACTCGAACGCCTGGCAGGAGGAAAAATTGATATAATTATAGGTACCCACAGACTTGCCGGACTGGATGTTAAATTCAAAGACCTCGGTCTTCTGATAATTGATGAGGAACAGAGGTTTGGCGTATCCGTTAAGGAGAAGCTTAAAAAGCTGAAGGCGAATGTTGATACGCTGACCCTGACTGCAACTCCCATACCTCGTACGTTGCAATTCTCACTGATGGGAGCACGTGACCTCTCCATTATTAACACTCCTCCCCCGAACCGGATGCCTATTGTTACTGAATTGCACGGATACAATGAAGAAATAATTAAGGAAGGAATAGAATATGAGGTGTCGAGGAATGGCCAGGTATTCTTCATTCACAACCGTGTTGAGAATATCAGGCAGATACAGGCGCACATAAACCGCATATGCCCGAACGTCAGGACCGCGATCGTGCATGGACAGATGGACGGGCCTCATGTTGAAAATGTGATGTACGACTTCATCCAGGGCGATTATAATGTGTTGATTGCCACCACCATTGTTGAATCCGGACTGGATATCCCGAATGCAAACACAATATTCATTAATGACGCCCACCATTTCGGACTTTCAGAGCTGCATCAGCTCAGGGGAAGAGTGGGGCGTTCAAATAAAAAGGCATTCTGTTATCTCCTGACCCCTCCCCTGACCACCCTTACCCACGAAGCGCGACGGAGGCTGAAGGCTATCGAGGAATTTTCGGAACTTGGAAGCGGTTTCAATATTGCAATGCAGGACCTCGACATCAGAGGCTCCGGAAATCTGCTTGGGGGTGAGCAGAGCGGTTTTATCGCAGATGTCGGATTCGAAACATACCAGAGGATCCTGAATGAGGCAATCTCCGAACTCAGGGAAACGGATACGATCGATATGACTTCCCCGTCAGAGGTTGCTGAAAGACAGGTTAAGCCAGGAAAGTCAAGGGAATATGTGTCTGATTTTCAAATCGAAACAGACCTGGAGATCATGTTCCCGGATGAATATGTTTCAAATATTTCCGAAAGGATCAGGTTATACAAAGAGCTTAACGAGATCAACTCCGAGGATGCTCTTTCTGCTTTTAGCAGCAGGCTGACTGACAGGTTCGGCACCCCTCCCCCTCCTGCCATGGCATTACTCGATATAGTCAGGATAAAATGGCGTGCCATAAAACTGGGAATCGAGAAAATACTGCTTAAGAACAATCTGCTCATCGCCAATTTTATCTCGGATCCTCAATCTGAATACTACAGAAGTCAGCTCTTTGTCTCTGTTATGAATTATGTAAACCTCCACCAGGGAAGGATGTCGGTACGGCAGAAATCCTCAAAGCTGAGTCTGACGATCAATAATATTACCTCCGTAAAATCAGCAATTGAAGTACTCGACAAAATAATTTTAGAGACCGGTGTCAAAGTTGAATAAAGTCCAAATCGTTTCCCGGGAGTTTCGTAACTTTGCTTTTTAAATCCACCATGAACCTGATATTCGACATTGGGAATTCAAGCACAAAGGTCGCTCTGTTCGACGGCCCGAAGAAAATCACCTCATTTCCCACCAGACACTACAGCTGTGCAAAGATAGGACAGTTTCTTCAGGATTATAAAATTGAAAAAGCAATTATTTCAAGCGTAAGAAATATCCCGGATTTCATTTATGACCTGCTTACAGTGAATATTCCTTATACGTTTGTGTTATCTCCGAAATCAAGACTTCCCTTTGCAGTAAATTATGAAACTCCTGAGACACTCGGCTCCGACAGGCTTGCGGCTGTTGCAGGGGCACGGTTTCGATTTCCCGGGGAGAATATACTGATTATTGATGCGGGAAGCGCAGTCACGTTTGACTACCTGTCAGGAAATACCTATCTCGGGGGGAATATTTCACCGGGCCTCTCAATGAGATTCAAGGCTCTGCATAAATTTACAGGCAAGCTTCCGCTGATCTCCACCTCAGAGAAATTTCCTTCTCCCGGCACGAGCACAGCCGGGGCAATTACCGCAGGAGTAATAAATGGGATGATCTTTGAAATAAATGAATATAAAAGGCAGTTTGAAGAAAAGTATAAGGATGGGAAAGTGATAATTACAGGAGGAGACAGCGGATACCTTTCAGGGAAAATCGCGGGGGAGGTTGTTTTCCTGCCTGATATTGTAATTGAAGGACTTAATCAATTGTTGGAATACAATGCGGAAAAAGCTTAGTTATTATGTAATTCTTCTTCTGATATCCATGAGCCTTTTCTCGTGCGACAAGAAAAACACAACAATCCCTGCCATTGATATTCTCACCCTGCCATCGGCTACCGGAAAGGATTTTGTGACCACTTATACCGATTCGGGTAAATTGCAACTCATTCTATCTGCTCCGCTGATGGAAAGCTATGACAGGGCAGAAGATCCTTACTCAGAATTCAGGGAAGGTATAAAAGTATTATTTCACGACGGACACAAGGAACCTGTAGCCTCTGTTACAGCTAAATATGCAAAATATATCAATAATAAAAATCTCTGGGAACTACAGGATAGTGTAGTGGCAATTAACGAAGCCGGTGAAAAGCTTGAGACCGAGCTTTTATTCTGGGATCAGAAAAAAGAACTGATCTATACTGACCGGTTTGTAAAGATAACCACTGAAGATCAGATTGTTCAGGGCTACGGTTTAGAATCGGACCCAAGACTGTCGAAGCGCAAAATGAAGAATATAAGCGCTACAATATACGTCAGCGATGAACAATAGATCAGGTCCTGGTCTCCTTTCTCTTCGCATTGTACCGCCACAGGCAGAGAAAAAAGAGTTAACTTTGAAAAATGGAAGGTATCCTGACCATAATTCTTTCTTTACTCTTTTCAGCTTTTTTCTCCGGGATGGAGTTCGCTTTTGTTACGGCCAATAAGTTCATGATCGAACTTGAAAGGAAACAGGGAACCTTCGGATCAAAAGCTTTAAAGGTGATCATAGACAATCCCGGCCAGTTCATTATCACACTGATCATCGGCAATATTATAGCCTTAGTTGCCTACGGCCTGTCGTGTTCAGCATTGCTTACGCCGATACTGGCCCCGGCTGTTGGATCCGGGTTGGTTATCGTATTAATCAATGTGATTATTTCAACAGTTTTGCTTCTGCTTGTGGCCGAACTGCTCCTGAAGATGGTCATTGCATTATCCCCCGATCATTTTTTTAAGGTGCTGAGTGTGCCCGTAATGTTCTTCTATTATCTGTTTTTCCCGTTAAGCAAGCTTTCCATAGCAGTTTCCGACCTTTTTATCCTGACCTTTCCGGGTGGAAAAAGTGATAAAAATAAATTTGAAAACCTTATTTTCAGCAAGGTGGATTTTGATCGCCTGGTAAATTCAGGCAACAGGAGAGATGAAACCTCAGAACCATTCCACCAAAACATCAGGATCTTTCAGAATGCACTCGATTTTTCGAATGTTAAGCTAAGGGAGTGTATGGTACCCAGAACCGAGATTGATGCACTGGAAAGTAAAAGACCTGTGGCCGAGCTTAAAGAAAGATTTATTGAGACGGGGCACTCCAGGATCCTGATTTATCAGGACTCCATTGATAATATAATCGGTTATTTTGAACTAAAGGATATCTTCAGGAATCCGCCGGATATCTTATCTTCTGTAAGGAAGATTGCCATAGTGCCTGAAACCATGGCTGCGAACAAGCTGTTAACGCTCTTCTTCGACGAAAGGAAAAATGTGGCTCTTGTTGTTGATGAATTCGGCGGTACATCAGGAATGGTGACAATAGAGGATATTCTTGAAGAGATTGTCGGCAACATAGAAGATGAGCACGATCTGAATGAATTTACCGAGAAGGTTTCAGGAAACGGGGATTTTATCTTGTCTGGAAGGCTTGAAATTGACTACCTGAACGAAAAATATCACCTTGATCTGCCTGAGGAAGATGATTATGAAACCCTTGCAGGTATGATACTATTTTACCACGGCAGTATTCCGGGCAATAATGAAGTGATCAGGATCGGTAAATTTGTATTTAAAATCCTGCGTGTAACAGCTACAAGACTCGAGCTGGTAAATCTTAAAATCGAATTATAAGCTGTTATAGTAAGTGATGATCTTTACCAGGTCATCAACACTCTTTGTTCCGGGTTTTTCCGATTTAAAGAAATTGTTTAATTCATTCTTTTTGTCCGACAGAAGATTAATGATATCTTTTTTGCTGCTGATCCTTGCAGCATTTTTATCCTGAAGTTTTAAATAGTAAGTATCGTCGGTATGAATAAACTTTGCAGGTTTTGCGTCCAGGTATGGTTTTGGCAGCTCAGCCTCCTGTATCCGTAAGTTTTTCTTAACCAGCAGCTTGCATTTTCCGTCAGCTTTTAAGATAAAATAAGCACTTTTATCAGATGGTTTATTTCCGGATTTAATGATTTTGTCATAAACAAACTTAACAGTATCAATAGTGATCATGGAAACTTTTTCAGGATGAAGAAGAGCGAACACTGTATTCTTCTTGTCCCTTATATGAATCTGATCGGCGTAAATATCATACCTCATATCCAGATTGACTCCTTCCCCGGTGGTTAAAACCAGTTTCCCCGGGTAAAAATCCTTAAATAAGTAGGGATCTCCTGTAATTTTGGAGTAGGGAACGCTTTCATTGTCATCAAAGGTATCATAGAGTCTCAGCTGATCGAGCAGATGTTCCGAACCGGGTACAATGATCTGTGAGTTTGCGGAAAAAACCGACAAGGTCAAAACGCAGAATGAAGTTGCAAACAGCTTAAAGGTTTTCATGGCTTTTATTTACAAATGTATATATAAAAAATGAGGCTGCCCTAAAGCAGCCCCATTAAAATCTATGTTAATTGATAACTATCGTGGCGTATATTCAGCCCAGAAAATACGGTTACCACCTGCCCCGGGATAGAAGTAGAAAAGTTTAATTACACCGGTCTCAGGATTGTATGAATTTACATTTGCAGGATTGTTAGGATCACCTGAAACGGCGTCCGGACGTTCAAAAGTCAGAGTGAACGGGTAGCCTGCAGTCTGCTCAATATGCATTGTCAATTTGTTATCCTCCCATACTCCAAACCAGTCATCGCATTCGAAGGCATTTTTAGCTACAAGGTCAACGTTTTCAGTGTAAGCTGAATACGGAGTAGTTGGATAGCTTCCGCCGGCTGTAGGATGGAAATATTTCATGCTCTTTACATATGAGCCGGCGAAAAAGTTCGCAACAGCGACTGTTGTCTTTGAAGCAACATCAACTTTTCGTCCGTCGTCCATCACTGAAACATAGCGAAGTACCCAGGCATCACCGATTGCAAGCTCGCTTTCATCAGCCGGCAAGCCAAGACCTGCTGACAGCTGTGCATAATTATAACTTAAAGTTTTTGAAACGACTGCAGTGGCATTTGCTCCTCCTACATCAATTGTCTGATCAAGAACTTCAGCTTTGCCGGTAAATGTCCTGTAGACTTCAATAGCATCAATAGCCGGTCCTTTGGGAATATCCAGTGTCACATCAAAACTGGGAGTGCTTCCCAGTTTATAAGGAACAGATGAAGTAGGATCTACCATTCCACCTGTTTTTGCATCAGCTGTCATCAGGTCGTCATATGTGTCATCGCATGACACAAGAACGAAAGCTGCAAACAACAGACTTAAGGTTGAAAATATTAATTTCTTCATAACTTTTCTATTAAACTATTAATAATTATTCTCTGTATCCCACCATACTCTT
>Ga0105106_10003220_pt1 | contig 11698 bp, 15 predicted proteins | sample PPLLaktember2015_5_FD_79109 | JGI IMG/M metagenome (GOLD analysis project Ga0105106, IMG submission 79109) | Freshwater sediment microbial communities from Prairie Pothole Lake near Jamestown, North Dakota, USA - PPLs Lake P8 Core (1) Depth... | ecosystem: Environmental > Aquatic > Freshwater >... | reverse complement strand
GCTTTGGGGTTTTACCCCGTATTTGTGGTGATAGCGGCCATAGCAGCTGGGACACACCTGGTCTCATTCCGAACCCAGAAGTTAAGCCAGCTCACGTAGTATGCTGTACTGAGGTACGCGAGTCCCCGGGAACCATACCAAGCTGCTATCACCTTCCTTTCTTACACGATAAACTGTTCTTATGATATCTCCCTGACGAGCGAAAGCTTTTGATTTAATTCTGTTATTATCGATATTTGTGCGATACTGTCAGGTTCACGACCTGGGTGACAGTTCGATGGAATTCCTCATGTGTCTCTTACCTGATCCTGTGACCCGTTTCTCCATTTTCACTCCACACGACCTTTTATTAAATAAGGGTAAGATGCCATTTTTCCCGACTTAAATCAGTATTGGATTTAGTGGTTAAAATGGCATCTTACCCATTTATTATTTTATTTTATGTCATTATCTTAATTTTATACCAACTATTAAATACATCAGCACTCTCATTCTACCGCTAAGGAGTCCTTTTGAAATGATATCGGCACTCGTACAATCGGGTATATTTATTTATGGTTTTTTTCAGGTGATTATCGCTTGTACCGCCGTTGTCCTTTCAGTGAAATGGAAGAAATACGAATTTCTGGCAGGTTTGACCTTCCTCCTGATCTATGCTATCGTGGACCTTGTAGAAACTTTCGTCTTTACGAGCGAATATGGTTTGTTCTTTGATGTAGCCCAGTTCGGATTTATCCTCCTTGCCATTGTTTTTTTTATTATCGGTATGCACCCTACCTATGCTCCAAAGATGGTATCGGAAATAAAGGAAAAAAATATCGTACCTAAAGGCTCCCCTGATGAATCTCTTATCTCTGTTCTGAAAAAATTCTGATTATCTCGATACAGGGAGATGAAACCTCCGTTCTGACAAACCTTTGAAACGGGTGAATACGAGCCGGGTAACAGGCGTACGATTCGTTTCACGATTCCCTGTTGCCTGTTGCCTTAAAAAACGTATAGCAGAACGTGCCGTCCTGTTCCGTAGTCCGGTACAGGTCCCTGATACCCTTCTCCCACGTCTCATTCTCCACCAGGCCCCGGGCGATTGCCGGCCCCCGCACCCCTTCAACCATAGCAATGAAAATATTTTTCACCCCTTCAACAGACTCCGGGTGGCTCCCGTCAGCGTAAACTATCCGGGGCGAGACTGCGATGTTCATGAACCCTGCATCGCTCATCAGGTGCCAGAGTTCCCTGCCGATCAGGGCATTTCCTCCTATCTCACGATGGAGCTGGACAAGGCAGTCAATAACCGTGTGAGCCTCCCTGCTGTCGGGGTAAAATAACGCAGAACCGTGGTCTCCTTCTATGAATGCTATCGTCCCTCCCGGCCGAAGGACCTCTTTCATGCATTTGAGGGAGAGGAGCGGATCAGGCAGGTGCTCAAGAAGGAAACACACGAATATATGGTCGAAGGTTTCAGGCCAAAAGGGCAGATGATAGACATCAGCCTGTCGGAACGTGACGTTTGTAAGCCCCTCCTGGGAGACATGAAGTTTTGCTCGGGCCAGGGATTCTTCGGAGATATCAATAGAAACAATTTCCGCCCCGGGGCTGTTCCTGGCAAGTATTGTGGTCTGGGCTCCAACACCACACGCAACTTCGAGCACCCTGTTTCCCTCTGGATAGCAGGTGTCGTGGTGGAGCAACCCGGCTAATTTCGATGCCTGGTAGTGCAACCGTTCTGCTTCGCGGTCCGACCGACCGTGGACATAGGATTTGTAACGAGAATTCATATAATTCGTTTGGCAACTGTTACCAAGATGTCAGACTCTGTCGGGATTTCATGAGCACCATACAAATAAAAAAGATTGAACAGGGTTCTTTCTTATCCCCAGCCGTTCAGTTCCATGGTAGCCGAACCATCAGAACTGCCCGACACCATTTTGACAAATCCCGGCACTCCAGGTGCGGTCCAGAATGTGGCAGTTACTCCCTTATATGTTGATGTATATTTCGAAGCAGCCGGGTACGTTCCGGCGGGGACAGATACGGGTTCGATACCGATAAATGTGTAGGTTACATCGGAGCTGACCTTACTGGGATCACTCTGTGCCTGTCCGCCTGCCGATGAACAGTCTTGTGTCATCCCTCCTGAAGGCAAACCTGCTCCTTCCATCCGTATTGTACATTTTCCTGACTTTTCATATTTTGTATAAATTGTCATGCCTCCGCTGCTCATCTTATACTCTATCCAGTTATACGGTGTGGCACCCCCGAAGATGTTTGCACCACTGACAACAGATCCGCCTGACGGTGCTGAGGTAGTTCCTGATGGAGCGCCCGCTGCGGTCGTGGCTGCCGGTGTAGCAACGGTTGTAGTTCCGGTTGTGGGTGTGCTCGGACTTGTACTCGAGCATCCTGCAATTGCAACACCAATCACCACAAGCGTGATCGCAATAATACTGATACGTGAAATCTTCAAAACTAATCCCTCCAGTTACCTGTAAATGCCTGACATTCCTGCCCCTGGCAGGGGAATTTGGATGTCGGGGCAAGATGGTAATTTATATACTCTTCTATTAAAGAATTTCGAAAAAACCTCCCGCCTGGACGTTCCTCCTTTTTTTATACTATCATTTTTCCGAGGACATTAATGGCATTTTTTCAGATAGACCAATAAAAAAACCGGAATGAAAGAGCAATCCATCCAGTGAATGGCTACGCACCCTCATCCTTTATCTTCCCCTTTCACCATAACCAAATTAATGATCAGCGATTCAGCTATAGACCTCCTTACCCTTATCAAATCCCACACTCCCGACCAGAAGAAGCCAATCTCCCTGGTACGGCAGGATCATTCTGCATTTTACGAGACCATGCAGGACGATCACGGAGAATACATGATTACCGAACGCGTGGAGTTCTCCAAGGGCATCTATGGCTATTGGATCACTGTTCCGGAAGCGGTGACGAATCACACAATCCTTTTTTTCCATGGGGGGGGATTCACGCTTGGCTCGACAAAAGACCATCTGGGATTATGCATACGGATTGCCCGTGCAGCCCGGGCGCAGGTTTTCTCTGTCGATTACCGGTTAGCCCCGGAAAATGCTTTTCCTGCAGCAGTTGAAGATGCGATCGATGCGTACCGCTACCTGGTCAGTCATGGTACCCTGCCCCACCGGATTATTCCGGTTGGTATTTCTGCAGGAGGAACACTCGTAATCGACCTTCTGATATCTGCACGCGATCGGGGATTACCCCTTCCTCTTGCCGGGATCTGCATGTCACCTGTTGTGGACATGCATTTTACCGGTGAGTCCGTGAGCAGGAACATCGATAATGACTGGCTGACTCCGGACCGACTCAGTGCAATCAGAAGTGTATACCTTGCCGGGCAGGACCCAAGGGATTATCTTGCATCACCGGTCTTCGCACGGCTCAGCGGGCTCCCAAGACTCTATATTCAGGCTGGCACGCATGAACTGCTGTTATCTGATATCGCATCTTTCGTTGACAAGGCACGGTGGGCGGGAGTGCCCGTCCAGTTTGAACTCTGGGAAGGGATGTTTCACTGCTGGCAGGTATTTGCCCAGGAGGTTTCCGAAGGTCAACGGGCAATCGAGCACATCGGGGCATATGCCCAGGACTTGTTGAGCCGGTAAAAGGCAAAAAAAATAACGATATCTCTATTATTTTCCCCCCCATCATCCTTTTTATGAATCCTGTGGAGCGCAGAAAAGCATTCACGTCAGGTGTATTTATTCTCCCCTGGTTCCGGGCACACCGGCAGCGGCAACACTGATACTCTCTGATGTCTCTTATACTCCCGACTCTCCGCTGGTGATCAGCGGACAGCACCAGATGACTGCGAAATACTTCATCAACCCTTCTGGAGCAACCACCTTTTCCAAGGTCATGTAATCCAGATGCAGACCGATCTTGAAAATGCACAGTGAAATATTCAGGTCCTGGTTGATGGCAGGCATGCAGCACAGCAGAGCGTTTCCGGCTCTGCAGCGTTTGTGAACGGGGCACTCCTCTCCTCCTCTACCAATAACGATGTCTCACGGGAAGTCATCATTAACGGTGTCGTCCCGCTGATCCAGGGCGATCAGGTGCTGATGCTTCAGGTGGAGGAGATCGATAATTCCGGCATTGTGGTCCCCGGCAGTGTAATCAGGCTCAGTCACCCGGTTGCAGGACAACCGGCTCCTGCCAAACAGACTTCATCTCCCAGGCTTTTCCCCCCTAGGGTTCCACCAAATCCGAAAAAGACCGCAGAATTTCCGGAGACTCTGGGGATTCTTATCAGGAGCAGCAGGTAACTGATTTGGGGGCAGCTATCCATACCTTTACACTCCCTGACTTCCTACTCTTTTTTATGGAAACGAATGCAGCATGGGAAGCGCTTCCCGGAAATACACCTGCAGAGAAACTTGAGTCTCTCGGGGTAATAAGGGACAGGACGCTCGACATCCGCATGCTGGATGAGATCAGCCGCACGTATGGTATCGAGGTCATCTTATTTTTTGAAGAGGATCTTGCACGCTCCCGGACACTGGAATCTGTTCTGGACGAATATGACATATTCCCGGAATACGGTCGTCCCTACGTCACTATCGGAAGTTTCCTCCGGTTCACCCGGGAGAACGACCCGTCATTTGAGCAGACCATGCGGGAGCTCCCGCTCATGATCGAGATCGTAACGGTTGGTGAGATGCAATCTTCCAATGAGAAAACAACGATTCGTTACATTTCCGGATTGATGCCGTTTCTGGATGAGCTGGATATTGATGCGGATCCAGCAATGTGATAAAGGTATCTTTGTGCCAGCTGCCCGAATATACCCCTTTTAATTCCGGCAAAAAGAATGGAAAAAGGTACAGGTATCATGGACCAGCAATCCCCTAATCCCCCCCTCAGGCGGGAGCTCGGCCTTCTTGAAGTAACGCTGTCAGGAGTTGGGATTATTCTCGGCGCCGGTGTATATGTTCTCATCGGGCAGGCTGCCGGACTTGCCGGCAATGCAATCTGGCTCGCGTTTGGTTTATCAGCGATAATGGCACTGCTCACCGGCCTGAGCTATGCAGAGCTCTCTTCCATGTTCCCCAAAGCCGGGGCAGAGTATGATTATGTCACGAATGCATTCAATGCACGACTTGCATTTGTCATCGGCTGGCTTGTTTTCCTTTCCGGTGTTCTTGCCGCTGCTACGGTTGCACTCGGTTTTGCGGGATATTTCTCTGCCCTGACCAGCATCCCGATGCTCATTTCTGCAATTATTCTTCTCATCGTGCTTACTGCCCTGCTTGCCTTTGGTATAAAGGAAACAGCCCGGGTAGCAGTCATCGCAACACTCATCGAGGTATCAGGACTGGTCATCATCATTGCAATAGGTTTGCCCCATCTTGGCAGTGTGAATTATGGGGAAATGCCGCTTGGTTATTCCGGGCTCTTTGCTGCATCAGCCCTGATCTTTTTTGCCTACCAGGGATTCGAATCCATGGTCAAATTTTCCGAGGAAACAATAAAACCTGAAACCACGGTCCCAAAAGCGCTTATTCTTGCCCTTGCCATAAGCGTAATCCTCTATGTGCTGGTTGCCCTTTCGGTGGTATCTGTAATGGGGTGGCAGCAGCTGGCGGTTTCCCCTGCCCCGTTTGCTGATGTTGTATCCGCCACACTGGGCCCCGATGCTGCGATTATCATTGCGGTCATCGCCCTTTTTGCCACGGCGAATACCGCGCTGCTGTCCATGTATGCCTCGTCCCGGATTCTCTACGGTATGGCCGGATCATCTGATTTAACAGCCAGGCTTGCGTGGGTTCACCCGGTTCGGCGGACCCCGTGGATAGCCATCCTTGTCTGTGGAATCCTGTCACTTATGCTCCTGTTTGCCGGTGATATTACTTTTATTGCAAATGTGACCAATTTCACGCTTTTTATAACGTTCATGGTGATCAATGCAGCGGTAATTGTCCTGAGGTACCATTCCCCCCGGACCCCCCGTCCTTTTCGTATTCCTTACTCCCTCGGCAGATTGCCGCTGGTTCCTGTTGCAGGGATTGTTTTCTGTATCTTCCTGCTCGGCGTGCAGGATCCGGCGGTGCTCACCTTCGGCATGGTGCTCACGGGAGTCGGCGTTGTACTGATGGTCATCATCAGCCACTATCCTTCCAGGAGGGCATAGCACTACCTGGTGGGGACCGATTAAGAGGAAAACCACCCCCTATGTAACTCAGAAAAACCAGACAATTCCGTGTATTTGGAATTACCGGACTCCTATGGCAAAAAAATCCCGAACCTATATCTGGCAGTTTGTCCTGGGACTTGGTTTTTTTTCAGGGCTCTGGACAGCGATCGGCATAGACCCGCAGGCGGTTATCGCGGATGTTTTAGGGAACGCAGTTGATGCTGTTTATTCCGATCCTGCTATCCGCTGTCTTTTTCTGATCCTGCCAACGCTTCTCCTCCTCGTGTCTATTATCGGGGCATATAAGAAGGGGCGACTGTTCGGGCTTATCTCGGTTATCATTGCCTATCTTGCAGGACTGCTTTTCCTTGTCTCAACCGTGATCGCACTAATCCTCCTTGGTGTTGCCATCATTATCGGGTATTTTGCACCCAACCGCCGCATGATGAAAAAAATGACCGGTTTCTGACCTTTGTCCTGATAATTCAGGAAAAAAGGGGAATAAATCATAAGTTCCCCAGGAAAACATTTTTTTTGTCATTGCCTTTCTCCTCTTCCCTGAATACCTCATCAGATTGCGGAAGTTTATTTTTTTGAACCATTCCCGGCTAACGATATCGTAAACCGGGCAGACTTTCCCATTACGGTATGCAAAAACGAAAAGAGTTTTTTTAAGAAGCATTGAAAAATCAGCCCTCTCCCTTGATACTGTGACCGCACATGGGTGATGAACGCTTTTCGTGATTTTTTTAATGGCACCGCACGAAGCAGGCGGATTGCAGTGCCTTTTCGTCAGGGTATAAAAAAATAGTGCTCTGATGAGTTTTTCCCTGAGTACTTCCGTTAATCGTTAACGATCAGGATGCCGAAGATGACCAGCATAAGGCCGAAAAGTACCACCACAATGCCGATGAGTCCCTTTACTGCCACGATTACTTCCGGAAGGAATGCCCAGATTGCATAGCCCCCTATGGCGAGCAAAATCAGGCCGACGATCAATGCAATAATTCCCATTTTATCCATACAATTTCCTCAATCTCTCTTGTTTTGTGAATCTGTCCTTATAATGCTATTGAATCATTCAGCTGTTTTTTCTGCCTGCGCGATGTTTCGGTAACGATTTCCACGGGTAGGGAAGGATTATCATAAGCAGCATCGCTGCAATGATCGGTATGGGGATCGTTCCCAGTGCTGCAGCAAGAGAGTAATGGTCCGCGATCATTCCATTGACCGCCACCCCCAGCCCTCCAAAGCCGATTGCAAGCCCCAGCATCATGCCGGATGCAAGCCCGATATTCTGGGGCAGGAGTTCGTGTGACATGGCAACTGCAACCGCAAAAGTTGACCAGAGAAAGAACCCGAAGACAAGAATTGCCATGATCGCAATGATGCCGGTGCTCGCAAAGAACAGGTAAAAGAAGGGAACAGCACCTGCAAGACCGAAGATCATGAACTCTTTTCTCCCTATCCTGTCAGATATATGGCCCCCCATAACCTGCCCGGCAACACCGGCAAGGAGCATCAGGGTCATAACTATACTTGCAGTCATAAGATCATACCCCTGGGTAACCAGGTACATCGGCAAAAACGTAATTGCGGCAAAGACAGCCCAGGCCCGGAGAACGGATGCGGCCATGAGGATTATAAATGGTCTTTTGGATTGATTCTCCCGTTTTTGGGATTCCGGTCTGGCATGGGACTGACATGCTCCGGCAATCCCGCCCGGAAGCAGGTATCTGAGGGCGAGGAGCATGAAAATCGCCGGGAAAATGAGGAACAACAGTCCGGGGAGTCCCAACCAGAAGACAAGGGCTCCGGCCAGCACCGGGCCGATTGCATACCCCAAATTGCCCCCAACTACGAAGTACGAAGTGATCCGTCCCCGGTTCTCCGATGTGCAGAGGCGGTTCACCAGGCTTAATGCCGTCGGATGGAAGCAGGCATGTCCCAGTGCAGCGATGATGGCAAAGAGCATTATCAGGTAATAGTACGGGGCTACACCCATGAGCGCAACAAATACTGCACTCACGAACAGGCTGATACTGATGCTCATGGAGAAACCTCTGGAGTCCGAGAGCCACCCGACAACCGGCTGGGTGAACGACGAGGTGATGTTGTAGGCTGTGACAAGCAACCCTGCCGCCAGATAGGAATAACCATTGGTTGCTATAAGAAGGGGAAGAATAGAGGGGAGCACCGGCATGTAAATGTCCGTGACCAGATGTGCTGCCGCAAGCCCGGTAATCGTATTTTTAATGCTGCGATTTTGGGTTATTGTTTCCGTATCAGGCGTAGGATCTCGACCTCGATTTTTTGGACATCGCGTGTGTGGAAGGAAAAAGTGCGTTTAATGGGAAATACCCCCCCGATTCTTTCATCAATCTCCGCACGCTCCGCGGTATAGGTTGCTATAAATTGGGCAGAACCCGCATTAAAGATACTGTACACAACCGGGGCAATGGAGAGGGCGAGATCGATAAACGGACGATCTGCATGCGCTTTCTGCGCTCCAAAGGGGGGATTCATGATCACGGTATCACAGGGCCCTAAAAGCCCGGGAAGTGCTGCATCCCGTATATCGGCAACAATGAACTCAACATGAGCATCGAACGGTGCTGCATTTACATTCGCATCCCTGACCGCTTCTGGATCACTATCGACCCCTTTCACCAAATCCGCCCCAAGCAGGGCAGCACCGATAGCAAGCACACCCGTGCCGCACCCGAGATCGCACACCGTTTTCCCCTCGATATCACCTTTCATCAGTGCATGGTACAATAACCGTGCAGCAAGAGGAGCAGGTGTCTGGTATTGTTCGAGCGCGGCACGCGGGTGGGTATAACCACCGATACGCTGGAGTGTCATCTCAAGGTGTCTGAGTCTCATGCGATCTCGTCAATCGTATAGGCATCCCACGAACGGACACCGCAAAGAATCTCAAATTCCTGGGGGGATAGAACCGGCACCGGAAAACGAACCTGATCATCATACGCGAGCCGGGAGCAGGCGGTATTGACATAACAGGCAAACCCAAGGTTCAGCAGCTCATCCGGATTTACCTCCCGCATGAAAACAATCACTGCTGTGGGGGAGAGTGATGCCAGCCGGCGGGCGAGGTCCATCCTCTGCTGGCCGCTCTTGGTGCTGACAATAATACCTATGCTTTTTGCACCCCTCGCTTTCTCCATAACCGCAAAACGACGACGCATGAGCGCGTCACCGCTCACTTCCTGTGCAGATCCGGTGAGAGGATCCAGCGCGATCACGCGTGCATGAGTGGCAAGCGCAATACCGATAGGGTGAAAGAGTCCTGTACCAACAAAAAGAATCTCATCTGCACCGCTCGCTTTTGCTGCGGTAAAACTGCACCCGAGCACCTGCCCCCGGATCGGTGTTCGTCTGCCACCTTCTGCAATACTGCAGGAGATCCCTTTTGACTGCAGGAACAGTTCCATCGCAGGGATCAGGTGGACATGCTGAACCGTGGTGACAAGGCCAACTGTATCTTCTTTCAGGAAGGGGAGTGCATTCTCCAGCACCGCTATTTCAAAATCCATCCTGTAAGGTTCGAAGATCACCTTTGGCTGGTCATCAACAGGAGCATGCCCGAAATGGACAAGCACATCCGCGTACGTGAGCGTATCAAGTGCAAGATCACAGGCCCCATAACAGGGATCACCGCTCAGGATCACCTCAAAACCGGCATCTTTCAGGGAGGCAGCAATGGCTGCAGACTGCCGCTTCAGCCCTTCAGGAAACTGGAGTGCAACCCGTTTTGCCCCCTTCTTTTTCAGGTTCTCAATGAGGTCAGAGGTGCCGTTCAACCACATACACCTTGTCGGTCACTTCGATCTTTACCAGTGACTTATACGGGCGACCAATATCCGGGTCACCCCGCTGAACTGCAATGCAGACATCCACCACTTCAGCGCCGGCAATTTTAAGAGCCTGCAAGAGAGCTTTCATCGTGCCGCCCGTGCTCACCACATCGTCAATGATTACGACCCGGTCTCCGTTGTACACCCCATTGAGGTAAAGTTCTCCTTTTGAATAACCGGTAGTCTGGTGAACGGCTATCTCGCCGGGTAATTTGTACGCCCTCTTACGCATGATGGTCATGGGAATGTCGGTCATGGTCGAAAGGACTGAACCGATGTGAATACCCATTGCCTCAACAACAACGATCGTGTCTACACTGTTTAAATCGAGCATTTTCACCATTGCGGTGCATACTTCGCGGAGAAGAGCGGGGTCAACTAGTGGTACACCATCAGTGATCGGATGAATAAAATAATTATAATCTCCCCTCTTCACCATGGGACAGGTTTCGAGGGATGTTACCAGTCTGTCAAGCATACATGTCACCAATATCTTTTAAAAATGCCTCAATGCGGTCGCTGTGGACGTGGGGCATGCAGACAATGCGCAGGTGTCCCTGCCGTGTCCATGAGACTTTCCAGGGTCCGGGCACGGTCCTGCAGGTAAATGTCGCCACGTTCACGTCCGGTGTAGCGACACGAGGGATGCCATATGTCTCCATACCGGCAATCAGGCGCCGGGTATTTTTCATGCATCCGGAAACAATCGCTTTCATCCCTTCAACACCAAGATAGTCAAGCACCGCCAGCGCGCCAACAACAGGAGCACCGGGACGGGTCCCCCCAAGAGTGTATTCCTGCTTTACCGAGAGATAAGGGGTATCGATATTGAGCGTATGGAGGACATCCGGTTCCCGGGTGAGCAGGCAGCCGGCAGGAATGGTACTCAGACCCATCTTGTGCGGGTCAACAGCAATGGTCGTAACACCGGAGAGCGCAAAGTCAAAGGGAACGGGATGGTTCAGGAATGGTATCACCATACCCCCAAAGGCTGCATCCACGTGGAAGAAAACGTCATGGGAATCCGCGATCTTTGCCAGATCTGCAATCGGGTCCACCATGCCATACTCCGTGGTACCGGCAATACCTACAAGACATACCGTGTTCCGGTCAATCTGTTCTGCCGCTTTTTGCGCATCCATCCGGAAATTCCCGTCCAGCGGGACAGTCCGCATCTCCAGACAGAGAAGATCGCTGGCCTTCCTGAATGAGAAATGAGCTGATTCGGGTACGACTATATTGGGATAAACAACCTCTTTTTTCAAGACTTTTGCGAGTCGGAGCGCCTGGATATTGGACTCGGTCCCCCCTGATGTTGCATACCCTCCTGCCTCCTTATGGTGGAACAGGGTACCGAGTCGCAGGATGAGGAGCTTTTCGAGTGACGCAGTTCCCGAAAAAAGCCCGGGGTCACCGAGATTGGTCTCCATGAACATACAGTGTGCCCGCACCGCGACCGGGTGAGGGATAGTGCACATGGAGCTCAGAATATGGTTGTGGTCAATATCCTCGCTTTTTTTTTGGGAGAAAAAAGAGAAGAGTTCTTCTTTGGAGCAACCCTTATTCAGCATCGCGGTTTCTCGCAGCCTCGAGAATGATACGTTTTTCTGTGCGGGCAACTGCCTCGCGGATCTTGGCG
>Ga0105106_10003218_pt1 | contig 11699 bp, 9 predicted proteins | sample PPLLaktember2015_5_FD_79109 | JGI IMG/M metagenome (GOLD analysis project Ga0105106, IMG submission 79109) | Freshwater sediment microbial communities from Prairie Pothole Lake near Jamestown, North Dakota, USA - PPLs Lake P8 Core (1) Depth... | ecosystem: Environmental > Aquatic > Freshwater >... | reverse complement strand
GAGTATCGGTTGGCTTTTATCAGACAGACACAGATCAACCCCAAAGCAGGAATTAACTTTGCTACAGGGTTGAGGTCTATTCTCCGACAGGACCCTGACATCATCATGATCGGAGAGATCAGGGATTTGGAGACCTCAGAAATTGCCATGCAGTCATCCCTGACAGGCCACCTGGTTTTAAGTACACTCCATACAAACGATGCCCCAGAAGCTATCTCTCGGCTGGTAGATATCGGCGTAGAACCTTATCTCATCTCTTCCTCTATCATTGGAGTCCTCGCCCAGCGTCTGGTTAGAACCATTTGCCCGGATTGCAAAACCCCCTATCAGGTTGACCCGAAGATCATGAGTGATCTTGGTGAGGATGTTTTGAAGTTAAAAGGCCCCTTAACCCTCTATCGGGGAAAAGGCTGTAAAAATTGTAAGCAGTCTGGATATTGGGGAAGGTCTGGAATCTTCGAACTCCTTTTAGTCAATGAGGAGATTAAAAAACTCATTTCTGAAAGGGCTTCAACCCAGGTGATTCGTGAGGTAGCGAAGAAAACGGCAGGGATGGTCTCCTTGAGGGTGGATGGGCTGAGAAAGGTTCTGAAAGGAATCACCACACTCGATGAGGTGGATCGAGTGGCTTATTAAATGAGTCTAAAAACCTGGGCTTTTGATCGACTGCGGCTGTCTTTATCGTAATAGGTTATATTTGATAATCCAGTAAATGGCTGCAAATCCATCCTTCCAATTAATCTTTTTCCCCTCCGTGTAATCCCGGCCCCAGTAAGAGATAGGAACTTCGTAAATACGGCAGCCCATTTTAGCAATCTTGGCCGTGATCTCAGGTTCGAAACCAAAACGTTTGCTTTCAATCTTTATTTTCTTGATCACCTCGGCACGAAAGACCTTATATCCAGTCTCCATATCCGATAGATTGAGATCGGTGAACATGTTGGATAAGCTGGTGATGATTCTGTTTCCTAAAGCATGCCAGAAGAAAAGGACTCGATGCGTTCCCCCCTGGAATCGGGAGCCATAGACGACGTCTGCTACTCCATCCACGATCGGAGCGAGCAGGCGAGGATATTCAGAGGGATGATACTCTAAGTCAGCATCCTGAACGATGACTACGTCCCCTGTGATTTGAGGGATCGCTGTCCGAATGGCTGCTCCTTTTCCCTGGTTCGGCTCATGGAAGAGCACAGTGATTCCGTCTCCCTTCTCTTTGAGAAGGTTACCCGTCCCGTCAGTAGACCCGTCATCCACAACAATGATCTCTTTGTCAAAAGGAGCTTCTTTAACTTTTGCGATGATCTGGAGGATGGTTCCAATTTCATTATAAACAGGGATGATGATGGAAAGCTTCAAAGTAAATCTCCTTTCCAGCCTTTCTCCCCCACAGCGATCAGAGATTGACCTACCCAAGTTGGAATGATTTTTTCCATCCGGATGAATAAAGGGACCATTCTATTAAAAATTCTAATCTGCCTTGTTGATAAAAGGTGTCTTCTCAAAACCGTACCATTGAAAAACCATCCCAGTATGCCAAACAAATTAAAATATCTTAAGTGGCAAATGTTGAAACCATTCCGTATGAGCTTTTGGATCAGTTCGGCTCTATTGTATCGCCGAAAGTGGCCGAGTTCCTTATCCAGAACATTGTAAAGCCCCTTTAGGGCCGGAGCTAATATAATGAGCCTTCCCCCTTCAGGAAGCAACTGAAAAAAAATGTTTAGGGCAGCATCATCTTTTTTTACATGCTCGAGGACATTGGAACAAAGGATCGTATCAATGCGTGTATCAAAATTTTGGACTGGTTTCTGTTCGATATTCCAGAGATGAGTCCCCTTCAGATTAGGATGGTTTCGATACTTATTTTCAACCATTTGGAGATAGCCTTCATTAATATCGGACACAATCACCTCCCCATGATTCAGCAGAAAACCTGTGAGATTACCAATTCCACAGCCAACCTCCAGGATATTTCCTCTCAAGTATGGTCTGATTTTCTCAAAAACCCATCGATGGTATGCAATAGCTTCTTCCAAGAGGGATAGGGTTAGAGTATTCGTTAACTCAGTATCCATAGAATTTGGTCACCTAGATAAGAGGCATTTGCTATAGCTATCCTTTTTTAGTGCATCGTAAGAGGGTTTTTGCGCCAAGGGACCAAGGTCATGATAACACAGCCTATGAATCCTAGAATGGTAAATAAGGCACCGAGCTTAAAACTCAAGGGATGATAAACAAACTCCACTCGGTGTGTCCCAGCGCTGAGAGGTACTGCCCGAAAACCATAATTTGCCCGGTAAATCTTTCGGGGGGTTCCATCCACAAAAGCCTTCCATCCTGGATAGTAAGTATCACTCAATACCAGTAAGTTATCTTCTTTCGAATTGACAAGAAGTTGAAGCCGATTATTTTTCTCAGAAGTAATTTCAACCTTCTGAGGGAGCCCGCTGAGTGGCTCCCCTACATCATTTGTTTCTCGTAGGGGCGGCCCTCTGCGGCCGCCTATCGCCTCTCCTCCCCATTTTGGTTTTTCTTCAAGAAGCACTTCTCTATCGGGACGAAAATTCTTGCTCGTCATTCTTGGAAGGATCTCCCTCGAGTCCAAAACTTTAAAATCTTTTACAAGCCATGCTCTTGGGAAGGGGCTGCGATTTTTATATAACTTAATCGTATTTTCTTTAAGAAGATCTTCTCTTTTCCCTGGAAGTCCCTCGATCCTCGCATAAATCAATTCAAACCGTGGGTCTCCCTCTAATGGAGTTACGGATACGATATATTTTATCCCATAGAGGTCAATGAGATGAGTTGCGGAGATAGATGAAGCACCAATTAATGCCTTATAAAGATTATCCCCTCTTTTTAATCGAATCACATCGATTCCCCAGACGTCGTGCAACTGAAAAATCAGATTAAAGGATGGCAAATGTTTTTCTTTAACAACATTAAAGGGGGAGGGGTCTGGAACTAAAATTGGAGTATCCATCGCAATGGTCTTCCCTGTTGAAAAGGTTCTGAAAGTCCCTTTGTCGGAGGAGATCACGTCGAGGATTTGGGTCTTTTGAAAATAGTCTGTGGACTTTTCTTTCCCGTAGAAGCCCATATTCCCAAAGAGGTCAGCCGTCAAGAAGAAGATCAATAATACTTTCGTCCATCCCTTCCATTTTACCTCATAGCCAACTCTCAACAAGAGGAAAAAAAGCGTGAGGTAGAAGAGAAATCTTTTTGCGTGGAAGAGGTTGACTGACAGGTAACCAAAATCAGGTACATCGGCTCCCTTCAATTTAAGGAAGTGCTCAACCTCCTGATGTCCTAAGATGAAGCACAGAAGGAGAAGGCCAGACCCAAGAGAAAAGAAGATGAGAAGGTTTTTCAATCTCTTCGTTCCACTCTCTCTTGAAAATTCTGTGAGTCTCTGGAATCCCAGACCTGCTGTGATGGAGAGGACAAGAATAAAAATGTAAAGGAATTTAGCAGGATACCGGATCCCATTAAAAAACGGGATATACTTAAAAACAAAGGAATATAAGGGGTTGTAATGGCCTAACGATAAAAAAATCGAAAAGAGCATCAGAATGGAAAAGAGCTTTCGGTTTCTCCCAAACCCCCTCATCCTTTCCTTCTCCCCAGAGGGGGAGAGGGGGGGGGGACGGCTGAGGAAGAAGATCAGACTTAAGATAAAGGGAAGTCCTCCTGTGTAAAGAGTTTTGAACCAGCATTGGACCATCCAATATTTCTTCATATCCAAAAAATATCCATAAGCATCGGGAAGAAAGAATAAAAGAACATCTTTAGGCGCAAAGCTCCATATCGTTGCCTCCTGATAGGAAATTCCGCTTCCCCTGATGGAGTGATGAAATAATTCAACAAAAGGGAATAATTGAATGGCAGAAAGAAATAAAAACAGGATGGATACAATGAAGAGGCTTCTTATTCGTCCCCAGTAAATGGGGACGGTACAGAGGAGTTTGGAAATGAAGACGCTACGGAAGAAGCTGGAAATGGGGACGCCAAAAGGGAATTTGGAGCGTCGGGGTTTATCCCCGACGAATTCAGTTCCTAAGCCGTCATTCCCGCGAAAGCGGGAATCCAGTTTAGAAATACTGGATTCCGGGTCAAGCCCAGAATGACAATCCAAGTAAAAATACTTTTGACCCAATGCATTAGCATATGGAAATGCTGAAAAAATCACCATGATTAAGAGCACGAAAAAATTACCATAAACAATTTCGATTCCTCCACCTAAGAAAGAAAGGGTAATCAAAAGAGCGGTAAAAATTTCATTTTTGAAGCCCTGCCCATTAATCGCCCTTCTGAAAAACATGATGATCAAAGGCGTCCAAACACTGGAAAGAAAAATGGTCAACAGGCTATGAACAGACAGGAGATACCCGCTGAGCATAAAGATCAGTCCTGAAATAAGAGACCCTATTGGATTGACCTTTAAGTCCCTGAGAAAAAGATAGGTGAATAACCCGCCCAAGAATAAATGGAGGATGATCACAGCATTGAATGCCACATCGAAGGGGAGAAGAAAAAAAAGACCGTTTAAGGGATAAAGGAGGGCATGCTGGGGGTTAGCAAAAAAGGGATGGCCTGAGAATTGATAGGGATTCCATAAAGGGAAACTGCCATGTTTGATGCTCTCTACCCAAAAGAATCTCGGAGGGATGAAATAAAGACCTAAGTCCCTTTCGGTAAGGAGATATCTCCCGTCAAAGAGGTCGTAAAAAAAGAAGAGGGAGGTAAAAAAAAGGGCCAAACCAGCCAAAAAATTAGTCGATTTGACCCATTCTATTTTTTTCTTTATTTTATCTGTCACAAATGGTTAATGTCTCTCTCCACAACGTTACCATGTAGCAAAGGTACCTGCGCCAGCGGTCATAGACCCATAGGTTGTGGGAGCTTGGGGCGTAGGAGTAAGAGTGAAGTTATAGACATACCCTCCCGCTGTCATTCTGAAAGTTGTCGCACCGTAGGTATAAGTAAAACCTCTTAATTCACCCATCCCTGTCGTCCCAGCAATAACACCCATGGTGTAAGTTGCCGTGGTGCCTCCCAAGATGCGCTGACCGAATAGGAGAGCATTTGAACTCCTCAACGCGCCCAATACTCCTCTTGCCGTCCCATCAGCAGCGCTTCGTGTTAAATCAAGGTACCGAGGGATGGCAACAGCCGCAAGAATCCCGATGATGACGATGATCACGATCAACTCAATTAATGTAAAACCCCTCTGGTTATTTAGCATCTGTTGTCTCCTTTTCAAATCCTAAGACAAGAATTTTACCATGTTGTGTATGTACCACCCCCCGAGGCGGTCATTGAGCCGTACGTAGATGGCACATTAGGTGTTGGGGTCAAATTAAAGGTATAAACGAGCCCTCCTGCCGTCATTTGAAAACTTACGGCATCATTTGTATACTGGACACCTTGAACCTGAGCAGAACCAACAATGTCACCCATGGTGTACGCTCCAGTAGGCCCATTTAAAATGCGAGCAGCGAATAAGAGGGAATTTGCGCTCCTGAGACCGCCCAGAATGCCCCTCGCCGTGCCGTCGGCAGCGTTCCTTGTCAAGTCAATATACTTAGGAATTGCCACTGCCGCCAGAATGCCAATGATAACAATGATCACGATCAACTCAATCAATGTGAAGCCTTTCTGGTTTTTCCTCATTACTACGCTCCCTTTTTTGAAATGATTGAAATTTCAGAGATATTTATCAAACCCTTAACATTTTGTCAAGAATTTTAATATCTCATAAGTTTAAGGAAAAGGTAATTATAATTTATAGCATTTTTTGTGCCGCAAAAATAAAAATTTCTAAAGCACAGAGTAATTCAAATAATTTAATCAATTCAAATAATTAACAAACTTTGCTTTACACCATTTTATATTATTTTTACTGAGTTAGATAGAACAATGGACAATTTTCGTCAAATACGGGTAATTTTTGGCCAATCTTTTAGACCAGGGGAAGGCAAAATTTGGATTTTGGATTGTTAAAAAGGATCCTCTGGAAATGTGGGAATCAGGATATGGATTCTCCTCTCACCTTAATCAATTCTGCCACGATGCTTACGGCAATCTCTTCCGGGGTTTCGGAGTTGATATCAATTCCAATGGGCGCATGGACTCGATCCAGGGCGTCTTTAGCAATTCCTTTCTCCACTAAATTTTGATAGAGGGTTCGAATCTTCTTCTTCGAACCAATCATCCCAATATAGCGAGCATTGCTTTTGAGAGCCTGTTCCAATACAAACCCATCATAGAGATGACCTCGGGTAACGGTGACAATATAAGAGGAATCATCGATGTTGAGTTGGTCGAAACACTTCTCAAATTCTGAAACGATGACTTCGTCCACCTCTGGAAAACGCTCTCTATTAGCAAACATCTCCCGATCATCGATGATCACGACCTTAAATTGGACTCTCTTAACAAGGGGCGACAACTGTTGGGAAATATGCCCTGCTCCGAAGATATAGACCGTGGGTTCAGACAAGATAGGTTCCAATAATACCTCCATTCTATCCCATGGAGCATCCTTTCTATCCGAACTTAAAACCAATACCCTTGGCTTTTTCTCCCTCAGCAATGCCTCACGTTCCTTCAGAATCTTCTGCTCCAGATCTTCGCCATCCAGTAGAAAACCCATCCTTTCTCCCGATGCTTTTATTAACGCTTTTGAGTCTTCTCCCTTTGGAAAAGCATCGTCCACAGAAATCAGAGTTGCCAGGATGGCTGAACCTCCTTTCTGTTTCATCCTCACCACTTCTCGATAGATATCCAAAAATTCTCCTCTAAGGGGTTCTAGGAAGATATCAATATTCCCACCGCAGATGAGCCCACCTTCTGCCAGCTGCTCAGAGGTCAATTCAAAATGGAGGATACCGCCCTTCCCTTTCCTCATGACTTCCTTCGCCCCTTGCCACACCTCTGCCTCAACGCATCCCCCTCCGATTGACCCTAAAGAGGTCCCGTCTTCTTTAATTAAATATTTCGCACCCACTCCTCTGGGAGCAGAACCCACACGGGTGATGAGCGTGGCGAGTGCCAGCTTTTCCTTCCTTCCAAGGGCTCTCACTATCTCAACATAAATGTCTTCCATTGCGTTGTCCTTTACTTTGTTAATCAAAATTATTCCTAAGAATTTATATCATCCTGAGCCTGTCGAAGGATGCCTCCCTTTCGATTTTGAATACTCAATAAGTTTATCCCACTCTCCTTTTATCAATGCCTCCTTTTTTCTCCTTGTCCACCCTTTTATCTGCCTTTCCCTTAAAAAGGCCTCAAAGATAGTCGGCATTTCGTAAGAGAAAACTAACTCGACTGGTAACCTCTTGGATGTATATCCATCAAATGTTCTGGCCATATGTTCGGCAATCCTTTTCTCTAAATCTACCGCCGACCCTGTATAGTATGAACCATCAGAACATTTTAAGATATAAACCCATGCCACGGTTCGACAAGCTCACCATGAGAGTTCGACAAGCGTTCGACTGAGCCTTCGGCCCGAGCTCAGGCCGAGGGCTCATTATGATAGTTCGGTAATCCTAACGTTTCAAAACCATTGTAACGTTTTCCACCCATGCTGTAAAGTTGAGAGACTATTAGAATTTCTCTCCCTCAAACCTCTGTAGATACCCACGGGCAGAGCCCGTGGCACTTGTACCAAAACACAAGCTGTGCTTGACGCTCTATGGGCGATTTCCCATTCACCCACGGGCAAAGCCCGTGGAACTCTGCCCTTCGGGTTATTAGGCATTCGTCTATTTCGTATTGAATTTCCACCAGGAAGAGAGCAGGAAGGGTTTCACTTCATCCCCTCTCTCTTTCGGATCACCTAAACAAATTATCGTCTTCGGTAAAGACAGATCCTGTAGGGTGGCACAGAAAGGCCTATACCCTTGTCTATTATATATTGGTCTCGAACAAAGGTTTGGAGCTCTGGGAAGTCTTCCAGACGGAATATTTGAACAATATAAACAGGATGAGATTTTCTTATATCTTCCATCACCGTAGGAGCATAAGCCTGTAGTGCCTTGAGTGGGTTATCGGTAACGAGTATGCTCATATTGTAATTATTTCGATACCGGGTTGCTGCTTTGCGTTGCGCTAAAAAATAGATCTGTGGGGCTATCCCCCACACATAGATGGCCTCGGTAGGATCCGTGTTGGTGCGGATGTAATTGGCGACCTGCTGTTGAATGACATTATATATGCCATATCCATCAAAGGCACCATCTAAAACTTTATGGTGGAACACTGTCTGTTCTACAGGAGTATAGGAAAAGAAATATTTAAAGTCGGTTTTTACAAAAATAATAACCATGACTATGAATAGTGCTGTCCATCCCACTTTCGCCACAAACCTTGGCAAAGGAGAGAGTGATTTCACCATTTTCCAGCTTGCTACAATCCCATAAGCGGCTAACACGGAAAAAGGGGCAATGATCTGAAGATAGTAATGGTAAAAGAAAGTCCCGGTAACCCAGAGAACCCCAAAGGACCAGAGAGCCCACCAAAGCAGTATTCGGTCGCTTGCTTTTCCTTTGCCACGCCAAATCCACCAGCCCAAGTAAGCCATGGCGAACATTGTACCGACCCAGAGTAGAGCATTTTCTGGAAGGATAACTTTCAGACTGGAAAAAAACTCCTTCAGGAAATTCGTATAGTCGTGTCCTCTTTGAATATATCGTAAATTGCTTCCCAACATAGAATCATAGAGCTGGTTTAAGGTGTATCCATGGAAGTGATAGAAAATGATCAAAGCGATCACCGGTAGCAACGCCCCTGCACACAACAAGACGTAGCCGGAAACGCACTGCTTTGGCGAAAAAGGGTCTTCCTTTCTCCACCATTCGTAAATCCCATAACAGAGGAATACAAAGAAGAGGACTCCACCAACCTGTTTCACAAGCGTAGCCATTACAGCACACAGGCCTGCGAGGAAGTACCACCGGAGGCGCCCTAATCCTAAGGCTTTAAGAAAAAGACCAATAGCCAGGATATATGGAAGGTGTAAGATCGTCTCCAGGTTCACCGTCCCACCTTCTACCATTGGTCCGGATGAAAAGACCCCAAAGAGCAATGCTGCTATGAGTCCCACCTTTTTTCCATAAGCTTGATTCGCTACCCAGTAGACAGCGAGGACCGCCAAGAGAACAAAAATCGTTCCAAACATCTTGAGTCCAAGGAAAGAGGGACCAAAGAAGCGAATGAACAAAGCGTAAAACATGGGATAGAGAGGCGGTTTCCCAGGACCTTCGAGATTGATGACGACCTCTCCCTCAGCCATCCGCCAAGCCTGATAGGCAGTGTTTCCCACATCCCCATCAATAATTTGTCCGAAATAAAGGAGCCGAAGGTAGAAAGTAAGGGCCAGGATCCCTATCAATCCCGCAGATGTCATGGTCCTCGTTCGCAACACATTCAGAAGGCTAGCGGTTCCACCCTGTTCCATTACCAACCCCCATGTCTAAACCAGGATAGACTAAGGCTTTTTCTCTTTTGGAATCGGAGGCTTCTCTTTTTTTGGAGGTTCTGTCCCCATCTCTTTTGAGACAGCAAGAGACAGGAGGTAGAGTTTATAGAATACAGGATCAGCCCATAACTCGACCTCAGGGGCTAGATCCCCAACATAGGCGGATAAGGGCGCCATATTATTGTAGGCATTGAAATTGACCGAAAGATCTCTGAGGGACTTATAGAGTTTGATTGAGCCTGCGAGATGGTTTGGTTTTTCTTTTAGCAGCTCCAGCTGCTGCAGGCCGGTTTCGATCGATCGCCGATCTTCCTCAAATTTGGCCATCCAAAACCTCCCCTCTTGATACTCCATCGTGATCTCCCCTCCCTGGACGGCTTGAGCCAGATGCTTATGAACCTGCTGCGTCTTTTCCAACATTTCATTCATTCGATTCAACAGTTCGGCCTTTTCCTTCTTAGAAGGCTCATATTCTTTAGTGGAGGCCTTTCCTAAGAAGTATTGCAGAGTAAAATCTTCGGTATGGCCCAGGGAAGCCAAACCGAGAAACAGAATGATCCACCCGACGATCTTTCGACGTCTCATCGCTTTCCCCCCGCATTCATTTTCTTCCCGTCTGTGTCATTGCGAGCCCGAAGGGCGTGGCAATCTCGTCTTTCTTGCGATTGCGGAGCTTGTTCCGAGCGGAGCGAGGAATCTCCGGGTTTGCTTCGGCTTTGCCTCGCAACCGCTCCACTCCTCGCAATGACAAAGTATTTAATGCATTTTTATTAGTTCTTCACCTTGCTACGGAAACATTACCTCCGCCACCCGAAGTTCACTTTTTAGTTGCCCTAAAACCACCCTTTCAATTTGTGGAGATCCTTTTTCCAATATTTCTTTTCCTATCTCCCTGGCCCATAACATCCCATTTGGGACATCCACCTTATTGATAAAGGTTACCCTCCTCGATGAAGGAGGAGCTCCCTTAAAGATCCCCTGCGGATGAACCATCAAAATGGCCATGCCTTCACAAGTCATCTTCCCTCCCATCGGGATCCCTGTCAACTGAGAGATGCCATCCGGATGAAAGAGGTTCTCTTCATTCAGTTCTTTCCCCACGCCATCCACCCCCAGAAGACCGATGACGAGAGTTGTGTGGGAAGGGATGACAGGTTCCCATTCCCTTGGAGCCTTAGCGGGACGGCCTGCTGCCCCATCGGCCTCGATGATTATCATATCGATCTCGGGAGACTGACAGAGAAGATCTACTAAATCTGGGGGCACCCCTTTCAGTTTCCTCGACTCGAGTCTCTCCCTCGCAAGGGTGACATGGCGGAATTGGTCAATATGTTGCAAGGCCAGTTGTCTCAGTTTCTCCTCGTCGGAAAGGACAAAGAGGCAGGGGGTCTCCTCTGAAGAAGGTCCCAGAATCTTTGTCGTTGTGGTCGTCACCACTTTTTCCCCGGCCAGGAGCAATTCTTTGGCGAGGCGAAACATCAAGGTCGTCTTCCCACCTGCTCCGACGAGGCTGATCACTTCTCTTTCTCTCAGGTCTAATGATTCGATCAGGGAATGAGGCCCTTCTCCTTTTGGTCCGGTCCCTTTCATGTGCTTTTCAATGCCCATATCATCAAGTGCTGCTGTGTTGCCGTGTTGCGGTGCTGCCGTTCAAACCGCAGCACTGCAGCACCGCACAACTGCAGCACTAAAACCGCCTCGTAACCATAACCCAAAGCCCCTTTTCCTATCTCTCAAAGAACACAGGCCTCATCAAGAGTCATTTGTTAAACCAATACAACATGGCTTCCAGTACTCCGCCGCCGATTGCTCTCGCTTTATCAGAAATAGTGAAACAGAATTCCCTTTTCCCCCTCGGATCGATATCGCCCACCTTCATCCCTTTCCTTACTTCCACTCCCTCCCGGACCAGTCCCCTGACGATACCGCTGATCTTCGCTATCACGGGAAAATCATCTACAACGGCAACGACCGAACCCCTATTGACCCGGTCGCCAATCCCCCTTTGAGGACGGAAGACCCCTTTTTTCATCGTTCTCAAGACCCTCTCAACGGTATACCCTCCGATATTACCCGGGATGCCTGTGTCTGGCTCTGGTGCCCCTTCTAAGATCACCCGGCCCAGGTCATGTCCCCGATTCGTTTCGATCACGATATGGACATCCTTCCCCGCATGGAATCCCGGGCCGAGACCAATGACCAGAGGGGCCTTCTT
>Ga0105106_10003217_pt1 | contig 11699 bp, 9 predicted proteins | sample PPLLaktember2015_5_FD_79109 | JGI IMG/M metagenome (GOLD analysis project Ga0105106, IMG submission 79109) | Freshwater sediment microbial communities from Prairie Pothole Lake near Jamestown, North Dakota, USA - PPLs Lake P8 Core (1) Depth... | ecosystem: Environmental > Aquatic > Freshwater >... | reverse complement strand
GGACGATCGTTTCGATGACGCTGCTCGCGGGAGGTGCGTCGCTTTTCGTGGGCAACGCGTATCAGGCGCAGATGCCGGAGTTCGCTCACCACCTCGGCCACGGCGACGCGGGAGTCGCCTACAGCATGCTGCTCGCTGCCGATGCCGCGGGTGCGCTCATCGCCGGCTTCGTCCTCGAGACGCGGGGACTCCTCCAGCCGCGGCCGCGCACCGCCGTCGTCCTGGCGATGCTCTGGTGCTGCGCGATAGGCGGTTTCGCGGTGGCCGGAAGTTACCGGCTCGCGTTCGCATTGCTCTTCGTCGCCGGTTTTCTGCAACTCGCTTTCGCAGCGATGGCGCAGACGCTGGTGCAGATGCACGCACCCCCGGAAATTCGCGGGCGCGTGATCGGCCTCTACAGCATGGCGAGCCTCGGGCTGCGCGCGTTCTCGGGCGTGACCGTCGGCGTCCTCGGGAGCCTGATCGGCATCCACTGGTCGCTCGCGGCGAGCGCAATGGCGCTGCTCGCGATCACGGCGGGTTTGCTCGCGTTTGCGATGCGCGTGCAGCGCCGGTAAGGTGTCGGTCGGGGAGGAGCGAAAATGGCCGGTAACTACGAGACGGCGCTGCGCAGCGGCGCCGAGCGCACCGGGCTCACGATCGTCGAGCGGGTGGGCACACCCAATCAATTGCGCGAGGCGTTAAGGCGCGAACGCGCGGTTTCGACGATGAAGCTGGGCGCGCGTCTCCTCGAGCTCGGCCTCGTGAGGCGCGACGAGCTCGAAGGCGCGCTCCAGGTCCAGAAGACCGACTCGCGGCGCCATCTCGGTGAAATCCTCCTCGATCTGGGGCTGGTGTCGAAAGGGCACCTCTACCAGGTGCTGTGCGAGAAGCTGGGCATTCCGACGATCGAGCTCGCGCAGTTCACGATCGATCCCACCGTGATCCGTCTCCTGCCCGAAGACCTCGCGAGACAAAGTCGCGTGATTCCGCTGTGCCTGGTCGATGGCAATCTGGTGGTCGCCATGTCGGACCCGCTGGACCCCGAGCCGATCGATCGTGTGCGTTTCGTCGTGCAGACGCCCGTGACGCCGGTCATGGCGACGCGCGAGGACATCGACCGCGCCATACGTGTCTATTACGGCGGCGAGGCTCCCGCCCGCGACACGCCGGGTATCGTGAAGCAGCCGCGGCCGGACACGCGGGACGCGGAGCCGAGGCGGGAGAGCGCGACCGCGGAGGTCTCGGACAATTCGGTCGTCGGCGTCGTGAACCGGATGATCACCGCGGCTTATGCATCGGGCGCGTCCGACATACACGTCGACTCGAGCTCGGGCGCGCAGCACGTGTCGATACGCTTCCGCCGCGACGGCGAGCTCACCGAGCACGCGCGCCTGCCCGCGCATCTGCGCGCCGGCCTGGTAAGCCGCATCAAAAGCCTCGCCGGCATCGACATCTCGGAGCGGCGGCGTTCGCAGGAAGGCCGCATCGACTTCATCGAGAACGGTCCGGCCGAGCTGCAGTTGCGCGTCATCACGGTGCCCACGCGCGACGGCAACGAAGACATCGCGATCAAGGTGTTTCCGTTTCACGACCTGCTGCCGCTGCACATGCTGGGGCTGCGGCCGCAGCTGCTCGACGCGCTCCAGCAGCTCATCGCGACGCGCGACGGCCTGATGCTCATCGCCGGCCCCGCAGGCTCGGGCAGGACCACGACCGCGCACGCGATGCTGACGCTGCTCAATGTTCCCGGCGCCAAGATCTGGACCGCCGAAAACCCGGTGGAGATCGCGCGTCCGGGTTTGAGCCAGGTGGAAGTGAATCCGCAGATCGGCTGGGACTACGCGTCGGTGATGAGCACGATCCTGCGCGCCGATCCCGACGTCATCATGGTGAGCGAGATCCGCGGCCGCGAGACCGCCGCGAGCGCGGTGGAAGCCGCGCTCAAGGGATGCCTCGTGGTCTCGGCGCTGCACAGCCACAGCGCCGCGGAGACCGTCGCGCGGCTGCTCGACATGGGGGTCGACGCGTTCAGCCTGTCGGACGCGCTGCTCGGGATCCTGGGACAGCGGCTGGTGCGGCGGTTGTGCGCGCGGTGCCGCCGGGCGAGCCGGCCTTTGACGCCGGCCGAGATCGAAGCGCTGCTCCAGGAATACTGCGAAGGCACGCCGCTACACCGGCAGCAGATCGCGGCGGAATGGGCGCAGCGCTTCGGCGACGTGCTGGTGCTCTTCGAGGCAGCCGGATGCGAGCTTTGCGGCGGCACCGGCTATCGCGGCCGCATCGGGCTGCACGAGCTTCTGCTCGGCGGCGCGGGCCTGCGCCCGCTCATCCTTCAGCGCAGACCGGTCGCCGAGCTCGCGGCCGCGGCGATAAGCGACGGCATGCGCACCCTCAAGCAGGACGGCATCGAGAAAGCGCTCGCGGGCGACTGCGATCTGCGCGAAGTGCGCGCCGCGACCGTCTAGCTGTTTCTAGGCGCAGGCGACCGCGTACACGTCCTGCACGCCTTGCGGCAGCGGGTACTCGCGCCACGACGCGCCCGCGTCTTCGGTGCCGAACACCTGACCGCACCGCGAGACGCAGTAGACGCGCGCGGGATCGGCCGGGTGCTCGTCGACGGCCATCATCGTGGCGTTCGCCTTGATGCCGTGGTCGAAGCGCCCCCAGCTTTTTCCCGCGTCCTCGCTGCGGTAGAGCGAGCCGTCGGTGCTGCGCGCGGCGGGGGAGAGGCACGCATACATGACGCGCGCGTCGTGCGCCGAGACGATCACGTCACGGCAATAGACGAGCGGTGAGAAACGTCCGATCTCCATGTCGCGCCACGATGCGCCGCGGTCGTCGCTCACGAAAAGCCCCATGCGCACCGCGAGAAACACCTTGCCGCCGGCGACGGTGATCGCGTGCGAGTCGAGCATGCCCTCCGCATCGGTATCGCTGCCGATGCGGCTTTTGAGGTGCGGCTTTCCGGAAAGCGCGATCAGCGGCGCCGACAGATCGGTCCAGTTCTCGCCGCCGTCGCTGCTGCGGATGACGCCGCTCACTTCCAGCGCGGCGTAGACATCGTCGGGCCGCGCGGGGTCGATCGAAATGCCGATGGTGCGCGTCGGAAAGCCCATTTCGCAGTGCCCGGGCGATTTCGCGTTCGCGACCTTCTTCCAGGTCTCGCCGCCGTTCTCGCTGCGGTAGAGCCCGACGGGCGCGAGCCCCGCGTACATCACCTGCGGATCCTTCGGGTGGAAAGCGAGCGACCATACGACCGCGCCGCGCTCCGGGAAGCCGAGACGCTCCCATCGCGTGCCGCCGTCGGTGCTGCGATAAGGGCCGTCCTGCGTGCCGGCGTAGATCACATCGGCGTCGTGCGGGTGCACCACGAACGCGCGCGCTTCGACGCGCTCGGGCAATCCCTGCGTGATCGGCTGCCACTCGCCATCGTCCGCCGACGCACGAAAAAGACCGCCGCGCGCTTTCGTCGTATGTCCCGCGCCCGCGAATATTCTCGTTGCACGCTTTGCAGCCATGGCGATCCTTTCGAAGTGACGGTTGGGCGGCGCCCGGGTCTCATTATGATCGGCCGGCGGAGCGGGTGCGCGCTACGGGTTATAGTACCTTTCCATGCAGCCCATCGTCTCGGTCCGGAATCTCTCGAAGGTCTACGCGTCCGGTTTCCGCGCTCTCAGGAACATCGATCTCGATATCCGCAGCGGCGAGATCTTCGCGCTGCTGGGCCCCAACGGCGCCGGCAAGACGACGCTGATCAGCACGATCTGCGGCATCGTCAACGCGAGCGAAGGGCGGGTCGTGGTCGACGGTCACGACATCGTCGCCGACTACCGCGCCACGCGCTCGATCATCGGGCTCGTCCCCCAGGAGCTCACCACCGATGCGTTCGAGTCGGTGTGGGCGACGGTGTCCTTCAGCCGCGGCCTTTTCGGTAAAAAGCCGAATCCGGCGCACATCGAAAAGACCCTGCGGGACCTCTCGCTCTGGGACAGAAAAGACAGCCGGATCAGAACCCTATCGGGCGGCATGAAGCGGCGGGTCCTGATCGCCAAGGCGCTCTCGCACGAGCCGCGCGTCCTCTTTCTCGACGAGCCGACCGCCGGGGTCGATGTCGAGCTCCGGCGCGACATGTGGGCGCTGGTGCGATCGTTGCGTGACTCGGGCGTCACCATCATCCTCACCACGCACTACATCGACGAAGCCGAAGAGATGGCCGATCGCATCGGCGTCATCAACCGCGGCGAGATCATCCTGGTGGAGGAAAAAGCCGCGCTCATGGAGAAGCTCGGCAGGAAGCAGTTGACGCTGCACCTCATGAGCCCCCTGCCGGCGATCCCGCCCGCGCTCTCGGCGCACGCCCTCGCGCTTTCGCCCGACGGCACCGAGCTCACCTACACCTACGACTCGCAGCGCGAGCGCACCGGCATCACCGCACTGCTGGGCGAGCTCGGCGCGGCCGGGATCAGGTTCAAGGACCTGCACACCACGCAAAGCTCGCTCGAGGATATTTTCGTCACGCTGGTCAAAACCCCTTAGGACCCACATGAACGTTCAGGCGATACGCGCGATTTACGCTTTCGAGATGGCGCGCAGCCGGCGCACGCTCACGCAGAGCATCGTCTCGCCGGTCCTGTCGACGTCGCTTTATTTCGTCGTGTTCGGCGCGGCGATCGGCTCGCGCATTCCGGAGATGAATGGCGTGAGCTATGGGGCATTCATCGTGCCGGGCCTCATCATGCTCGCGATACTCACGCAGAGCATCTCCAACGCGTCTTTCGGGATTTACTTTCCGAAATTCACCGGAACGATCTACGAGCTCCTGTCGGCGCCGGTGTCGTCCTTCGAGGTCGTGGTGAGCTACGTCGGCGCGGCCGCGACCAAGTCGATCGTCGTCGGCGTCATCATCCTCGCTACCGCCGCCTTGTTCGTGCCGCTGCGGATCGAGCATCCGGTGGCCATGGTGCTTTTTCTCGTGCTGACCGCGGTGACGTTCAGCCTCTTCGGTTTCATCATCGGCATCTGGGCCGACGGTTTCGAGCAGCTCCAGCTGATTCCGCTGCTCATCATCACGCCGCTCACTTTCCTCGGCGGGAGCTTCTATTCGATCGACATGCTGCCGCCGTTCTGGCAGACGGTCTCGCTCTTCAATCCCGTGGTCTATCTGATCAGCGGTTTCCGCTGGAGCTTCTACGGGGTGGCGGACGTGAGCATCGCAGTGAGCCTCGCCATGACGCTCGCGTTCCTCGCGGTGTCGCTCGCCGTCGTCGCGTGGATATTCAGGACCGGCTACCGGCTGAAGAGATAGCACTGGCATGCGTCTCTTGTCATCGCGAGGAGCGGCAAAGGCGACGTGGCGATCTCGGGGATCCCCGGGATTGCTTCGTCACCGTGTTCCTCGCAATGACAAAAGCCGTGGCCTCTTCACGGCGTCAGGCCGAAAGCCTTCGCCAGCAGCTCGTAGGAGCGGTGGCGGGGCGCGGGGGCGTGGGTCCATGTGTTGACGACGAGCTCGTCGAGGCCCAATTGGCCGGCGAGGGCGGTCAGCTTCTCGCGCACCTGCTCGGCGGTTCCGACGAACGCTTTGCCGCGCATCGAGTCGATTTTCGCGCGCTGGGCGTCGGTGTAAGGATAGGCCGCCGCCTCGTCGGGCGGCGCGAGCGCTTCACGTATGCCGACCTCGCGCAGGATGCGCGAGTGCTCACGCGTGGTCGCGAGGTGTTTCGCTTCCGCTTCGGTGTCCGCCGCGAGCGCCCACACGCAGATCGTCGCCTGCGGCTTCGGGAAGCGCTCGCTGGGTTTGTAGTTGCGGCGATAGAGCTCGAGCGCCTGCTCGACGCCGTGGCCGTCGGTGAAGAAATAGGCGAAGGCGTAGGGCAGGCCGAAGTGCGCCGCGAGCTGCGCGCCGTAGTCCGAGCTGCCGAGTATCCATATCTCCGGGCTCGTCGGGCCCGACGGGTGCGCTTTGATCCTGTGGAACGGATGGCGCGGGTCGAGCGGCGCGCCGGACACCCACGCCTGCAGCTCGTACACCTGCTGGGGAAAATCCTCCGCATTGTTCGTGTTCGGATTGAGCGCGAACGCGGTCTTCTGGTCCGAGCCCGGTGCGCGGCCTATGCCTAAGTCGATGCGGCCGGGCGCGATGCCTTCCAGCACGCGAAACTGCTCCGCGACCTTGAGAGACGAATAGTGCGGGAGCATGACGCCCGCGCTGCCGACCCGGATGCGCGGTGTCGTCGCGGCGATCGCAGCCATCAGGATCTCCGGCGCCGTGCCCACGATGTTGCCGGTGTTGTGGTGCTCGGAGACCCAGTAGCGGTGGTAACCGAGACTGTCGCACAAGCGCGCGAGGGCGAGCGTCTCGCGGATTGCCGCGTCCTGGGTGCGGCCTTGCGATGCGGTCGACTGGTCGAGTACGGAGAGCTTCATGTCTTTGGAGTCATTTGTACATCGTCAGGCCGCCGCTGTACGGGTTGTAGCGGCCGACGTTGTTCCCGTGACGCCCGTCGCGCAGCGCCACGGAGTCGGTCGTGCTCGTGCCGTCGAAGTAATAGGCGTAGACCGCGTGCAGGTATTTTTTGCGGGTCGCCTCGTCCATTTCGTAGAACGAGGGCCGCAGCGTCACGCGAACGGAGCCCGCGCGCTCCGCATCGACTCGCCGCACGTGGCCCTGATCGACCAGCCAGTCGATCACCGCTTTGCGCTCGGCCTGGGCCCGCGGCGACTTGTCTATCGCGATCGCCTGCCCGGCGGATGGGCTCACGCGCTCGACCGGCTGGCGCTCTATCCATATCCATATCCCGAGCACGACCGCGATGACCGCGAGCGCGATCGCACTGTGAACGCTCTGGCGACTCACGCCGGGTGCGCGCTTCCGGCGGGCAGCTCGGCGAGCTCGATCAGGCAGCCTTCGGTTCCCGCCGGATCGAGATAGGCGATGCGGCAGCCGGCGTGTCCGATGCGCGGCACCTGGTCGATCAGCGGTATGCCTTTTTCCTTGAGCTCTTCGAGCGCTTCGTCGATGTTTTTCGACTTCGAAGCAGATGTGATTGATTCCCGCCCTGCCTTCGTCGCACATGCGCGCGAACTTGCTGTCGGGCGTGATTCCCGCGAGCAGCTCGACCATCGACTCGCCGATCGGATAGAGGGCGAGCTTGTGCGGGCGCCCGGGCGTGTGCTCGACGCCGCCGAGCGGGATCCCGAAACAGTCTTCCCACAGGCGCCGGCTCTTTTCGAGGTCCCGCACCACCACGCCGACGTGCTCGATCCGTTTGATCTTCATTTTCATCCTCCGTGCGATATGTTTGATAAGCTGAAGCGCGACGCTAACACACACGACGAGAGGAGGTCACACCGTGACGATGCACCCGCTGCGGCTGACGGCGATCGCCGCCGGCTGCCTTGCCTGTCTCTACCCCGCCGCTGCGCCCGCGCAGGGCTATCCATCGAAACCGGTCCGCATCGTGGTGGCGAGCTCCGCCGGCAGCAACCCCGATACCGTGGGGCGCATCGTCGCGAACGGGCTCGCGCAGGTCCTCGGCCAGCAGTTCATCGTGGACAACCGCGCAGGGGCCGGCGGGAACATCGGAGGCGAGGTGGCGGCGCGCGCGCCGGCCGACGGCTATACGCTTTTCCTCGCACACACCAACCACAGCATCAACGCTTCGCTCTATCGCAAGCTCTCGTACGATCTTCTGCGGGATTTCTCCCCGGTGACGCTGATCGCGTTGTCCGCGTTCGTCGCCTCGGTACACCCTTCGCTGCCTGCGCAATCGGTGCCCGATCTCGTGAGGATCGCGAAAGCGCGTCCGGGTGATCTCACGTACGCGTCCGCCGGCACCGGGAGCGGCACGTTCTTCTCGGCGGAATATTTCAAAGGAATGGCCGGGGTGAACATGCTGCACGTCGCGTACAAAGGCGGAGGCCCGGCGCTCGCGTCGGTCATCGCCGGGGAGACTGCGGTCTACTTCACGCCGCTCGCGACCGGGCTTCCGCACATCCGCAGCGGCAGGCTGCGCGCGCTGGGCGTGTCGGCGACGCAGCGCCTGCGGGAGTTGCCCGGCGTCCCGCCGATCGCCGATACCCTGCCCGGCTACGAAGTGCTGGCGTGGGCGGGCCTCGTGGTGCCCGCGAAAACGCCGAAGGACGTGGTCGACGCCGTTCACAAAGGGACGCTCGCCGCGCTCGCCAGGCCGGAGGTGAGCAAGCGCCTGGAAGACCTCGGCTTTTTCGTGAGGACGGGAAGGCCCGAGGAGATGGACGCCTACGTCAAGGTGCAGATCGAGAAATACGCGAAGCTGATCAAGCAGATCGGATTGCCGCAGCAGTGACGGTCGTCGCTCGCCAGCGTATGGGCGCCCGCGCATGATGGCGAGGGTTAGTTCGAGCGTCAAGCTCGCTCACAAGCCGCGGCGGGCGAAATCTTGAGCGTTGATCCAGATCAAAACTGTGCCCCGACGATTGTCGTTTACTAGGGCATCGCAGAAGCCGGCAACCGAACCCGGTTTTGAGGAGAGCGATGTCATCGCGTCGGACCACGACTTCGAAATCCAGGGCTACCAGAGAGCCCAAAGCCAAGGCTGTGACACGGCCGGCGGCGCTGCGCCCTGTGCCCGCCCCACCTTCGAAAGCACCCAGCTTCGAGCGCGATTCGTACGCGGTGACGGCGTTCGGAGACATCGTCGACCGATCGCTCAACGCTGCACTCGCGCGCTTCACCGCCGCGCTCTCTCCCGCGGCGCTCGCGCAGGCTTACATGGACTGGGCGATCCATCTCGCCAGCTCGCCGGGCAAGCGCATGCAGCTCGTGGAGAAGGCCGTGCGCAAGAACGTGCGGCTCACGCATCATCTTGCTGCGTGCGCGCTGAGAGGCGGCGCCGTCGAGCCGTGCATCGAACCTTTGCCGCAGGACCGGCGCTTCGTCGGTGCAGCCTGGCAGCGCTGGCCCTACAACTTTTATTACCAGAGCTTTCTGCTGCAACAGCAGTGGTGGCACAACGCAACGACCGAGGTGCGCGGCGTATCCGGCGGGCACGAACGCGTCATCGAATTCGCCGCACGGCAGTTCCTGGACATCTTTTCGCCTTCGAATTTCGTCCCGACCAACCCGGAAATCCTGGGCCGTACGCTGCAGCAGGGCGGCATGAATTTCGTTCTCGGCGCTCACCATTTCGCCGAGGACTGGCAGCGCCAGGTGAGCGGCAGGCCGCCGGTGGGGGCGGAGCGATTCGCGGTCGGCCGCGATGTGGCCGTCACACCCGGCAAAGTGATTTATCGCAACCGCCTGATCGAGCTCATCCAGTATTCGCCGTCCACCGGCAAGGTGCGGCCGGACCCGATCCTGATCGTGCCGGCGTGGATCATGAAGTACTACATCCTCGACCTGTCGCCGTCGAACTCGCTCGTGAAGTACCTGACGGGCGAGGGATACACGGTGTTCATGATCTCGTGGAAAAACCCGGAGGCCGCGGATCGCGACCTGGGGCTGGAGGATTACCGCGAGCTCGGCGTGATGGCCGCGCTCGATGCCGTGGGCGCGATCGTGCCGGAAAGCCGGGTGCACGCGGTGGGCTACTGCCTGGGCGGAACGCTGCTTTCGATTGCCGCCGCGGCGATGGCGCGCGACCGCGATGAGCGGTTGAAATCGGTGACGATGCTCGCGGCGCAGACCGACTTCAGCCAGGCGGGCGAGCTCATGCTGTTCATCGACGAGGGCGAGCTCACTTTTCTCGAGGACGTCATGTGGGAGCAGGGCTTTCTCGACGCGAAGCAGATGGCCGGCGCTTTCCAGCTCCTGCGCTCCAACGACCTCGTCTGGTCGCGCCTCGTTCGCGAGTACCTCATGGGCGAGCACGCGCCGATGACGGACCTCATGGCCTGGAATGCGGACGCGACGCGCATGCCTTACCGGATGCACACCGAGTACCTGCGCCATCTCTTTCTCGACAACGATCTCGCCGAAGGCCGCTATCGGGTTGCCGGCAAGCCCGTCGCGCTGACCGATATCCGCGCGCCGGTGTTTTGCGTCGCCACCCTGCGCGACCACGTCGCGCCCTGGCGCTCGGTGCACAAGATCCATCTGCTGACCGACACCGAGGTGACCTTTTTGCTCGCGACCGGCGGCCACAACGCGGGCATCGTCTCCGAGCCGGGCAGGAACGGACGCAGCTATCAGGTGCTGACGCAATTCGCGCACGACCGCTATTCGGACCCGGACGCTTGGGCTGCCGGCGCGCCGCACAACGAAGGCTCGTGGTGGCCGGAATGGGTTGCGTGGCTGGCCGCGCGATCGGGGCGGGCGGTTGCACCACCCGCCATGGGAGCGGCAGAGTCCGCCTACGCCGCGCTCTGCGATGCCCCGGGCACCTATGTCCTGGGGGATTGACGGCGGGTCATGCGACCTTGGCGCCGACGCTCGCCGGATGCGCGCGACCGCGCGTTTCGCCGTGTCCGATGAAAGCCCGCGGGGCGATGCCGAGCGAGCGCCGGAACATCGTGGAGAAAGCGCTCGCGCTTTCATAGCCGAGATCGATGGCGACAGCGGTGACGGGCGCGCCTTCGGCGAGACGGCGGATCGATTCGAGGAGCCGCGCCTGCTGCTTCCAGCGCGCGAACGTGATGCCGGTTTCCTTGAGGAACCTGCGGTACAGCGTACGCGTCGTCGTACTCATGTGGCTCGCGTCGGCGATGCACGGCCGTCTCGTCGACAGATCCGCGAGGATGCGCTCGCAGAGCGCCATCAGGTCCGCGCTCTCCGGCAGGGGAAGCTCGAGCGCGCACGGCGGCAGGCGCCGCATTTCAGCGATCAGCAGGCGCATCAGCAGCCCGTCGTCGCCGTCCTCGTCGTAGCCGGCGGGTAACGCGACCGCGCGCACGACGAGCTCGCGCAGGAGCGGCGTCACGTCCAGCACCACGCACGTCGCAGGCATGCCCGCGGCGGCGGCAGTGTCGACATAGAGGCTGCGCATCTCCACGTCGCCATACATCCGGATTTCGTGCACCGTATGCGCGGGCACCCACAGCGCGCGGCTCGGCGGGACGATCCAGGCGCGGCGCCGGGCGCGCACGGTCATCGTGCCTTCGACGGCGTAGATGAACTGCGCGCGGGCGTGCCAGTGCGGCTCGATGTGGTGACGGTTCGGATAAGACGTGCGCCTCGCCACGATGGCGCGTGAGGTATCCCCGACGACCGGGCGCTCGGGCACCCCGAGGTCCATCGCCGTAGCGGAAGGGGTTGGAATGTCCATTTCGAAAGGGTTGGTCGTTAAAGGACGAAAGCAGGACTATTGTAGCTGAGGCAGACTCGGGGGCATGACCTCCACATCTCCCCCATCTCCACCCGCGCCGGAGCAGGCATCCGAAGCCGGCTGGTCGCGCAGCGTGAGCCTGCTGCTCAACGTCGCGCACGGCATGGACCACATGTTCCTGCTGATATTCGCGACCGCGGTCGGGTCGATCGCCGCGGCTTTCGGCTACGCCAACTGGGAAGACCTGATGCCGTACGCGGTCGGCGCCTTCCTGCTCTTCGGCCTCGGCGCGTTGCCGGCAGGGCGGCTCGGCGACCTGTGGGGCCGCCGCATCATGATGATCATTTTTTTCATCGGTCTCGGCGTCGCTTCGCTCCTCACCGCGCTCACGCAGAACGCGTGGCAGCTCGCGATCGGCCTTGCTTTGATCGGCACTTTCGCCTCGATCTACCACCCCGTCGGCATTCCGATGCT